>OGYD01002150.1_pt1 | contig 13445 bp, 14 predicted proteins | sample 1576441 | NCBI WGS metagenome assembly OGYD01 (sample SAMEA3541537, study PRJEB24748) | human gut metagenome | biome: human gut; feature: human-associated habitat; material: faeces | place: China | collected 2012 | reverse complement strand
TGGTGGGCTGATCGAACACGATGCCCTCCTCCACGCCGTAGCGCTTGGCAAAGGAACCGGCGGAGATATTGCGGACAATGACCTCCAGAGGGACGATGGCAACCCGCTTCACCAGCGTTTCCCGCTGGCTCAGCTCCTTGACAAAATGGGTGGGGATGCCGGCCTTTTCCATTTTGGCCATCAGGCGGTTGGTCATCTGGTTGTTGATGACGCCCTTGCCGACGATGGTACCCTTCTTTGCGCCGTCAAAGGCGGTGGCGTCGTCCTTGTAGGAAACGATGACGAGGTTGGGATCTTCGGTGGCGTAAACCTTCTTGGCCTTGCCTTCGTAGAGCTGTTCTTTCTTTTCCATGATGACTGTTCTCCTTTTATTTTATATTTTTGTTGATTGATATGGATGGATGGTTTCTCAGTTTTTGTAGCGCTCGCGAAGCTCTTCGTCCGCCTTCAAGACAGCGGCGGTGCCCTCGTCACGTGCGGCCTGGAGCTTGTGGGCAAGGCCCTCGTCGCTCACAGCCATGATCTGGACGGCAAGGATGGCGGCGTTTTTCGCCCCGTCGATAGCGACGGTGGCAACGGGGATGCCGCTCGGCATCTGGACGGTCGAGAGCAGCGCGTCCATGCCGTCGAGCTTCGCGCCGCTGCACGGCACGCCGATGACGGGAAGCGTCGTATTCGCGGCCATCGCGCCGGCCAAGTGCGCGGCCATGCCCGCGAGCGCGATGATACAAGAAAATCCGCTCTCCCGTGCCGACGCTGCAAATTCTCTTGCCTCGTTCGGGCACCGGTGGGCGGATAACACGCGGACCTCGGTCTCGATCCCATATTCCTTGAGCGTCTGGATCGCCTTCTCGGCGACGGGCAGGTCGCTCGTGCTGCCCATAATAACGGCTACCTTTCGCATAGTTCTGCCTCCTTAAAAGCAAAAATGGGCGCTCCACTGCCTCGATGTGCAGTTGAAGTGCCCAGACGGTCGGCTGCTGAATTTCAGCAAGAAACGCTCTCTGCTCCCCTGTGGTGACCCACGTTTCCGTCAGTTACAAAGAGCTCAACTTGACAAGCAATATGGTATCACAGAGGTTTCTTTTCGTCCATGCGGCAAAAGAGAGAAAGGCTTCGCCCTATTTATCAGTTTTTTGATAATAATCTACATATATATAAGCTATGCTAATACTTATCAGTAAAAATCTGCCGTTTCGGCAGCGCAAATAAAAATCGGAAGGCCGCGCACTCCCCGTACGCGGCCTTCCATCGCATCGTGTTTTCAAAAAGGCAGGCATCCGCCGATGGCAAGACTCAGCAGGATGACCGCAAGCGCAACGAGCACAGGTGCTTTCCGCCTGAGCTTCCTCATCGCGCGCTTTTCGTCCACAGAGGAATCCTCACTTCGCCAGCTCCTTGCCCAGCGCGCGGCAGGCGTCCAGCGCGGCGTCATCAGGCGCTTCGCAGCAGGTCACGCTCTCGCACACAAGGCGGATGCCGGAATCATCGCAGTCCTTTTCCCAGCCGCGCATCCACTCGCCGTCGCCCCAGCCGTAGGAGCCGAACAGCGCGGCGCTCTTGCCGCCAAGGCTGCGCTTGACCTCGTCAAACATGGGCTGGAACTCCATCTCCTCGAGCACTTCGCTGCCCATGGCGGGGCAGCCGAAGGCGATCGCGTCGTAAGCGCTCAGCTCGCTGGCCTTGACCTGGTCAGGGGTCAACATCGTGACCTGCGCGCCCGCGCTCTCCATGCCCTCAGCGACGGCCTTGGCCATGGCCTCGGTGTTGCCCGTGCCGCTCCAATAAACAACAGCAGTCTTTTTCATATTAGTATGTTCCTTTCATAAATCAGTATCTATCACACTGCCACGGCAAGCTGCTCGATGCCCGAGCCGGCCTCCCAGAGTGCGCAGTAGATCTCCGTGCATTTTTTGAATTTTGCGAACAGGGCCTGCGCCTTGGCCTCGTCGCCGTAGACCTTCCACAGCCCCGCGCATTTGAAGTTGCAGGCGCGGTGGTCGATGAAGCCCTTGACGTCCTCCGGCGGATACGAGAGGAAAAGCCCGACCTCATGGGGGAATTCGCCGCCCTCGCGGAATCGGCGGATGAGGTTTGCGATGCAGCGTCCGCAGTGGCCGCTATTGTAGCCCGCGTGGTGCAGGATCTCGGCCGCCTGTTCGTCCTCCAAATCTCTCCGCAGCTCAGAGGGGCGGTACAGGTACAAAAGGACCTGTCCTTTCAGAAAACGGATCGGCAGCAGACACAGGCCCTTTGGCACAAGCAGACGGTTCAGGCGGCGGATGTCCGCAAAGAGCGCTTCCTTATCTTCGCAAGGACAAGGGAAGAGGCTGCCCGTTTTGATACCTGCCAACGTCGGCGCACCCTGCCGCACCAGGATCTCTTCAGACATGCCCGTTTCCCTCCCCTTTGGTTTCGGTGGTGGCTCCCCAGAAGTTAGATTTATTTAACTCTTAGGGAGCGGCGTCCTCGCTCTTGACGTGTCTTAGGATACCCGAAAAGAAGAGCCCTATCCGCTCCAAATTGATCGGATGAGGCTCCAAAATATTTTATTCTGCCTTTTCCGCCGTCGGCGCACAGCTGTCGCTGTCCGCGCCCGCGCGGTACGCGCTCGGCGACACACCGATCACACTGCGGAAGGCCTTGGCAAACTTGCTGGCGTTGTCATAGCCGAACTGCCCCGCGATATCGAGCACCGTGCGGTCGCTCGTGCGCAGGAGCTGCGCGGCACTGTGCATCTTCTGCGCGCGCAAAAACGCTGCGGGTGTCATGCCGTACACACCGCGAAAGCTCGCGGCGAGCTGCGAGGACGACGCACCGAGTTCCTGTGCAAGCGCGGAGATCGTGACGTCGTCCTCCGTGCTTGCAAGCAGCGCGTCGCGCGCCGCGCGCGCAAGGCGCACCTGCGCGGCGGTATAGCCGTGCTTTTCATGCGCCACGTCGAGCGCACTCAAAAAGAGCAGAAGTTCAAGCACCTTAACCTTAAAGTAGCCGCGGCGGATGCCGGCGGGCACGGCGTAGAGCTCAGAGAAGATGTGCTCCACGCGCGCCGACGATCTTGAGACAAAGCACTCCGAGTCGGCGAAGAACTTCTCCGCCAGCACGCTGGGGCGGACGTCGACATCCTGCAAAATGCAGGACAAACAGTCAGGTGCGAGGGCGGGGTCGAGCGTGACGGTGATGCCGTGGTAGTGCCCCGTGGGGAACTCCACCTCCCCCTCGATAGCGGCGCGGCGCACGACGGAGAGGTCGCCGGGGGCTAAAAAGTAATGCTCGCCGCCGCAGCAGTATTCCGCACGCCCCTCGCGGCAGTGCTGGATCTCGATGAGTCCCGCCGCGCCCGGCTCTGCCAGACGGTACGACGGCGCATGCACATCGTGATAGGCAAGCTCAATGCCGGGGAAAACGGGATAGGCCGTGATGCACACCTCGCCGTCCGTCTCTTTGAGGCGGTAGACGGTGCGTTCCTCGTTTTGCTGCAAAATTTCTGCGTGGGCGCTGCATTTCTTTACCTGAGACTTTGGTTCGATCAAGGAAGCTTCCCTGTCCTTTCTTCCACATATAAAATAGAAAACGCCGCAAAGCGCAGATCCCGCGCTTTGCGGCTTGTGGCTGCTGATCAAACGCAGTCCTCCGCGAGATCTGCGTTTTCCTCCGTCGGCTTCCCCTCCAGCAGCTCGGGGTGCTTGAGATAGCGGCGCACGCTTGCCCAGAACAGCGCGTACTCGTGTCCCGTGCAGATGCGCTCATCCATCACGACGGAGAGCGGGATCATTTTTTTATTATACTCCCCGCTCCTGTAATTGGCAATAGGCTTGCCCATGCTGACGAACACCCCCGTCGTGCCGAACTCGTAGCAGTGGTGGAAGATGGAATTCGTGTTGATGGAGGCAAGGTTCGTGATAAAAAGACTCGTGTGGAACGGGCTCAGATCAATGATCTTCCGCGGTAAAACGCCGCAGCGGTCCATCAGCTTGACAAGGCCGAACAAAAGCCCCGGCAGGATGGGGATGGCGAACAGGAAATTCGCGAATTTATCCGTATTGTTGTTGTGCGCGGCCACCTGATTCTGCGCGACCGCCTCCTCGATCTTGCGGTTGATGGAGAAAATGTCATCCCCGTCCTCGAAGAACACCTTGATCGACGTCTCGTCCGCGCGGCCGTCGGCGCGCGTTTTCAGGATGACGAAGCTGACGCAGAAGTGGTTGCGCTGATAGATCTTGCTGTTCATGATGAAGCGGTTGATCTTCGGATTCTCCTGATACGCCTTGAAGTATGCCGCCAGAATGAGCGTCATATACGGGATGCGGACGCCTTCTCGGCGCTTTTCCTGAATGTAGCGGCGCAGGACCTCCATATCAGCGTATTCGGTGATGAAATTCTGCGCATCGTAGCGCCGCGGCATGACATAGGGCAGTGCCGAAACGATGGTGGACGCCTCTTTCACTCGGGTTCCGTCGGGACGCATGGCAAGTTCCTCTTTTCTTTGAGTTAACCCCATCTTACCCGCTTTGCCCGCGTATTGCAATCATTTTCTTAGCGAATCCTTTATTAAGAATTGGTTAAGTCTCGTCCTCTCCCCAGTCGAGCGACACATCGACGACACGCAGGAGGCCGGAAAGCGTCGAGGGCACATAGGCTCTGGAGAACAGATCGTCCTGCGTGCAGAGCGTGCGCTCGGTCGTACCGTCCACACTCTGCATCGCCGTGACGAGAAGCGCCGCATGCTCGGGTGCGGCCAGCGTCTCGGGAAGAGCGTCAGCGGCGTATGCCGCGCGCGACAGAACGTTCTTATCGCTGTCCATCCAGGCAAATTCGACCGATTCTGCCGCCGTGTGCGCCGCGAATGAAACGCTCACCTTGATCGAGCGGCCCTGCGCTTTGCCGTTCGCGCGCCAGTCGCTCGACCGCTCGGTCGAGATCGTCCGCGTCTGGTTCAGGTTTGCGCTGGGTGTCCTGTAACATACGTTCGTGCCGTTGGCCTGCGTGCACTCGGCATAGTAGTCCCCCGCAGACGTGCGGTAGACATAACATTCGTACAGTTCCGCCTGTCCCAGCGCGTCGAGCGCGATCTCTCCGCCCGTCTCGTAGCTGCTGCCGTTGTCGTCGACCTTGATGTGCATTCCGCTGCCCACCACCTCGTCGGACACCGCCGCACCGACGGAATTGTTGAATTCAGAGCCCTCTTCGTAATCCGGATCGTCGGGTTCAAACGCTGTGATGGTCACAAACACCGGCACGCCGGGCACGCCGAAGTCGTAATCATCGCCGTTCTCCGTCGCGTAGCGCCTGCCGTCGAAGGGTTCGAGGACGAAGAAGTATCCGACCCATTCGTCGTCCATGGTCTCCTGCGCCGCGGCTTCGATCCGCTCGGGCTTGTAAAGCGCGAAGCTCACACCGAACACCACCGCGAGTGCCAGTGCAAAGGCGATCAGTCGTTTCATGCTGTTCCCTCCCCCCAGTTGACCTTGATGCTGATTGAGCAGAGCTTACCGTCCTGATAGCGGAAGGTATCCAGATTTGAGTAAGCATACGGAGCACTGTCATTGCTGCGGCTGCAAATGTCGTATTCCGCCGTCTCGCCGTTCCAGTCTTGTCCATAGCTCGTGCCGATGAGATACGCCGCGCCGTCCGCGGCAGTGATAGACTCGGGCAGCGCGTCGGGCGCGAACTCCTCGAGCTTCAAGAGATCGTCGTTTTCGTCCATGTGCGCGACGGTGAACTTCGTCGGCGTCGGACGGGCAGCAACGGTGATGGCGACTCTGACCTTCACACGCTCGGACTTGCCGCCAATCGTCTCGGTCTTATCGCTCGTGAGCGTGTGGGTTATGCTGGCGCCGTCCGCGCCGGACATGCCCATGCTGTTGCCGCGCGTCAGGTAAATGCGGCCATCCGACGTCTGGTAGATGGGATAAAGATTGAAAATCACTTGTCTGTCGCCGCAGGCGTAGACCTCGCCCGAGAGGTCGATATCCGTCGTGCGGATGCCGTTGTCGTTGTCGATGGCCGTCTTCCCCTGCGGTGCGCCGAGCGTACCGAAGTTCGTGATGCATGGCGACTTGGCGTCCTCTTCGCCGTCGCGCGAGTCAGGCTCCATCGTGCAGTAAATGCCGCTGCCGCGGTCTTTGAGCGCCCACCAGTCTTCGTCCGTATCCATATAGAGCCGCCCGGCCTTCCAGACGAATTCGCCCGCGGCCGAGACCGCAAGATCACCGCCGATGTCGATGTTCTTTTCCGAGACAAAAGCCCCGATGAGCGTGCCCTCTTCCTCCTTGTCCGCGGCGGACTGCACCGCGCCGCCGTCGAGAAAGGCAATGAGAAAGACCGCCGCGAGGATCGCAGCAAAAATCAGTATCGTTTTCGTTTTACTCTTCATGCTCTGCCTCCAATTCTCCGTCGCATTGCAGAATGTCGCCCACATTGCACTCGAGCGCGCAGCAGATGCGGTTGAGCGTTGCAAAGCGCACGCCCTTAGCCTTGCCGCTGCGCAGAATGGAAAGATTCGCCTCTGTGATGCCGACAATGGCGCAAAGCTCCTTGCTTGTCATGCCGCGCGCTTTCAGCACCTCGTCCAAATGTACCGTGATCGCCATGGCAGCACCCTCAGATAAAGAGGTCGTTGTCCGCCGCAAGGGCAACGTTCGAGGCGATGAGCCGCGCACCGAGAAGCGCTGCGAGCACGAAGCACAGCTCCAGAACAGGAAGAGGAATCGAAATGCTTGTGCTGAGGATGAGCGGCGCGCAAACCGCCTGTAAAACGTTGACCGCGAGGGCGAACAGCACGCTGAGCTTGAGCACCTTGACACACCATTCGGCGAGCTTTGGCGCGTAGGCGGCGCTCTCCTGCGTAAATGCGCCGTCTTCCATCGTGTCGAGAAGGCCGATGGCGAAGTACGCCGTCGCCGCGGCGAGCAGCGTAGGAAGGACTTCCGCGGCAAAGCGCAGGGCGAGGACAACATAGCTGAACACAAGGCTCTTCGAACCCGTTATGTCCGTTGCCACAGGCAGGACCGTATCGTCTGTAAAGGCGGTGTTGCCCGCCTTGAGCGCGTCGACGGCAGAAAACAGGCCCGCAAATTCGGCAAAGCAGACCTCAAAGACGAAGTACGCCGCCGCGAGGATAAGCAGCGCGCGAAATAGCTTCAAGAGCTCCTGCGTATCGCCGCCGGAAAACCGGCGCAGCAGCCGCAGCACGACCCAGCCCGCGAGCAGCGCGAAAACGAGCCACTGCCAGGCAAGGCGCGGGAACAGCGCCTCCGCCGATGTGCTCCAATAGGTGGTCCAGCCGTGCGGAAAGAGCGCGCAGGCCGCGGCAAACGCGATGAGCACGAGCAGCGCGTCCTCGGGCTTCAGCTCCCGCCGCGCCGCGATGTGCACGAGCGCATAGAGCGGCAGCAGGATCACCGCGGCATACAGCGTGAACGCCAGCGCGAAGCCAAAGCGTCCCGAGGCGGCCAGCGCACTCAAACCCTGCCCCACTGCGCTGCCGGGGAATCCGGCGACAGAAAAGGCGTCGCCCTCGAAAAGCCACAGGGCGAGCGCAAGCAGCGCGCAGATGAGCGCCTCCGCCAAAAGTAAGGTCTTGATCCGGTCACGTTTCATATCGCACCTCCAGAATTATTGTTTTGCGATAATTTCTATCGTCAGCGTAGCAGAAGAATTATCGTTTGTCAATAATTTCTTCATTTCCTTTTTGTTTTTCAAAGCGCGGCACAGTTGTTTTTAAATAAATGATAAGTTTGCTTTTTTCTATTGATTATCCCCGCACAATAGACTATACTGTAGCTGTCATATCATGCAATTTCTGTTGCTATTGCTCAAAAAAGACAATCAGGAGGACACCAACAATGAAGTACAATCGCACCTACAACTTCTCTGCCGGTCCCGCTATGATGCCGGAGCCCGTGCTGGAGGAAATCCGTGACGAGATGATGAACTACCGCGGCAGCGGCATGTGCGTCATGGAAATGAGCCACCGCTCCAAGGTTTTCCAGCAGATCATCGACGAGGCCGAGGCTGACCTGCGCGACCTGATGGGCATTCCCGACAACTACAAGGTCCTGTTCATTCAGGGCGGCGCTACGCTGCAGTTCGCGGCTGTGCCTTGGAATCTGATGAAGAACGGCAAGGCCGTCTACGTCGAGACCGGCGCATGGTCCAAGAAGGCCATTGCCGAGGCCAAGAAGTACGGCGAGGTCATCGTCGCCGCTTCCTCCAAGGACAAGAACTACAGCTACATTCCCGACTGCTCTGATCTTGACATTCCCGACGATGCCGACTATGTCTACATCTGCGAGAACGAGACCATCCACGGTGTGACCTGGCAGCAGCTGCCCAACACCAAGGGTCACGTCCTTGTCTCCGACCAGAGCTCCATGTTCCTCTCCCAGCCCTGCAATGTCAGCGATTATGGCATGATCTATGCGGGCGTGCAGAAGAACGTCGGCCCTGCCGGTATGGTCATCGCCATCATCCGCGAGGACCTCATCCGCGAGGATCTCGATCCCAAGATGCCCATCTACATGCGCTATGACACCCACGCCAAGAACGACTCCATGTACAACACCCCGAACTGCTGGGCGATTTACTGCTGCGGCAAGGTGTTCAAGTACCTCAAGAGCATCGGCGGTCTCGAGGTCATGCATCAGCGCAACATCGAGAAAGCCAAGGTCATCTATGACTTCCTGGATTCCTCCAAGATGTTCCATGGCACGGTTGAGCCCGAGTTCCGTTCCCTCATGAATATCCCCTTCGTCACCGATTCCGCCGAGCTCGACGCCGAAGTCGTCGCCGCTACCAAGGCTGCCGGTTACGATAACCTCAAGGGCCACAAGAGCGTCGGCGGTCTGCGCGCCAGCGTTTACAACGCCATGCCCATTGAGGGCGCTCAGGCTCTCGTCGAATTCCTGAAGAAGTTTGAGGCCGAGCACACCAAGTAAAGGAAAATTTCTTAAAAGGGGGATACTATCCCCCTTTTAGATACCCCCTCACCAGTGAAGCGTTCACTGGTGCCGCCGCCAAAGGCGGCTGGGCCAATGTATTTTTGTGACGCACATGTCGTCACAAAAATGATTTAATATTATTTAAGGAGAATTTCGTTATGCGTATTCTTGTTACCGACGGTATGGATAAGGGCGCGATCGAGAAGGTTCGCGCGATGGGTCACGAGCTCGTTGAGCAGTTCTACGAGCCCGACGAGCTTGGTAAGGCCCTGCGCGACTTTGATGTCGCCATCATTCGCTCCAAGACCAAGCTGCGCGCCAAGCAGATCGACGAGGCCAAGGGCAGCCGCTTCAAGTGCGTCATCCGCGCCGGTGTCGGCCTCGACAACATCGACGTGCAGTACGCCAAGGACAACGGCATCGAGGTGAAGAACACCCCGAAGTCCCCCTCCGAGTCCGTTGCTGAGCTCGCTATGGCTCACATGTTCTCCTGCGCCCGTTACATCTCCATCGCCGGCCACTCCATGCGTGAGGGCAAGTGGGAGAAGAAGGCCTACGGCAAGGGCATCGAGCTGCAGGGCAAGACCCTGGGCATCGTGGGCTTCGGCCGCATCGGCCAGCATCTGGGCGTCATGGCCAAGGCCATCGGCATGAACGTCATCGCGTTCGATATCTTCCACATCCCCGGCATCGAGGAAGAGCTCGGCATCCCCTATGTTGAGATGGACGAGCTGCTCGCCAAGTCCGACTTCATCTCCGTCCACGCTCCCGCTGTCGACGGCGGCGCTCTCATCAACGCTGAGCGCATCGCCAAGATGAAGGACGGCGTCGTCATCATCAACACCTCCCGCGGCACCAACGTCGACGAGGCTGCGCTTCTTGACGCGCTCAACAGCGGCAAGGTCCGCGCCGCCGGTCTGGACGTCTATGCCGACGAGCCCGCGACCAACGTTGCGCTCTACTCCCACCCGATGGTCTCCTGCACGCCGCACATCGGCTCCGCGACCGTCGAGGCTCAGGGCCGCATCGGCGAAGAGTTGGTCGAGATCATCTCCAAGATGTAATTTATCGCTCACGCGAATGACAAAAAGAAAGAGCCGTCGAAAGACGGCTCTTTCTTCTTGTCCTCGTGCTCGGCACGGCATATCTCCACGTTCTTTTTCATAGGATACACCAACAAAACTGTGCTGAGGTGTACGATATGGAGCGCAACCAGAACTATGTGGAGCTGTGGGGCGTCGCCGCAGGCGAGCCCGTCTTTTCGCACGAGAACCATACCCGCCGGTTCGACAAATTTCCCCTGCGGGTCGAGCGCCTGTCAGGCCAGAACGACGTGCCCGTCATCGTGGCGAGCGAGGCACTGCTGCGCGTCTGCCCTGTGGAGGAGGGACAGAGCCTTCGCATCGTCGGGCAGCTGCGCTCGTTTAACAACAAGAGCGGGCAGGGCAACCGGCTCGTCATCACCGTGTTCGCCCAGAGCATCGAGCCGGGCGACGGCTCGTACTTTAACCGCATCCTGCTTTCGGGCGCGCTGTGCAAAAAGCCCGTGCTGCGGCGCACGCCGCTCGGCCGCAGCATATGCGATGTCATTCTGGCAGTCAACCGCCACTACGGGCGCGCGGACTACTTACCCTGCATCGCCTGGGGACAGACCGCCGTGCAGATCGCGGGCATGGACGTCGGCGAGCGATTGGCGCTTGAGGGCCGCGTGCAGAGCCGGACCTACACCAAGCTGCTCGAAAGCGGCAGTGAGGAACGCACGGCGTTCGAAGTGTCGATCATGCAGCTTTTGGACGAAGAAGAAACGGAGGAGACCGCCTTATTATAGGCGGTCTCCTCCGTCTTTTGCTTATAGCCCACTCTCCTATTCAAATAATTTATCAGTGCATCCCTTTACAATTTTAAGGCGCAGTGTTAGAGTCTTTCGTGCTATATATTCTATTAGATTTTTTGAAATTTAAAAAACGAAACACGGAGAGAGAAATGGCAAGAATTTTTTTACCAAGACTTTCCCCCACTTGCCGCAGTCGAACGCAAAAGCCGCGTTTTCAAGCGTCATAATTCCTGCCGCATTCGGGAAGGTCGAAACAAGGTTGTCGCGCCAGAGGGGATTTTTTGAAACCGGGAAATAATCATTAAAGTATGTGTTGCGGTTTTCCGAGCTTTCGTAGCCGTAGTCGTGGTTGCCAGTGCACAGTATGTACGGAATTTCCCCGTCGAGGCGCGAGAACGCCCGCGCAGCCGCCTCCCATTGTAAGAAGCTTTGGGCGTCGCCGTTTATGTCGCCCCTTGTAAGGGGAAATGCCGTTAGAGTATCGTTGCGCTCGACAATATCCCCCGTGCAAAGAACCGCCTTTATTTTCAAGGCATATTTGTGCGCCGCAGTCCATGCCGTCATAAGCTCGAATATCGGCTGCGAGAACGTATTTTTTGTGTACGTCTGCGGATCGCCGTACAATATCATAGAGAAAGATTCCCCATTCTCAAGAACCGGCGGATTTTCAAGCTTTACGTCGGAAGGGTGCGTCTGGCGAGTGCCGCAAACGCCGTAGCAATTTTGAACCGTCTGCGCCGCCGCAACCGACAGCGCGGCAATACATATTATAAATGTTGCTGTTTTCATTTTCTATTTGAAATCTTCGCTAAAACGCCTGTGTATTCCGTCGAAAGAGCCGTTTGAGAAAAATGCGCATAATATTTTCCCGCCTTTTCCAGTCTCTTCCCTAACCTGTTTTTCCAGCTCCTCAAGCAATCCCGCGTTGGAAGTAAAAGCAGTTATTTTTCCTGGGTCGGAAGCCGCCATCGCCGAAGTGTCGACACGGCTTTCGGCGGAAACTTTTGATGTGTCCGCCGCGCCGATAAACGCCCTGTCGGCGGTGTCTATTGCGCGCGCAAACCTGTCCTGCAATACGTTGCGCTTGGCAGTGTTGCTGCGGGGCTCAAAGCATGCCCAGATTTTAAAGTCCGGATACTTGCGCCTGAGAGATGCAACCGTCATTTCTATGGCGGTCGGGTGGTGCCCGAAATCTTCGACAGCCACAACCGACGGCGTATTTAAAATGACCTCCTGCCGCCTTCGCACTCCCTGAAAATCGGCAAGACATTCGGCGGGGATTGCGAGCGGATTTTCAAGACCTGCGATTATCGAAGCCCCCGCAATCGCCATTGCCGCGTTGCGCGCGTTAAATTCCCCCTGTAAGCCCCACTCTACGCACTTTTCAACACCGAATCCGGATACTTTGAACGACGAAGACTCTCCGCTTTGGACAAAATCCGATATGCGCACATCGCAAGAATCGGAAAATCCCACTTTAATTCTGCGGACCCACGGAGTCGGTTCGAGGGAGGCTATATTCTCATCGTCCCCGTTTTCGACTATCGCCCCGAGCGGCGAAACTATGCGCCTGACGTGTGTGAATGTGCGCTTTACGTCGTAAAGGTCGCGGAATATGTCGGCGTGGTCAAACTCTATATTGTTAATGGCAAGAACCCTCGGGCGGTAGTGTATAAACTTGCTGCGCTTGTCGAAGAATGCGCTGTCATATTCGTCGCCCTCTATCACAAACGGCGAGCCGCCTGTTCCCCCGAGATTTGAGCCTCCTTCCGAAAAATCGATCGGGACTCCGCCAATCAGCCAGCCGGGGTTCATTCCCGCGCTTTTTAGCAGGTACGCGGCTATTGTCGTAGTCGTCGTCTTTCCGTGCGTGCCGCTTATCACGAGGCTCGGGCGCTTCCCGATGAGCCTTTCTCCTATAAGAGACGGCAAGCTTGTGTAGGCAATCGAGGGATTTGCCAGCACATATTCCACTTCGGGATTCATTCTGCTTACGGCATTGCCGATTACCACTATGTCCGGGGAAAATTCCTCCAAATTGCGGGCGTTCCAGCCTTCGTACGAGCGAACGCCCGCGGCGGCGAGCGCCGATTTCATAGGGTCGTACATGCCCTTGTCGGAGCCGAGCACATCGTGCCCGAGCTTTTTCATAAGTATGGCGACATTGCCCATGGCTGTGCCGCAAACTCCCACAAAAAATATTTTCATTTTTTCTTTAAAATTTTGTCGAAGAACGCGACGGCGTCGTTCCAAGAGCGCAGGCGGAACGGATCGTTGGGCTTGACGTTCCAAAATGCGTGGTCGTTAGAATCGTAATAGACGGCCTCGCATTCGACTCCGAGCTTGTCGAGGGCGGATTTCATCATTCTGCTTTCATTGGAAGTCACGGCGGGGTCGTTCTTTGCATGCAAAAGCAAAACCGGCGGCATCGACCGGTTAAGGTAGGTGTAGGGCGAGTAGCGCGCGGCCTTTTTGTGGTCGTTGCCGAACATTTTTCCGAAGCGGCGCGGATTTGTCATGTCGCAGCCTGCGGCCATGGCTACGCACGCCTGGACGGAATCGTCGATTCCCTCAAAGAAATCGGAGCTCCAGAAAGTCCCGGTTGTCGCCGCGAGCTGCACAGACATCACCCCTCCCGACGAGCATTTTTAATAACCAATTTACAACAT
>OGYD01002148.1_pt1 | contig 13450 bp, 7 predicted proteins | sample 1576441 | NCBI WGS metagenome assembly OGYD01 (sample SAMEA3541537, study PRJEB24748) | human gut metagenome | biome: human gut; feature: human-associated habitat; material: faeces | place: China | collected 2012 | reverse complement strand
TGAGGATCGCGCCATCGCCATCTACAATAGTAGAAATTCGTTTGGCTTATTAGCCTTCGCCTGTATCGGGGTCTACAAGATTAATCTACAATAGTAGAAATTCGTTTGGCTTATTAGCCCGAGATTTGTGAGGATCGCGCCATCGCCATCTACAATAGTAGAAATTCGTTTGGCTTATTAGCCATTTTCCGTCTTTTGTTGTTCAGCAGTCATCTACAATAGTAGAAATTCGTTTGGCTTATTAGCCCACTAAAAGTAATCTCAGTTGACCGAGAATCTACAATAGTAGAAATTCGTTTGGCTTATTAGTCGCTTGCTACGCAGGTTACGGAAATCGAAAAGTATCTACAATAGTAGAAATTCATTTGGCTTATTAGTCCCCCCGCGCCGTAAACACAAGCAATACTAATCTACAATAGTAGAAATTCATTTGGCTTATTAGTCGGCGATGTCACGAAACTCGCGGTTCTTGTATCTACAATAGTAGAAATTCATTTGGCTTATTAGTCGGCTGCCTTTGACCAAGTAGGATATACACCATCTACAATAGTAGAAATTCATTTGGCTTATTAGTCCAGACATTCAAGAAAGTACGGCATGGGTATCTACAATAGTAGAAATTCATTTGGCTTATTAGTCAAGGTAACGCCTAAATTGACCGCTTGCACCGATCTACAATAGTAGAAATTCATTTGGCTTATTAGTCCGGCATCTTGCAGACCATTGCGATTGTTGCATCTACAATAGTAGAAATTCATTTGGCTTATTAGTCGGCGGTGAAGCAAGTGACGGGTCACAGAATCTACAATAGTAGAAATTCATTTGGCTTATTAGTCGGCGAATAGCAAAGTTATAGATGTCTATGAATCTACAATAGTAGAAATTCATTTGGCTTATTAGTCTGCACACGGCAATAATTGCGGTCGCAAATCTACAATAGTAGAAATTCATTTGGCTTATTAGTCCTTACACCCCGTTTTGACGGGTTCATAAGATCTACAATAGTAGAAATTCATTTGGCTTATTAGTCCCTCCCAATTCAGCTGCTTCTTGACTTCTTATCTACAATAGTAGAAATTCATTTGGCTTATTAGTCGAGAAAATGAGTATAACTCACCCGTTAATATCTACAATAGTAGAAATTCATTTGGCTTATTAGTCCTTTATTTATTTAATATATAATAAAAATTTATCTACAATAGTAGAAATTCATTTGGCTTATTAGTCCGGATAGGGGGCGGCCGCCATCGCCACCATCTACAATAGTAGAAATTCATTTGGCTTATTAGTCCTCTGCGTGATAGGGTTCGCCGTAAGGGATCTACAATAGTAGAAATTCATTTGGCTTATTAGTCGAGGCATTACGCTCGGAGGTTAAGGGCTAATCTACAATAGTAGAAATTCATTTGGCTTATTAGTCACAAAGATAATACTCTTTCCGATAATGCTGCATCTACAATAGTAGAAATTCATTTGGCTTATTAGTCCCAATATCATTCAGCATTGACTATCTGAAATCTACAATAGTAGAAATTCATTTGGCTTATTAGTCCCCCGAACACCTGCAAAGTGGACAATATGGATCTACAATAGTAGAAATTCATTTGGCTTATTAGTCCCAAACAATTTGAGGTCAGCAAGCAAACCATCTACAATAGTAGAAATTCATTTGGCTTATTAGTCTCTCTTATCAAATGTAAAGTTACGAAGAATCCTTTATATACAGTCATTTGGAAGATCCTATTTTTAGAGATCTTATCCCCCCCCTAAAATAAGAGAGCTATATAAAACAAACGTAACATGCTAATTTTCAGCTATTTGTGAGAAATGATCAATTTGTATACAGACGCAGGTTTGTTTTTTCAAAAATAAACGACAGACTGATCTCTATGAATGGCATTGCCATATTTGGTTAATTTGTCTGAGTTCACATCAAATATGATAACACTGTCATCAAAAGTAAAGTGCTTTGAATATGCCTCTATCTTAGCGACAAGATTATCCATGATTCTCTTTGTATTTACAACTTCATATACGGATAATTGTAAACGGATGGCACCGTGCTTTTTTAGCATTTTTGAAAAATTTGTGCGCATCTTATCATCTGATATGTCGTAACTCACGATTACCATGAAACTTAGAATTCAAATAACGGATAATCTTTAGCTGTTTTACATCCCATGAAACAACGATAATATTGCTGGACGAACTTGAAAAAGTCCGTTTTATGAGCGATTAATGTATCATAGAATACTTTATAATAATCAGCACATTTCTCATATTTCAGACGATACTCTTGTCTGATTAGCGTAAAGTCCTTTTCAGAAAATTGCTTTCTATTGAATGCCAGCAATGTAGCATGATCAATAAGGCAACGGAATGGCTCTATTAAATCGCAAACTAAGGATTTTCTTTTGAACCATAGTCTATGATATACTCCGACATACAAGTCAAAACCAAACATACGAACAAAACATTCCATAAAGTTGAACAATATAGTGTAACCAATGTCGAGGGTGACATTAATAACATCACTTTTAATTCTGGGGTGTCTTCCTTTCCAATTTTGATTCTGAAAATAGGCAGAGAAAAATGACTTGGCAATTGTTCCTTCCAGCCCCATCAGTTGGTTGTAGTCTGTTGTGTTTAACAAGGTGTTAAGCGACGCTTCGCATAGTTCCAAGGCATTTATTGTCAATTCGTCTTTCTTACGCGTCTTCAGCAAAGCCGACTTTTGGTTTAACACCTTATTATATACTATTGCTTTTGCCACAGTCAAATCTTCGGTTCTATAATCAAATTGGCGTTTCCGCAGCAGGTAGTTTGCCTCAGCATAATTAGCCCAAAAGAAAACAGGACGAAGATTGGGTTTCATTACGACAAGAGCAACCCCATATTTCTTACATTTCTCGATGAGTGGGGTTGTAACAGTAATATGACCGATAATAAAAAGAGCTAATAGCTTTTGGAAGGGAAACTTTGTGAGTGTTTTTTTCTTATCTTCACCAAGTTCCTCTAACATCAATTCGCCATTATTTACTCTAAGGCTTCGATTATGTTCGATGCAATTCACCACAAAGATGGTCCTCATATCTATATCCTTATGTGTAAACATTGTCAGTCTCTGTTTTGTCGCAAAGATTGCAATAGATGCAATGCATGCATTTGTTTGGATTGACTTTAAGCCTCGTAGAAGCAGGATTGTACTCTTTGAATCGCTTGATAAATCCAATCAGTTCTAACTTGTCTAAATCTCCAGGCAACTCCACATCAATCATCTTGTGTGTGGAGATTTCGTAGAATGCAAGCTTATTCACCTCATATCCCATTTCTTTCATGCAGAAGTATTGCCCCCAAAGCTGGTATATCTGCCCACGAAAGATACGTTTAAGATTGTTCTTTCGCTCGATAAGAAGGTGCTTATCTTGTTTATAAACATCTATTTTACCCGATATCTTCAGTTCATCGCTATAAACGGGGAGTGACATAATGTCATTTTTGCGAGTGCTACCATTTTTCTCGTCCACACCTTTGTGGGCGATGGTGCCCTTGGTTTGTGGAAAGGCTTTATACAAATCTTCGTCCGCCTCCATATACACGCTATGCAAGTATATGGAGTATGGACAGAAGATAAAGTCATTCAATGTTGAAAGTGGTATGTAATCACTCATTCATATATGGCTTTTGCTGTGCAAAGTTGAGCCAATCCTTATTTTTAATGGCAAGGTTGAGGCGATCACCAGCAGGACTCTCTTGTATCTGATGGATTGCCCAAAGACCTTTCCTGGCTATATTATATGCACCATTTGCGTCAGCATCTTTTGGAAGAGAAGCTGAACAAACACGGCTGTCATAGAAGGTGCCATTTTCGTCTGCGACAGGCGAAAGCAGATAATCAATTTCGGAGTTCGTAATGCTATTACGCATCTGTAGCAGCAGCTTCATGAGATGCATCAGTGGCTCTAAATATTTCTTGTCTTGCAATGAGCAGATAGCCTCTTTCAAATTTCCATGAATGTTGACATCTGCATTTGCAAAAGCTTTTTTGAACTCATCTGTCAATACAACTTCTTCATTATCCCACTGGTTGAGTCTTTCAGGATTGCGGAAAGTACGGATGCGAGTTCCATAAGTGCAAAGCGTCCATTTTGTACGAGTGTCCTTGGCTTTAGCTGTAAATTTGTTGTAATCAAATGCAAACTCGAACCAATCTTTATCGGCATTATAACGAATAGAGTCGAATTGAGAGAAAAACTTTCGTGCTTGGTCGGCATTTGTGTATCTCGTGTCAAAGAGATTGACGAAACCTGTAACGGGGTCTATCTTGCTCGTGTTCCATGCTGGAATATAGAATAAACAACCACTTTGTTTGCCGAGCTTTTTGAAACTCTCGAATTTGCTTGTCAGCTGCAAGGCATGAAGCAAGCCTCCTGCCTCATCGCTATCCTTCTGTTTATCAACATAATAGTTCAATTTGTCTATCAGCATTTTCTCAAACTGCTCATATACACTACGCTCTATTTTTTGCCTGCCTCGCATAAAGCCCATATTCAAGTCCTCAAGCACAACAATCGCATTATACTCCACCATCATTTTGCTGATGATGTGAACAACCTGACTCAGATAGCCTTTCTTGATGTCTTTAATGTTCTCAATCTTCTTCCAGTTTTTGCGAGCTTCGGTACGATTACCTTCACGTTCGGCCAATAAATTCTTGTAATTAGTGGCATAAGTATTGCCATTATACTCATTCACAATGTCATTCAGTGTCATCTGCTTGACAATGTTTCCCTTTAGGTCTATGAGAGAGAGATAGAGCAAATGGCGTTCGCCACGGTCTATACCGATAATGTGCTTTATGCCGCCGTTGCGAATTATGTCAAGAACATTGTCGTTGACGTTATCACGTCCTGTGGCCTTAAAGTTGATAGAGATTGGCACATGGAACTGGAACTTGTCTACCGTATAGCGACGATTCTTGATTATATCATAATCAAAGGTGCTTTGCCGTTTTTTATTCTCTTGATTTTTATTCATAATAGGCTGATGTGCCTTATGAATAGTTGTGTTTGCTACATCAAGACTACTTTTGCGATAGAATACCTCTGCTTGCCCATTGAGCTTATAGACAACATTCGCCAAATTGTGTTCATCAAAAAGCATCTTCCAATAGAGGGTATGCATATTAGGTGTACCCTTGCTAAAGTCAGAGAAGTCCTTGTTCCATATTTGGAACAAGTAAAGTTTGCCTTCGTCAACGAGCTGCTTGATGAACGATTCCGATACATTGCGGAATCCAAGCATATATCCTTGTTGTTCTACCTCACGATAAAATCCGCTGATATCTTCATATGTCTCTGTCGAAGAGAAAGAAAATGGGAAATTCTTCCAATCTTCATGCTTCGAAATGGAGGCCTTAAAGAAATCTATAAGTCTTCTACAATCAGATATGCTAAAGTTTGCTCCTTTCTTGTGGCTACCTTTTTTGTAGGCATTTACTATTATTTCTGATGGCGCGAATTCTTTTATTCTTGACTTGGAAAAGAATACTTTGGGTAGCATTTTGTTTGCTCCAGGTAAAAGTTTATAGTCTATCTTTTCATAGCATTTCCCATCATTGGGGAGATTGTCAATATCAAAGGCATGATTATATTTCTTGTTCATTATGGCAAGATAATAAAGGCCATCTTTCCTCAGTAAAATAGATGTGCAATCAGGTTCTTTGTTGACATCCCATCCGCCCAATAATTGCGCATTTTCAAAATTGAGCTTAATCTTCTCCGTACTATATGGTTTACGTGTAAGCCAATTGCGTACCTTATTATACAAAGGTGTTACTATGTCCAAAGTATTCCATGCTTCGCGTAGTTTGGCGTCAAACTCATTGTCCTTGTCTGCTTCCTCGCCATTGCCGAGCAATGGCTTGATGAAACGCTGCAAAGACTTAAAAGCATCAAGAAGCCCCTTAATGATAGCGGTTTCGGCATCAGATTGACTGATATTTCCGTGTTTGCCTGAAAGTATTTCTTTGGCTGCAACATAAGCCATTTCTATCTGGGTAAACAAGTTTACACGTTGTTCGCCATTACGGTCATAAGCGCCCAAGTGTTTGTAATAATTCTGAATTGTGTGTTCAGAATCAACCAATGAATTGAGATGCTCGATAGAGAAGCTTTTTGCGGATTTGAACAGTTTGTTTATGCGCTCATCATACAATTCTGGGTTACGACGTTCCTTGGCTGTTGGCGCGTTTTTTTTGCGTAATTCTTGTTTGATAGCAGATGTATATACATCATACTGCCCAAACATCTGTTGCGAGATGTCTGTAAGCCCTAAGTCATTGGCTATGTAAATATGTTTAATGTCGTAGCTGCTGATATTGAGAAGTAGACTGCGAAGACTGCTATCACCATCAATAGACAAGACCTCTTTTAGAGTATTGTAAGTCTCGTTGATAGCTCTGATCATCTCCTCGTCGCTGGCAAACTCTTCAGACGGAAACCATGGTAATGCCACTCTGTCACTTAATATCATCTTATACAAGGGCTTTAACAAAGGAAGCCGGCTGTTCTTATGCTGCTGATTGTAAAGGTTCACATATTCATTGATGCCTTTCAATATTGTGCCATCTTCCAGTGCCATGCCCCCAATGATATGGTTATAGACAGCAATTTGTTCTTGTGTCAGGGTTTCACTGAAATAGTCTAATTGGAACATTTCTTCCAAATGCTCCACACCGAGATATTCAGAAAACGAAGATTCTATTTCAGTAAAATGCTGGTGTACGTCACTATCTGCAATTCTACTGAATGATTTCATGTTATTTACAAACATCGGTAGGTTCTCATGAATGAGTCTGTAAGCGATAGCTGTAGATTTGTCTTCATCAGAATACATGTTTTTCCTGTTCTCATTGAATCCATTGAAGTAGGTAGTGAACTTGCTGAAATTCGCTATCATCTTTTTCTCTTCCTCATCGGATACAAATTCTGGAAGATGTTTTTGAATGAGTTCTTTTTTGAACAAGTCTGAATATGACCCACCCTTCTTGAAAGTCTCAACAATCTGCTTGCGGAGTGTTTTCTTGATTTCATCGAAGGCTTTCTCGTCTCTATTTGTGTCCTCAGCCAATGCTACATAAGTTTCAAGACTATTTTGCTCGAACTTAAAATCACTAAGACACATGGTGATGAATTTCTTGTGGTAACGATCGATAATGTCTTTAACTTTTTTGTATTCCTCGGCTCTTTGCTCGTCTTGAGCAATAAGGCCCTTTGACTCTATATGTTCTAAAGTTTTGCCAATAGGTTTCAATTCAAACCTCAGAGTCTTGCTTAGAGAATATAAGCCTGTTAATTCGCTTAATTGTTTCATCTTTCTAATTTTTAATGTTGTTGATTCTATTCTCTTTTCGTAACCAATAGTCTCGGGAAACTTGTAGCCTCCCCAGCCTATTTTCTCGTTATTTTTATTGATACTTTCGTTATACCACCAATCATAGTGCTCTCGCGTAAAATTATATGCAAGTCCCAAGCTTCATAGCAGCTATAGATGTGCCATAAAGCTCTTTGAGATCTTTTATCTTCATGTTGATCCCTTTGAAATATCCTTCGCTAATGCAAAGGGTTTTGCTCAATGCCATCATAGTATTGCGTTTGGGGTGCATGATGCCTCTTTCGTATCGAGATACGCTTTGCTTGATGATGGCTTAGCCAGTTCGCTCTACAAGTTTATCCATACTGAGGCCCATCATTGGCCTTGCCTCTCGCTATCTTATGCGGAATAAGTCTATAGCCATACTCATGGTGATTCTTGTTTTGTTGACAAATATAGATAAAAATATTTATTATGTAATCATTTGTGAGCAAAAAAAAACTATAAGGGTAAGTATAACTTGAAAATAAAGCGACTAATCAGCAAATGATGTTGTCACTAATGGTAAAATGCCGCTCTCCCTATACCGCTGTATGCCTTGGAATGCGGCCTTTGATGGTAACCTGGTTGTGATGGTAGTGTAAGATGCGTGCAGATTAGTGCAGGCAAGTGTAGATGCGTGCAGGTAGAAGTGTAGATACAGTGTAGTTGATTTGAGAGCTTGTCTACACGCTTGAAACGCTTGAATATCAGCGCAGTGCAGACAAAAAGTGCAGAGTGCAGACAGTTTGCACAAAAAAAGTGTGGAGGGGGTGTGGGGGCTTTCAAAAAATGTGCGTAATATTGCACTCGCTTGTTGGCTCTCGGTAAGTAAGGGGGCCACAGCAAATAATGCAGTATAAAAACGATAGAGAATATGATACTATCTACATTGGCAGAGAGTGGGCGCGTAGAGCATTTGCACCCGGCTTTCAAATTGGTTTTTGATTATGTCAAGTCGCACGATTTGACAAAGGTGCCGGCAGGACGCATTGCGCTCGATGGCGACCGCTTGTTTATAAATGTTGATGATGCGACCTTGCGCACAGAGGCTGAGCAGGCACTTGAGGTGCACCGCCGCTACATCGACATACATTTTCCGCTCAGCGGTAGCGAACGGGTGGGGTGGAGTCCGCTTGAGGCTTTGGCGGCCGAAAGTAGTCGCGAGCCCTTTGATGTGGCACGCGATTTTGCCCTTTACGACCTGCCGGCTGCCACTTACTTTGATGTGGTGCCGGGGCGGTTCTACATCATGTATCCCGAAGATGCCCATGCCCCTATTATTGGCAGCGGTACACTGCGCAAACTTGTGGCAAAGGTGAGGATAGACTGATGAGGTGATGAGGCTGTAAGGTCAAAACGAAACGCTGCTATTGCTGTTCGGTAATATTATTCAACTTTCGGATTTAGCAAATGCGGGCTGAAAGTTGAGTAATATTAAAATTGTTTTACCGGACAGCGATTTACCTTTAAGTTGGTGTTCGGGCTATGTGACCGAGAACGAAAGGAACAGATGCGCCTCGATAACGTGTTTTTAATGTGAAAATAACGCCTACTGATTGTATAAAATAATTCTGAATACCTACTTATTAGTTAGGGCTGTCTGCACCCCAGTGGCTGAGTGGGGCAGGGTGATGCAGTATGTGTGGCCAGCCATGGTGTTGAAACTGAGGCTGTTACCCTCGTGACTGTTAGGGGTGACCTTTTCGCCAGTCGTTTCGTTAACAATGGTGGCTTGTGCCAGGTGGGGGTAAGCCAACGTGACGGGCATGCCCTTGACAGACAGAATGCGGAGTGTTGACAGTTTGCCAGCGCACCACACCATGCCGATTTCGAAATTACCAATAGCTTTTAGTCCGTCAATCTGGCCATTGGCCCATGCTGGGGGCAGGGCCGGGAGCAGAACTAATGAGTCGGGACGGCTCTGCAGCAGCATTTCGGCAATGCCAGCTGTGGCGCCATAGTTACCCTCGATTTGGAATACGCTCGTGGCGTGAGCATCGAGCAAATTGTCGTAAAGACCGCCTTGCCAGTCGTAGTTGGTGTTGGTGGTATGGTGGGCAAAACCTCGCAGCGTTTGGTAGGCATGTGCGTTGTTGCGTGCCCTTGCCCATAGCGAAATGCGCCATGCGCGTGCCCAGCCTGTGGCATCGTCGCCTCGGTTGGCAAGCGATTTAATGGCAGCGGCAAATATCTGGCTGTCCTTTCCGGGGTCTATGTTAAAGCCCGGGTAGAGGGCCATGAGGTGTGAGGTGTGGCGGTGGCCCTGCCACACATTATGCTCGTCGTCGGCAAAGAAGTCGGTGTTGGCACTGAGGTTGGGCGTGTTGTCTTGATATTTCCATTCGCGCAGCAATCCGTTTTGGTCTATACGCAACCCCTTATCAAGTTTGTTGAGTTTGCTTTTGAGTAATTCTACATACGCATTGTCACAGCCCGATGCCTCGTGGCCAAGAACTTCGATGGCCTTAAGCGTTTGTTCAAAGAGTTGCGTGACCAGCTGCTGTGAGTGTGCTGTGGCATTTTGCACATAGCCTTGTTCGGGCGAATATTCGTTGGGGCACTCGAGTGTGCCGTCGCCATTTTGTGCTTCGACCAGGCGCTTGATCCAAAAGTCGCAGGCCGCCTTCATTACAGGCATGGCCTTTTGGCGCAGGAATGTGGTGTCGCAGGTGTAGGCAAAGTGTTGCCACAGGTGTGAGCAGTACCAGGCATTGACCACCGAATATTTGCCAATCTTGTAATTGCTTGAACCGCCAAATATGTTTCCGGCCGTGTTGACCACCCAACCAGCCTCCACACCCAGTTGGCGTGCGTTTTGCTGCCATTGTCCACCATGGCGCAGGGCTTCGTTGCAGATGAAGTTGAGAAATGGCATGTGGCACTCGCTCAGGTTGGTAGGTTCTGATGGCCAATAGTTCATTTGCACATTGATGTTGGAGTGTATGTCGGAAGCCCAAACGGCGTCGCCTCCGCGGTAGCCGTCTTTGTTCCAAAGCCCTTGCAGGTTGGACGGCACATCAATACCCCGCGAGGCCGCGATGGTAAGGTAACGTCCATACTGAAAGATGAGTTGGTCGATCATGTTGTTGGCCCCGTTGGTGTTTGCCGTGAGCAGCAGGTTGGTGGGTTGTGTGTGTTCGGCCCCTTGCAGTGTAAAGTTTACGCGGTTGAAGAGTTGTGCATGGTCATAGATGTGGCGGCTCATCACGCGTTCAAAGCCCTTGTTGCTTGCCGCCTGCACTGTGCTGTTGATGTTGGCCATAATTTGAGACACGTTGCCCGCAAGGTGGTTGGCTTGGGTGGGGTCGAAATTGGTGGTGCATGCAAGGAATATCACAACCTCTTTTGCCCGGTCTATTTCAATGCCCTCGCTTGTGGCTGTGACGCGTCCCGCCTTGTGGCAGACGCGCATGGTGGCAGCATAGACCATGCCGTTGGTCAGTGTGCCGCTGAAGGTGGCTCCCTTGGTGGTGTAGGTGGCACGCAGCCCCTGTGCATTGATTAGATTGATGCTTAACGACAGATTGCGGGCGTGTTTTGCTTTGTAACGAATGGCCACAACCTTGTCGGGATTGCTGCACAAATATTCGCGTGTGTAACATTCGCCGTCAGCATCGTACTGCACATCGGCCACGGCTGTGCGCAGGTTAAGGCAGCGTCGGTAGTTAGTGGTGTTCTTTGCGTTGAGGTTGGTAATATAAATATCGCCGAAGGGCAGGTACGACCCAAGGTCGGTGGCTTTGGAGGTGCCTTTCCATAGTGTTTTGTGGTTGAATTGTATGCGGTCTTGTGCCACTCCGCCTAATATCATGGCCCCCATGTCGCCGTTGCCAATGGGCAATGCCTCGCGCACCCAGTTGGTGGCGGGGGCGGTGTACCAAAGCGACAGGGGCTCTGACGGGGGCAGGGGGGTGGCGTTTTGTATGGCTACTTCATGTGGCGTTGCAGGGGCATCTTGATAGGCAGATGTCGTGTTGGATTGGTTATTTGAGGTCGCTTGTGACGTTTGTCCTATTGCTGCATAGGTAAATAGAAGGCCTAATAGGGTGAATAGTACTTTTTTCATAGGTAGGGGGAGTGGGTTATAAGGGTATTGGAATTGAGGGTTAATGGGGGAGCATATAACTACCCGTTGATGGTATTCTTGGTTAACTTGTCAACTAATTATTGCTGTATGGTAAAGCGTAAACATGCGAGCGGGCTCAGGCACCAAACTCAGACACTAAACTCAAGCACTAATGGCGACGCGTCTCGCGTCGGGATAGTGAAGGGGAATATGCAAGCTCTACTAAATAATAGCTATATATTTTCCCGACGCGGGACGCGTCGCCCCCATTAGTGCTTGCGTTTGGTGCTTGCGTTTTTTGCAGCGTGTTTCAGGCAACTTAAAACACCCCAAAAACAGTCTCATTTTTAATGCCAATTTTGAACACCCTACCTATCGAATCTTTACCACACAGCAATAGTCTAAAATAATTTGGGGCACCCCCAAAAACACACTACACACAAAAAAACGCGAAACTGCCTGCACACTGCACTTATTGCTTTAAGCGCTTGATTTACAACACAATACGCAGTGTATGTATATGCTTAATGTGCATGCACACCACCTGCACACCACCCGTGCAACACACGGCTAAAGGCATTCGGGCAGCAGCACCCCGGCATGACACTTATGGGCATGGGAAATATCAGTCGGAGCAACTGACATTTCTCATGCCCATAAGTGTTTTCACTACCCGTCATGAGTGTATGACGCAAATGGTTGTGTGGGTTAATTTGCATGATACATGCACACTAATTTTGCCTGATAATCAGCGCATTACACCACAAAGTGCAGTGTGCAGACAGTTTGAAGGGGAAACACATAATGGCATTTGAAGCAAAAAATAGTGTACAAGTTGTACACTATTTTTGCATCTGCACTGCCTCGTGCAGTATCTTTGCATTCACATTTAAGAATAGCTGATTTGCGATGCTTGAAAATTACGGCAATGCGGGCCCCCTCTATTGCCGTTGAACTAACCAAATTGTATAATACCCATGACAACAAAACAAACCATGCTGCAATTTGTGCAGCAAATTATGCACGAAAGCATTGACGCCTTGATTGACCGCATAGCGTGCCGCGTGATTGAACGACTTGACGAGCGAAACGCGGCAAAACAACAGGGCGTGGAGGCTACTGTACAGCCCCCAGCCACCGACAGCCCCATTGCGGCAGACAATGTGCAAGCACTAAACACCTCGGACATCACACCACACGCCACGAATGAAGATGGCGCGTGCGAAACCTCGTGCACCCTGACAGAACGTGCCATGCAGATGGTTGACGAGATGTACGACACACGCTACAATGTGCTGGACCGTGTGGCCGAAATACGCCATCACAACGATGCTGATGCGCCCTTTGTGCCTGTGAGCAAACTGGTGCGCAACACCATTGTCATCGACCTGCACAAACGCGGCTGCATGGTGTGGAACAACGACGTCGACCGCATATTGGAGTCAAGTTATATGACGCCTTACCACCCCTTTACGAGTTACTTGAAATCATTGCCCGCATGGGACGGGCGCGACCGCGTGACGCCCTTGGCGTATTCGGATTCGTGGAAGTCCGCCGTGGGAACGACGTACACGTCGATATGGCGCTGTTCCATTTCCCGGCGCAGCCGGGAGAGTCTTTCAGAGATCATGGTTGTTCCTCCTTTATGTTTTCAGACCCGCCGTTCGGCGGTGACGAAGATACGGTCCTTGCGCGAGCGGCCGCCGGTGTCGGTGACCGTTCCCTTACCCTTGCCGCGCACGGAAATAACGTCGCCGTCGCGGATGGCGGCGTCCGTGTGCAGGCACGGCACATAGTTGAGCGACACGCTGCCGAGACGGATGAGCTCTGCGGCGGTCGTGCGGGAGACATGGAAAAGCCCCGCGGTCACGGCGTCGAGCCGGAGGCTCTGCACCGTGAAGCTCACGGTCTCGGTCTTCACCTCTTCCTCCGGGACGTCCGCGAGAGCGATCTCCTCGCCGCGGACGG
>OGYD01002146.1_pt1 | contig 13463 bp, 8 predicted proteins | sample 1576441 | NCBI WGS metagenome assembly OGYD01 (sample SAMEA3541537, study PRJEB24748) | human gut metagenome | biome: human gut; feature: human-associated habitat; material: faeces | place: China | collected 2012 | reverse complement strand
CAATAGATATGCCTAGAATGAGGATACAACCTATAATTGAATAAAAAAGCAGACGGCTTCGCTCGCTTTGATTATCCATCTCGAGACGGTCCACCTGATATATGGTTCGCATCAGATTTATCTGGGTGGAATAGTTACGGGCATTGATAGAATCTCGTGCAATATTGATGTCTTGAAAAATGGCACATGCCTCTCTAGGCCTGCTTTGTTTGGTATACAGTTGTGCCAGTGAATTCTTCATTTTTAGATATCTGTTATAGACATTGGCACTGCTGGTATTTATGGTCAGCTCATTATATAATTTGATAGCTAGTTCGTCATCTCCAATTCTTTTGGCATATTCAGCTTGTATATATTTCAAGATAGAACTATGAAAATAAAACGGATAGTATTCATACCATTCTTCTGCTTCCTGAATATATTTCCGGACTTTATCCATATCATTATTATGGAGGTAATAATATGCTTGGAAGATATTTTCTATGAAACGGCTGTGCTGATAATCATTCATTTGTTCCATTTGATCCAAATAGGCTTTAGCTTTATCCATCCTCCCCATTCTGATGAGGGTTGGAATTAGTTGAATCAAGACTTTTTCCTGTAATTTTTCGGAGTCGGATACTTTATGCAATTTCTGCATGGCTATTTCGTATTCTTCGATAGCCTCATTATTCATGTTGGCATTAAGATAAGTATCTCCTATTGCATAATGGGCTATGGCTATGCCGATATCGTATTTCATTTGAGTGGCCTGTTTCAGCATAACATTTGCTTTTTCCAACGCTTCGTTGATGTGGCCGTCTGAAACGAGGGCATATACAGCCATCTGCTGCATAAGGAACATGTATTTATAGTCCTTTCTGCTACGGAATACTTCTACAAGTTCATTTTCCCATTGGGCGATATCTCTTAATCTGACTTCCTGAGAATAACCTAAGTTATTATCCATCAGGTATTCCATAAGATGTATACGCTCATCTTCCGAATCCTTGCTTGCAGACAGGATATAGGAAGTACCGTAAAATAACATCAACAATAATAGTATGATCGTTTTACTGAGCTTCACCTTATTAACTAATACGTTTATACAATGATATGTGATTAATTGCGACAAAAATAACTAAAAAGGACGAGATATCCGAAAATGTCTCGTCCTTTTTGTATATTTAATCCTATTTCTTGTTGATTATATCCTTTGGCTTCAGTTTTAGCTGTTCATACTCATTAGGAATTCGTCGTTGTCTTTGGTTTTTTCCATACGATCTTTTACGAAATCCATAGCTTCTATCGGGTTCATATCAGCCAGATATTTGCGGAGTATCCACATGCGATCCAATGTTTGCTTATCCTGCAACAGATCATCACGACGAGTGCTGGAAGCAACAATGTTGACTGCAGGGAAAATACGTTTGTTGGACAGGTTGCGGTCGAGCTGCAACTCCATGTTACCTGTACCCTTGAATTCTTCGAAGATAACTTCGTCCATTTTAGAACCGGTATCGATCAATGCGGTAGCAATAATAGTCAGTGAACCACCGTTTTCAATATTACGGGCAGCACCGAAGAAGCGTTTAGGTTTATGAAGTGCATTTGCATCCACACCACCGGAAAGAACTTTACCGGATGCAGGAGATACTGTATTGTATGCACGAGCCAGACGAGTAATAGAATCAAGGAAGATAACTACGTCGTGACCACATTCTACCAGACGTTTTGCCTTTTCCAATACGATACCTGCAATTTTTACGTGGCGTTCTGCCGGTTCGTCGAAAGTAGAAGCAATTACTTCTGCATTAACGCTGCGCGCCATGTCTGTTACTTCTTCCGGGCGTTCGTCAATCAGCAGCATAATCATGTAAACTTCCGGGTGGTTGGCTGCGATAGCGTTTGCGATATCTTTCATTAAGATGGTCTTACCTGTCTTTGGCTGGGCAACGATCAATGCACGCTGGCCTTTACCGATAGGAGCGAAAAGATCGACGACACGGGCAGACATAGAGTCTGAATAACCGCCTTTGCAAAGTTTAAACTTTTCATCCGGGAAGAGAGGTGTCAGATGTTCGAAAGGAACACGGTCGCGAACGAAAGCTGCATCACGTCCGTTGATCTTCGAAACCTTTACCAATGGGAAATATTTTTCTCCTTCTTTGGGTGGACGGATAACTCCTTCTACTACATCACCGGTTTTCAGACCAAATAGTTTGATTTGAGATTGTGATACGTAAATATCATCCGGAGAAGAAAGGTAGTTATAGTCGGAAGAACGGAGGAATCCGTATCCATCCTGCATAATTTCCAGAACACCTACTCCGTTGAGAATATCGTCGAATTCATAAGGCTTTTCGCGTTCAATAACCTTACGTTCCTGCTGCTGTTGTACCGGAAGATTTTCACCCGCATTGTTCTGCTGAGCGGCACGTGGCATCGGTGAGCGTTGTTGGTTTTGGTTCTGGTTCTGATTCTGATTTTGATTTGGGTTCTGAACCTGATTCTGGTTATTGTTGTTACGCTGGAAATTATTATTGGCGTTATTGCCATTATTTCCATTGTTGTTAGCATTGTTATTACCGTTGTTATTGTCGCGTGGGCGAACAATACGCGGACGTTGCTGCTGGGACTGCTGCTGTTGAGATTGTTGTTGCTGTTGAGGATGAGATGGCTGTTCCGGTGCTGTCTGTGCTGATTCTGTTTTAGTAGCTTCGAATTTTCCGAATAATTCGGTAGGAAGCTCTATTTTTTCAGAAGGCAGATCTTCGATTGGAATAAAATCATCGTCGTCAACGCTGGATAAGATATTGCTTTCCTCGTCGATAACGGGTGCAGCTTTCTTTTGTGGTTTATCTATTACCTTTTTCTCTACAACAGGTTTGTTAGGTTCAGTAGCCGGTTTATTTGTTTCTGCAACAGGCTTATTTGCTTCTGCAGCTGGTTTGTTTTTTGCTTTCTTCTCAGCTGTTTGCTGTTGTACCGGAGCTGGCTTTTCCGTAGCACCAGTAGCTTTCTCTGCAACAACAGGTTTAGGTTCCACTACTTTGGGTGCTGCCGGTTTTGCATTTTCTACTTCTTTTTTCTCTTCTGCATCAGAGCTCTTACGAGGACGGCCTACTTTACGCTTGGGAGTAGCAGTGTTTTCCGCTTTAGCTTCTACAACAACAGTTTCTTTTTCTTTGTTTGTACTTTCTTCTTTCTTGGAAGGTTGTGGTGCAGCTTTTACAGGAGCGGTCTCTTTTGTCTTGTTAACCTCTTCACTCTTTGTTGCGGAAACCACTTTGTCTTCTTTTTTGGTAGGAGCTACCCGTGAACGCTTTTTCTTTTGTTCTTCATTTTTGCGTTCTTCTTTTAGCTTATCTGCGGCAACTTTCTTTGTAGCTCCTACAATGGCCTGTTCATCGAGTATTTTATAAACAAGGTCTTCTTTTTTGTATGAGTCTGCTTTTTTTATGCCTAACTCTTTGGCAATAACTTGAAGTTCCGACAGATTTTTGTCGTTTAATTGGATAATGTTATACATATAGTATGGTAAGTTATTAATATTTCTTTTTTTGCTGAATTATGGACAGCATTACTACAGCTCATGGCTACAGATATGCGAGCATACGTTTTGTTTTTTATTCTGAATTAGGGATGTATATGTTGAATCGTAGAATGTTTCAACGGGGCAAAGATAATAATTTTTTTTGGTTTCATGAACAATCAAACATTTTTTTCCACGTAAAAGTGTATCTTTGCTACATAAAAGAAAATAGTATGACAGTAAATGAAGCTCATTTAATTTATTTTTCGCCTACACACACATCTAAACAAGTTGCGGAGGCGATTGTTCACGGGACGGGCATAAAAAATATTTTTCCTATCAATGTGACGCAGCAGATTGCGGATGAAATTGTGATTCCTACATCTTCTTTGGCTATTATTGTAGTGCCTGTGTATGGAGGACATGTCGCTCCTTTGGCAATGGAACGTTTGCAGTATATCCGTGGAGTGGATACTCCTACCGTTTTGGTAGTGGTTTACGGAAATCGCGCTTATGAAAAAGCTTTAATGGAATTGGATGCTTTTGCTATTCCTCATGGATTTAAAGTAATTGCCGGGGCAACTTTTATTGGAGAACATTCATATAGTACCGACAAATACCCGATTGCAGTGGGACGTCCTGATGAATCGGATTTAGCCTTTGCTGCGGAGTTTGGGAAGAAAATCATGGAAAAAATACAGACAGCTGATAGTATGGATACCCTTTATCCGGTGGATGTACGTACTATCAAACGTCCGAGTCAACCATTCTTTCCTTTGTTCCGTTTTTTGAGGAAAGTCATCAAGTTACGTAAAAGTGGTACACCGCTTCCCCGCGTTCCTTGGGTGGAAGATGAGGATTTGTGTACCCATTGCGGGTTATGTGTGGTCCGTTGTCCGGCAGGGGCTATAACGAAAGGGGATGAGCTACATACGGATGAGGCTAAATGTATCAAATGTTGCGCTTGTGTAAAAGCTTGCGTTAGGAAAGCAAGGGTGTATGAAACTCCTTTTGCAGCTTTGTTATCAGATTGTTTCAAGAAACAGAAGTTACCTCAGACTATTTTGTAAATCACGACGCGCTTAGTCGTTTCATCAATACGAAAGCGGTTGTCTGTTCGTTCGCCTATCAGCCATGCGATGTGTTCTCCACAGCAGAGTACCCATTGGCGTTCTTTTTGGCTGATAGAAAATTTGCGGTCGGTCAGATAATCGCTTATTTTTTTCTTTCCTTTCATTCCAAAAGGAATAAAAGTGTCTCCCGGCTGCCATTTCCGGTAATGAATTTCTCCATTCAGTTTGTCGGCATCAAAACAGGCAATTTCCTTTTCACGTGGAATGAGAAAATCCGGGGTGTATTCTTTTTCTTCTTTGATAATTTGAAAAGGAGGAAGAGTCTCATTTTCAGATTCAGCTGTTTCTATTAATAGGAATTCTCTGTCTTTTATCACTCTCCATTCTTTGCTACAGAATTGCTTGCCCGGTTGGCTATGAAGCGAATGGGTGATATCTTTGATTTGTGCGGAATTGAATCCTAGAGGATGCAGGACTTCGAATAAGATGGCTTCGGGTGCCGGTTCCTTTACTAAATCACTGATTCGGATACCTTCTGCTGTAATGATTTTCTTTTTAGTTTCCTCTATACATTTATTATATATAGTGGCTATATCATTCAGATAATTACTCGTATCTATCAGAGTGTTTTTGACTGACGGATTAATTTCCTGCATGAGGGGAAGGAGGTTGAGTCGGATTTTATTACGGGTATATTCGTCTTCCAGATTGGTGCTGTCTGTCACATAATCTTGTCCGATGTTTTGCAGGTAACGAATTATCTCTTCCCGGTTGATACAAAGCAGAGGGCGTACGATGGTTCCATTACGGGGGCGGATTCCTAACAGACCGGTAATTCCTGTTCCCCGAATCAGGTTAAGTAGTATAGTTTCTATGCTATCATCCTGGTGATGGGCCACAGCGACAACATCTGCCTGACATTCTTTTCTAATTTTCTCGAACCATTGGTAGCGGAGTTCCCGTGCGGCCATTTCAATCGAAATATGTTTTTCCGTTGCATATTGGGTCGTGTTGAAATCAATGGTATGTAAATGGATTTCCATTCTTTCGCAAAGTTGGCGGACAAATAACTCGTCCCGGTCTGACTCTTTGCCTCGCAGGTGGAAATTACAATGTGCGGCTTCGCAATGATAGCCTGCTGTATGCAGAATATATAGTAATGCCACCGAGTCGGCACCACCACTCAATGCGACCAGGATTTTATCATCCGGTGAGAATAAATGTTCCTTTTCTATATATTTTGTAACGCGTTGTTGTATCATACCTGCAAAGATACGAGTTTATCAATAAGTTTTTTTATTTTTTCTGAATCTTTTAGAGGATGAAAAAAGCTGCTATTTAAAAACATTCTAAATAATTTGCATGCTCCGAAGTTATGAATTATCTTTGCCAAAAATTTTGAGAGTTATGCGTTTGTCCGAATTAAAAACAGGAGAAAAAGGTGTTATTGTAAAGGTATTGGGGCACGGTGGTTTTCGTAAACGTATTGTGGAGATGGGCTTCATTAAAGGTAAAACGGTTGAAGTGCTGTTGAATGCTCCGCTAAAAGATCCCATAAAATATAAAGTTTTAGGTTATGAAATTTCTCTTCGTCGTCAGGAAGCTGAAATGATCGAAGTTATCAGCGAAGAGGAAGCAAAGAAACTGGCCGAGAAGACCGTTTATCATGAAGGATTGCCTGAAGACCTTTCAGTAAAAGAAGAAGATATGAAACGGTTGGCGTTAGGTAAACGCCGTACCATTAATGTTGCTTTGGTCGGAAACCCGAACAGTGGCAAGACTTCTTTATTTAATCTTGCATCCGGTGCTCATGAGCATGTTGGAAACTACAGCGGCGTAACCGTGGATGCCAAAGAAGGTTATTTTGATTTCGAAGGCTATCATTTCCGTATTGTCGATTTGCCGGGAACTTATTCTTTGTCTGCTTATACGCCGGAAGAAATCTATGTGCGTCGTCATATTATCGATGAAACTCCGGACGTGATTATTAATGTAGTCGATTCCTCTAATCTGGAGCGAAACTTATATCTGACTACTCAATTGATAGATATGAATGTCCGCATGGTGGTAGCTCTGAATATTTATGATGAGTTGGAAGCCAGTGGAAATACATTGGATTATCATCTGTTGAGTAAGTTGTTCGGGGTGCCGATGTTGCCTACTGTCAGTAAGAAAAATCGTGGATTGGATACCTTGTTTCATGTTGTTATCAATCTGTATGAAGGAGTAGACTTCTTTGATAAACAGGGAAATATGAATCCGGAAGTTCTTAAGGATTTGACCGAATGGCATGATTCTCTGGAAGATCGTAAGAACCACGAGGAAGAGCATTTGGAAGATTATGTACGTGAACATAAAAAGACGGGGCGTGTCTTCCGGCATATTCATATCAATCATGGTCCTGATATCGAAAAAGCGATTGAAGCTGTAAAAAGTGAAGTGTCCAAAAACGAATTTATCCGTCATAAATATTCTACCCGTTTCCTATCCATTAAATTGTTGGAGAATGATCCTGACATTGAGCGCATTGTGCGGACATTACCAAATGCGGATGAGATATTCCATGTCCGTGATAAGATGTCGAAGCGTGTTCAGGACACAATGAATGAGGATTGTGAATCGGCTATTACGGATGCTAAATATGGATTTATCAGTGGTGCACTGAAGGAGACATTCACAGATAATCACTTGGAGCAGGCGCAGACAACAAAAGTGCTGGATTCGATCGTAACTCACCGTGTCTGGGGATTTCCTATTTTCTTCCTTTTTATGTATCTGATGTTTGAGGGTACGTTTGTCATTGGAGAATATCCGATGATGGGGATTGAATGGCTTGTCGAGCAGATTGGTGACTTGTTACGCAATAATATGGCGGAAGGTCCATTTAAAGATTTGCTGATTGATGGAATTATTGGTGGGGTAGGAGCGGTTATTGTCTTTTTGCCGAATATCTTGATTTTGTATTTCTGCATTTCTCTTATGGAAGATTCGGGTTATATGGCTCGTGCAGCTTTTATCATGGATAAAATCATGCATAAAATGGGATTGCACGGAAAATCATTCATTCCTTTGATTATGGGATTTGGATGCAATGTACCTGCTATTATAGCTTCCCGTACTATTGAGAACCGGAAGAGCCGTCTTATTACAATGTTGGTAAATCCTTTGATGTCTTGCAGTGCGCGTCTGCCAATTTATTTATTGTTGGTGGGTGCTTTCTTCCCGAACAATGCAAGTCTGGTGTTGTTAAGTATTTATGTGATTGGTATTGTACTGGCTGTGGTAATGGCCCGCTTGTTTAGCAAGTTTCTGGTGAAGGGTGATGATACTCCATTTGTGATGGAACTTCCACCTTACCGGATGCCGACAGCAAAATCGATCTTCCGTCACACATGGGAAAAGGGAGCGCAGTATTTGAAAAAGATGGGAGGCATTATTATGATTGCTTCTATTATAATCTGGTTCTTGGGGTATTATCCGAATCATGATGCTTATGAAACAGTTGCCGAGCAGCAGGAAAATTCTTATATCGGCCAGTTGGGACGTGGTATAGAGCCAGTTATAAAACCACTGGGATTTGATTGGAAACTAGGTATTGGCTTGCTTTCCGGTGTGGGAGCGAAAGAATTGGTAGTAAGTACATTAGGTGTCTTATATGCAGATGATCCGGATGCTGATTCAGTAAGTTTGGCAGAACGAATTCCGATTACTCCATTGGTTGCTTTCTGTTATATGTTGTTTGTATTGATTTACTTCCCGTGTATTGCGGCGATAGCGGCTATAAAACAGGAGTCGGGTAGTTGGAAATGGGCGCTTTTTGCTGCTTGTTACACAACGGGATTGGCTTGGCTTGTATCATTTGCTGTTTATCAGATTGGAGGATTGTTTGTATGAATAATTGGCAAGATTGGGTAGTCGGAGTACTGGTTGTACTCTGCATTGCCCGCGTCATATATGGAATATTTCGTTTTTTTCGTCGTACGCGAGAAAATCAGAATCCTTGTGACAGCTGTGTAAGTGGCTGTGAACTAAAGGATATGATGGACAAGAAACGTGGAGAGTGCGATGTAAAGAAAAAAAGTACAAAGAAAAAATGCTGCGGATAGTTGGTAGTTTCAAAATTTGTACTACCTTTGCAACCGCAAACGAGAAATAATGGTTCCTTGGATGAGTGGCTTAGTCAGCGGTCTGCAAAACCGTGTACGGCGGTTCGAATCCGCCAGGAACCTCAAGTAACACTTTGAATTCCTTGAAAGTCAAGTACTTTCAAGGAATTTCTTTTTGGGGGGACCATTCTGGGGACCAATTAGGTAGTATATTATGGATATACCGTTACTGCATGCGCTAATCCTTTTTATTTTAGGTTTTTCCCTACTGACAATTATGGAATTCACTTATTAATTCTGATTTTCCTGCGTTACTTTTGTTCTAAACCAAAAGAAAAACGCCATGAAAAAGATTTTATTTATCCTGTTTGTTGCCCAGTTTATTTTGGCTCCTTATATAATAAAGGGCTATGGTGCAAATCTTGTTGAAGATAATTATGAGTATTCGGGAGTTGACCAAGGGAGAGAGACTGTTGAAAAGGATATTTTAGGTAATATCATTATCCGTGATGATAATGGTAATAGAAAGACTATTGAAAAGGATATCTTAGGGAATATCATCATTCGTGATGATAAAGGCAATAGAAAGACTATTGAAAAGGATATTTTGGGGAACATCATTATCCGTGATGATAGAGGCAATAGAACGACTATCGAAGAGGATATTTTAGGAAATTTCATTGTTCGTGATGATAAAGGTAATAGGAAGACTATTGAAGAAGATATTCTAGGAAATACCATTATCCGGGACGATAAGGGTAATAGAAAAACTATAGAGAAAGATATTCTGGGAAATACTATTATTCGCGATGACAAAGGTAATAGAAAGACGATTACAAAAGATATCTTTGGGAATACTATTATCGAGGATGATAAGGGGAATAGAACAACTATTAAAAAAGATATTTTTGGAAACGAAATAATTGAATATGGTAACGGTCATGGGAAAATTATTAAAAAGGATATTTTTGGAAATACAGTCATTGAGGAGTATTAAAATGTACTTTTTAAAATGATAATATATGGGATGTCATTTGAGATAGGGGTTATTCACAATATCGTGGATAGCCCCTTATTGTATGTTATAACCTGGCAATAATATGTTCGCTATAAAATCATATTATAATCGTAAAAGTGTATATATTTGCATAGTGCGGAGATAAAATATTTATTTCTAAGTTATTCAAGGATAAAGAAATGGAACACAAACAATTACTAACTGTATTTAATTCACTTCCTGTTGGAATAGGTTTCTTCACAGCCGATGGCACTCTGGTAAGATGCAATGAAAGCTTCTGCCGAATTTTTGGCGCTGACTCGCAAACGCTTCTTGGTAATAAACTCAACATAAATGAAAATTCTGTGGTTCCTGACGTGGTGAAGGAAGCAGTTCGTCGTTGTGTTCCGGTACAGATGAGTTTTTTGTATGATTTCGATAAACAGAGAACCGATAAACGTTTTTTCTCTACGCGTACCCGGACCTGCTATTTGAAATGTAATGGTAATCCTCTTTATGATAATGATGGCAAGTTTGTTAATTACATTTTTATCTTTGAAGATATTACAGAAACGGTGAAAAGTGAAGAGGTACTCCGTCAAAGTCGCCGGAAAACGGAGCTTGCTATGAAGGCAGCCAACATCATGTTTTGGGAATTTGATGCAGTGCCCAAATTATTTTATAGTGATAATGAACCGCTGAATGGATACGATCAGTCTAAGCCAGTTAGTATGGCACTATATCTGGAGACTTTGCATCCGGATGACCGTAGTCAGGTTACTGAAGTAATGGAAAGAATGAGCAATGGGGAAGATTTTTCTTTTTCTTTTGATAGCAGGGTTATGTTACCGGATAGCTCAACCTGGCAATTTTGTACGATAAGCGGTGCTCCTTATGAATTTGATTCTAATAAGAAGGTATTGAAATATGTTGGTACCCGAAAGAATAATACGGAGGTGCAGAAAAAGGAGCAGTTCTTCTATAATATATTAAATAATCTTCCGTTATCTGTTCATATCAAAGATGTAGAGAATGATTTCCGCTATGTTTTTTGCAATGAAGAGAGTAAGCTCATGTTTGGTACCAGCGAAGATAAAACTACTTATGATGTGCTGAGTGAAGAAGAAGTAGAGCGTATTCAGAAGACTGATTTAGAGGTATACAATACTGGGAACCCTTATTTCGGCATGGAACGTATTATACTGAAGGATGGATGCAGCTATGATACTATTGTTCGCAAAAGTATAATTGAAGATGATGGCAAACGCTTTCTGTTAAATACCCGCTGGGATCAGAGTTTACAAAATGAACTGAAGCGTCGTGCACAGCTGTTAACTGTCACTATGGAAGCGATGAATGCCTTCACCTGGTTTTTTGAGCCGGCTAAGAACAGGGTGAGTTTCGGTGAAGGTTTTGATAAAAATGGGAAGAAGGCATCAGAAATTAATTCGGTCGAGAAATATCTGACTCTCGTACATCCTGATGACCGACAAAAGTTTGCTGAAACTTTGCAAAAGGCGGTAGAACTAGGAAGCGGTGTATGGGATGTGGAATATCGCATTGACTTTAAAGGAGATGGCATGTATCAATGGTGGGAAACGCGTGGCCTTGTTGAAACCACAACTTTGAACGATGCTCCTTATAAGTATTTGTTCGGTATGACGCAAAATATCGATTCCTATAAGCAGACTGAATTGACCTTACTAAAGAATAAAGAAATACAGGACGCTTTGGTACGACAGAATGAACTGGTTCTTAACAATACGAATTCAGGGTTGGCCTACATCACGAAGGAATATATGGTTCAATGGGAAAATATTTCGTTATGTTCAAAAAGTCTTTCTTTTGAAGCCTACAAAAAAGGTGAACTTTGCTATAAAAGTACATATAATCGTACTTCTCCCTGTGAAAATTGTGTGATGCAACGTGCTTTTGTTTCATTACAGACGGAACAGATGAAGTTTTCGTTGGACAGTGCGCATACCGTTGAAGTGTTTGCCACTCCCGTAGTTCTTGAAGATGGATCTGTGGATGGTGTTGTAATTCGCGTGGATGATGTAACGGAGCGTGAAAAAATGATTAAGGAATTGCAGGAAGCCAAACATCAGGCAGAGCAGTCTGATAAATTGAAATCTGCGTTCCTGGCGAATATGAGTCATGAAATCCGTACTCCCTTGAATGCTATTGTAGGTTTTTCGGAGTTGATGGCTTATGCCGGAGAAGAAGAAAAGGCGGACTATATCCAGATTATTAATAGTAATAATGAGTTATTGCTAAAACTGATAAATGATATACTTGATTTATCCAAGCTGGAAGCCGGTTCGGTAGAACTGAAATACGAACCGTTCGACTTATCCGAACATTTTGAAAACATGTTTACTTCCATGAAGCAGCGCCTGAAGAATCCGGATATCGTGTTAACTGAAATCAATCCTTATCACTGTTGTCAGGTAACTCTGGACCGTAATCGCGTGGCACAAATTATAACGAATTATGTCACTAATGCTATCAAATATACTTCAAAAGGTTCTATTAAAATGGGATATGCATGTAAGGATGGAGGCGTCTATTTTTATGTGAAAGATACCGGTATTGGTATAGCTGATGATAAAAAAGGAAAAGTATTCCAGCGTTTTGAGAAACTTGATGAGTTTGCCCAAGGTACCGGACTTGGACTTTCTATTTGCAAGGCAATTGCAGAAGCTATGGGAGGTAAAGTCGGCTTTGAATCGGTACACAATGAAGGATCGCTGTTTTGGGCATTTTTACCTTGTGAAGTCGATACACTTTCTATGGTAGAAGAGAAGAAAGAAGAGAATATCTCCGGAGGAGAGTTTGGTGCGAATGACGAAGTGATGGAGAAGAGTGCCGGTCGGAAAACAATTCTCATAGCTGAAGATATACAAAGTAATTATCAGCTGGTGTCTACTATCCTGAAGGATCATTATGATTTACTGCATGCGGAGAATGGGCAAAAGGCAGTGGAAATAGCGCGTAGCCAACATGTCGATTTGTTGTTGATGGATATGAAAATGCCTGTACTGGATGGATTGAAGGCTACAGCTGAAATACGTAAGTTTAATGCTAGCTTACCTATCGTCGCACTTACCGCCCATGCTTTCGATTCTGACCGGATTGCTGCAATAAAGGTCGGCTGTAATGAATATCTGGTTAAGCCGCTTGAAAAAATGAAATTAATGGTGGCATTAAAGAAATATTTATAATCTTTGCATTGTGAATATCTGGAATTAGTTGAATATATCGATGAATCGTATTAAAGGTATACTTTATGCGGCGGTATCCTCCTCCACTTTTGGGCTGGCTCCGTTTTTTTCTATAACTCTGTTGTTAGCTGGTTTTTCGGCTTTCGAGGTGCTTTCTTATCGTTGGGGAGTGGCTGCTATTGTATTGACACTGTTTGGATGGTGTTCGGGATGTAATTTCCGGCTGGCAAAGAAAGATTTGTTAGTCGTTTTTTTTATTAAGTTTGTTGCGGGCAACCACCTCATTCAGTTTGCTCATTGCCTATCAGAATATAGCCACGGGGGTAGCATCGACTATTCATTTTATGTATCCGTTGGCTGTATCATTGGCAATGATGTTTTTCTTTCATGAAAAGAAATCTCTTTTGGTGATGCTTGCTGTTTTAATGTCTTTGTTTGGTGCTGCTTTACTGTCATCGGGAGAGTTGGAGGCGAAAAGTTGTGATACAATAGTAGGATTGGTGGCGGCTTGTATTTCTGTCTTTTCTTACGGAGGATACATCATTGGGG
>OGYD01002142.1_pt1 | contig 13479 bp, 18 predicted proteins | sample 1576441 | NCBI WGS metagenome assembly OGYD01 (sample SAMEA3541537, study PRJEB24748) | human gut metagenome | biome: human gut; feature: human-associated habitat; material: faeces | place: China | collected 2012 | reverse complement strand
ACTAGTTGGAACTTCGCTACCGAACTATTAACCACTAAACTATACATAATGCACAAATGCAAACCCTAAAATTTGTGCAATATTTCATAATTAGTCACCGCTAACAAACATTTGTTCGATGTTTTGGCCCGAAAAGTTGCACAAAAATCCTCACTACTTTTGTGCAATTTTACTATTAAAAAGTGTTTGAAAATTACACAATTTTTTGATATAATAAATATAGAAAAATAACATGGAGGAAATTTAAAATGACATTACAAGAACTATTGGAATTAATACCTGACTCAGAAATAATTGAGGTGGTGTATAACACAGCTACGGAAAAGGCCGTGTTTAAAGGGGCCGCTAAACTGTGTAAAAATGAGCAATTATTAAGCAGTAAAGTATTTACACTGTTTAGTGCAGAAAATTATATTGATGGGTATCATTATACCTTTATTATTGTTATAAAGGAGGTTTAAAATGAAAGATCAAGAATTTTTGGAAAAGTGCAAGATTAACAGAAATGCGTTGCCAAAGACAGCGGGAGATATTGTTGATGTGTTCCTGACATATAAAGAGCTAGATAGGTTTATGAGTGAGAATCACCTTATTGTTGTCAAGGAATCAGGTTCACGGGCATACGTCAAGAAATTAATACACGCTATTGCCTATGAATATAATGGGAAATACGGTAATGGTTATCTTATATATAAAAGGATACCGGGAAAAAGCTCATCAATATTATATGTATGCATAAAACTGGAAGAAGGGGAGTAAAATAATGAAATTACTTACATTAATGTCTAATTTTAGCAAAGACCTTAGCACAATATTAACGGCCTATGAAAATGGAATAGAAAATCTATTTCCTACGTTAGAAGCAATTTATAATCTAAAGTGTAGATATTTTAAGAAAATTGACAGGTTGTGTATAGCAAATAATAATCCTGTTAAGAATTTTATATATGCAGTGACCGAAGAGGCGGTAGAAACAATTTGTCTATTGTATAAGGAGTGATTTAATATGGTATATGTTTCACAATTTTTGACATTAATTGATGAGATAAAAATGGATAAGAAAATAACAGTTTTTAATGCAACTACAGATGAGTTAAAAGATATGACAGTAAGAGAAGTAATTATTAACTATCCTTATTATTATGTCAGACATTACAGTATCCAAGCAAACACATTAGTAATTTTCTAAAATAGGTGACGGCTATGTTACTCAAAAATATAAAAATTTTTGAACTTAATGTTTCACGTGAAACAATGGAAAGCGAAAACTTGGCCGATTTAACAGGCTACTCAATATCATATATTGAGAGAAAATATAAATCAGGCGAGAGAATCTTTCACGTTAAACGCTTGAGTGAAGGAAGACACGGAAAACATAAAAACGATGTATCTATATCTAGGTGGGCTGTATTAGATACAGAAACTTGTATTAAGCCGGATAAATCCGGGGCGAGAATATGGTCTTTCCAGATAGGCTTACACCCAGATTATCAAGAGCAGTTTAACATAGCTAAAAACGCATTATTAAATAACAAAATTAGATTTTACGAATATGTGACAGTATTTTTGTTTGATAACTTTAGTGATTTTAAAGAAGCGTTAATAGTCTTATATAACATGGGACTAAGAACTCTAGTAGTACATAACTTAAAATATGATGCAAGCTGGATACAGCTCTACTTAAAAAATAAACCATCGTATAGCGAAGAAGAACATGAGTTTTTTAGCAGGTTTATTCTACACAATGGAAAGTTATATAATGGCGACCTGGTTTTAAATGATAAAAAAGTTATAAGGTGCTATGATTCATACAAAACGTTTGTAGGTTCTCTTAAATCAATAGCAATAGCCTATGGCGCTGAACATGCAAAGGTAGAAGTTCCAAAAGATTTTTATAAAAAATACAGGGATGAAAATTATGAGTTTACAGAACTCGATATAAAATATAATTCTTGTGATTGCCTAGCGTTAGCAGAAACTATTGTTATATTTGATAAAATTATTTATGACTTGTGCGGTTTTAGGGTTATGGATAACAAAGGCTCACATCCACGTTTGAGAACATCCTCGTCTATAGCCTATAAAGCACTTGAGCAAAGCGTTAAAGAATACGAGTGTATATCATGTGATAAAAAATGCGAATACTACAAAAAGCTAGAAGAAGGCGTAATTGCTTACCCACAAGGAAAAAGAAAATCGTGCAAAAAATATTGTTTTGCCTTTTTAAGGCGTTATCCAAAGTTTGACATACAATCCAATGAAGCAAAAGCGGCCTTAAAGGCGTTTTATAAAGGAAAGTCAATCTTATTAGAAAATCCTATGGCCGATTTAATGTTAGAAGAATTACCGGATAATGAAAAAAGCACATACGGCCTAGGGGATATTAATAGGTATAGTGAACAACTATTGACATATTCCTTTGACGCTTATAAAGGTGGTGTAACATTGGCACCACCTGAGAAATCAGGTAAAATAGAATCAGGAGAATATAGTTTATCTGATATTTTTGGTAAAGAAGAAACGTATTTAAACAATGACAATATTAATATATTATCAGATTTTAAATACAAAAAGCCTACAGGTTGGATTTTTGATTATACTAGCTTGTATCCATCAAGAATGCGTGACAAAATGCCGGAAATGAAAACGTATCTCCTTGATTACAAAAGAGCAAGAAAAGAATTTTTTGAAAACCCTATAGGCACTACAAAAAAGATATATGGGTTAAGATACGATACTGAGGAATATATCAATGATTTATCAGAATTTTTTGCCGCAAAAGACCAAAAAAGAAATCCTGATATTAAATTTTATCCGCCATTTTATAATGGTTATTTTATGCTATACAATATTTATAGCCTTAAAGAAAATGGAGAATGCGTAAATACATTGACCGGAAAAGTGGAAAGCTCAGATAATAAATTTTTTATAGTAAAGGCAAAAATAAAGTTTAGCTCAAAATTTTATTTTTATCAGATAAGACCTAGGGAGTTGACATCCGAGCAGTTAAGGCGTTACAATGCAACTAGCAATCCTGATAAAAATACAGGTTTTAGAGCATATCAAAAAGATACTGTTATAAATAACGGGATTGAATGGATAGAATGTAAAATCCCATTGTCTGAATTATTATTTTATTCAGAACTTGTTAAAGCACATGGCGGGATATTTGACTATAAAATAATTGACGGCGTGGGATGTGATATAAAAGTGGGCAACTCAGGAGTAATGCATTTTATCGACACATTAGGAGATATAAAAAGTAAAAGTAAAGGGGCTAAACGTAGTGCAGTAAAATTACTCATGAACGGGTCTTATGGAAAAGCAGGCACAAAAGTAATCGGTTTGGACAAAGTACTTAATGAAACAATTTATGAGTTTGACGGAAAATATTATGTACCAACGGAAGACCAAACATCAGAGGACTTTGTGACTTACGCTGATAAGTGCAATTTTGTCCCATTAGCTTGCGCCGTTACATCGGCGGGGAGAATGCATTTATTTGCTCCTAACGTGGATGAGCAATTTTTGACTACCCCCTTTAAGGCTAGAATTGATACTCAAAAAACAGGTGGTTATGCGCAAGCACAGTGTGAAGGCAGTGGGGCCTATAGTGATACAGATAGTGTATATATACTAAACATATACGGGTACGAAAATGAAGCGCAAGTTAGAAAACATTTTGGTTTTAAAGGAGATGGGAAAGAATTAGGCGAGTTTAAAATGGAGGGTATACTGATTGCTTTTAAGACGCTAGGAGCAAAGAGAAAGCAATATATAACTTATGAAGACGGAAAGTTATTTAACCATACAACCTTAGCCGGATGTAATTCTCCCCTAAAGTTTTCAGAATTTTCGCGCTTGAAAACAATAGATATTAAAAAATCAACCGTGAATAAAGAGTTAGGTATTATAGAAATTAATGATAGCACGTTTAAAATAATGCTTAAAGATGAGCGTATATTTAAAAATGAGGAAGTTATGCTATCTCCATTGATAAAAAGAAAGGTTGTAGATTTATGAATAAGGCAAAAAAGTATTTATCGAACCTGAAATCCAGATATAAAAGAAATCCTAATATGAAGCCAAAAGAAAGTACAATTAAAAAAGCGGCAGATTATGCGGCAGAATTGTATTATTCTGACGATGATTACTATATGGATTTACCAAGTTTTGTAACAGATAGTGACAGGTTTAGGCTTTTAACAAGTACAACATACTCAACCGATGAACTTGATAGTGCAAAACAGACGTTGTCTGAATATCAGGATAGCACAAAGAAGCGGCAAATTGAGGGAATGTTAGAAGCCTTTGAACAAGGATATGACCTTGATTTAACTGCTAGAATAGCGTTGGCAGATATGATAGAAAAGGGGAAAACAATTTGAGCAAAACAAAGTATTATGATTTTGAAAAAACAGAAAGAGAAACAAGAGATTGTTACGCTGTGGGTATTTTTTCCGCAAGGACAGGTGGCAAAACATATGGTTGGAAAGAGCAGCTTGTTTTTAGGCACTATCCAGAGCTTACTAAAAATTGCGAAGAAGAATTTAAGGAAAATTCTTTTGTCTATATAAGACGTAGAAAAGAAGAAATGAAGCGTACAGCGCCAAAACTATTTACGGATATCATGCAAGATTATAACGAAAGAAACGGAACTAATTATGTTATTAGATATCGTAATGGAGAGTTTCAATTATGTGAGAGAAATAACAATAAGCTAATATATATAAAAACATTAGGTTGTGGAATACCATTGTTTGGTGCAGAAGAAATGAAAACCGCTTCTTTTCCAAATGTTAAAAATATAATTTTTGAAGAAGCATTTGTAAAAGACTTCCGGAAATATATCAACGGTATGGAAGAAGTAGATGATTTAATTGACCTAGCTAATACGATTTTTAGAAACCGGAAAGGCTGTAGAATATGGTTAATAGCTAATAAAACATCGGAAGTTAACCCGTATTTTTATGCATGGCATATTGAGCCAAAGTTAGGAAAAAGTTACTACAATATCAATTCACACCTTAAAGCAGGGAAATCAATAAAAATATGCATGGATTTTGTTGACATGGATGAACTAGGCGTAAAAGATGAGATTGAGGACAACGGGTTCTTGGCGCTTGCGTCTGAAAAATATCAAGACTATAACGCTGGGGCGGACACACTTGACGATAAGGAAACTAATGTAGATACTCCCCGTAAAATTAGGCCATATGTTAAACTTATCACAAGCGAGAAAATTTTCTATATTTATGCCGGGAAAAATATATTCTTTGTTAGTGACAAAATTATAGCGTATTACGCAAGAGAAAGAACGTTAATTAATGGGCTTATTAAAATTGCCATGGTACGTAAGCAAAAGTTTAAGGCGCAAGTGTTTTACGCTGTACGGGGAAATGCTCCATATATATCCCATACTTTATACACTGTGTTAAAGAGAGCTTATGAAAAAGACAGGCTGAAATTTAACGATTTTAAAACAAGAATGTTTTTTGATAATTTTATTAAAAATTTTTCATTTTTCTATTGACAAATATTTATAATATGATATAATCAATTATATAGAAAGGAAGTGAAAGAAATATGATTACAAGAAGTGCTATAAAAACTACTGTAAAAGCAAACGTAAATGGACAGACAAAAGAGTTTACCGGGTATGGAAAAGATTCTAAAGAAGCTACGGCCAACGTTATTATGGAATTAGTCTCCAGCAAAGCGCAGATACTTGAATCCGTAACGGAAAACGTAGTTTTAGGAATTGACGAAAGTCTGTTTTTCAAAAATGCAGTAGAGGTAAAAAAGAATAAAAAAGGAGAGTAAAATAACATGACAAGGCAGGAAATTAAAAATATCATTGAGGAAAACGGGTTTTTTACAACTCTTGACACAGAAAAAGATGAAAATCTTGAGTATATCGCAAATGCGATGTCCGGCATTTCCACATCGTTATCAGAGTGTGACAGCAAGATTATCAGCGTGATAGGTGTATATATTACAAAAAGTAATGTCGGCGCTGATAACTTTAGAACAGTTATTATTTCTGATGATGGTTCGCTGTATTCAGGAAACGGAAACACAGTTTTCGAAGCAATTACGGGCTTTGTTTCTCTTTTTTCCAAAAACGAACTTAGGCCAAACGTTGAAAACCCGTTGAAAATCAAAGTTACAATGAAATCAACAATCGGAAATTCTTCAAAGAAATATCCGCTGTTATCCATTACAAAATAATAAGAGGTGATCTCATGGAAGCAGAAAGACTTAACGCTATCTCTGAGATTGTAAGAGCAAATACAAGTGACGCTGAAATTTTAGCGTCACTTGACACGCTTGAAACTCAGAACACAGATTATAATGAAAACTACCAGACAAATATTGACACAATAGAATCACTTAATAACAGGATTAATGAATTGCGCACTACGAACGCTGGCTTATTACAGCGTATTGAAGCTAGTGGAACGCCGATTAACCCGCAAACTTTTTCAACAGATTTCTTTAAACGATAGGAGGAAGAATAATGCCACTGTTAAACTTAGGTAACATTAATACTGAGGTCATGACAACATCTTATATCATGAACGCAATCAGGCAAGGCGCAAGTGAAGCATATCGCAGAGCAATTCCTTTAGCTACTCCAGGAACAACCATGGCAATTGGCTCTGAAATCATGGATTCCGAGACTTTTGCAAATGAATATGTAAAAGGGTTGGTGACAACCTATGTGCTTAAATGGGTAACATCCATGTATTTTGAGAATCCGCTTAAGATTTTTAAAATGCCTTACGCTGTAGGTGGTTCAGGTAACGTTGAGCTTTTTATCAACGGTTCTTCCGTTGGCGTAAATGATTATGACCCGGCTGGTGCAAACGTTGACGCGCCACAGACAAGTACCATTAATTCAAAAATTCATAAAGTAAATTCCCAGAAGGAATTTAAAGTAAGCTTATACCTTAATACACTGAAAATGTCATTTGTGGATGAGGGAAGCGCTCTTAATATGATTATGGGGCTTGTATCCGCTCTATTTACACAGATGGAAAAAGACGAATATACCAGCACAAAGAACGTGCTTACAACGTTTAACACGTCCACTGCTTTTAAAAAGATTGCTACAGCAGATGCTACGCCAGCATCTCTTGTTGAAAAAATCAGAGAAGTTGGACTTGATATGCAGTTCCCGTCAACAAAATATATCGCTGGAGCGTATGAGCAGACAACACAGATCGAAAATCTGATTGTGCTCACAACGCCAGCAAACGTAGCTAAAATTGATGTTCAGGTTTTAGCCAATGCGTTTAACATGGGAAAAGCCGACTGGGTAGGTAGAGTAGTTGTCATTGATACGCTTCCGGCCATTGCTGACATTGCTTGTCTTGTCGGCGATGCCAGATTTTTCAATATCCAGGACACCTGGCTTGATATGCGTGTAAGAGAAAACGAAAGCGGCAGATTTTTCAACGTATTTTTAAACAAAGACACTGTGTACTCCGCTTCTCCATTCTTTAACATGGTCGCAATTACTCAGGCTTCGGGAACGTAACATCATTGGCGAGGGGTACACATATCCCTCGCTTTTATAAAATGTAAATGGAGGTCATAAGATGGAATTACCAAACAATATTTACCCGCCTATATCGAATAATCTTATACCCGGTCTTAATCGCTTTTTAACGGCAGAAATAGAAACTGCCGATACAATAGGGACATATTATCAACTCACAATTTCACCCGCTATTGGCAGATGGAAATGGAATGGAAAAAATATATTAGGTTTGCACTGGGCTGAGCAATACTTATTATATAACACATCTTTCGCTCTTTGGGAAAGTGATAAATATGGGTTTATGATAACTCCGTGGTTTCCGGCATCAAATTATAATGTCGTGGGAGAGCCTATAAAAATTAAGCCGTTTAGCCCATTTGGTGTTATGGACGGAGACATGTTTAGGACATTAGAGCCGGGAGAGTTTGAAATCTGCTACTATCAAAAAAATAGGATTTCTGATATGCCCATCGTAAATTTTTTCGCAAGAAAAATGGCAGATATAGAACGCACAATAACTGCCAACTGGAAAAATATTAAAAGCATAATCGCATATGTATCTCCTGATACAGATACAGATATGAGTATGCAGACAATCCAAACAAAGGTAGACTTTGGTGAAAGGGAAATAAGAATCAGAGATTCTGAACTTATTAACGATATAAAACTAATTGAGCTAGCCCCAAAATATTATGGTACAGAATTAGAAGCGCAAAAACAAGCAATCATGAATGAATATCTAACATATATGGGAATTAATAACGTTGCATTTCAGAAACGAGAACGACAAATAGTGGATGAAGTAACCGCCAATAATGACGCTATTATTAAGAATCGTGAAAAGTATCAGTCTGCTAGAGGTGATTTTTTAGAAAGAGTTGCAAAACATTGGCCTGAATTGGAAATTTCTTGTGATTTTGTTGCCGATACATATGCACCGAAAGAAGGTGATTAAGATTGAGCTTGTATACCATGACTATTCATGAAGTGTACCATTCTTACAATAACGACTATGACGCCATTGCAAATGATATTTTTTCACAGTTTACATATCCTATATATGATGAGAAGCATAGACAAGAATTAAATGTGGGTTTTGTGAAGCGATTTTATAACCGTGAAATCGCCTTTGATAACTGGGATGAATGGATTTTAGCATTGGACAATAAGTTTAATGATATCGCGCCTAAATATAACCTAATGTGGATTGAGACAGAGCGGTTATTGGATGAGGGCACGATTGCGTTTTTCGGTTCATCGAGAATTGAAAAATATAAAGAAACGCATGAGGATAATAACACCCGTGTAAACCAACTGGGCAATACGGGTAAAGACACTACTACACCAAACCTTACAACGACCGAAGACGCCGGAACTAAAGCCGGGACTACACCGTTTACACCGTATAGTACAGATGAGTATGTCAATGAAGTAAGCAATGCCACAAATACCCGGAAACAGACAGGCACGACAGAAACTAAAACAGAATCGAACAGCATAGAAAATGAACTCGAAAACCGTGGAGGAAATGTAGAATCTGAAAAAACTGTTGACGGTTCATCTGTAAATGAAAACTCATATGACGCTCTTATGAAGTATTGGGATAAGTGGAAAAACGTGGATAGGCTTTTCTATGACGATTGCAACAGTTTATTTATGAAAATTTGTTAAGTGGAGGTACATATCATGCCTGATAATCAGAATAATGTTTTAGTCCCTAATCAGCAGTACAGAAATCAGATTGAAACGTATGGAATAGGGAATCCTACGTCATTGCCATTATTAGTTGAGGCGTTGCGGCAGTATGTTTTATCATTGCCAATTGAGCCAGATGATGGGCTGGCTGAAAAAGTAGCGGCGCTAGAAGCTAGCATGTCACAAGCTCAAAAGGATATATCATCTATTGAGGATGAAATTGGCGAAATTAATTTAAGCTTATCCGGTACAGAATCAAAAGTTAAAACATTAGAAAACGGTGTTGGTACTGTAAGTGACCTTGCCACTGACGCTAAAACAGTAGTTCCAGCAATCAATGAAGTATTTAATTTGTCTAATCGTCTAAAAGCGGTGTGGCAAGAAAGAACTGCATCAACAGATTTCTTTATACACCCAACAGTACCAAGAATTTTGTTAGGAGTATACACAAGTGACGGTGCAATTTCATATTATGGTTTAGACTGGAGCAAAATTACTGCTTCTTTTACCAATCTTACTGAAATTAAGGTGGGCAACGTTAGCGTTACTGTACAGGCGGCCTTAATGTCAGAAGGGAGATATAAAATCAATGTGGCGAATAATCCTTCTGCGTCAAGAGGAGTTGCGTTAGTTATTTTTGACCAAGGCTATATTGAATAAATAGGAGGAAAACAATAATGGCGGTTTTTCAAATGTTCAAGGGGAGTGTTATACCCATTCCCCTTGACCAAAGTAACCAATATTATTTTGATACTTTGGAAGAACAAAACACGTTTTTTAACAAAAAGACAAAACTCGAATACACAGATTTTAATTTTGCAAGAGCACATGAAGCAGTAATTGTGCCGATAACTTATCAAGCTTTCAGGGAAGGTGGATACAGATATTGCAGATATCAGCTAGACGGCGGTACAAAATGGTATTATGCTTTTATCGTCGATGCCGCATGGAATAACGATAAGTCAACAATTTTTTATCTGGTAGAGGATGTTTTTCAGACCACACTTTTTAATGTGGTACTGGAATATTCATACGTTGCGCAAAACCATTATGCCGCACATGCTTTTTACGCAAGTGCACAAGACTATTCTGTCAATCGGTATATGACAAAATATACCTTTGACATGATAGGCACAAGTGCGATGTTTAATAACGGTGTTCCGTGGTTCATAATTTCATCAAGCTGTGACTTTTTAACCTCAGGTGGAACAGAAAGTAACCCTGTTATTAAAACACCACTCCCGTCTTTCGTTGGCGGGTGTCCTAACCAGACAGCGTTATATTGCTTCCCACTTACTACACAGACGGTAGGCAGTACAACGTATGCTGGCCTTGATGAATTTTTTAATCAAATGAGGGATTTACCGTGGGTTGCTCAATGTATCAATTCAATAACTTTTATACCTTATCAGATTATTGCGTCTTATTCAGGTAAGGGAATTTTTGATATAGGCAACGGACATTCTGGTATGCGGCTTATTAACGGTACGCTTACAGAGACTAGCTTTTCAATTCCGTCTCCGTACACGGCACTGAAAGATAAGTATCCATTTAATATTGCTCATAATACGTCCTATCAAATGTATGCAAGCCCGTACACAAAAATATTGTTATGTGGAATTGACGGAAATAGAGTAGAGCTAGACTTAGGAAAATATTCATACGCAGTTACTCCGAAAGACAATATCGAGTTTGTGGCAAAATATGAAGTCAGTGCTAACCCTAAAATATTAATTGTTCCTAAAAATTATGCAGGGCAAGGCCTCAATTATGACTATTCCTTAATTTATACAAACTTTCCAAAGTTTGAAGTGGTATACGACAGCGGCAAACTATACCTTGCGCAAACTACACATCAAATTGCGCAACAACGTATAAATGCCGCAAACGCCGCAGGATTGGCCAGTCAGAGCGGAGCGCTTGCAAGCGCCGCTATTTCAAATGCGCAAGCACAGTACAATATGAATCAGAAATTTGCCGTTGCTGGAAATATTGCTGGCGCAGTCGGCTCTTTATTTTCGCTGAATTTGGGCGGTGTTTTGTCAAACGCTTTAGGAGCGGCTCAGACTGCCGCAAATACTCAGTATGGTAATCAGTCATACGCTATTCAACAAGCACAAAATAGAGCACAAACTGCCATGGCTACTAATAACATTTATGCAAGCCTTAAAATGGCAGAAGCCGCAAGAATGGATGGTCAATTGGTAGCGCCCGGTGTTACAGGGATGTCAGAAGGAAGTGCTGTTGTACTTTCAGGTGAAAAAAATATGCCACTGATATGGGTAGAATACCAAAGTGCGGTAAACTACGAATTTGAACAGATTGCAGAAGCATTTTTTAGGACTGGATTTAGAATTGACAATTTCATGTTGCCAAACCGTACTTCACATAACGGCCAGAGTGATATTTACAATTTTGTATACCTCAAGTGCCATCAAGCAAATATATCAGGAGATGTAACAGAACCAGAGCTTGAAACGCTAAAGCAGATTTATGAAAACGGTGTTACGTTATGGCAAGGTGGCGTAATGTATAACGTGTAAAAGGTGGTGAAATATGGATAATATAGCATATATCATTCTCAACGGTGACCGACTTATAATTGTTGGAAAGGATGGTACTAAAAAAATAATGTACAAAGTATCAAGCACTATGTGGAAATAATAAAACAGGCAGAGTAAAATCTGCCTGTTTTTATTTACACAACATAACAATGAAAGGGAACAACTAATGGCGCATGACCGTTTGATAAAACATAAGTAAAATGTTAATTAATATACTTCCAAAAAGCTTCTACAGTTAATGGGCCAAACGAATTGTCAATTTCTCCTGCATAAAGCCCAAGGTTTTTAAGTTTTCTCTGTATAGCCCCAACTGTTTCTCGTCCACACCAACCGTCAACGGTACAGCCAAAGTTTTCCTGCATAGCTCTTACAAGGTTGCTACCTTGTGCGTAATTACTCGTAAACTGCCAATCCGGTTCAGGACAGTTGCACAAATACTTTTTGTTTGATACAGGTTGGTTTGAGACAATACCGTCTTTGATAGCACACCCGTAAAACTCCTGAGCTTTTAAGATAACTGTGCTGTCAAAGTATTTGGGGGTGCTTGTGGTTGCGGACTCAAAATATCTCAAACAGTAATTCCAGGGATAATTGTAATAAGTGTGTACGCTAATTTCATTACCTGTCTGATCTCCCGGTTGTCCGCCTGTGGCAGTGCCCTTTTCGTTAATTCTTGCGCCAACGACTTTACCGTTTCCGCAATACATAACTACATGATTTACCACATTCAAAAGGACATCACCGGGGAGCATTCCGTCAGCGCTTTCAAAATTAACCGCACTGTTGACAATTTTAAACCCACAGTTTAACATAACATTGAGCATGTTTCCTGTATACGTTGCGCCTTTGGTTTTCAGAGGGATTCCGGCTCTTTCACAACAGTCAATAAGCATAGATGAACAGTCTCTTGACGCGCCCCAGCGGTCAATCTGATCATACCCATATGCGTTATTATTTGCCATGTCAATCATGTTCTGTAACGCTTTGTCAATTTTACCCATTCTTTTTCACCTCGCTTTCATTAGAATTGTCCAAGCCCTTTAAGACTTCCAGCGCATTCGTGAGCTTTTTTGGAAGTGGGATTCCCAATAATGCGCCGTTTTCTAAAATAGACATTGCTTCATTTGCGATAAATAAACACGCCACAGAGGTATGGATAACGGATTCTCCTAAAAGATAGTCAATCAAAATTGATACAACAACGTAAAAAAACATCCCGGCTTTTTTGCAAATGCCCTCTCTGAATTTCTCACTATTAAACCATGCTGTTTTAGATTTTGTTGACTTTCCGGCAAATGCCGTTATCAGTCCCATAAGTATATCTATCGCCATCATGATTGCTAAAACAACGTCAATGGCTTTTAAGGTCAAAGTTATCACCTCCCTTTGGCCTAGTTACATTATAGCATGGTAGGGTGGTACTTGTCAAATTACTATTTGAAAATGATAGTCATTCTCATTTAGAGCTAACAAAATCAGTGTGTAAAATTTATACATTTTCAGCAAATTGCACAAAAGTAGTGAGGATTTTTGTGCAGCTTTTCGGGCCAAAACATCGAACAAGCGTTTGTTAGCGGTGGCTAATTATGAAATATTGCACAAAATTTAAGTGTAACGTTTGTGCATTATTTATAGTTTAGTTGTTAATAGTTCGTTAGCGAAGTTCCAACTAGC
>OGYD01002141.1_pt1 | contig 13481 bp, 8 predicted proteins | sample 1576441 | NCBI WGS metagenome assembly OGYD01 (sample SAMEA3541537, study PRJEB24748) | human gut metagenome | biome: human gut; feature: human-associated habitat; material: faeces | place: China | collected 2012 | reverse complement strand
AAAGAAGTTATCGAAATCAAGAAAGAATGGGAAAAGCTTGAAAAGAACCTTGGCGGAATCAAAGAAATGAAGAGAATCCCGGATGCTATCTTTGTAGTAGATCCTAAGAAAGAAAGAATCTGTGTTCAGGAAGCTCACACACTTGGAATCCCGCTGATCGGTATTGCTGATACAAACTGTGATCCGGAAGAACTTGATTATGTAATTCCAGGAAACGATGATGCGATCAGAGCTGTAAAACTTATCGTATCTAAGATGGCTGATGCTGTAATCGAAGCAAACCAGGGCGAAGCAGAAGAAGTTTACGAAGGCGAAGACGTAGAAACAGCTGAAGAAACAACAGAAGAATAATTCGAACAATCCAAAAGATCATATTGAAAGATGGAGGAAAAAATCATGGCAATCACAGCAAGCATGGTAAAAGAATTAAGAGAAATGACAGGCGCTGGTATGATGGACTGCAAAAAAGCTCTGAACGAATCTAACGGAGATATGGATGCAGCAATCGAATACCTCAGAAAGAACGGCGAAGCTAAGGCTGTTAAGAAAGCCGGACGTATCGCAGCTGAAGGTATTGTTATGGCAGACGTTAAAGAAGATAAGACAGCAGCTATCGTAGAAGTTAACTCTGAGACAGACTTCGTTGCTAAGAACGCTGATTTCCAGGCATTCGTAAAAGCAGTTGTTAATCAGGCACTTACTACAAAAGCTACAGATATGGAAGGATTCATGGCTGAAGCTTGGAACGAAGATGCTTCTAAGACAGTTAACGATGCACTTACAGAAAAGATTTCTGTAATCGGAGAAAAGCTCAGCATCAGAAGATTCGAAAAGATCGTTACAGATGGCTGTGTAGTATCTTACATTCACGGTGGCGGACGTATCGGTGTTCTTGTAGAAGCTGATACAGCAGTTGTTAACGATGCTGTTAAAGAAGCTCTGAAAAACGTAGCTATGCAGGTAGCAGCTTTAAATGCTAAGTATGTAAGCCAGGCAGATGTAGATGCTGATTACATCGCACATGAGAAAGAAATTCTTCTTGCTCAGATCATGAACGACCCGAAAGAATCTCAGAAACCGGAAAAGGTTATCCAGGGAATGATTTCCGGACGTATCAACAAAGAGATGAAGGAAATCTGTCTGTTAGATCAGGTATATGTAAAAGCTGAAGACGGAAAACAGTCTGTAGCTAAATACCTTGACGAAGTTGGAAAAGCTAACGGAACAACTATCACTCTGAAGAAATTCGTTCGTTTCGAGACAGGTGAAGGTCTTGAAAAGAAAAATGAAGATTTCGCAGCTGAAGTTGCAGCTCAGATGAACGCATAATCTTACAGTTCGCATAAGAATTTGAACCGTATTATTATCATGTAAATCAACGAAAAACCTTGAATTTCCTATGAAAATGGGATGATTCAAGGTTTTTTTGCGTTGCCAAGCATGCGACAAAAAGGTCCGGTGGACCTTTTTTAGTGTTGGGGAATAAATTTTGACTTATCGTAAATTATCGCTATTTATGCATGGAATTGGGTAAAAGTTGGGGAGTGAGTTGGGGAATTTCAATTTCCCAACTGGCGTGTGAAACTTCGCCTCATTCTTCTAAAATAAGTAGGCGAAGATTGCCTGTTTTAATTTGTTAGATTCTGTTCTTGCAAGTACGATGATTTCCAACAGTGAGTATATCGTGATGCTTAATCAGGCAGAGCCGGACAGAGCAAAACTGGCAACACTACTAAATATCTCCACAGAACAGATGGGATATATGCGGTGAAGAGTTGAAGGTTATGGACAAAGTTACGGAGCGATTGTTGTGGGGAGATTATTTATGTAGAAATAAAAGAACGAGAGTTCAGTCAAAAGATTATATGACACAGAAATGAACGAAAATTTAAGAAAATCTAAATAGTATTTCCAACTGTTTTCCAGTATACTGAAACTATAATTGGACATTGGAACTTAAGTTATGTGGTGAGGGTATAGTGCGATAACTTAGAGAGACAAATTGGATCTGGAAAGTGCTGCGGCTTCCTTATTGAGGCAATGGAGAGGAAACTCAGGAATCGTGGAAGCCTTTGCTGAACACGATTCCCGCTTTCAGAGGTTCCTCGGAATGGTTTGCCGAAGGAAAGCCGCAGCACTTTCTATATACACTTTGTCGGACTAACTTCAACAAACTTTTACACCTTAAAAGTAGAATGATGAGGAGGGAATGAAAATGAATGTAAATGGGAATTTCAAAGACAATCTGATGGGGAAGAAAAAGGTGATTTTTATTGGATGCCTTATTTTTGCAGTCGCTCTGATTGCCGCAATCCTGCACATGGTTTCAGGAGGGGGAAAGGATTCCGCGAAGAACATCTACTACGCGGATAAAGTCAGCGTGATCACCGGAAACGGAAGCGGAACCGTGAACCGCTTTGCAGGCGTTGTGGAGGCGCAGGATACTTTGAAAATCTCACTTTCAGAAGGACAGAAAGTGAAAGAGATTTTCGTGGAAAAAGGGCAGGAAGTGGAGCCTGGGACGAAACTCTTTGAATATGATACAGAGGAGCTTGCAATGACACTGGAGCAGGGAAATCTGGAGCTGGAAAAGATAGGAAACAGTATTTCCAATCTGAATTCACAGATTGCGGCCTTAACGACAGAGAAAAAGAATGCACCGGCAGGTGAGCAGCTTTCTTATACAACGCAGATCCAGGAGCTGCAGACGAATGTAAAACAGGAAGAATATAATTATAAAGTAAAAGAACTGGAAGTGAACCGGACGAAGAAGAGTCTGGAATCATCCACGGTGACATCCACGATTGCAGGAATTATCCAGGAGATCAATCCGGATCCTGGTTATGATGATTACAGTGGAGAAAAGCAGGCATTTATGAGCATTCTTTCTACCGGAAAATACCGAATTAAGGGAAAAATCAGTGAACAGAATATCGGTGAGCTTCAGCCGGGAATGGATGTGACGGTGCGGGCAAGGAATAACCAGGAGGAAATCTGGAAGGGATCTGTGGATGTGATTGACACAGAAAAACCGGAGAGCAGTTCACAAAGCGAGATGTATTCCGGTTCGGATTCTTCTGCCCGGGCAACTAAGTATCCATTTTATGTAACGCTTGAAACCAGTGATGGTCTGATGCTGGGACAGCATGTATATATCGAGCCTGGAACCGGAGTAAATACAGAGGGATTACATCTGATGACTGCTTATATTGTAGATGCAGACGGGAAAGAGCCTTACGTCTGGGTAGCAAATAAAAAGGACAGACTGGAAAAGAGAACTGTAAAGCTTGGTGCTTATGATGAGGAGCAGGATACATGGGAAATTACAGAAGGACTGAAAGAGACGGATTACATTGTCTGGCCGGATGGAGAATGTAAAGAAGGAGCAGCCGTTCAGAAGAACGAAAATGTACAGGCAGGAGGCATGGAAGAGGGGGAATAAAGGATGACTTTTCAAAAAAGAAATAAGAAAAAAATTCTTCAGATCGGGATTGCTTTGGTTGTCTGTGTATGTTTCATTGGAGGCGGCACTTTATTTGCAATGAAAAAAAGTGAAAAAGCGGTCAAGGTAGCACCGGTAGCCAGTATGAGTAATGGTGGATGGTATTCAGAATCGGATATTTATGATTATGCGAAGGTGCAGGCAGGTGCGAGCCAGGACATTTACCATGATGATACCCTTACGATCAAGGAGATTTATGTCAAATCAGGGGATACGGTGAAGATCGGCGATCGTCTGGTTGCCTATGATACTACGCTTGCAGGACTTGAGCAGGAAATGAAGCAGATGGAGATTCAGGGGATTGAACTGAATATTCAGAATCAAAAGGCAGAATTAGAGCAGCTGAAAAATGCAAAGATTGTTTCGTCTGTTGAAAGAAGCCAGGATGAGCTGCGGAAAATGACTGCAAAAGGAACCAGACCTGGAATAATACGGACTGCGGATGCAAAGAAAAATGAAGGGGAAAATCCGGATACTTCCGAAAATCCTGAGCAGCCGGAGACACCAGAAAATCCGGAAGGACCGGAAAAACCATCAATCGGGAAACCGTTTCCGGAAGAACTGAAGGATAAGATCATTTATAAAGAGATTACAAAGGACGCTGCTCCTTATAATGAAGATGGAGATGGAACAAAAGAAAAGCCGTATCGCTATCTTTGTGCGCCGGGAGCAACGGTAAATGCGGAGTTCATGCTGAAAATGCTGGAAGAGAGGGCAGTCTGTATCTTTGATGTAGTGGATCAGGAGAAGGAACCGACGCTTCTTTTATACTCCTGGACGCTGGACGGAAAGACCGGACAGGTGATAAAGCCTGAAAATCCGGAACAGCCGGAGACACCGGAAGAGCCGAAAATTCCGGATGAACCGGATAATCCTGGTGGATATGAGGAGCCGGATCCGGGAGAGGCAGATGGAATGACCAGGGAAGAGCAGGCAAAGCAAATCCAGGAAAAAGAACAGAAGATCAAGGACCTGGATCTGGAAAAGCGAACAGCACAATTGGAATTGAAAAAGCTGGATAAAAAAGTAAATAATGGTGTTGTAAAGAGTACAGTAGAGGGAACGGTAAAAGCTGTACTTGACGAAGAAGAGGCAAAGCTGGAGAATAAACCGGTTATATCTGTGACCGGAAAAAATGGTTGTTATGTAATCGGAGGGATTGCCGAAAGCAGCTATGATAAATTAAAAGAGGGTATGACTGTGATGGTGACTTCCTGGAATACGGGGAACTCTTATGAGGCAACGATCACCAGCATCGGTAATTCACCGGTTGAAAGTATGAAGAGCAGCGAGAATCCTAATATGTCCTACTATCCGTTTACTGCAGTGGTTGAGAAAGATGCAGACCTTTCATCTGGTGAGGGTGTCAGTATTTCCGTAGACGGACTTTCGGGTGACAGTGGGAATTCGATTTACCTGGAACAGATGTTCATAAGAGAAGGCGGAAACCGCTCCTATGTATACAAGAAAGGAAAACATGGAAGGCTGGAGAAGCAGTATGTAGAGGTTGGAAAAAATATGTACGGTTCCATTGAAATCGTTTCCGGACTTACCATGGAGGATGAGATTGCATTTCCGTATGGAAGAAATGTAAAAGAGGGTGCGAAGACAAAGACAGTGGAGTCATTGTATGATTATAATTAATGAGGGGGTGAGGAGATGCTTGAAGATATCAGGCTGGCATTTCAGGGAATCTGGAGTCATAAGCTGCGGTCTGCGCTGACGATGCTTGGTATTATTATCGGAATCGGATCGATCATTGCAATTGTTTCAACGATCAAAGGAACCAATGAGCAGATCAAGAAAAATCTGGTTGGCGCGGGAAATAATGCGGTCAATATCCAGCTTTATCAGGGAGACTGGACACTGGATCTGTCTTATCAGGAGGTTCCGGATGGAATACCGGAGATTTCAGATCAGGTACTTGGTGAGATCCAGGCACTGGATGAGGTGGAAAGTGCAGCCCTTTATCACAGACGGAATGAATATGATGCTGTATATGCAGGCAGTCAGAAGCTGGCAAGCTGTAATATTTTTGGAATAGATTCCAATTATCTGGATGCCTATGGATTTCAGATCACAAAAGGGCGTGGCTTTTCCGAAAAAGATTTTACTGCAAACCGAAAAGTTGTGCTGCTTGATAAAACGACAGCCACAGCTCTATTTCCGGATGGAAATGTGATTGGAAAGATTATTGAGGTTAAAGGGGAGCCATTTACGGTGATCGGTATGATGGCGAGAAAAGAAAATTCACAGCCGGTGATCAATTCGATGGAAGACTATTACCGTTATGTATCCACGGATGGAAGCGGAACGATCTGTATTCCGGATACACTGTGGCCGATTATTTATCAGTACGATGAACCGCAGAATCTGGTTGTCCGCGCGACAAGCACAGATGAGATGACTGCGGCAGGAGAAAAGGCGGCAGATATCCTGAACAGTTACCTGACCGTGTCTGATGAGACGATAAAGTATAAAGGGGAAGATCTTCTGAAACAGGCGAACCAGATCCAAGAGATCAGCAGCTCGACGAACCAGCAGCTGCTCTGGATTGCAAGCATTTCACTTCTGGTTGGCGGGATCGGTGTTATGAATATTATGCTGGTGTCTGTGACAGAAAGAACGAGAGAAATCGGTCTGAAAAAGGCACTGGGGGCAAGAAAAAGAAGAATCCTGACGCAGTTTCTGACGGAAGCGGCAGTACTTACCCTTCTCGGAGGTCTGATCGGTGTGGCAGGAGGGATTGCGCTTGCCTATATTATTTCCGCAGTCTCGGCAGTTCCGGTGGCAATCAGCGGAGTGTCCATTCTGGTCGGAGTAGTATTTTCCACACTGATCGGAATTATTTTCGGACTCCTTCCGTCGGTGAAGGCGGCGAACATGAATCCAATCGATGCACTGAGAAGTGAGTAGGTTTATGTAGAGAAGAATTATTTGTCGGATCCAAGATTGCAGACAAATAGATAGTATCTGTTCTGCAGGAAAGTGGCGTGCCTTACTGGCACGCCATTTTTAAAAATTCTTCCATTGCCCTTGTCTGGTAGCGACCATTTTTCCAGTAGAACCGGATGTCACGGCTGCTTTCGCCTGCAGGAAGCTTATAGTACACCACATCAGAGGTAAGAGGTACTTTTGAGAGCATGATATCTCCGATAAAAGAGATCCCCATGCCGGAGCAGGTGATGTTGTAAGAAGTCATCTGCTGATCCATTTCCAGGATGATATTTGGTTCAAAGAGATTGTTCCGGCAGATCATACGGGCACGTTTTCCAGTGTCGTTTTCCGGTTTCAGCATAATAAAAGGCTCACTTTTAAAGCGTGTCAGAGGAACGGGAGGACAGGATTCTTCCAGAAATTTTTTGCTCAGGATATCTTCTACAGGAAGCTGATAGGAGCGCAGCGTATTATTGATCGGGAATGCTCCCGGAACAGCAAGGATCAGGTGCTCTTCCTGAAATTTACGGCAGCCGTAGATGGTGGCATCCAGAACACTGCTGTCCAGCATCAGATCCAGCTGCCCGTGTCGCAGCATACGGGCAAGATTGGCAGTGGTTTCTTCAACCAGGCTGATCTGGATCAGAGGATATCTGCGGGCAAAATCCGCGATCAGCGGAGGCAGGATCCAGGAGGAAAACAAGTTGCTTCCTCCGAGGGTGAGTGTTCCTTTTTTTAGGTCGCCCCAGTCGTTTGCAAATCCTTCAAATTCATTCTGGATACTTTTTATTTTTTCTACCGCTTTGATATACTGTACCCCACATTCGGTAAGGGAAAGTGGTTTGGTACTCCGGTCAAAGATCGGATATCCGATGTGATGCTCGACACGCTTTACGTTGGCACTGAGTGAAGGCTGTGAGATAAATAACTTCTCAGCCGCCTTGGAAAAGCTTTTTTCCAGATAAACTTCATAGACATATTCCATTCCCTGAAACATAGGTATTCTCCTTTGACATAGTTTTAAAATTATAGTTACTATAAAAATATATGTATTAGATTATATTGTAACACAGAGCTATAATGAAAACAACAAAGGCAATACGCCAGAGAAAAATGGAAAATCGAGGGATTTTGAGATGGAAAATGGAAAAGAAAACAAGACAGGTTATCGTGTAGAACAGGATTCAATAGGGGCAAAAGATATTCCGGGAGATGTATATTACGGGGTACAGTCATTGCGTGCTGCGGAGAATTTCCGTATTACCGGGCTGAATATGCATCCGGAGATCATCAACAGTCTTGCGTACATAAAGAAAGCATCTGCGATCACCAACTGCGAGAGTGGGATTCTGGAAAAGAAAAAGGCAAAAGCAATCGTACAGGCATGTGATGAAATCCTTACAGGAAAATTGCATGAGTACTTTATCGTAGATCCGATCCAGGGAGGTGCGGGTACTTCTCTAAATATGAATGCAAACGAAGTCATTGCCAACCGTGCGATTGAGATTCTTGGCGGGAAAAAGGGAGATTATTCAGCAGTAAATCCGAATGATGATGTAAACTGCGGACAGTCCACAAATGATGTTATTCCGACAGCTGGCAAGATGACTTCACTCAGACTTCTTCAGAATCTGAAAAAAGAACTGCTCAGACTTCATGGAGCGCTCTGCAAAAAGGCAGAGGAATTTGACCATGTGATCAAAATGGGACGCACCCAAATGCAGGATGCAGTTCCAATCCGTTTGGGTCAGGAATTTCAGGCATATTCCGATGCCATCATGCGTGATATCCACCGTATGGATAATGCGATGGACGAGATGCGTACCGTCAACATGGGTGGAACGGCAGTCGGAACCGGAATCAATGCAGATGAAGCCTATGTAAGCCGCATTGTTCCGAATCTTTCAAAAATATCTGATATTCAGTTTGTCCAGGCTTTTGATCTGATCGATGCAACCCAGAACCTGGATCCGTTTGTGGCAGTATCTGGTGCAGTGAAAGCGTGTGCAGTCACACTTTCCAAGATTGCAAATGACCTGCGTCTGATGTCATCCGGACCAAGAGCCGGATTTGGTGAGATTAACCTTCCGGCAAAGCAGAATGGTTCTTCGATCATGCCGGGAAAAGTGAATCCGGTCATCCCGGAAGTAGTGAACCAGGTCGCATTTAACATCATTGGAAATGATGTGACGATCACGATGGCAGCAGAGGGTGGACAGCTGGAACTGAATGCGTTTGAACCGATCGTATTCTACTGTCTGTTCCAGTCGATTGATACACTTGCATATGCAGTGCAGACTTTTATTGACAACTGTGTGACAGGAATCACAGCCAATGAAGAGAGATGTCGTCAGCTGGTAGAGAACAGCATCGGCGTAATTACTGCAATCTGTCCGCATGTAGGCTATGAGAAAGCAGCGGAGATTGCGAAAAAAGCAATGAAGACCGGGGAATCCATCCGTAATCTGATTCTCAGAGAAGGTCTTTTAAGTGAAAAAGAGATGGAAACCGTTCTGGATCCGGTCAATATGACAGAGCCAGGTATTTCGGGAAAAGAACTTCTCAGAAAATAAAGAATAAAATTTTTCTAAAAGACATGATTTTCTCCTTTTAAGGGTGTACAATGAAACATACGCGTTTCATGAGTTACAACTTAAAAGGAGAATTTTTATGCTTCAAATTCAACATATCTGCAAAGAATACCGTACAGGTACGCTGGTACAGAAGGCACTGGATGATGTAAGCCTGAATTTCAGGGACAATGAATTTGTTGCGATCCTGGGACCGAGTGGTTCGGGAAAGACGACGTTTCTTAACATCATCGGTGGACTGGATCGGTACGATAGTGGTGATCTGATCATCAACGGGATTTCTACGAAAAAATATAAAGACAGAGACTGGGATTCCTATCGGAATCATACAATTGGTTTTGTATTTCAGAGTTATAATCTGATTCCACATCAGACGGTGCTTGCCAATGTGGAGCTGGCACTGACTATTTCTGGGATCGGGAAGGAAGAACGGAAAAAGAGAGCGATTGAGGCTCTGAAAAAAGTTGGTCTTGGGGAGCAGTTGCATAAAAAACCGAGCCAGATGTCAGGCGGACAGATGCAGAGGGTGGCAATCGCCCGTGCGCTGGTCAATGATCCGGATATCCTGCTTGCTGATGAACCGACAGGAGCGCTGGATACGGCGACCAGTGTGCAGGTTATGGAACTTTTAAAAGAAGTGGCAAAAGACCGGCTTGTTGTAATGGTTACACATAACCCAGAGCTTGCTGAAGAATATGCGACCCGTATCGTAACGCTCAAGGACGGAAAGATCCGTTCGGATACGGACGAATTTTATGTCAATGAAGCGGTCATGAAGGAGCCGGAGCATAAGAATATGGGGAAAGCTTCCATGTCATTTCTGACGGCTCTTTCCCTGAGCTTTAATAACTTAAAGACGAAGAAAGCAAGGACTCTTCTGACATCTTTTGCCGGTTCTATTGGAATTATCGGGATTGCACTGATACTGGCACTTTCCAACGGAGTCAATGCCTACATCAAGTCAATTGAAGAAGAGACTCTTTCCGAGTATCCGCTTCAGATCCAGAGTACCGGATTTGATATGACATCGATGATGGTAGGCAATATGGACAGTGGTTCGGGCAGTTCGGATAAGAAGGAGACAAAAAAAGACGGGGAAGTCAAGGTTATGCAGATGATGACCAATATGTTTTCCACGATGGATTCCAACGATCTGAAATCCTTAAAAAAATATCTGGACAGCGGTAAAAGCGGAATCGAAGATTATACCAGTGCAGTGGAGTATTACTATAGCATTTCACCGCAGATTTTTCGGCAGAATAAAGACGGTTCTGTCCGTCAGGTGAATCCGGATAAATCCTTTGAGTCACTGGGGATCGGTTCCGGTGCAAGCACCAGCAGCCTGATGTCATCAATGATGAGCACCAATGTGTTTTTTGAGATGCCGAAGACAGAAAGTCTTTATGAAAACCAGTATGATGTGAAGGCAGGACGCTGGCCGCAGAATTATAATGAATGTGTGCTGGTGCTGACTTCGGATGGTGGAATCAGTGATTTTCTTCTCTATACCCTGGGGCTTCGGGATCAGTTGGAACTGGATGAGATGATCCAGGAGTTTATCAATGAAGAAGATGTCAATACACCGGCAGATATTGGAAATTACACATACGAGGATATTTTAGACAAGACGTTCAAATTGGTCAATGTATCTGAATGCTATGAATATGACAGCCAGTATAAGATCTGGAAGGATAAATCCGATAATAAGGAATATATAAAGAAACTGGTGGACCAGGGCGAAGATTTGAAAATCGTCGGAATCGTGCAGGCATCAGAGGATGCAAATGCCTCTGCTCTGACACCGGGGATCGGTTATCCACAGAGTCTTGCCGAGCATGTTGCGAAAGAGGCTACGAAAAGCGAGATTGTAAAAGATCAGCTGGAGAATCCATCCAAGAATGTATTTACCGGAGAACAGTTCGGAACCACAGAAGAGAAGAACGGACTGGATGCGAACAGTCTGTTTACGGTAGATGAGGATGCACTTCAGAAAGCATTTGTTTTAGACGACAGTGGATTTTCCGGTGATATGTTGTCAGCAGATTTCCTGAATCTGGAAAATGCATTCCGGATGGGTGGGGATTCTCTGGATCTGTCCGGGATGATAAATCTGGATCAGATCAGTCTTGACGTGTCCGGTATGCCACAGATGAATCTTGGCGATATGATCGGAAGCCTGGATCTTACCGTAAAACCGGGTGGAATGCAGAAGTTGTCTGAGAGTGTTATGGAAGGTTATCAGGAGTATGTGAAATTCCATCCGGAAGCAGATTATTCAAATCTGGCGAGAGATTTTATGGATTACCTGATGACGGATGAAGCGCAGAAGATCCTGAAAGATAATCTGCAGGAGATCATTGAGAGCACCGGTGGGTTTAAGATTACAATTGATCAGATGCAGGAGCTTGTACAGCGTGTGATGGAAGGATATCAAAAGTATGCTGCGGGAAAAGGATATACAGATCCGGATAAATTTGGAGAATACTTGGCGGAGTATTTACAGACCGAGGAAGCAAAAGAGATTATGAATGCCTGGCAGCAGGAGATTTTTGGAGATACGGTGATAAATATTACTTCTGACCAGCTGAAAAAACTGACAAAAGAACTGGCGAGTAGTTATCCGGCATATGCTGCGGCGAATGGAAAAGCAGATCCGACCAAAATGGGAGATTATTTTCTGAACTACCTTGCTACAGCAGATGGAAAACAGCGTCTGATGAACGGGCTTTCCGAGGTGATCGATATGGATCAGCTGGAGAGCCAGTTAAGTGCGACAATGGGAAGTTACATGGCAAAGGCAATGGGAACTTATACCGGAGCAATTTCGGATATGCTTGAGACTCAGATCACTTCGGCAATGAATCAGATCGTCACTCAGATCACAGGAGAAATCGGGAACGCCATGCAGGCTGCCATGGGAAATGTGGGAGCCCAGCTGCAGAACATGCTTGGAAGTTCGATGAAGATTGATACCGATGCATTTGCAAAGGCATTTCAGATGAATATGACAGAAGATGATTTGAAAGAGCTGATGACATCCATGACAATGAGCGCGACTGCTTCCTATGACAATAATCTGCAGAAGCTTGGATACGTGGATTTTGCGAACCCGAGTCAGATTTCCATATATCCGATGGATTTTGAGAGCAAGGAAAAAGTGGTGAAAATCCTGGATTCTTATAATAGCCGGATGGAAAAAGAAGGAAAAGAGGAACAGATCATCACTTATACCGATATAGTCGGAACACTGATGTCTTCCGTGACAAATATCGTGGATATCATCAGCTATGTGCTGATTGCGTTTGTGGCGATTTCCCTTGTAGTATCTTCAATTATGATCGGGGTTATCACCTACATCAGTGTACTGGAACGGAAGAAGGAGATTGGAATCCTGCGCGCGATCGGGGCATCTAAGAGAAATGTATCGCAGGTATTTAATGCAGAAACCGTTATCATTGGTCTGTGTGCCGGACTGATCGGAATCGGACTGTCACTGCTGCTTCTGATCCCTGGAAATATGATCATTCATGCGGTGGCAGATAATAACAAAATCAATGCATTTTTACCAGTGCTTCCGGCAATTGTGCTGATTCTTTTGAGTATCGGGCTTACCCTGCTCGGTGGAATCATTCCGTCAAGGAAAGCAGCAAAGAGCGATCCGGTGACAGCGCTTAGGACAGAATAAAAAAAGAGAATGAGGGAAAAGGAAAATGGATAAAGAGAAAAATACAGAAGCAGTGAGTGAGGAAAATATTTACTGTCTGAATGGAAGAGTGCCGGTAAAAAAGGCGATTCCGTTCGGACTACAGCATGTTCTGGCAATATAAGGAACTGGCGGCACGATAAAAAGTGTCGCCAGTTCTTTTTTAGTGTGGAAGTGACCAGTTTCAGAAGCTTGTTCATTATATTTGACCAGCTTGGAAGTATTTGCTGCATAGAGCATTGGAATCAATGTAGCAGCGTTCTGGAATTGCTGCATTTCTTCTGGTGAAAATCCGGTTGTGCCGCATACCAGGGCTTTTTGGTGTTTCACTGCGAGGGAGAGTACCTCCAGACTGGTTTCTCTGGTAGAAAAATCGATGATGACTTGACCGGATCCGCACCGAATGTTCAGTAAGCTATGATTCCAATTGTAAGAACTAAAAAAGCATGCTATACTTACGGCAGATGAAAAACTGACAGGATAAGACAACAAAGGAGAGACACATGAATTCTAATTTTGAATATTATAAAGTTTTTTATTATGTGGCGAAGTATGAGAACCTTACAAAGGCATCCAGCGTTCTGAAGACGAGCCAGCCGGCGGTGACGAGAACGATACACAACCTGGAAAATGAACTGGGATGCCGGTTATTTACCAGAAGCAAATCTGGTATGAAGCTGACACCGGAGGGAAGAACCTTTTACAGCTATGTATCGGCAGGGGGCGCCCCGGTTTTTTAAGGGGGAAA
>OGYD01002140.1_pt1 | contig 13496 bp, 4 predicted proteins | sample 1576441 | NCBI WGS metagenome assembly OGYD01 (sample SAMEA3541537, study PRJEB24748) | human gut metagenome | biome: human gut; feature: human-associated habitat; material: faeces | place: China | collected 2012 | reverse complement strand
CTGTATTTCCACTGGATCGCCGTGCCGTTATTGCGCACCTCCGGCAGTGCGGCGTTGCCTTTTGCCGCTTTGCTCCATCCTATGGCCAGCACGATGCAAAGTGACAAGAGTACGGTGCAAAGGGCCAACAGTGTGCCTGTGAGTAGTTTTTTCTCTGTTTTCATCTTCTTCCCTCCGTTCGTAATTGATTATCACGGCAAAGTTCCACGCCGATGCGTACGCTGCGAATAGGTTTACCGGTTACTTTTAATTGCCTCTCCTGCCGCCCGTTATTTCACGGAGCGGTTTTTCTTTTTGTTTGCAGCCGCAGCGCCGGTCACAGCGCCGCCGCTGATGAATAGCAATGCAATCCACAGAGTCGGAGTGCTTGCGTCTCCCGTCCCCGGTGAATTTGCTTCCTCCGCAAGCGCCTTGATCTTCTCAGCCAGCGCATCGAGTTTGCCCAGAGCATCCTTGCCGAGCATAGCTTTCTCGTTCTCGGTAAGCCCGTCAACGATCACCTTCACTCGGTCGAGCGCACTCTTGGCGCTGAGCTTGGCGTCATCAACCGATGGCAGCTTGCCGATCTCCTCTGCCGCCTTTTCGGCGTTACCGATGGCAGTCAGCGCCGCTTTCACGGCTTCAAGCTTCTCTCCAAGGTTCTTGCCCTCTTCTTCGGTATAGTTGCCGCCGAAGTCACGCAGAGCGCCCTCCAAAGCCTTTTCCGCCGTCTCAAGGGATTCCTTGTCTCCAAGCTTCACATTATCCTTGGTGATGCCGTCGATAGCCTTGATCTCTTCAGCCTCGGCAGCGTCCTTTGCCGCTGCAATGCGGTCAAGGAGCGCACGTGCCGTGCCCTTCAGAGCTTCAAGAGCAGCTCTTTCCGCGTCCGTCAGGTTATCGCCGGAAAGCAGCGTGTCGGTATCGGCAATCAGTTTTTCAATGTCCGCCTTGTCGGCGCTTGTCACTTTGTCGATATCGTAGCCGTTCATGGTGTCGATCAGACGGGAGATCTCATCCGCAACCTCTGTGATGCGTTTATTCAGGTCCTTGCACTTTGCAGCCGCCTCGGTCAGCTTGTTCCATTCCGCCTCGGTGGATTCGCCGTCGTCAAATGCCTCGGCAATATCCAGTATCTGCCGTTCGACTGCGGATATCGTCTCCGCATTGCTCGACCTGACATTGCCGACCGTGATACCGGAAACAGCATCGGTGACGGACGAAAGCGGCTTCATATAGACCGTATACTCCGTCACATTACCTGCCTTATCCACCGCACGGATGAAATATGTCGCCTCCGTGTCGCCGACAAGGAGGAATATCTCCTCAACGGACTCGCCGTTCAGCGTTGCCGACTCAAGGTTTTCGTCGTCGATCGCGACCTTCTTAGTCACATAATAGGTCTTGCCGTTCTCGATGCTGACGATTTCGGGTGCGGCGGTATCAAAGGTCGCACCGTCCGAGCCGATAAAGGTGACATTTCCGGCATTGTCTTCAATGCGGACATAGATAATGAATTTATCCATATCCTTTGCCTCAATGTCGAAGTCGCTGTTATCCGTCCAATCGGTGATTGCACGAACCTCATTGTCAGTAAGCACCTTATCGGACTTGAAGTGCAGCACAGACTTCACACCGGAGGCGTCGTCCTCTGCCGTCAGCTTGACATGGACATCGTCCTTAAAGAACAGACCGAAGGTAATCTTGTTGATAAACTTCTGGAACGCCGTGCGTTCGTTCAGCTTAACCTCACCGGTCGGCGCGGTCTTGTCGATCTTGTAGTTCTCGGTAACTGCCGCAGAAATAGCTCCGGTTTCGGTGTTCTTCACGAAGAAGATCAGCTTTCCGTTATCGGTTTCCTCCGATGCCGTAAGGGAATCTGCCCACTCGCCGTTTGCCGTATCGGTCAGGCCGAGCTTGTAGCCCGCTTTTGCCGTGATAACAAAGTCTTTATTGATCCAGTCGTTGGAATTTACCTCATACTCGCTGCCGTCAGCAGAATATTCCACGATGCTCGCCGTAATGCCGGTCGGCTGAGTGAGCGTGTAGTTGCCGACGGTCACACTGTCGCCGGAGAGCGTAAACGCCGTAAAGCTGACCGGGATGTTATTGCCGACCGTCACACTGTCAAAGGTGGGAACGCCGTTCACAAGCTCAAGTACATCGCCGTCGACCATACCCACAAGTGCAGGTGTGCCGTCGATCTCGGCTGAGTTTTTGCCATCGTACTGCTTATCCTTGACCGCAAGGTTCTTAATCGTCAGTTCCCTGGCAGAAATACTTGCCGTAGTGCTTGCAGGCTGCGCCGACAGCACATAGTTTGCAGCGTCCTCTCCCGATAGGGCAAAATCATAGAATGTGACCGTCTTGCCGGTGCCGACATTTTTATCATCATACAGTGCCTTGCCGGTGACAATAGAGACCTTATCGCCGTCAACCAGCCCGTTTATTACTCCGGCGGCGGTGATCTTTGCGTTTGCGTTGCCGTCGTAGACCTTATCGCTGACCGCAACGCCGGAGATAGTCACCTCTCTGGGTTTAATTTCAAAGGCCATCGTGGAGGAAGCCGCCTTGCATGTGTCGGTCTCGGCCGTGGTAATACGGATTATATACTTGCCGACCTTCTTCGGCGCGGCTGCGGTATAGGCCGAGTCATCCGCCCCGGCAGGCTTGTATTCAACCGCCCAAGCGCCGTCGGAATCGGTGTTAAAGGTCGGAGCGTCTATCGGCTTTCCGTCGTAATTCTTTGCATCGTCCGGCACATGATGGATGCTCGGCGTTTTCTTACCCACGGTCAATTTCACCGATGTCATGGCAGGCTCGTCACCCGACCTGTATTCCTCACCCAACGGGTTATAGGCCGCACGGACGGTGTATTCGCCTGCTGCAAGACCGGAAAGATAGCTGTTTTTAAGAGTTACGGTTCCGTCTGCGGATACCGTGTAGCTGCTGCTGTCAATGCGTGTGTCCCCGTTATACAGCGCCGCCACGGTATTGCCGTTAAGGCTGACACGGAAGGAAACATCCGCGCCGTCAAGCTTCGTAAAGCTGACGGCCTCGGTGATCGCCTCGGCATCGGTGTAGACCACCACGCCGTCGGAATTGATAACGGTAATGTTGCCGCTCACATCTGTCACGCGGAGATAGACATACGCTTTTCTGCTCGGCTCAATGCTGAAGGCCGCCGTGCCCTCTGTGAGCGTCAGCTCCGTCCAGTTGCCGACAATCGCGTCCTTATCCTCAAATGCGGTCTCGGAAAGCAGATATTCCGCCTTGGAAAGGCCGCTGCCTACATCCGATGCCGTCACGGTCACGGTCTGGGTTTTCTTAAAGAACAGGCCGAAGGTGATCGTGTTCATAAAGGAGCTGAACTTATTGGTGCCGACTGTGATTTCCGCCGCAGGCGGAGTAATATCCGCCACACCCTCCACGGTGATGGTCATGCTGCCGCTCACACCGGTGAGCAGGAAGGTGTCGCCGGTTTCGTCACCCATAATGCCGTCCACCGCAGAGCCGTTTACAAGAACCCGGTAGCTTCCGGTCTTGGAATAGCCCTCTGCAATGTCCACCTTGAATGTATAGTCGGTGCCGTGACCGGCTGTATTCGCACCGGTGGCGGTAAAGCCTGCGCCGCTCGGCAGCGTAACGCTGTATAGCTTCATCACGCTGACGGTAATGACGGCAGCATTGCCCGCAGCATCCGTTGCCGTGACCGTGTGCTGCGTATTGTCCGGCACGAGGGTAAACCTGCCGTTTTCAGGCAGTACGGGGTTGCCGTCCACCGTTACGGTAAAGTCGTTATCGTCGGTCACGGAGAATTCCGCTGCGCCGTAATAGGTCGTTCCGTTTTCAATGCCGGAGATTACCGGCGCGTCACTGTCGGTTGCCTCCACATAGCCGCAGACGCAGTTCTTTTCGTGGGTTTCGGTATTCCAGCGGCAGTCATGCGCATGGGGTAGGACCGTGACATTTTTAAGCCTGGTCACATACCCGTTTACGATGTCGCCGCTGTCCTTATCGGCGAAGGCACGGCCCTCCCCCAGATAGTCGGCAAGGACGCTGACTTTGGAGTTTTCCGTCATGTCGATATCTGCGAACCGGCCGCCGGAGATACGGGCTTCACTGCTTTTCAGGCTAACATAATTGGTGAATGTACCTCCCGTAATGCTGAGCTTTCCGCTAGTAAAGGTAACCCATGCGTCCATATTGCGGTCTATGGTTACATCCGCTCCGCTAATTGTGCAATAGTCGACAGCGGCGCCCCGAATTTCAAGGGCCAGCCGTCCTTTATTCAGCGTTAAAGACCTGACTTCGCCCCTGCAAAGGGTAAGGGCGCAGCCGTAATTTTCATCGCTTTGCGCATCGGAAATTGCCTCATTGATATCTGTATATCCCCTGAAAACACCGGGCTTTGTGATCGCTGCCGCTATTTTCAGTCCGCAATACGGGCAGTTGCCGTCCGCATCCATACCGGCATGCTCGCATTTCATCACGGCAAGGTCGTACCGCCCGGCAGCCGCCCAGCCGGTTCTGTTTTCGGCGTCCGCACGGGGGACCCAGCTATTCTTTGAAAACTCCGTTCCGATACCGTCGTAGCGGCGGTAGGCATAGCCCTCGGGAAGGAGGTCCGTCAGCTTCACGCCGTTATAGAGGTCGCACATTCCGGCATTTATATGTCCGCCGGTGAATTTCAGCGTACCGCCGTAAACCGCGATGGAATAGGCTGTGTCCTTGCTGCCGCCAGCTGTCACCTCGCCGCCGTCTCTCACCGCAAGGCCCAGGGTGCCGTTGCCCCTTGCGTCGATAACCGTCAGCTTGCCGCTGCGTCCGGCGCCGCCCACATTCAGCGGATAACCGCCGAGGCTCCTGCCGTTGAGATCCAAGGTGAAGCCCGTGGCATCCGTATCCGCATAAAGCCCGTCGGGCAGCATGGTGTTCCGCGCCCAGAGCTTCACCGTGCAGCCGGAGTTTTCCGGCTTGCAGGCTTCCTTCAATGCCTCGATAACGGTTCCGAAATGCGTTACCGTATCGCCCAGCTTCAGATCCGCCGCAACCGTAATACCGCAGTGACTGCAGATGTTGGTGTCAGGGTCGGGGTCGTGCCCGTCATATACCGTTACGGTGACTTCCGCCCGGTGACCGAGCTTATCGGTGACAACGACGGTCACAGGACCGTTTGCCGGAGGGATGACAAAACGGTTGTTTTCGTCAAGGACAACCGGTTTTCCACCGGCGGTAACCGTGTCAATATTCTCCTCGATCACGGTAGCGGTCACTTCATCGCAATAAACCTTACCCGCCTCAACGCCTTCGATCACCGGCGCGGTGGTGTCAATAACAAAGCCGTCGGAGCTTAAATAAGTAACCTTGCCGGAAGCGTTGGTGAGCTTAACATACACGGCATATTTCCCGTCTGCGTCGATGCCGATAGGGCCGGTGTAGGGAGCAAAGGTATTCCCCTCCCAGCTTCCCACAAAGTACATCTTATCACCGATAAAGTATTCGACCTCCACATCCTCACCGCTTGCATCCCCGGCGGTAATGGTCACGGTCTTCTCCTCCCGGAAAAACAGGCCGAAGGAAATCATATTCAGGAATTTCTGCCATGCGTTGCGCTCGTCAATACGGATCTCGCCCCAGGGAAATCCGGTTGCCTCCCACAAGGCGGTGAGCGTGACGGATTGAACGCTCTCGTCCCCTGCAAGGTCGGCATAGGTCGTTGCCGTATGAACGGCTGTTTCGCCGCACATCCATCCGGCGAAATAATACCCGGGTCTTTTAGGAGATTCTATGTTTTCCAGCACGCGATTTGTCCATTTCACATCGGTTTTATCAGCGATCGCCGTGCCGCCGTTTGTATCAAACTGTACGGTATACGACGGCTGCGCCTGACCGCCGATGGTGAAACAGTGTTCCGCCCTGCCGCAAAAGCTTCCCGTGCCGCAGATCGTCACCTTAGGGGCCTTTGCGGAATCAAACCCGGCCTCGTCCGGCGAAAGGGCATACGGATATATATTATTTTTATAGGTTACGGTATAGTCCGTGCCTTCCTCCAAAACGGTAAGCACCTCCGGATCGGTCCGGTGGGCAAGCCTTGTCAGCTTCTTTTCGCTTCCGTCGAATACGCAGTTTTCAAGCCCGGAAAGGCGCAGAAGTCCGTTTTCATAGCAGTATCCCAGATCGTATTTTCCGCAGATACGGCATTTGCCGTATGCATCGCAGTCATGGTCGAACCGCTTCCCGTTGACGGTGCTGCCGCAGAAGGTCATATTTTCCTCCGGAATACCCGGCAGGTTCTTTTCGTGCAGGCCGTCATAAATGCGGTAGTCATCGGGTTCCTCCCCGTATTCCTTAGTATGGCACAGGGATTCTACGGTGCTGTCCGTGATTTGGATTTTGACATTCAGCCATTTGCTGTAGCTGTCTTTTCCGATACCGGGAACATATGTGCCGGAGTTGCCCGAGCGCAAGGTGCCGCCTTTGGCGATCACATTACTGTTTTCAATGATGATCTCCAGCGTTGCGTCGCCGGTCGCATGATAGCCCGCACCGATTGCAGGGCACAGCCTGTAAGTGGTGGCATCTACCGTGCTGTTTGCAATGCGGATCCGTGCGTCTTCCTTAAATGAGGTGTACCATCCGCCGCCTATTGCCGAAGCATCCACAGCCACCGGCAGATGAAGCTTACTGTCCTGTATGTCAATACTTTTAAAGGAGGCATACTTACCGCTGCCGATACAGCAGCGGTTGGGGTAATGATCGTCGCCCATGCTTATGTCGCTGCCGCGGATCACGATTTCACCCACAGCGGCATTATCGGCATTGCCGCCGATCATAGCCCCCGTTATCACGGTGCAGTCGGTAATTTCTACTTTTTTCAGCGTACCCGCACATTTCATATAGATTCCGCAGGTATGGATCTCGGAATTCTTAAGAATAATACTCGATCCGTCCCCGCCCTGTATGCTCCTTGGCTTCGGCAGGCTTATTTCGCTGTTTTCGACAATGAGCGTGCCGTTATTGCCTACGGAAATTCCCAAGTAGGTATCGTTTCCATTCACGGACATAACACGGGAATTTTGAATGAGAATTTTATTCCCTTCTTCAAGGGGGTTGCCGCCGATAAGATTATATTTGCAGTTAAACAGAGGGAGATCGGCATCCGTGATCGTGATATCGCCGACGCTTTTATCCGCCGACGCACCGATACAGGGACCGGACTCGCTGGAAAGAGACTGAATGGCATTGCCGATAATGGTGATCGATCCGTAATCCAAGCCGCTTGTTCCGCCTATAGCGGCGCCGTTACCCTCTGCCGAAGCGTAAATTTCGCCGCCGGTGATAAGCAGGGACGCGTTTTCGGTATATTTCTCGGTTTTCCATACATTTGCACCGCCGATGCCTGCCGCACCGCCTTTACCGTACGCATGGATAACACCGCCGTCGATCAAGAGGCTTTTTCCGCTGCCGATACCTACGGAGGGAGGAAAATTCGATTCTCCGCTTCCGGTAGCCTCAATATTGCCGCCGTGGATGGCGACATCCGCATAATATCCGCCGATTCCCGCTCCGCTGTAGACAGTGGAGGCGTTGATGTTACCGCCGTTTATGGTTACAGTACCATCATGCCACAAACCGATACCGATGCCCTCCGGCCAGTAGTGTCTAGTCGAATCTTCTGTTACGCCGGCTATCGCCGTCACATCGCCGCCGTTGATGGTAATGTTTCCGCCTTTCCCGGCGCCGATTCCGCAATCCACGCCCTTGGCTATGACGGTGCCGCCGTTGATGGTAACGCTGCCGCCCAACTCGTATTTATTGGTTCCGATCCCGACTCCGCTGTCGAGAGCACTTGCAAGGTAGCTTCCGGTGGATGCGTCGACAATACCGCCGTTTATGGTAATATTACCGCCCTTTATGCCTTCACTGGGATAGCGCATATCGCCGGTCCCTCCGATGCCGGAAGCGCCTGTCCCCGCCTTTACCTTGATATGGCCGCCGTTGATGATGACGTCTCCTTCATCCCGGGAAACGCCCCTTGTCCTCCCGTCTCTTCTGGCATGGTAGCTTTTCATACCGATGCCGGGGGTATTATTGCGGAACTCAGAGATCCATTCGGCTTCCTCTTTTTCCTCTTTGGGAATTCCGTACAGATCGATGGCATCCGGAATACACGCCGTCAGCTTACCCATGGTTTCGGCATCGTCAGTCTGGCCGTAGACGGTAAAGGTGTCGCCGGCCCCCAGGTCAATGCCCCATTTTGCATCCAGCTGCGCGCCGTCCGTCAGAATAAACTTCACATCGCCGTTCAGGCGGATACGGCTGGTGACCGTCACATCGCCGCTTATTACATACCACCCTGCCGGCAGGTCATAAAAGGGGTTATTTTTGATGTCCGGCTCGAAATAGCTCGTCAGCTCGGTATAGGTAAAGCACCCCTGCATCTGACCGTTTTCGTCCAGGTAAGGAACCGGAGGCATACCGATGCTGTCCTCCGACCACCGGGCCACCAGCATTCTGACATTTCCGGGCACGGCAGCACCGGGGGCATAGGTATTTCCGTCGTCGCCCACCCACACAAAGTCTGCCGAAGCGGGATTGCCTTCGGAGTCGGTCAGGTGCTTGGCTGTGGGCGCCGTAAACGATGCCCCCTGCCGCGCGATCATCCGGACAGGTCCGGTATCGCCGCCAAGCTTGCCTTTGTTCAGGTTGATCGTTACCGCTCTCAGATCTTCGGCTTCCATCTCCTCCGGTATCTCAAGAATCGGGCGATAGCCTATGCCCGTGCCGGAGGACGGAGAGGCGCCTACAAAGCTGTCGGCCCCCTCGCCGCCCCGATATACGCGCATGGACGCATCACCGGCGAGAGCATCCTGCCCCCAGGAGGGCAGTCCCTGCCAGTTTTTGATATAGTTCCGGGTGAGGCTTGCGGGGTCGATCTCGCCCTTGACACGGATGGTATCCCATTCGTTGTTCCACGGAGTGCCGCGCACTTCCGTTTTGTTCAAATAGCTGTCCGTTCCCGCCGAGGGCGCGCGCATGGTATAGCTCACACCGCCGCTCTCAAAAGGCCTTCCGAAAATAAAGCCCTTTTCATTCAGCTCGTCCCAGCTCACATCCCGTGTCACATTGTAGCTTGCCACAAGCAGGCTCCGGCTGCCGTTGACCCCTGCCGAGGAACCGTCCTTTTGAGCATAGGTGTCGACCGTTCCCGCATAGGTAAAGGGAACACAGTCCAAAGAGCCACCATAAAAATCGGTGTTGGCGCTGCCGGGAATACCGGCATCGGAGAGGTTAAAATAGTATGTCGAGCCGGCTTCAAAGGAAAACTTCTCCTCGAAGGTCCAGCACGCGGTAAGGGTATTTACTTCGGCAGGGACGGGGGCGCCCACTCGGTAAATATTCCCGTTTTCGTCCCGCCAATGGAAGTTGTTTTTCTTCAGGTTCGTGGCGAAATACATTTCGGAATTCACAGGCGCAGAGAAGTCCTGCCCGGCTTTTACGAGGATTTTGATTTTCCCCGAAGTCCTGCCGGCGGTGCTCCACACATAGCCGCCGTTAAGGTCCAGGGTGACCACCTTGAAATCCTTTTCCGTAAGCTCGGCGGGTATTTCCAAAACAGGGCGTATGCAGGTATCGTTTCCTTCCGATCTCAGCTCGCCGTTATCAAACCTGCGACTCGACCGCTTGGAGGCGTCCTCGCTGAAGGTGTCCTGCCCCCAGCAATAAGAGTCGTTGCCTTTTATATATCCCTTATTCCGGATGGCATCCCATTCGTTGTTTCCCGGGATAACCGTACCCTCCTCCGAAACTCCGCTGCCCACCGTGGGCGCACGCAGAGTGTAGGTTAATCCGCCGCTCTCAAAGGGCTTTCCGAAAATAACGCTGCCCCCATACAGTCCGTTCCAATCCGTACCGATTTCCAAAGCCTCCGCAGAAACAAACAGGCGATGGTCATAGCAATAACCGTACGGCGCATCGCTGTCCGTTGCAGCCGACGCGGCAGCGGAGGAATCGGCCTTCCCTGCCGAAGCGGAGCTGAGCACATAGGAATTCACCGTTCCGACATAAACGAACGATTCATAGTATTTGTACAGGCCGTTGATCATACCGTTTATTTGAAACCAATAGGTTTCGCCCTCCTCCAGGGAAAGCGGCTCCCGGGTTTGCGGGGTGTTGCCCTCCGGCTGCCCGCCTTCCGTAGCGGAAGCCAACGGCGTGACCATAGACAGCACCATGCAAAGGGTCAGCAGGATACTAAGTATTCGTTTCTTCATTTCTCGTTCCCTCCATTTTCCTATATGTCGGCTCAGTCAAGAGCGGTGATGGTGATCGTGCCTCTGAACGAAAGAAGATAGGTAGCATACTCGGCCTGCTCAAGTGCAAGCCGCAGGACAATATCGCCGCCTTTGGCATCGTATACCCGGTTGAAGCTCAGGGTATGCTGCTCTCTTCTCGTCTCGTTCAGCTTTTTGCCTTTGTCCACCTTTATGCTCGTAAGATCCCTGCACAGCTGGTTATCATAGCCGTCCGTCATCCGAACAGAATAGAAGCCTTTGTCATCATTTGACATGGCATAGACCGCCCCGTTTACGCTCACCTGATAATGATGTCCACGTGACAGTCGAACGGTATCCCCGTCACAGGAGACAAGCCCGCCGCTGCTCATTTTTCCCTGAAAATAGAGCGCCGCCGTTTCATCTTGAAGATTGACCGATTGTACCACCCCAACGCCGTAAAAATACCCCGGGCAGCTGCCGTTCTGACCGGCATCGCCCTTGTCACCTTTGTCACCTTTATCGCCCTTGTCGCCCTTTTCTCCGGCATCACCCTTGTCTCCCTTTTCGCCGTCAACACCGTCCTCACCGTCAAGCCCCTTCAGAGCGGTAAGGTCGTACAGATTCAGCCAGATTTCGTCGCCGACATACCGCCACTGCAAGGTGTTTTCGTTTACGCGGAACTCCGGTGTTTTTCCGTTTGCTCCGTCCTTACCGTCCTGTCCGGCGGGGCCTGTAATATCGGCTATCGCAACAAGGTTCCGCCACTCGCCGCCCTCATAGCGCCACTGTATGTGGGTTGCGGCTCGCTGCACCTCTATGCTTTTGCCGTTCATACCGTCCTTGCCGTTAATGCCGTCTTTTCCGTTTATACCGTTTATTCCGTTCTTACCGTCGGCACCGTTCTTGCCGTCTTTACCGTCAATGCCGTTCTTTCCATTTTCCCCGGCAGCCCCCCGCAGCTCGGCAAGGGTCACCAGGTCGTGCCAGTCGGCTTCATCGCTGTATTTCCACTGGATCGCCGTGCCGTTATTGCGCACCTCCGGCAGTGCGGCGTCGGTTTTTGCCGCCCTGTTCCATCCGGTGGCAAGCACGACGCAAAGCGTCAAAAGAGCCCCGCAAAGTACCAAAAACACACCTGTGAGTAGCTTTTTCCCTGTTTTCATCTTCTTCCCTCCGTTCGAAATCGGTTGTTATTACGGCAGAGTGTTCCGCCACTGCCCACGCCGCGAATGGCCGGCGACAGACCGGCTTATGCTTGGTTTGCTTTGTACTTATCCACAAACAGGGCGACTCCCTGCTCTAAGACCTCCATCTGGGTTTTCAGATAATATTCGTCCTCGAACATGGCATAGTGGACACTGGCCCGGACAAATATGAAAATCAGCGGCGTGATGACCGTGTACGGAATACCTATTTTCGGCTCCAGCCGCTTGGCATACTCGGTATAGCGCTCGTTGACGCCCTCAAAAAACTTCTTGCCGTGCTCGATGTATTTCGGGTGCGTATAGATCTGATACATCAGGCGATATTTTTTGCCGTGCTTTTTTGCCGTCCAGTAAGGCACCTCCTTCACAAATCGGACAACATCCTTGGGGTCGGTGGGGGCCATCTCCATAAAGTCGTCCTCAACCTTTTCCATGCAGTATGCCGTTGACTCAATAATCAGCTCGTCAAGATTTTTGAAATACGAATACAGATTTGCCTTCGTGCAGCCGCAGGCATCGGCCAGGGCTTTGATCCCCGTGCCCGTGAGCCCGTTTTCCGCGTAGCACTCGAAGCACTTTTCCATGATTTCCTGTTTTCTTTGATTGTGTTGCTGTTCTGTGGTTTTCATTTTGCTTGCGTCCTCCTAAAACGACCGTTCGTTTAGCATTAGTATAGCATAGAATCTCCCCCGCCGCAAGAGCAGCCTGCAAAAAAAGAAAAACCCGGGTCTCATTTCTGAGATCCGGGAAAAATTTGGTTTTTGTTCTGCCTCCCTGGCAGGGAGCGGTTCCTTTTCAGGTCGTATCCCTGCGCCGCATCCGGCGTCATTATGACGCTGAACCCCGCAGCGAAGAATACCGTGCCAAGATTGGAGTGCCGCCCCTGCGACATTTCCGGTATCAGTTCCTCCACCACCACATAGAGCATGGCGCCCGCCGTGCAGGGCTATCTGCAGGAGATCTATACCTTTTTCTCCGTTTTTGTTGTGGGCGCATCAGCGTCAAAAAGCGGCGGTGCCCGCCTTCTTTTTCCCTGCCGGGTGTGCGGCGGGGCTATTGCGCGAAAGGGATTTGGGCTGTATAATTGGGAGGACGATTTTTATAAAACGAGAGGTAAAAAATAGCAATGAATATCATTAACGCGCTTGCACAAGAGCTGCACGCAAACGAAAAATATGTGGAGAATGTGGTGCAGCTTTTGGATGAGGGAAACACCATCCCCTTTATCGCCCGCTACCGCAAGGAGCTCCACGGCGCCATGGACGACACCACCCTGCGCGCCCTGGAGGAGCGGCTGCAGTATCTGCGCAATCTGGACGAGCGCCGGGAATCGGTGAAAAAATCCATCGCCGAGCAGGGAAAGCTCACCGACGAGCTGGCCGCCGCCATCGACAGCGCCAAGACCCTGGCGGAGGTGGAGGACCTCTACCGTCCCTATAAGCAAAAGCGCCGTACCCGGGCCACTGCAGCCCGGGAAAAGGGTCTGGAACCCCTGGCCGCTCTGCTTTTTGCCCAGGAGCAAAGCTGCCCCCGGCCGGAGGATGCCGCCCGGGACTTCCTTTCTCCGGAAAAGGGCGTGGACACCGTGGCCGATGCCCTCCAGGGCGCTTCGGACATCATTGCCGAGCAGATTTCCGATGACGCCGTGATCCGCAAGGCTCTGCGAGACCTGCTGGGTCGTCAGGGTCAGCTTGTGAGCTGTGCGGCAGCGGAGGAGGACAGCGTGTACCGTCTGTACTACGATTTTACCCAATCCCTCTCCAAGCTCCAGGGGCACCAAATTTTGGCCATCAACCGAGGTGAGAAGGAGAATATGCTGAAGGTCTCCGTCACCCTGGACCGTGACCGGGCGCTGCCCCTGCTGCGTCGGGCGGTGGTGAAGCCCGGCTCCCCCGCTATGGAATTCATAAAGGCAGCCGCCGAGGACGCTTATGACCGCCTGCTCTTCCCCTCCTTAGAGCGGGAAGAGCGCTCTCGGCTGACGGAGCAGGCCACCGAGGGAGCTATCGGCCAGTTCGCCCTGAACCTGAAG
>OGYD01002130.1_pt1 | contig 13548 bp, 12 predicted proteins | sample 1576441 | NCBI WGS metagenome assembly OGYD01 (sample SAMEA3541537, study PRJEB24748) | human gut metagenome | biome: human gut; feature: human-associated habitat; material: faeces | place: China | collected 2012 | reverse complement strand
GGCAGGCGGCTGTGGCGCTGCTCGCGGATGAACGAGAGGATCTTCTCCGGCGGCGTGTTCACATCGAGCGCCGCAACGTCTACGCGCGGCGTGAACACGCGCTCGACTGTTACGTCCGCAAACTCCAGCGCCGAGTGGACGAGCTCCGCCCGGTCCTCGGGCAGCTCGCCCTCGTCGGTCATCGTTTCGATGATGTCGTAGAGCTCATCCTCGGTCACGGTGATCTCCGGCTCGCCCTTGGCGAGATTCGAGAAGAATTCGCCGATGTGCGAAAGCGCCTTCGCCAGCGGCGCGAAAATGCGCATAAAAAAGCACAGGGACGGCGCCGTCGCAAGGGCGCACCGTTCACTGTAGCGCTTGGCGATGCTCTTGGGGAGCATCTCTCCGGCAAAAAACACCGCGATCGTGCACACGATCGTGCCAAGCGCCACCCAACTCGCGCCCCAGGTGCGCGTAACGAGCACCGTTGTGAGCGTAGCGGTGGAGATGTGGACGATATTCGTGCCGATGAGGATCGCGGAAATTGCGCGGTCAAAATTGTCCTGTACGTAAAGGGCTCTCTTCGCCTTCTGGTCGCCCTGGTCGAGCCGCGTCTTGAGCCGGATGCGGCTGACGGACGTGGCGGCCGTCTCTGCCACGGCAAAATACGCCGCCATGCAGAGAAGAAAAACGATAGGTATCCAAGACAGCCAACTGTCGCCGTCCATGTGGGGTCATCACACTCCATTTTTATATAGTTATAATAGAATACCATATTGTGCCCCGCGCGTCAAGCGCTTACCGGACACTCCGCCGCTTCTGTCTGCGGAAACCACGCTCCGGGCGCACGCACCGCGCGGGCCGGCGCGATGTGCCCGCTCATGCGCGATGTCTCGCGCGGGTTGAGGATCCGGATCTCCCCGGTCGCACTGATGATGGCTTCGGCGCACTTGCTGACGCCCTTCGTCCATTCCTCATAGGGGCATAAAGAGAGCCGGCGCGGCTCTTTTCGCTGCCGCGCCGGCGTAAATGCGCTGGTGGTTCAGTCTTCGGTACTCATACCGGCCTGCGCCGCAACAGCCTTGTCTTCGATCTTGTAGCTGCGGTTCATGCCGTTTTTGAGAGCAGCGAAGAACGCTTCGGAGTCCTTGCTGTCCTGTTTGGTGAAGAGGCTCACAACGACCATGCAGATCGCGGCGCCGAGCATGCCGATCGCGCCGTACCAGGTGCCGCCGATGTTCCACACAAAGTAGGTCGCGAGCACGAGCACCGTGCCGACGATGGAGGAAACGATGGCCGCCTGCTTCGTCGCCTTCTTCCAGTAGATGCCGAGCACCAGCACCGGGAAGAGCGGCATGACGATCGCGATGGAGAACATGATGAGCGTGAAGATGAGCTCCGGGGGATCGAGCGCGAGCAGCATCGAGCCGATGCCGAGCACCGCGATGATGATGCGGTTGGCGTTCACGCCCTTCTTGCCGCTGAGATCCATGTGGAACGTGTTGCGCAGCAGGTCGTCCGCCACGATGGCCGAGGCGACCGAGAGAAACGCGTTGGAGGTCGAAAGGCCGACGGCGGAAGCGCCGATGAAGAACGCGACCATGAGGATCTTCGCGAGCACCGGGTTGAAGCTCACAACGAAGTTCTTGACGATGTAGGGGATGATGAGCTCAGTCTCGGAGGTCGGCAGCCCCTGCACAAGGGCGAGACCGATGAGACCGATGAGCATGGTGCCCGTCCAGACGATGCCCTGCAGGACCGGCGTCATGTAGGAAAGGCGGCGCTGCGCCTTGAGATCGTCACCGAAATAGCCGGAGCGCACGAACACATGCGGCAGCATGATCGTCCAGCCGATGGCGCAGGAGAACGGATAGCCGAAGCGGGAGGCATACGGCACCCAGCCGTCCGGTCCGGGGTAGGAGAAGAACGCGGGGACGTCATCCCAGAGCTTCGTGACCGCCTTGCTCAGCGAGCCGCCGAAGCCGACGATGAGCGCCGCGATAACGATGACCCAGAGCAGGAGGATGAAGAGGAGGCCCTGCACCGTGTCGGCCGTGGCGGCAGACTTGACGCCGCCGACACAAACGAACACCGTCATGATAAGGCCAACGACGATGACCGCGAGACGGTAGTTGATCGCGCCGTCGGTGGCGTACTGCGCGGCGTTGGCGATGGCCACGAGCACCGAGGCGATGTACGGGAACGAAGCGCACAGGAAGATGAGCGCGAGGATGATGCGCAGCGCGCGGGATTTGAAGCGGGCGTCATAGAAGTCCGCGGGAGTGGAGAACGTGCCGCCCATCTCGCGGTTGATGATCCACACCTTGTTCATCGTGAAGTGGGCGATGATCGGGAAGAGGGCGATGTAGCTCATCTCGCTGATCCAGTAGCCGAGACCGCCGCGGTAGTACGCGCCGGGTCCGGCGAAGAATACCCACGTGCTCATAAGCGAGGCGATGTAGGTCATAACGAGCACCGGCCATTTGACCGACGCGGTCAGCAGGCTCCCGCCCGCGGCTTTTTTCTTGTCCTGAACGGTGACGTAAACAGCCACGCCCAGGAGGAAGCACATATAGAGCGCAAAGGCGATCCAGATAGTAGTCGGACTCAGCATAACTTACTTATCCTCCTTCTTTTCGTTTCTCAGCTTGTAGATGCGATAGACCTTCGGGAGGAAGATGTAGGTGATGACCCAGATGGGCAGCACCGTGAGCGCGGCGTGGATGAGCGTCGCAGTCGGCTGGTTGTAGGGGGGGACGCCGGGGATGTTGTAGGCGATGTAGAGGATCGTGGTGATGATGAGCCAGATCCCTTCGGTCTTGGTGATCTTCATGTTTCTCTCCTTTTCCTTGTTACTCGTTTTTTTGCGGCGATCGCGGGAAAAAGGGTACAGAAACTCCACCCTGCCGGTATTAGACCTCCGGCAGGGCTGGTTCCATCGCTATTAACATTATTTTATCCTGCCGGAGAACGGACGGGAGGCGATCCACACGCCCTCCGGCAGGAAGCTGCTGAAATCAGTCTTTGACGAGAGCGGCGTGCGCCTTCTTGAGGACCTCGTCCACGGCCGCAGTCTTGTCGGCGGGCAGCGCGTAGTCGGCTTCCTCGGCCATGAGGGCGTAATACTTCTCTTCGGCCTTGTCGAGCAGGGTCTTGCTGCCCTCGCGCTCCCAACGGACGACGCCGTCGCGGTTGAACATATCGGGGCGGTGGGGCTCCTCAAAGTGGCGGAAGGTGTGCTCGCTCATAAGGAAGCTGAACGCGGGATCCTTGTCGATGCCTTCGATGAGCTCATCCCAGTCGATGGTCTCGTCGTTGACGTCAAGACCGGCGCGCAGGCGCTGGGCAATGCCCATAATCTCGTTATCGATGATGAGCTGCACCGGGGAGATGGTCTTCGCGGTCTCGAGCTGGCCCATGCCGCCGAGGACGGAGGCGTTGGACATCGCCATCGCGTGGATGAGGCTCGTGCGCTCGATGAAGTTCTGCGCGTCGAGGCAGAGGCTGTCGGTGCCGGTGCCGTAGGAATGGGCGCGAATGTTGTAGCCGCGCTCGAAGAGGTCCATGCAGATGAGACGGGCGAAGGTGATCTCGGTGTTGGACTGCAGCGTGTAGGTGCTCTGCATATCCATGGAGAACAGCAGGGTCGTCGCGATGATCGGCAGGCCGGGGCAGAGAAGCTCGAGCATGACGATCTGGGCAAGAACATCGGCGCAGGCGACGAACGCGGTGCCCTGGGCGGTCACGTCGATGAGAACGAACAGGATGCGTCCTCCATCCAATGCCGGCAGAGGCAGCAAATTAAATACACCAACATTGATGGTGATATAGGCCACAAGCAGCAGGAAAGAACGAAGCCCCTGCGAAGATGCCTGTGAGATAATCGTCGCAGTGCCCACTGGACCGCTGATTGCCTGCAAGCCATATCGGCCTGTAAAGACATCAATGACAGAATACCACACCTGCTTAACGAGGGAGAAGGTCCAGTGCCATGCATAGGTGATGGTGTTGCTGAAATTCACCGGTTCGCCAAGGAATTTGAAGTCCATGTGCATCCCTGTAATGCCATCGGAGAGCTCCTCGGTTCTAAATGGAACGGTGACCTCCATCACCTCGCCGTCACGGATCAGGGTAAAATCAATTGTGCCATCCTGGTCACGAAGCATTTGAAAGGTAGCATCGCCATAAAATCGGGTGTTGTAACCATTTACCTTGATGATCTCATCACCGGCTTGCAGATAATTGGCAGAAACGGAATCCTCATCAAATACTGCTACCGTTGTGGTGCCGATGAGTCCGGACATGGCGGTGACAACGATGAGAATGATAAAACCAAGGATCACATTCATGACGGCGCCTGCAGCCATAATAATAAACCGCTGCCAGGCTGGTTTTTCATACAGTGGGCCGCCCTCTGCCGCGGAAACAATTTTCTCACGGACAACTGCACCGCTTCCAGCGTCATCCTCTCCTTCCATGGCCACATAGCCGCCGATGGGAAACGCCCGAATGGTATACTGTGTACCGCGTTTAATGCGGCTCCACAGCTTTGGCCCCATACCAAAGGAAAACTCCTCCACTTTTACATGAAAGAGCTTGGCAAAGAGAAAATGGCCGCTTTCGTGCAGCATGATGATAACGCCAAAGACCAAAATGGTGAGAATAACGGTTTTCAAATGTGCCTCCTAAGATTAAAAAGCAATGGGCCAGTAAGTGGCGATGAAATATACCGCCGGGGTGATGAACAGTACGCTGTCAAAGCGATCCAGCACACCGCCGTGGCCCGGCATTAGGTTACCATAGTCTTTAATACCGTATGTACGCTTGATAATGGAGAACGAAAGATCCCCCACAACACTAAGCAGTGCCAGCAACGGGGTAAGCAAGCAGATACGACCAAAATGAAGAGTAAGCGGATTGGCAAGATAGCCAATTCCCTGCGCAGCCAGCCAGTTGATAAGCGCCATAATACCTATATTGCCCAGAATGGCAAAGACCAAACCGCCAATGAGCCCCTCCACTGTCTTTTTAGGACTGATCTCCGGGCAGAGCTTGTGCTTTCCACACAGCATACCGGTAAAATAGCCACCGATATCACTCCACCAGGCACTGCCAAGCAGGAAAGCAAGATATAAAATCCCCTGTTCATTGCCAAACTGATCCCGGAACTGAAGAATCAAACCAAATACGACCGGCAAACCAACTCCCATTAAAAGGGCGTAAGCACCTTCTCGGATGGTGAACACCTTATGGTATTCCAAAATATATGCAAATACCAGTACAACCAATGCATATACGGCTGGCATGATGTAGCTTCTGCCATGCGGAATAAGCAGGATAAGAATAGCAAACAACATACTGTAAAGCGTAACACGCCAGTGTTTTTTTGTTAAGCTGGCGGCATGGTGGCCTTCATAGATGCCGATAACCGCCAGTGCTGTAATAAACAGATTAAAGATGATCGTATCGTAAAACGCAATGGCGCCCCCCAGAATGATAAGACCAACCAATGCAGAAATGATCCGTGTTTTCATTCGATTCCTCCAAAGCGGCGGTCCCGCCCGACATATTCCCACAAGGCTTCATTCAGGTGCTGCTGGGTAAAATCTGGCCACAGTACATCCATAAACACAAATTCAGCATAGGCACTCTGCCATAGCATAAAATTAGAAAGGCGTTTTTCCCCACTAGGCCGGATGATAAGATCCGGATCCGGTTGCCCGATAGTATACAAGTATTGCTCCAAATCCGGAAATTCGAGCTGGGTGGCGTTTTTCTTTCCTGTACTGCAGTCCTGCGCTATCATGTGTGCGGCATGCAGTAGCTCTTCCCTGCCGCCGTAATTAACAGCTAGATTGACCGTAAGATCGGTAAAATGCTCACTGGCCTTTTCCGCCTTATCAATGGCCTTTTGCAGTCTTTCACTTAGGCGGGCGCGGTCACCGATGATACGCAGACGGATTTCTTCTTTGATATACTGCTCACTGTCATCCAGGTAGTGCTGCAGCATTTGCATGATGACTGCTACTTCGTGCGCCGGTCGCTTCCAGTTTTCCGTGGAAAAGGCATATACCGTCAAGTAACGAATACCAATTTTTTTGCAGTAGCGGGCAATGTCCATAAAGACCTCGCTGCCACGGCGGTGTCCATATTCACGAGCCAGTCCGCGTGCCTTGGCCCATCGGCCATTGCCATCCATAATAATGCCGATGTGCTGAGGGAGGTATTCTGTCGGGGGCGGTACAGCAGTTTTATCCTTAGGCATATATTCCATTGCTAATCTCCCTCCTGTGCTCAAAAACCAAAATTCAAAATCAGCCCCACCAACCGGGAACGGCCGGTGAGGCTGACGATTTTTGTGGATGGCCGTAGGTTCCACTTAAACGGACATGATCTCTTTTTCTTTTTCGGCGGTAATCTTATCGATCTCTGCGATGTACTTGTCAGTAATCTTTTGACAATCATTCTCCAGGTTTTTCAGGTCATCCTCTGTGATCTCGCTGGCTTTCTTCATCGCTTTCAGTTTATCGTTGGCATCACGGCGGATGGAGCGGATCGCAACCTTGGATTCTTCACCCATCTTGGCGATGCTTTTCGCTAAATCTTTTCTGCGCTCTTCGGTGAGAGGTGGGAACAAAAGGCGCAGGACAGTACCATCGTTATTGGGATTGATACCAATATCAGAAGCCTGAATGGCCTTCTCGATGGATTTAAGGGTAGACTTATCGTATGGCTGGATGACCAGTGTACGAGCCTCCGAAACAGATACCGCGGCCAGCTGGTTAATGCGGGTGGGCACGCCATAGTAATCCACCTCCAGCTTATCCAGCACGGCAGGGTTGGCGCGGCCGGCACGGATGGCAGCCAGTTCCTCACGCAGGACGGAAATAGTTTTGGTCATTTTCTCTTCATGCAGTTTTAGTTCGGGGTTCATTATTTTATGCCTCCTTCACAATTGTTCCAATATCATAGCCGCACAGCGCACGGCAAATATTCTCGGGATCAGAAAGATCAAATACTACGATCGGAATTTTGCTTTCGCGGCAGAGAGACGCTGCTGTCATATCCATCACATTAAGATTCTGCGCCAGCACCTGCGAAAAGCTGACGGTGCTGTACCTCTTGGCATCGGGGTACTTCTTAGGGTCTTTGTCATAAACACCATCCACCATGGTAGCCTTCAGAATCGCATCGGCATCGATTTCAGCAGCTCTCAGCGCGGCGGCTGTATCGGTGGAAAAGAACGGATTGCCCGTGCCGCAGCCAAAGATCACAACACGGTCTTTTTCCATGTGCCGTACCGCACGGTTGCGGATATAGGGCTCCGCGAACTGTTCCATGGTTATAGCGGTCTGAACGCGCACCGGCACATCCAGCGATTCCAGTGCATCGGCCAGGGCCAACGCGTTGATAACGGTAGCCAGCATACCCATGTGGTCTGCACGAGTCCTGTCCATTTTACCGCTGGAGCGGCCACGCCAAAAGTTGCCGCCGCCGACAACGATGCCCATCTGTACTCCCAATGTTTGGACTGCGGTTTTTATATTTTTGCAGATCTCCAGCACCACATCATAATTGATGCCATTCCCCTGCTGCCCGGCAAGAGCTTCTCCGCTCAGCTTCAGAATCACACGCTTATAGCGAACTTCCAACGGACTGTAACGACCCAATCTGTATTCCCCCTTTGGTTGATACCGCTGCTTCTTAACTATTATACATGAATGAATCAAATCAGTAAAGAGCAATCAAAAGATAAATTTTGAACAGTTTATTTCAAAAGGCCGTCAGCACCGCCACGATCCCGCAACAGCGGGATCATTCCATCAGTACATTCTACTGTTCCGTCCGCGAAGATCCACATGGCCTCCCAGCCCATTTTTTCCGCCATAGCACGGGAATCCTCATATGGAAGGGTATACAGTGTTGTGGATGCAAGGTCAGCAATACCGCTATCCGAGATAATAACAGTGACACCTCGGTAATAAGCAGCAGGCATTAGGGTGTCTGGATCGATAATGTGGTGAACACGCTGTTTTCCTACCATATAGTAGCGCTGGTAGTCTCCGCTGGTAACTACGCAGGTATTATTGACATATGCCACATCAATGGAATTGCCGCCGCCCAGTTCTTCCGCCGTAAAGGGATCCTGAATTCCAATGCCCCAGCCGGAACGAATACCGTCAAGGGGTGGATCGGCGGCCACTACATTGCCACCGGCACTAACAATAAAGGAGGTGAAACCGGCATCGTAGGCTTCCTGGCACGCCAACTGCGTGGCATACCCTTTGGCTACAGCGCCAACATCGAGGCTCATGCCTTCCTTTGCTAAATACACTGTTCCTGCTTCCCTATCCACAATGACATCTTCAATATTACACACTGGGAGCTTTTCCATCAATGATTCTATCTTAGGCAACTTGGCATCGGTGGGGTCAGCAGAGTAGCGTTCCATATAATTGTGCCAAATAGATAGCACAGGCCCCAGCGCAATATTTACTTTTCCATCGGTTTTTCCATACCACTCTTGGCAAAATTCGATGAGGTCAAGTATTTCTTCTCGTACCGGAACAGGCTGGATTCCAGCATTATCATTGATAGTTTTGAGATTATTTTCATCGCTATATTCATAGTAGATATCATACAACTGGCTCAGTTCCTCCATGCGGGACTTAATCTGCCCCGCATACCGCGAAAATTCCTCCTCGGTCTTGCAGTACCCCACGATCTGCACCACCGTATCAAAGGTACCGTAGAACTGGGCGGAATATTTGGTGTAGCCGGTATCGGGCGTCTTTTGGACGCCGCATCCGGGCAGCAGCAGGAACACCGCCGTCAGCAAAGCAATCAGTTTTTTCATCTTGAACTCTCCGTTTCTTGTCTTTTTTTATATTCTACAATTCTTATGGCATAAAATCAATCTTTGTATTTCCTCCTCATACAGTTATAGTCATTCGTGTGCTGTAACAATTAACAGATATACGGATTACCGAATTAGAAAATACAGCATTTTAACAAAAAAATTATAGGCATCTTGCGGAATAACTTGTAAAATAGTATAATAAACAAGTATCGAACAAAAAAACAAAACGATACATACTTTTCAAGGAGGAAAAGAAAATGAAAAAGTTTATTGCAATGCTTCTGGTTGCGATGATGGCTCTTTCTCTGGTAGCCTGCGGCAATGATCCCGCTCCTACTCCTGATCCCGAGCCCACCGCTTCCACCTACAAGACTGGTCTGGGCATGGTTGTTTCCATGAGCGGCACTGATGCCGAGGATGAGGATCCCGCCAAGACTCAGGCTGATGTTACTGTTTGCGAGGCTACCTTCGATAAGGATGGTAAGATCGTTGCCATCTCCTTTGATGTAGTTCAGGCGAAGGCTACCGTTGACGCTGACGGCGTTGTTACTGTTGCCGAGGATGTCAAGACCAAGCGTGAGCTGGGCGATGACTACAACATGAAGAAGTATGCTTCCCCTGCTGCTGTTGGTGAGTGGTATGAGCAGGCCAATGCTTTTGAAGCTTACTGCATTGGTAAGACTGCCGATGAGGTTGCTGGCATGCCTTTGGGCGAGAACGCTCACGGCTATACCGATGCTCCCGCTGCTGAGGAGCTCAAGAGCACCTGCACCATCTCCGTTACTGCTTTCCTTAACGCCATCGCTAAGGCTGCTGCTAACGCGAAATAATCTTATTGCTTAAATAAAATGGAGCGCTGGAATACCGGCGCTCTATTTTTTTGTGTGTTTATTATGTTTTTTGTGTTTTTGGTGCATACTATTGATGACTCCGCGGAGCCAAAAAAATAATGGAGGAAATAAAATGAAACGGTTTTTTGCAATTCTTCTCTGCCTGGTTATGGTGTGTGCGTTGGTTGCCTGCAACAATAGCACCCCCAATAACGGCAACAACAACAATGGTACAAATGGCACCAACGGAACCAATGATAATAACGGGAACGAGACCAATAACGGAGGTACAGTCAATGGAACTGCGTACCGCGTAGGGCTGGGCATGACGGTGGAATCCACCGTCAGCCCGGCGGAGGACGATGACGATGGCCGCGCGGAGGCTGCTGTAACGACCTGTGCCCTGCTGCTGGACCAAGAAGGAAAGATCCTCTCGGTTACATTTGACTGCGTGGAAGCCGCCGCAAGCTACAATACCAGCGGGAATGTTACTTGGCCGGACACCTACAAAAGTAAAAAAGAGCTGGGCTACGATTATGGCTTGAAAAAGTATTCTTCCATCGGGAAGGAATGGTTCGAGCAGGTCAATGCGCTGGAGGACTACTGTACCGGTAAAACGGTCAGCGATGTATCCTCGATGCAGCTGAAGGAAGAAAACGGAAAACAAGAGATTCCTGCTGCTGCGGAGCTTACCTCCTCCTGTACCATTTCTTGTGATCAGTTTATTGATGCCCTAAAGAAAGCAGAAATGAATGTAAAGTGAGTTTGATTCACACAAAGCCGCCGCAATGACGGCTTTTTCTTTTACATTAGCGGTGAAATCCTACATTGACAGAATGTCCTAATTAGGCTATGATGAAGACATGGCGAAATGATACCGCCGGCCAAGGAGGAAACCATATGAACAGAATTATTACAGTAGGCCGTGAATTTGGCAGCGGAGGTCGGGAAATCGGACGCAAAATCGCACAGGAGTTAGGAATTGCCTACTACGACCATGAGATCGTAACAGAGTTGATCCGCCGCACCAATTTGGCGGAAGAATACATCCGCAGCATCGAGGAGAAGAACCCGGTGCCTGTCTTTGCCGTGACGACCGGCCGCACCTTCCTTTCTATCAGCAACCCGCTGGCTGATCAGCAGGTTTCTATTCTCTCAGAGGAGGGCCGCATCATTCAGGATATGGCGGAAAAATCCGACTGTGTGATTGTAGGACGCCGGGCGGACTATATTTTACGGGATAAAAAGCCATTGCGGCTCTTTATATATGCAGGTATGGATTTTAAGATGCAGCGCTGCCGGGAATGGGAGCATTTTGGTGAGGAGATTACTGATAAAGCCCTCCGCCAAAAGATTCAAAGCGTTGATAAAGAACGCGCCAAATACTACGAGTTTATGACCGGCCAAAAATGGGGCGACAAAGCCAATTATGATATATGCCTTAATACATCCGCATTGGGCATCGAAAAGACCGTACAGAGCATCCTTGCGCTTCTAAAGTAGACCCCTTCCCCCTTCATATTACTTGCACATTGCAAAAGGCAGGCTCCCATAGGGATATCTTCATCTAATGTTTCACCATTAACTACATTCTTAGCAACTTGATCGAAACGATCATAATAAGCGCTATAACAAGAATAATGGGTAAAAAGGTGAGCAAAGCTGAAATGACCATAGCCGGCAAATCACCTTTTTCCAAATTGTCTTTGGAGAAAGGATTATCATCTACTTGCCGAATGGGTGTTTCTTGATCCTCTTCCCCACCATCCGGCAACGGGCCATTCATCTTCTCGAGGTATTCCTTGTTGCGATGATTCATGGTGTCCATTGCGCGCTTTTGGCGTTCCTTAAATATCATTTGCTTCTCCTAAAACACCGCTTAGAGATTATCCTTAAGAATATGGTGGCAAGCCACGAAGTGGTTGGGGCGTACTTCTTCCATTTCGGGTGTTACCATCTTGCAGATATCGGTGCAGTATTTGCAGCGAGTATGGAACTTGCAGCCCTTAGGCGGATTAACCGGACTGGGAATATCGCCCTCCAGAATGACCAGTTCGCGGTCATCATCCACATTAGTGGTAGGAATCGCGCCCAACAGAGCCTCAGTATAGGGGTGCAGCGGATGGTCAAACAGCTCTTGGGATTCTGCCTGCTCTACCATGTTGCCCAAATACATAACACCGATACGATCGGAAATATAACGGACAACGGAAAGATCGTGAGTAATAAACAGGTAGGTCAAGTTCTGCTGTTCCTTCAGGTCGCTCAACAAGTTGATAATCTGCGACTGAATGGATACATCCAGTGCGGAAACTGCCTCATCGCAAACGACAAACTTGGGATTAGTAGCCAGACTGCGTGCAATGCCGATTCTCTGGCGCTGACCGCCGGAAAATTGGTGAGGATAGCGGTGGAGGAAGTAGGAAGCCAAACCGCATTCTTCCATGATCCCCATGATCGCGTCTTGCAGTCTGGGGCTGTTTTTGGTATAAAAGCCGTGCGAAACCAAACTTTCACCGATGATTTGACCAACAGACATACGGGGGTTCAGCGAAGAATAAGGATCCTGGAAGATAAGCTGCAGGTCGCTGCGCAACTGGCGCATCTCCTCATACTTTAGGCGTGCAAGATCAATACCGTCATCACGATACCCCTCATACTTCTGGAAGCGCTCATCATCCTTATACGGCTCACGCATCTTGTTCAGCACTTCATGCTCCGCAGCAAGCTCCTTTTCGACCTCTGCGATCTGCGCCTGAACCTCCTCTACCTTCTTGCGGGCAGTCGCCGCCTTGGGGGCGACCTCCGAAGACTTGTAGAGGATATCGGCCAATTCGACCGAAAGGGATCTCTCCTTGAGATGAAGCTTATGCAACTGCTTGGAAAGCTTATTAATCTTGAGGAACTGCTCCGAAACAGGTGCAAGATCCTCCACCACAATGAAACCGCCGATGACATTCGTTATATCCAACAGTGCATCATGGGCTTTCTTCTTAGCAGCAGCCAAGTCATTGTGATGCTTCAGTTTATCCTCATCGCTCATGGCGTCATATTCCGCCTGCAGATGATCCCTTTTTTCTTCCAGCTGAGCCAAATGCTTACGGCGCTTATCCAGCGTCTTGATGGTCTCCCGGATATACTCAGGACACAGCTCATCAATCGTGCGGCCATAGTACATGGTACGGCCATCAGTTTGCGGATAAACCTGCAAAATAGTACGGCCAAAAGTGGATTTGCCGCAGCCGGACTCGCCTACCAAACCGAAGGTTTCACCCTCGTAGATTTCCAGGTCGATACCATCATTGGCTTTTACATACATCCCGCGTTTTTTCAGCGGGAACCACTGCTTCAGATTGCTGATGCGGAGCAAAACTTTTTTATCATTTGACATTTTGTTTTCTCTCCTCCTTGTTCGGGTAATAGCATCTGATGTGGTGTTCTTCGGTCAGATGAGTCATGGGAGGCTCAGCCTCATGGCACTTTTCTGTAGCATATTTACAGCGGGGGGCAAACTTGCAACCCTTGGGCAGATCCAGCGGGTGCGGAACTGCTCCGGGAATTGCCTCAAGACGCTGATTGGTGGGGGTATCCAGGCGGGGAATCGAAACCAGAAGGCCCTCGGTATAAGGGTGGGAATACTCGGTCTTTGGGTCAAAAAGCATCTTTGCGGGAACGCGCTCCACCACCTGACCGCAGTACATAACAGCGACATAGTCTGCCATCTGGTTGATAACGCCCAAATCGTGGGTGATGAACAAAATACTGGTGCCGTTTTCCCGCTTCAGATCATTCATCAGTCGCAGGATCTGCGCCTGAATGGTAACGTCCAGTGCGGTGGTCGGTTCATCTGCAATCAACAGCTTGGGACGGCATGCCAGC
>OGYD01002116.1_pt1 | contig 13619 bp, 10 predicted proteins | sample 1576441 | NCBI WGS metagenome assembly OGYD01 (sample SAMEA3541537, study PRJEB24748) | human gut metagenome | biome: human gut; feature: human-associated habitat; material: faeces | place: China | collected 2012 | reverse complement strand
CAGAATGGCCCCGCCCCCCAATCCTGCAATCATCCAGCCTTTTGCGGCTGTATGTGCAATCTCATCATCTACGCGAGCAGCCTGACATTCGGACATGGCTATTCGGCTCGCTGTGCCATCAGATACTTACGGATCCGGTCGGCTGTATCAAGCGGGTCAGAACCAGACACCTGGCGGCATACGGAAAGCTGTGAAAGTAGGTGATGTGATTTGTCTGCGAAAGTCGTCCACAGCGCGTAACGAAGGGGTTGGCTCCCCGGAACGGGTGCAATACTGAGTGGTTTACCCTGTTTTTCAAAAAGCAAATATTGCCCCTCTTTCGCCCGCTGAAGCGAAAGATGTCCATACAGTTCCTGAATGTTTTCAAAGACACTCAATTCCTTACTCTCACTATCAAGCGCAAAAAATGGCCCCTGGCTGTCGGCAGCGAGCATTTCTCTAGTTTCAGTCTGAGCCGGTTTGTGGAACTTAATACTGCGGATAATTTCCTGATATTGATTATGATAATAATCGCTAAACTCGCCCGGGCAAGTACCGATATAACACACCATCTTTTGCCCGCCAGGATGGTCACCGAGCAAAATAACGGTCTGCCTCTGGAAAATGATCGCATTATCATTTTTGAATTGATAAAAAAGCTCAACTGCCGGGAGACCATCAACAGAGGTCATCTGCGAGGATTCGAGACGAAAGTCGGGCACCGTAATTTCCAGTTCACGTACCAAACGAGTTGCCGCATCATGAACTTTATCTTCGTTTTTAGCACTCGCACGAGAAACAACAAAAGTAAACTCGCTGGCTCCGTTATCACTCAGGGTAAATAAATTCATGGTTCTGTCTTTAAATACATCGGGTAAGGCAAGGGATGCTTCCTGAAGAATATATTCAGCCATTCGGGTTACTCTTATTTATTGCCATTAATAACAAAAAAACTATCCACTTCCTGCTGGATTTCACCCTGAAGGGATGCGCCAGGCGGATCGATGACATTTTGTCCATCATCAGGGTTCAAATGTAATTCGCCGGAAAGCGTATTAATTTGCGCGTTCTGTTTCGCAGTAAAGTTAAAATTATTACCAATGATATGGACGCTGCCGTCTTTTGATAGCTCGATGGCGCTTTCACCACATTCCAGTCTCAGCGTATTTCCTGCGGAAAGTATAAAATTATTAACGACTTTATCGTTTCGACTGTTCCCCGTCAGGCATACCACATCGCCTTTAATCCCTGATTTCTGATTTTTCGCTACCCGTAAGGTTTCATCTTCGCCAACGAACTGGGTTCGATTTTTTTCAGTAGAATGTGTTTCGTCGTTTTTGACGTTAATATCCAGATTGCGCTCGGCCTGGATCCATACCTGTTCTGCGCCCGCTTTATCCTCAAACCGCAGGGCATTGGCATTGTCCACGGAACCGTCTTTCGTGCGGCTCATAAAGCCCATCTGCGTCGCCGCAGCTGGCAGCGCCCACGGCGGCATGCTCGCGTCGTTGTACACGCGCCCGGTAATGATCGGACGGTCCGGGTCGCCGTTGATAAAGTCCACCACCACCTCATCGCCCACGCGCGGGATTTGCACCCCGCCGTAGCCCTGGCCCGCCCACGCGCTCGACACGCGCACCCAGCAGGAGCTGGTGTCATCGCCCTTCGCCAGACGGTCCCAGTGGAACTTCACCTTCACCCGGCCGTATTTGTCCGTCCAGATACTCTCGCCCTTCGGCCCCACCACTTTCGCCGTCTGCGGGCCGTAGGTGCGCGGCCACGCCGTGCTCTGCGCCGGACGGTAGGCCACTGACGCAGGAATGACCGTGAAGTCGGTCCGGTGAATGGTCTCCCCCTCGCCGCTGGCATAGCGGTTCTCTTCGAGGTGGTAACCCGCGGCCGTGACCAGATACTCGCCGTTGTCGCTGAAGAATGGCGCGTTGGTTAACGTGAAGGTGTGCCCCGGCGCAATCCCCGCCGCCGTCGCGGTGGCCTGAATCTGCTGATGCTCCACCTGCCAGCGCTCCTGACGAATGCGGGCATAGAACTCCCCGTGCCCCTTGTCCACAAAGCGACCCGGCCAGTCGTACACGTCGATGCTGCCCGGCTTCGGCGATGCCGGGTTCTGCTGGGCCTGAAACAGCCATGCGTTCGGCTTGCGGAAGTCATAGTCGTCGAGGCTGTAAATCCCCGGCGTCACGCTGTCCTCCAGCGCCCACTGGCTGATGCCCTCTTCATCCGTACTGCCGCCTGACGGCGTCTGATGGTAAGGAATGACCTCATAGCCGCTGAACGGCTGGTACTGCGTGGCGGCGTCGGTGAGCACCAGGGTGTGCTTGTCCGCCTCATGGCGGAAGTGATACGCAATCCCCTCCAGCTCCATCAGGCGGCTGATGAAGTCCAGGCTCGACTCCTGATACTGCACGCAGTAGTCCCACACCCGGTAGCTGCCGGTGAGTTTGTCCTCAACGTTGACCTGATGCTCACCCAGCAGGGTTTTCACAATCTGCGGCACCGTCTGCCCCTGGAAGATACGCAGGTTACGGTCGCGCTTCATCGGCCACAGGTCCGGCTCCACCGTCAGCTGGTACACCGCATAGCGGGTGCCCGTCAGCTCAACGGCGCTGACCGCCACGCGGGTAATCTTGCCGTTAATATAGCGGGACGTCAGCAGGCTCTGCGTCGGGATGGTCACCGTGACCGGCTGGCCCAGCAGCTTACTGCGGTCAATGCGCGCGTCCGTGCCGAGCACGGTCAGCGTCAGCGCGAACGATTCGGACATCGCCTCGCGGCCCGTCAGTTTCCAGAACAGAAGCCCCTCCACCGGGAGCTGAACGGTAATTCGGTTGAGCATAATCTTTATTCCATCTAGCTTATGCGATGCAGAAAAGGGGTTCGCATCTGTGATAAAGCGTCATTCAAGAAAGGGGCTTTTCCCTCTTGATCATCCAAAAAACAAGAGAGTAGATTTTCAGTGACTCTGATGTGACAAATAAACCTACATTCAACCAGATGTTTGAAAAATCAAACATACTTACTAAAAGAGGGAACAATGAGACCGAACATCTGAATGAAATCAAGCGAAATAATTCCTGAGCGAGGGCAAGTTTAACCGCTCCGATCTTTCGCTTGAAGAATAAACAGGCCGAAGTACACAAAGAGAGTAATAAAAGTAAGTCAAGCACAAAAAAAAGCATGACCAAAATGCTGAAACCATCACCTGCATAATAATTCAACGAATCACTAAACGCTTTTGCGTCAGAAATGAATGGAATTCTGTGCTGGCGAACTGAATTCACGCAATAAAGCAATATTGCGAGAAGATCCATACCTCCCCAGAAATACCATAGATGGCTATTTAAATGAGCGAGCTTGTTTTGTGTACGCCCGTTATTGTTATTTAAAAAAATGGGGGAGCACATATTGGCTTCAACTCAACCCTCCGGGTTAGGAATAAATTCAAAACGCACAAACAGGAGAGACAATCTTCTCGTACTCCTTTGAATGAAGCCTAAGACTTCGAAGATCGTACACTTCCATAGTCTCCCCTGTTTATATTCCTACGGATTCACCAGCCAGGTGCCCGGCTTGGTAATATCCAGCGTCTGGCCACGCGTTCTTCCGTTGCCCTGCAGTTCAATCTTCGCCTCACCGGCCGGCAGCTTGAGCGATGCATAGCCGTTGGTTCCCGGGCGCAGCGCTTTTGGCTCGCCGTTCACTTTCAGCGTTTCGCCGTCGAGGATGCGGATATAGACCAACGCAACAGGACTCGCGGCAGGCGGTGGCGTCTGCTGTGCCGTCGCCGGTTCGCTCACCTTCACCGTTTCTGGCTTCACGTCTGGGGCGTTCGCGGCGGTTTCGGTTGGACGCGTCTCTGCCGGTGCCTGCGCAGCCTGCTCAGGCGCATCGTTACCGCCGCTGAACAGCATCGCGCCAGCGACAACGCCGACCAGCACGCCTGCGGCAACCATGCCCGGGATCCTGTAGCGACGCCAGTCGAGCAGCGACGCCGGTTTTTCGTCTTCCACCGGTACCAGCATCGTGCCGGGCTTTTTCGCCGTCAGCACATCGTTGATACCCGCGACCGGCATTTCAATCAGCGCGGCGAACTCGTCGATGGACTGCGGACGATCCTCCATGTGCAGCGCCAGCGCGCGGTCAATGGCCTGGAGTAGCGGGATGGAATAGCCCTGCGGCATGATTTCCACCAGCGGTTTGCAGGTATCCTGAATCGAGCGCACCACGCTGACCGGCGGCGGAGAACCCACAATCAGGGTACGCAGCACGGCGCCGAGGGCGTAAATGTCCGTCCACGGGCCCTGCTCGCTTTCGTTGTCGTCGGTGTACTGCTCAATCGGCGCAAAGCCCGGGCGCAGCATGGTTTCCGTTTCGTCGGAAAGGTTACCGATGGTGCGGCGCGCGGAGCCGAAATCAAGCAGCACCGGCAGACCGTTATCCTGGATCTGGATGTTATCCAGCGAGATGTCGCGGTGCAGATAGCCTTCGTCATGGATGGTCTTGATCGCACCGAACAGCATCGGCAGCGTGCGGCGGATCCAGGCTTCGTTGATCAGCTCCGGCTTTTCCTCGCGCAGGCGCGAAAGCGTGGTGCCACTGTAAAACAGCGTCCCCATGTAGGCCGTGTCGTTTTGTACCCAGAAGCGCAGGACGTGCAGCAGGTTCGGGTGGTTAAAGCGCGCCAGCAGACGGGCTTCCTGGATAAAGCTGTTCAGGCCTGCGGAAAACGCTTTGCCAAAGCGCTCGCTGCGCAGCACCAGGGTCATGTCGTCGCCGCGTACGGCGAGCGAGGAAGGCATAAATTCTTTGATAGCGATAGTGCGTTCGAGCTGGTGATCCCACGCGCGATAGACAATGCCAAAACCGCCGCCGCCGATCACCTCTTTGATTTCAAACTCGTTGAAGCGGTACCCGACCGGGAGCGCGTTTGGGACAGTCCGATTGTTATCATTATCCGTCATCTTTTACAGTTCTCTTGATGATTATTACGCGGCAAACTGACAGTGAAACTCGCCCTGCTCGCAGGTGACGTGCAGACGTCGGTACTGTTCGTCGCTGCGGCTGGCGGTAAGTAAGATCTGGCTCATCTGAGGCAGCAGGGTGTTGGTCAGAATAGCATCCACCATGCGGCCGCCGGACTCCACCTCGGTGCAGCGCTGAACAATCTGTTCCACCACGCTGTCGTCAAACTCAGAAATAATGCTGTGATTCTCCTCCAGACGACGCTGAATACGCTTAAGCTGCAGGCGAACAATCTGCCCCAGCATCTCGTCGCTGAGCGGGTAGTACGGCACCACCAGCAGACGGCCCAGCAGCGCCGGTGGGAACACCTCCAGCAGCGGCTGGCGCAGCGCGCCGCTTAACGCGTCCGGCTCCGGCATCAACTCCGGATCGGCGCACATGGCGCTAATCAGCTCGGTGCCAACGTTGGAGGTCAGAATAATAATGGTGTTGCGGAAATCAATATGGCGCCCCTCGCCGTCTTCCATCCAGCCTTTGTCGAAGACCTGGAAGAAGATCTCGTGGACGTCCGGGTGCGCTTTCTCAATTTCGTCCAGCAGCACGACGCTGTATGGACGGCGGCGGACGGCCTCGGTTAATACCCCGCCTTCACCATACCCTACGTACCCCGGAGGCGCACCTTTTAAGGTGGAGACGGTGTGCGCTTCCTGGAACTCGCTCATGTTGATGGTAATGACGTTCTGCTCGCCGCCGTACAGAGATTCGGCGAGCGCCAGCGCGGTTTCGGTTTTACCGACGCCGGACGGACCGCACAGCATAAAGACGCCCACCGGCTTGTTCGGGTCGTCCAGCTTCGCCCGGGAGGTTTTCACGCGGCGGGCAATCAGGTCCAGACCGTGACGCTGGCCGATAACGCGCTGGTTCAGCGTGTCGGCAAGGTTGAGTACCGCGTCGATCTCGTTTTTCACCATCCGGCCCAGCGGGATCCCGGTCCAGTCAGAGACCACCGCGGCAACCACGTTTTCATCCACCGCGGCAAACAGCAGCGGTTCATCACCCTGTAGGGCGTTCAGCGCCTGCTGCTGCTCCGCCAGCTGGTCGCGCAGCTCGGCGGTATCTTCCTCGCCCGCTGCGAACAGCGCGGCGCGCAGGCGGATAATCTCCTGCACCAGGCTGCGCTCTTCTTCCCAGCGCCGGGCCAGGGCTTCGCGTTTTGTTTCGTACGCGTCGCGTTCTGCGCGTAACGCCGTGACGCGCTCGGCGTCACCGGCCCCCACGCGCGCTTCGCGTTCAGCAATCTCAATTTCCACGTCCAGCGCGGCAAGGTGGCGCAGGCAGTCTTCGAGCTGCGCAGGCGGCGCGCTCTGGCTGACCGCGACGCGGGCGCAGGCGGTGTCGAGCAGGGCCACGGCTTTGTCCGGCAGCTGACGCGCCGGGATGTAGCGGTGGGACAGCTTCACCGCCGCGCTGACCGCTTCGTCGAGCAGCAACACCTGGTGGTGCGTCTCCAGCGGCGACACGGTGCTGCGCAGCATCAGAATGGCTTTCGCTTCGTCCGGCTCGTGAACCTGCACCGTCTGGAAACGACGGGTCAGCGCCGGGTCTTTCTCAATGTACTTTTTGTATTCTGCCCAGGTGGTGGCGCCGATGGTGCGCAGCTGGCCGCGCGCCAGGGCTGGCTTCAGCAGGTTCGCCGCATCGCCGGTCCCCTGCTGGCCGCCTGCGCCAATCAGGGTGTGGATCTCATCGATAAACAAAATGATCGGCGTGGCGCTGGACTGGACTTCGTTAATGAGCGCCTGCAGACGGGCTTCAAACTCGCCTTTCATGCCTGCACCGGCCTGCAGCATACCGATATCCAGCAGCCACAGCTGAATGTTCTGCAGCGGCTCCGGCACGTCGCCGTCGGCGATACGCAGTGCCAGCCCTTCCACCACCGCCGTTTTCCCGACTCCGGCTTCCCCGGTCAGCAGCGGATTGTTCTGACGACGGCGCATCAGGATATCCACCATCTGGCGGATCTCCTCGTCGCGCCCGACGACCGGGTCAATCTTCCCTTCGCGGGCGCGGGCGGTCAGGTCCTGACCGTACTGGGCCAGCGTCCCCTGTGCAGCCGGAACCGCCCCCGCCGGTGCGTCGACGGCGGCAGCGGCCTGCTGCGTCTCTTTGCTGTTGGCGCAGATGGTATCGAACTGCTCAATCAATACCTCGACGTTAAGGCGGGTGAACTGCGCCGAAATGCTTTTCAGCACGTTGGCCAGGTTCCAGGTTTTGAGTATGCCGATCAGCAAATGGCCGCCGCGAATGCGGCTGACGCCAAACTTCAGCGAGCCGAAGACCCAGGCGCGCTCCACGGCGCTGTCGATATGCTCGGAGAGATCGGAAACGGAACTCGCCCCGCGCGGAAGCACATCCAGCGCGGCAACGATATCGCGCGTCAGCTGCTGCTCGTCGAGGGCAAAGTGGCGGATGACCTGCTGCAGATCGCCATCCTGCTGCTGCATCAGCTGATGCAGCCAGTGCACCAGCTCAACGTAGGGGTTGCCGCGCAGCTTGCAGAACGCAGTGGCGCTTTCCAGAGAGGTAAATAACAGCGTATCCAGTTTGCCGAAAAGCACGGCACGGCTAATTTCTGACATGTTAGTTTCCATTAACAATGATTCGGTAGACGGAAGGATTACCGCTCTGCGCGATACACCAGATCGCCGCGCGGGACAGGCTGCGGCTGAAGGCCCAGCCAGGTGTTATAGCCTAATCGCCCATGACTGCCGAGCGTGGCGCCCTGCACCGCGTCTGCGCGCAGGATCACCCGCGTTTCCCATTCAAACTCCACGCCGGCGTACTGACGCACCCAGTCGCGCAGCTCGGTGACCCACGCTTCACCCGGCAGAAAGCGGTTGTACTCCTCCGCGCTCAGCGGGCCAATCTCGATGCGAAACTTATGCTGCACGTCGCGGACGGCAACGCCGAGAAACGCGGACTCACCCATGCGCGGCATGCGGCGTCCTACTCCCAGCTGCGCCTGCTCGCGCGCGGAGAGCGGCATCCACTGCGGCACGTTGCTGACCAGTTTGACCGGCGCCTTAAAATAGCTGCGCAGGATCTTCTCCAGCCCCTCCGGATCCCGCCCGTGACGGGTCAGGTGCCCGGCGTGGGTAAAGCGCGCGTGTGAGCTCAGGCTGCCGTTGTCCATTTGACCCGGCTGGCCCATACCAATCAGCGACGCCAGATAGCCCTCAAAGCGCTTGTTATCGGCGCGATCCAGCGAGACGGTGGGTTGCGCATCCGCCCAGGCGCGGTAAAACAGCAGCGCCAGACGATGGTGGAACAGATCGGCAAACGCGTTCAGGCTCGTGTCCTGATGATGATAAATACGCTCGCGGGCGTACTCGGTCATGTGGACCGGCAGCGGGCCGTTCGGGCCAAACAGGCCGAAGCTGAGGATAGACACCTCATGCAGCCCGCTCTCTTCCCGCTGACGCACCCTGGCCAGCGTCGACGGGGCAAAACTCATCGACGGCTGCTGGCCGATGCGCAGCGGTTCAAATTTTGGCAGCGGCGCGCGGCCCAGCGGATAGCGCTCGCCGCCCTGGGCATCAATGCGCCTTAACAGCTGAAACAGATCGTAGCGCCAGGGCGTCTCGCGGACGCCGTGCCAGAACGCGTCCGGCAGCTTCGTCAGGCGATGCACGCGCAGCGGTGCAGTGGCGGCGTCACTCATATCAGCGCCCTTTTACCCATGCGCGGCGCCCAGTAGCCAATCTCGCCGCGCTGCTGACTTTTCAGGGTGAACTCGGTGAAGCTGTTGATAGAGACCAGACGGGCAAAGAGGCGCTCCATCACGCTGCCAAAGAGCCACGGACTGGCCCCCGAAAAGGCTCGCTCATCCACCGTCAGGGTAATGCCGATCCCGCGGGCGAACACCACCGGGCCGGGTTCAGGCACGCGGCGGTGAACCGGCTCCAGCACGCAGTGGCGAACGCCCTCCACCTGACGCGCCACGGGCGTTTCGGCCAGGTTGGCGTACAGCCCTAACAGCTGGCGCAGCGCGGCAGCCCCCTCCTCATTGTCACTGTCCATCAGGCTGAGGTAGTTCATCTGCAGCTGGCTGATAAGCCGCCAGGTGCTGAACCCTTCCGCCAGCGCCGGACGCGGCGGCGTCGGCCCTTTACGCAGGGTGAGGGATTTCACCGGCATGGAGTCAGCCATAATGAACTCCCCGAGCTCCTGCTGCAGCATCAGCGGCAGGTCACGGCTGGTGCAGAGCACCTCGGCAGAGATATAGCGCAGATTTTCCTGCCACGGCGCGTGCTGTTCATCCACCAGCGAGACGAAGACCTCCGAGCCGATATAGCCGGTACGGGTGCCGTAGCGCAGGGCGTGCTCGGACAGCACGCGCTGCTCGCGTCGCAGGGAAAAATAGGCCCCGTAGTTGCCCGCATCGCCGCTCCAGGTGCTCCAGAACGGACGAAACGTCTGGTCATCACGCTGGCCGTCCGCGCTGCCATAGATTTTTTTTACCGCGTAGATTTCATAATCCAGCGGACGGATGTTATCGACCACCAGATGGTATTCATGCTGACCGTCATTAAGCTTCTGCCGCGCCGCAACTTTCGGGAACAGGTTGATGACGGGAGTGCAGTGCAGCGCCAGATGGCTGGCATCGACCACGCGCTCCAGCTGTTCATCCGACTTATCCAGCAGGATGAAGATGTCGAAGGCTTTTTCTTCTTCACAGCGCTGGATCAGCGTGCTCAGGCCGCTGAGGCTAATGAAGCGGAAACGGGCCGGAAACGCGAAATACTCCTGCAGCAGGCGATAGCCGTCAAAGTTGCGCAGATCGTCCGGAAGCAGCGCCTGGTCAGGCTCAAATCCCTCCTGGCGCAGCGCGTCCGTCGCCAGCAGCTGTCGCTGCGGCTGCGGGCTGACCGTCTGACAGACGATCCCGGCGTGGTGCTCCATCACCAGCTCCAGCAGCTTCAGCGCCTCGATATCCGGACCGGCGAGGAAAAACTCAAGACGGTCAAAATCCAGGTGCCCGAGATGTTGCGGGCCGTCGCAGGCGATGCGGATCCGCAGGGCGCTGCCGATCCCCCGCTGGCTCAGACCCAGCTGTGCGAGCGGCAAATCGGCGGGGACTCCGCCCAGCTCGACCTTGTCGATTTTCAGCGGCAGCAGGTTGACCTCGTGCGCCGTGGTATAGCTGCAGGTCACGCCGGTTTTTTTCAGCGCCAGGCTGTCCATCATGGTCCCGCGCGGCACGACGAAGCCCTTGCTCAGGTCGCCCCGGCTGCTGTCGGGCTGAATCTCCGCAATCGCCATCGACGGCGTGGGCGCAAGATAGTTCGGCGCAATCATCTCCAGCAGACGCTGGGAGAAGCGCGGAAACTCCGCGTCCATTTTCATCTGCACGCGGGAGGTCAGGAAGGCGAACCCTTCCATCAGACGTTCGGTATACGGGTCCGCCACGTCGATGCCGCGCATGCCCAGCCGTCCGGCGACTTTCGGGTAGCGTTCGGCAAACTCGGCCCCCATTTCGCGCAGGTAGGCCAGCTCACGGTTGTAGTATTCGAGCAGTTTACTTTCCATGATTACCCCGCATCTTTCAGTTCAAAATGGCCGTTTTCCAGATCGACATCGGTGCGAAACAGAAACTCCAGCGGGTACGGCACGCACCATAAACGCCCTTTGATCTCGATGGAGAGCACGTTGTGCAGATCCAGCGAGGAGGTATCCGACACGCAGCGGACCTGCAGCCCCTGCGGCAAAATGCGTGGTTCAAAATTGATGATGGCCTCGGTGAGCTTGCGCTGAATGTCGTGCCATTCGATGTCCGACATTCTTTTCCCGGCCAGGGGCGCGACGCCGAAGTTAACCACCGAGCGGCTCACGTGCGGTAGCGCGCTTAAATCGCCGGAGGCATCGTGGTTGATGGTATTAAACAGCCACTGCAAATCGCGCAGCACATTGCGGCGCAGGGCGGCGTGGGTGATCAGATTGCTGTTGGCCGACTCACGCTTTTTTTCCGGGTCGTTATCAGTGAGGCGATCGAGCAGCGAGGGCTGCATTTTGTCGCGCGCCCCCACCTTCTCCTGCTTGCTGCGGGCTTGCCAGCCGCTGCGCAGCAGATCGCCTTCGCCAGCGGGATTACTCATCGGCTCCATCCGTCGCAAACGTCACGAGGCTTAAGGACAGCAGCGGGCTTTCGCTTTGCTCGCTCAGCCAGGCCTTCTGGCCCTGGCCTTCATAGAGCGTGCCGTCAGTATCGAGCGGGTGCCAGTCGGTGGTCCGCCCCAGTTTAACCGCGTCAGAAGCATCGGCCGCAAACGGGTAACGCGCCGGGATCTGGCACACCTGCTCCGTCCCGTCCGTCAGGCGCACCAGCGCGTGACGCCAGACCAGGTCGGTCACGCTGGCAGGCGCCTGGAAACGGATCTCCGCGATAGCGTTAAACGGCAGCCAGAAATAGCGGCCGTTGACGATGGTTTCGCACACCGGGCCGAGACGGGCATCGCCGTCCATCAGCCAGTCAAAGGCCTGCGTCTCCTCGTTTTCGAGGGTAATCTGGCCGGGGGTGGCCTGCGCCTGCTCAAGGGCTTCCAGACGCAGCGCCTGCGCGCGCTCGCCCTCCTCGCTCAGCGCCGCCGCAAGGGTGGTTAGCCACGGCCACTGGGTTTCAGGCATGGCCGGACGCGCCTGTCCCGCCATCACCTGCGCGCGCTGCAGCTCGCCCTGAATGGACTGCTCCAGCAGCGTGACGGTGGGTTTCGCCTGCGGCTTCAGCGCCAGCCAGCTTTTCAGCTGGGTCAGTGCGCGCGTCCAGTTGCCGCTAAGGGTTAAAAACTGCACGAACGCGGCGCGGAGGTCGGCATCCGCCGGACGGGCTTTGGTTTCTGCTTCCAGACGCGCAAGCGCGTCGTTGAGCGACTCACCCGCCAGGTGTTGATAGAGCGTATTCATCGCCATTCCTTAATTTGCCGCGCGCCATGCGCCAACGGCCGGATCGCGCAGCTGAGGACGCAGGGTGTCAATCAGCACGATATTCAGCGGGGTGCCGGGTGCCACCCAGGCGCTCCAGGTTTTTTTCACCGCGGCGATACGCGCCTGCAGCTTTGCATCGTCGCTGGCGGTTTCACGGGAGATCTCCACCGCGACGGTGCCGTTGCTCTTCCAGCTGTTCAGGGCGCTGTCGTAAGGCAGGATCATCCAGCTCTGGTCGCTGTTTGGGGTGCTGAATACCATGCGCTCTTTGTTGACGGAGGTGATCAGCGCGTTTTCCGGGTCGGCGCTCTGATTCAGCCCGGTGACCGGGAAGCCATGAATGTACGTTACCGCCATCTCTTTCTGCCCGCCGTTGCGGGACTGCGACACAACGGTGTGTCCGCTCAGCCAGCTGCCGTTGCCGCAGCGGGTGGTGTCAGAATCCGGAATGAAGAGCGCCGGTGCAGAGGCGCCCCCTTCCCAGAAGGTGCGCAGGTGGCAGCCGTCCTGCAGGGTAAACTCCTGCCACGGCGTACGGTCGGCGGCAACGGTACGGGAAGCCACGTTCTGATCGGGCGGCAGTAACGCGCCGCTGGCTGGGGTGGCGGTGACGGTCGCAGCAGGCGCGGCCTGCTCCTGTTTCACCACCAGCGCCCAGTCCTGCGCTTTGCCTGCCGTGCCCTGTGCCAGCGTGGTACCCGCCGGATCGTTGAGCGTCCAGCTGAGTTTATTGACTTTGCTGCACTGGTGTTCCAGCAGTGCGCCAAGACGCGGCACAAAGTTCTCCAGCACGGAGACGTCTTTCTTGCCGTTCGCCACAATGCGCAGCGCCACCTCAGGCTTACACCAGCTCTGCGGCGTGTTGTCTTTGATGTTGTCGATCCAGATATCCAGCTTCTGCGCAGGAGACTGCACGATGCGGAAATTTTCAGCCTGCGCGGTAGAAGTCGCCGCCAGAAGTGCCAAACCCGATAGCCAAAGTTTCATATCGTTCCTTGTGTGTCTAATCAGTTCCGCAGGGAAGAAATTGTGCTGCATCAGAGAGGGTGTGCAGCAAAGTGGTGTCCTGAGGGTTGCCCATCCATACCGCCAGGGCAGTATAGTTATCCTGGGCATTCCCCTCCTGTTCGCCATTCTTTTGAATGATTTGGTTCATTAAGGTCAGCCACTCCTGCGGCGTATTCACCATATGCAGCGACTGCTTCATTTGCTCTTCGCTGACGCCGTGCCAGAACCCGTCGGTGCAGAGTAAAAAGGCATCGCCGTCTTCAACCTGCACCACGTCGCTGTAGCTCGCTTCCGGCCCGCCGTTTTCAATTCCCAGCGCCAGATAGAGCAGATTGCTGTTCAGGTTGTCGGTCTGGTGCCCGGCATCTTTCATCTGCTGCACCAGGCTGTGGTCGGTGGTCACATGCCACAGCCATCCCCGGCGGAACAGGTACAGGCGGCTGTCTCCGGCATGGGCCCAGTAGGCCAGCCCGTAATCACGGTCAATGAACAGGCTAACCAGCGTCGTGCCCATCCGGCGATAGTCCTGAACGGCCTGCTGTTCGCTGAGAATAGTGCGATTCGCCGTCTGCACGTAGTCGCGAATATGCTGCGCATTAAGATGTTTGTCGCCATCAAAGCGGGAGATAATGCTGTTGCGGGCCAGCTCTGCAGCCACCTCACCGCCCGGC
>OGYD01002108.1_pt1 | contig 13654 bp, 6 predicted proteins | sample 1576441 | NCBI WGS metagenome assembly OGYD01 (sample SAMEA3541537, study PRJEB24748) | human gut metagenome | biome: human gut; feature: human-associated habitat; material: faeces | place: China | collected 2012 | reverse complement strand
CCATACGTAAAATCATCGGAAAACCATCAATTAAAGCATCATACGCCTACCTAATCGAAAAGAAGCGCGACGGGCACGAGTTCACGGAAGAAGAAGTTCGCAACATTGTCGATTCAATTCTCGACGACGAAATGCCTGACTCGCAAATGGCAGCCCTCATAATGGCAATCTACTTCAAAGATATGGCGGCGCAGGAAACTGCCGTTTTCGCTGATGAAATGATTCTTACCGGCGAAACCCTCGACCTCTCCCACATTACAAGGCCAAAAGTTGCAAAATACTCAACCGGAGGCGTCGGAGATAAAACTTCGCTAATCCTCGCCGCCGTGGGCGCCGCTTGCGGCGTCGTAGTCCCCGGCATGACGAGCCCAGACGAAGACTTTGTCCTGACTGCCGAAGACAAAATGTCTTCAATCCCGGGATTTAAAACAAAACTGTCCCTCGACGAATTCCAAAAGCAGCTCTCAACTATCGGCTGCGCAATCTGCGAACACGACAATTCCATCTCGCCCGTCGACGAAAAAATTTACAATATGCGCCACATGACGGCGACTATCCCAAGCCTCCCGCTTATTACCGCAAGCGTTTTGAGCAAGAAATTCGCAATTGGCGCGGACGGTTTGGTTGTGGACGTAAAATGGGGCAACGGCTCATACTTGCGCGACATCGAGCAGGCACGCCAGCTTGCCCGCACAATCACCCGCGTCGCCCGCGTAATGAAGCACAGATGCGTTGCCCTCATCACCGATATGAACCAACCTCTCGGCGATTCAGTCGGAATGGGGTTGGAAGTTCTCGAAGCGCTCGATTTCCTCCGCGGCGGAGGTAGCGACGACATTAAGGAACTCGTATTGAAACTCGGAATGGAAATTTTGAGACTCGCGGGAGTTGCAGGTTCCACATTGTCGGCGAAACAATCGGTGGAGCGCGTCATAGAAGACGGTTCGGCTCTTAAAAAATTCTTGGGGATGATAAAGGCCCAAGGCGGAAGCGCGCCGTGGCTCGAAGATCCCTCCAAGTATCCGATGCCAAAGCATGTCCGCAAGTTGCCGGCACCCAAGCGCGGATATGTCCACAACATAAACTCGGGCATGATTGCCCGCGCTGTGCAAATCTTGGCAACAACCAAAACGGGTAAAATAGACCCATATGTAGGCGTCACGGAAATAAAGAAAATAGGCACACAGGTAAAACAGGGCGAGCCCCTGCTTATGATCCACTACAACGACGAAACGAACCTCGATTCGGCGATAGACTATCTTAGAAATGCCTACAGGCTTGCGCCGCGCCGCCCAAACCCGTCGCCCGTCGTAGTGGAGCGCGTCGCCTGATTTGGCGAATGCTTTTGGGCTAAAAACGAGTTGCTGCGCGATAACGGCGCAGCCGCCCTACAGCCCTGACCGCTATGTTTAATACGCTTCAACCCGCCGTTTCGCTTGCGCCCCGTTTTTAGCTCCAAAATCATTGCGCCAAATAGGGGAAGCCGGGGTTTGGGGGAGCGAACTCCGGAATAGTGGGGATAGCCCTATTGCGAAGCAATGGGCGTAAGGGGCGTAGCCCCTTCAATGGCTGGCGGCCCGTGCCGCCCTCGCTCTTCATCCAAAATCATTGCGCCAAATAGGGGAAGCTGGGGTTTGGGGGAGCGAACTCCGGAAGTGTTAACGAACCTCTCATGGGAGGTTCGTTTTTTTGTGGGATAACGGATAACGGCGACTTTCGCGTATGTCAATACGCTTCAATCCGCCGTTTCGCTTGCGCCACGTTTTTAGCTCCAAAATCATTGCGCCAAATCGGAAACCTTTGGTTTTTCGGAACGAACTCTGGAAGTGTTAACGAACCTCTCATGTGGGAGGTTCGTTTTTTATTGGGGGATTGAGGAGGGGATAGAAGTATTGGCAAAGCCAATCTTCGCAAGGGGCGCCAGCCCCCTTTAACGGCCGGAAGCTCGCACCGGCGATGCCGCCCCCATTTCTATGGAAGCGGGAGGCTTTAAGTGTGTCATTGGAGGCGGAGAGTGGTGTAATATTAAATGCTTGACATAGTTAAAAAACTTGGTTAGGTTGCAATTTAATGAAAATGAAAACAACTCTATATTCTGCATTTCTTGCATCCTCGCTCTTTGCCCAAGCCTATGACACTGTTTTTACGGGCGGCAGCGGAGCGAACTATAACTGGAACGACCCCGCGAACTGGTCGAACGGGGTTCCTTCCGAAAGCTCCAAAGTCCTCATAGAATTGCAGGACCTTTCGAACAACAACCTCGTTATTTCCGGAGTCGCCGTGGTGGATGAACTCGTCTGGAATGTTACCGGCGAAAAGGTCAACCAAAAGGGCCTTGCGGAAGGCGGGACGCTGAAAGCAAATTCGATTACTATCGACGGCGGCAACTATTGGAACCAGTTTTACTCCTACAACGCCACTTTCGACGCCACAAACGAGAACGGCACCGGAACGATGACGCTGAGATCGCAATCAAACTCTCTCTATTTCAAGGCCTCATACATCAAGGCCGACATCTTGAACTGCGAGAAAGGCGCGTATATAGAAGTGGACTACGGCGGCTCAAACACGAATCCGATAATCGACGCCGGAACCATAAACCTCGCAAAAGACTCGCTGTTAACTGCGTCGGGATCGAGCGGGAACTCTTACATCAGGCTCGGCGGAATAACCGGCCAGGGAGAAATAACCGTAAAGGACGGCAACGAAACGGCGGCGGGATACATAGAGCTTACAAACTCGCAATCGCGCGTCTTCGACGGGAAAATATCGCTGTCAAACCCCAACTGGGGGGGCTCGACAAACAAATCCGTCCACCTCACGATGAACGGTTCTGCCGGCGCGGTTCAGCATCTTAGCAACAGCGAAAGCGAATTGACTTCCGTAACGGTAAATAGCGGCGAGCTCAGCATGGTTGCAAAAAACGCGGGCGCGATTTCTGTCGAAGGCGGTGTGCTGTCTGTGTATGACAATGGCGGCACTATTACCGACAATGTTTTAAACGCCGATTCCCTCTCATGGAGCGGCGGAACCGTAAAGCTTGCGGTAGGCATTGACTTCAATTCGCAAATCGCGCTCTCGGGCGCGCTTTCAAAGGGCGAAAATGCGGACGGGCTGGCGATAGAGCTTGAATTTGCCGACGGGGTGGCCGAGGAATTTGCCGCCCTCCTTGAAACACAGGAGTCGATCGTGCGCGAATTGATAACCTATGAATCCTCTGACTTCGGCGCTGCCTCACCCGAACTGTAAAATCGTCTTTCAACTCCACCCCGTCACCGGGAACCGTGTAAGTTATCAACTGGTTTTGCGCATAAAGGATACAGGTCATCATCCATAAAAGACCTGTCAAGCATAATGTTCTCATTCTTTCCATTTGTAAAGTTTATTATTGGTTTTATAGAATATACGTTCGATAACTATCAATCACTCAAATCGCCTACCGGCAATTCTAATATACTGCAATTTCATTATAAATTAGGGCGTGAAATAATCTTTTACCTAAAGAATATTCTTATTTCACACCCTATCTGCTATAAATCAGTCTATTGATTTTCGATTTATCCTTCAGTTTTTATTACCAACCGGGATTCTGCGTTAATTGCGGATTCAAACGTATCTGCTGACGAGGAATAGGATCTAAATAATCTCTTTGTGTATAAAGCAAATTACCAGCCAAAGTTGCTATAGAACGTCCATAGTCAGGGTCGTTAGGATCAGAGCCTTCATAAAGCCCATAAAGCAAAGGATACTTTTCCGGATAATAACAAGGTTCACCGAAGTAAGTGGCATCATTGGCTTTCTCTGTTTCGTATGCTGTCCTCAAAACATGTCGGCCCAGTTTACGGCCAGTCAGGTTGATATGCGCAATACCCCAACGTTTCAAATCGTCCATACGAAAGCCTTCACCAAAAAGTTCACATGCACGCTCTCTACGTATTTCATCCAACATATTCATTTTTTTACAAATAGTTTTTCCTGTAGCATGATCCCAATAACCAGCATCCCAAACATTGGCAATCAACGCATTGGTCAAAGGAGCCACTCCGGCACGGGCACGATTTTTATTAATAGAAAAATTAAGATCTTCATCTGAAATGTTTCCATTGTTCAATTCACAAGTAGCTTCGGCATAAATGCAATGTACTTCTGCCAAACGGATCAACGGGAAATCTGCAGATTCTGTATTATCCGGACGATTCGCTCCTTCAATCAGATATTTACGGCTGCTATATCCCCCCATTGTACTATTATTTCTGATTGTGGGATGGAACACTGCACAAGAACTGCTATATACGGGATCAGTAGGATCATAATGATCATTGTCCTTCGGAAACACAGGAGTAGGATACGGTTGATTAGCATCCGTACGCTGACGTCCATCTTCAGTACGGCTACTATAAGATACACGGTCAGGCAAGAAAGTACAGCCGACAAAACGATAATCACGATTACGATATTCACCTATAAATGTAGCATATCCCTCGAATTCTGGATTATTCTGCGCATCAGACATACTACCTGTATAACTGATACGAATAGGAAGTCCGTTGCGACAAAGGAAAGATTCACCAAACTGGGCACTCATACCCGTTGCTGCGCCTACCATGACTGAATGCGATAAATTAATACCACCGCGGTTCAGATCGTAGTCATATTTTTTGTAAAAAATAAATTCTTTATTTGTACTTTTTCCCGCACTTTTGAAATTAGGAATATTCCCACCTTTATCATCAATATTAAACAAATAGTAATAACTCAAAGAGTCACATTCTGTCCACAACTTATAAGTTCCACTTTCAGCTTCTTCTATCACCTCTTTTGACATCTGCTTTGCTTCTGTCAGCATATCGGTTATAGAAGGATATCCTTCTGGCTTAGCAGTGCCTGCCCCTTGTGAAGTACCATCACCATCTAAATCATAATTGATAGCAGGAACATACTTTTCCCACGTAGCCTCATAAAGCAATACTCTGGCCAAAAAAGACTTGGCAGCTTCCTTGCTTACTTTTCCTTTGCTTCCTTCCGGGATTTCTGTCTCTTTAGGTAAGTGCTTTACAGCCTCTCTTAAATCGGACATAATAAAGGCTGCCACTTCATACCGACTGTTTCGAGGGGCCTGTAACACTCCGTCACTGACAGTCAACACATGGTCTGAAATAGGCACACCACCAAAATGTTGCAACAAATAAAAATGCTGCCATGCACGAAAAAAATAAGCAGTACCCACTGACTGGGCAATATCGCTTTGGCTTCCATCATAGGCTTCTGCCTTTTCCAACAAGATATTGCAAGTACGGATATGGGAATAAGGCTTGTCCCAACTCCAATTTTCTTCCGGTGCAGAACCACCTCCATTGCTTCCTAGTCCACTGATATCCGTCCCCCGGTCCATTATATCATCGTAAGACGGCTTATCATCCAGATTTTTCCATCCAATTACATTATATAAAGCATTGGCAGCCTGTTCAAAATGTTCAGGAGTCTTAAACACAATAGCCTCTGTTCCCTGAGACAACGGTTCTTTATCAAGAAAATCACTGCATGCTGTCAATGCCATCACTACAGCCGATACAAGAAAAAATTTATTTATTATGGTTTTCATACGTTTATATTTTAACAGATTATTAGAATGTAACATCTACCCCGAATGTCAGCAGTCTGCTGAACGGGAATGTATTATTTGAATTTTCACCATATTCCGGATCATATCCATCCTTTACTTTTGTCCATTCCCAAAGGTCATCACCGGAGAAGTAAACTCTCAGTTTGCTGAGTCCGGCTTTTGAAATCCACTTTTGAGGCAATGAATACCCTACTACCAAAGATTTCAAACGGACGTACCGATTATTCTGAACACTGACATCTTTGTTATTATAGTTCCACTTATTAAAATCCTGATCACGTGAAGCGATAGTATATTCTGCATCCCGATTATTCTCACTCCACATTTTCCCTGCGAAGTTTTTATTTTGCAGAACATAATTTGTTGTCCATGGAGCAGCCAAATATCCATTTCTTAACAATACTTGTTTACCTACTCCCTGTAAGAAAGCCGAGAAGTCGATTCCTTTCCATTCCAACCCCAATTTAAAGCCAAATGTCAAACGAGGGGCCATATCTCCTGCATAGTAAAGGTCATCCTTCGTGATAGCACCGTCGCCATTCAAATCGACTACTTTGCGAGCACCCGGACGAAGTGTATTGGTAGCCGCCTCCTGAGGTGCAGGAAGAATATTATTAGCTTTCGGTCCTGAATGATCCGCATTCCAATAGTACTTTTCATAATATGCAGCCACTTCATCCGCATTTTGGAAAATTCCATCAGTCTGGTATACATACAATGCTTGTCTTGGCATTCCTATCAAGCGATTTTCATTCTTACCCTCATTGGGTACATTTTCATTATTAGCTAATTCAAGCACTTTTGACCATGCATCCGAAAGAGATCCTCCAATACTATATTTCACCTGACCTATTTGATCATCCCAATTCAAAGCCAATTCCCAACCACGGGCACGAAACTTACCATTGTTGCTTTTAGGAGCAGCCGCACCTAAAATAGAAGGATATTGTACATCAATAAACATTCCGTTATTGGTCTTGATAAAATAATCAAATGAACCTCTCAAACGGTTACTGAGAAAGGCAAAATCCACTCCCACATCGTGACTGTCGATAGTTTCCCATGTACGGTCCGCAGATCTCATACCGTCTACCCACAATGAAGTATGCGTACCGGGATTTATACCAAAAATAGTCGTACCAGTTTTGATAGTAGCAAACCTTTCGTAATTATCAATACCTTCCACACTACCCGTTCTACCATAATTATAACGCAGCTTCAGATCACTCAACCATGAAACATCTTTTAAAAAGTTTTCATTTGAAAGTCTCCAAAAACCAGAAATAGAGTAAAAATTCTTCCAACGTTGTTCTTTCGCTAACTTAGAAGACCCATCCCGACGTCCCAATATCTCTATTGAGTATTTATCAGCATAAGTATAATTTAAACGTCCTAAATAAGAAACCAATCCCCAAGAATTCTGTCCACCGTATGCCTCATTATTATTTCCATTTACCCATACATCCAAATCTGTTAATCCGGACCCCGGATAAACAGCACCGGATTTACGAACCGCACCTACCTTTTTATATGTTTCTTGTTCGGCAGTCATACCCAACATGGCAGAAACGCTATGTACATCAGCGAAAGTACGGTTATAATTAGCAAAAGCACCTAAAGTAATGTTTTCCCATTTTTCTATTTCTTCTTTCAATTGTCCGGGACCTTGCTTATTACCAGTCTGTGTACCTACCCAATCATAATATTGTACTTTATTCTTCACTTCCTGCATATTTCTCTGTACAGTTTTATAAGCTCCCGAAGCTGAAATAGAAAGTCCTTTTACCCATTTAGAAAAATCATAAGTCGCTTTGGCACTTCCTCTGAAGGTTGTCAATGAATTTTTCTTTTCCCCCCCTTGAGTCAACCCGCCAATAGGATTCCGGTTACCACTGAATGTATCATAAGCCTGACCATTTTGATTATACACAGTCCAAAACCAGGGGTCAAAATATCCAGCTCCCACATCAGTAGTTGGAGTTATAATATCACGTTTGTCATACGACATGCTTGTTTCAAATTTCAAAGCATCTGTCGCTTGATAATCAGCATTTAAACGACCACTATATTTTTTTTCTCCATCATTAGCAACTTTCAATTGTGAATTATTATCCGCATATCCCAAAGATGCCCGATAACTGAATTTTTCATCTGCTCCCGAAATACTAATCGAATGCTTTTGGGAAGTTGCCTGACCATAAAGATAATCCATCATATACACATTTGGATCCCAACGTTCTACCTTATCGCCATTTTGTAATGTCAAGACTTTACCTGCACGAAGGGCATTAAAAAGTGTTTCTCCCTTATATACTGTTGGTGCACCAGTAGCCGGATCAATATCTGATTGATCCAGAGTTGGACCTCCAAAAGAATTAAATATCCACCAATTCACAGCTTTATGAATTTCATCAGCAGTAGTCAAATTAGGATTTAAAGCGGCAGCATCGTTATATTGAGCTTCATAAAACATATCCAACCATTCCTGATTATTTGTGATAGGGGGCTGAATACCATTAATTGTACGACTAACTGAACCACTATATGATATTTGAGCCTTTCCTTTCTTACCACGCTTTGTTGTCACCAGTACAACTCCTGAGGCTGAACGGGCACCATAAATCGCTGCTGAAGCATCCTTCAGAACTGAAATATTCTCAATATCACTTGCATCCATGGCATTTAACTCATCCAATGAACCAGTTATACCATCAATGATAACTAATGGAGAAGATTTTCCGTTGACAGAAATATCACCACGTATTTTCATCTCTGCTCCCTCACTACCCGGACGAGTAGAAGTGCGTGTAATTGTCAATCCCGGAACTTCACCTTGCAAAGCGACTGTAGCATTAGCAATACCCTTATTTTTAAAAGCCTCATCCCCCTTGATCTGACTAATAGAACTAGTTAAAGAAGCTTTCTTTTGGGCACCGTAACCAACCACTACTACTTCATCCAGCACCTCGGTATCCTCTTTCACAACAACCTTAATGCTCGTTTTCCCTGATATATTTACTTCCTGAGCCTTGTATCCGATATAAGAAATAACCAATATGCCTTTTTCCGGGACATTATTCAATATAAAGTTACCATCAAAATCGGTAATTGTACCATTAGTCGTACCTTTTACTTGTACCGTGGCACCAATAACAGGTTCTCCGGCAGCATCCACTACTTGACCTTTCACTGTACCAGCCTGCATAACAGACTGTAACTCATTCACCTCTGCAAATACAGCCTGCGGACTACCTGCCAACAAGGCAGAAGCCATCACCGTAGAAAACAAGATTCTTCTCGATGAAAATTTAAAGAATTCGTTTTTCATAAACTTGAAATTTAATATTAACAGTTTTATTGTTGTTTTCTTATTATATACACTGTTTGATAAACTCGCGCACCTCATGCCGCCCTATCCTTAAATGGTTTTCAACGGTACGATGCGAAAGATTTAATTCCTCTGAAATATCTGAAATAGATTTGTCTTCAAAACGACTCATTGCATAAATAGTACGACGCTGTGGAGGAAGCAAAGACAATCTATATTTCTCACATGCTTCCAAGTCATCAGCCACCACACGAGCCTCAGTCTCATTTGTATAAGTTACCGCATGCTCATATAAATAAGAAGTCACTTCCTGCCTCTTATAATAACGACGTAAATAGTCAGTCACCAAATTACGGGCAATGGTAAAAATGAAATACTTAATAGTTTCTGCACAGAGCATCCGATCGTAATCCATCAGCCGTACATACACATCTTGTGCCAAGTCTTCTGCCTCTTCTTTATGACCTATCTTATAATAAAGATACAGATAGACCGAATGATGATAATTCGTATAAGAGTCTTTTATTAATTGAATAGATTTCATGGATATGTTTTTCATGTCTTCAGCTTTTTGGGTTACATTTACGAATGCAAATATAGAAGGTAGAAGAACAAGAAAAGCACTTTTCCGGTTCCAATAAATCTCATATCATTACCCTAGACAAAAAACAGTTTAAGCTGCTAATTTATAGCAGCTTAAGAATTTGAGACTATCAGTATCATATAATAATTTGATACTCTCAACAAGAAATAGCGAGGTTATTCATTGTTTTTCCCAATACTTCGGATGTACTCATTGGGAGTGATATTTGTCGCTTTTTTGAAATATCGGAAGAAAGAAGCCCGTGAACTGAATCCGCACAACTCTGCCAAAGCACTCAAAGTGTATTTAGCATATTCATCTTTCTCCACCAAGCGCTTGAATTCAGCTATACGATAATCATTAATATAATCATAATAATTACGGTTTAAATACTGATTAAACAAATAGGACAAAGTATGAGATGAGGTTCCGATAGAGGCGGCCAAATCGGCAATCTTCAAATTAGGATTGGTATAAGGCTTTTCTTTATGCATAACAATCTCCAATTTATCCGCCAACCGTTTACATTCTTCCACACTTATCTTATTTGTCTTATACTTTTCTTCCGCTACAACATTGGTTTCCTTAACCGATTGTATTTCCTTTTCTATAACCTTAGCAGGACCAGGCATTGGTTCTTCCCTTTCGTCCTCTCCCTCTTTCTTCTTTGACAAAAGAACAGCAATACCTCCGGTCACCACTGCTATCACGATAAACACTATGCTCCATATACTGATAGAAGAAGCGATTTTAACCGTCATCTGAGTTTCCGACTCTGGATTCCCCGTCCGCCTTACTTTAAAAGTATAGGTACCGGACGGCAAATCATAATAAGTCATATCCGAACGACCTGTCACAGCTATCCATCCGGCATCCTCACCCTCCAACTGATATTCATATGACATAAAGGCAGGTGCCGTATAACTGAAATCGGAAAAGTAAAAGGTAACATTCTTTTGAGAAGACTCCAATGAAATTTCACTCTTGCCGCCATCTCTCACAACAGATTGCACTACAGATTTTCCATTTACACATACCTCTGTTATGGCAACCGGATAGGGAATGGATTTCTTCTGATTCATCCGCACTGCATCCAAATATAAGAGCCCTTTGGAGTTTCCAAACCAAATGCCATTCTCATCACGCACCGGCGGACAAAGAGTAAATATGGAACTGGGAATGCCATCGACAAAATTATAAGGAATAAAACAGTCTTTCTTATCATACCGGAACAAACCATTGTTAGTTCCCAGCCATAACCACTTTTCACGATCCTCCACAACAAACATACCATCATTCCCATCCAGAGGAGTCCCCGGCTGCAAACGTCTGAAAGTAGTCATTGATAAATCAGAGATAAAAAGCGAGCCTTTGTCCGGAAAAAAATAAAGATCATGGTCGGAATCTTCGTAGATCACTCTTACTTTTTCCTTATGAATAAATCCTTCAGGAAACACATCGGTTTTTAATGTCCGGACGGAAGGGTCCCAAATACACATTCCATTCTCCGTACATATCCATCCTTTATGGGTGGAATCAAAATAAATTTCATATACATTCCCTTCCGGCAACTTAGAGTTAGCACTGGTATAATGAGCTATCTGTCTGCCATTTTTATAGCAGAATATTCCTAAAGATGTCCCTATCCACAAATTACTTTCATTATCCTGCTTGATACAGAAAATATGTCCTTTACTGAAAGGCATTCCTCCATCGGGGGCAAAATCTCTGAGTGTCAAAGTTACAGGATTGAAAACATACATTCCCCCACCGTATGTACCTATATAATACTCATTCTGATAATACAGACAACTGAAAATCATATTTGAGCGTAACTGTGGAACCTTGAAACTTTTATAACGATGATTTTCTTCGTCAATATAAAAAAGTCCGTCACGAGATCCGATCAGCTTTTCCTTCCCCTCGATGGCAAGTGCACGTACCGGCATATCTCCGGAATCAAAAAAAGGAGCATACGTATAAGTGGAGAACAACCCGCTCTGATATAATGTGTAATCCAATCCCAGCTGATAGAATCCTACCCATATCAATCCTTCCTTATCAACCAAAACAGAATAAACGGAATTAGAACGCAAAGTCTCATCCTTCCCTGTTTCATGACGCATGGAACGAACAACTTTCTTTTTATCCGTTGATACAAAATGAACTCCGTTACCATCCGTCCCTACATACAAAAGGCTTTTGCCATCACCGGACAAAGAAGAAATGACATTACAACCTACATCAACAAAACGGGCAAATTCTTTAGTTTGTGTATCAAAACTGATGATTCCCTGTCCCATCGTTCCCAAATAAAGCATACTCCCTATCCGGGCTATATTCTTAAAGGAACAAACATGTTTCTCTTCCACCACATTATGATAAGCCTCTATTTTTCCATCTGAGAGTTGTAAGGAATAAAGACCATTCTCCGTAGCCATCCAAAGTATTCCATCTTCCCCCAAATTCAAACCACCAATCGAATTCGCCGCCGACAACATATTAGGATCTATCATAATTTGGTTCAGGCTCCCTCCTTTATAAATGAAAAGTCCTCTTTCTGTTCCGATATAAAGTATTCCTTTCCCGTCATGTAAAAGAGAGCGCACAGCATATCCTATCGTTTCACGGGCAATGGGCTCCAAACTATTTTTCTGCTTGCTAACACGCCATAATCCACTGCCATTCCCCATCCACAATTCATTGCCAGGCATCTCAGCAATGGCATTTACCCGTTTCAATTTTTCATCTGAACCCGGAATAAGATAATGCTTGAAATGAATTCCATCAAAACATTCCAACGAATTGCCGGTCCCCAACCAAACATAACCTAAAGAATCTTTATAAATGGCGTTTACCACTAAATCTGACAAACCCTCAGTTACAGACAAGCCACGAAAAGCGTAGGAACGAGAGAAAATGGGTAAAGACAAGAATATAAGAAACAATATAAATATAAATCTTAAAATGTTTTTCATTACATTGTGCATATTTGGAACCTCGTGTTTATCAAATAATGCAAATATAGTGAAAAGGGAATATATTTTCCCTATCAAAAAAAGAAAAAATCATCATCCACTTCTTATTTGCTGTATGAAAAAGAAAGGATGATGATTTAAAAAGATTACTTTATAAAAGAAAGTTTATATCAAAGTTTGCGTAAATCATGTCCGGGCAACAAATTATATTCTTTTCCATTCATCCTGACTTTACAAGGTGTAGAAGCTGCATATTTCCAAACGCCCTCTTTATACACCAACATCACATCTGTTACTGTCAATGAACTTATTTCAACATGTGGAGTTTTCAATAGTGTACCTCCTCCCAAAAAGAAAATACAATCATCGCCTTGTTTATTTCCCCACAATGCATAAGCTGCTTGTACAGTCATTTCTCCACTTTTACACAAATGGCCTGCATCATCCGAAGAAATAATCCGGTCCACACGCCCCTCTTTTTGTTGGATACAAATTCCGACATGACTTCCAGCCACACCACTTTCCACTTCTGGAAAAGTAACGGAGGAAATACATCCCGGCTCCTTTACAGAAGAAGGTTCATAAACAGCTACAAACGGACGATTCCAAGCTTCACCTTGTTGGCGGGCTACAAAAGTCAACGTAGGTTGCTCTTTGATAGCATAAGGCATATCCGGAATCCGGCTCAACCCTTCAGTCATCGGGCTCAAAGCCGAGAACACTTTACGTTCAGGAGCACCTTTCATCCACATATTCATACTGATATTATCCTCATCCGGCATCTGTATAGTAAACGTTGTTTTAATATCTTTGGAGGTCTCGGCACTTTTCTTATCAAACAAATAAGAATAGGCATATATATGTGCCCCTGCAAAAGCCAGTTCCTCCGTTGGTTGAAGAAACAAGCTACTCCCGTCAGCAGCAGTCAAGTTCATGGTTTGTCCCATATTATGATAAAAATAATCATGCATTTTATCTCCTCCCTCCACTTTCCTGCTACGGAAAATATCGACATAATATCCGTTCTTTTCTCCTGTAGTCACAATACTCATCATACGGTTTTGATCAGCCTGTGATTCAGGTTCACGGAAAAAGACTTCGCTATAACTTACAGGCTGATAATCCACTTTCACCCCCGTTTC
>OGYD01002104.1_pt1 | contig 13682 bp, 14 predicted proteins | sample 1576441 | NCBI WGS metagenome assembly OGYD01 (sample SAMEA3541537, study PRJEB24748) | human gut metagenome | biome: human gut; feature: human-associated habitat; material: faeces | place: China | collected 2012 | reverse complement strand
GTTTCTGTTGCCATAGCAATAATTCTATTACATCTATAAAGTGTACAAATTTTTTTCATTTCTTCTAAAGAAGACTTCAATTTTTTCACCAACTAAAAAAAACGTCGCTTTTACGCCACGTTCCTTTAGTCCGTCTAATAACTTTTCCGTTGTGCCTTTACCCGGTCCATCGTCAAATGTAATTGCAATCCTGTTCTCATAACAGTCATTTGCAGAAATCGCCGCCGTCTGCTCTGCCTCGCCGCCTACACCGCTGACAATCAGCATCAGCAGGACACACAGACAATATACGCCCAAAATACAAAAACGCCGCATCAGTTTTTTCTTCATACCAATCCCCATTCCGCAGGCATTCTAATGCTGGAGCAATCGCGAACTGAATTTATTCAGTTCTGCGATAATCAATCCTGTCTGATTTATATCTATGAAAAACTGTATGCGGTTATTTCTATATTTTTTACAACATTTTTATTGTACGGATTTATTAATTCTGTCCAAGATATTGATCAAGTAAATCTGACATTTCACTGTAATCTTTTCCCAGTGCAACAGCCAGTTCACCGTAGAGCAGTTTTCTTGCCGTTACTAGCATTCTGCTGTCTGCCGACTTCATTTTGCGCAGCTCCTTTGCACGTTCATTTTTAATATCATATAAAAAACGTACCAGATGCATCAGCTTTTCCGTATCCTGGGATTTTACCATTTCATCATACTGGTTCGGTGTAATCTTCTGATTAAGCAGTTCATCACTTTTACAGTTTCTGGCACGCTCTAAAAATGTCTGCGCCTCCTCTTTTGTGATAATAGTCCGCATAGACACTTTCTTACTGTCCACAGGAGAGTAGATGATGCCTTTATCATCATAAACCGGCTGTAAATAATAATACTTTCCGTCAATACCTTTAATCGGCGGTGCTGCAATGTCTTCTACTTCACACACGCCCACAACACCGTAAAATACTCTGTCGCCAACTTCAAACATACATCCTCTCTCCTTTATCTGATTGAAATAAAGAGCTGCCACACGAAAATCAACGTTTTCGCGCAACAGCTCTGTTCTGACTATATAAAGTAATTTTAGTATAAATCTACTTTACCTGCCACATTACCGTTTGCAACATAATAGCAAGCGTTATCTTCCGGCTTTACATAAAGCTTTAAATCTTCCACTGAAATCTTATCCTCACCGCAATCCTGCATAACTCTTTCAAGTAATGCCTTTTCATCAATCTGCTTACCATGATACTGGATAAATACTTCCGTAGACGGTTCACTCTTTGCAGCTGTCTTTCTTGTTACTGCTTTTTTCACAGTTTTCTTAACTGCAGCTGCTTTCTTTTCAGCAGGCTTTGTTTCTGTCTTTTTCGCAGCTGTCTTTCTTGCTGCCGTCTTCTTTGCAGGTGCAGCTTCTGCTGCTGTTACCGCTGCTGCAGGCTCTGCTGCTTTTTCTACAGCCTTTTCTGCTGCTTTCACTTCTGCCTTTACCTCAGCTTTTGTTTCTGCAAGTGTTTCTTTAACAGCTTCTTCTTTAACTTCTACTTTCTTTACAGCTTCTTTTGCCTTTTCAGCCACTGCTTCAATAGTTGATTCTGCCTTCTTTGCAACTGTGTTTACTGCATTTTCTTTTGCTGCTGTTGTAGCTCCTGATTTTCCTTTTCCTCTCATAAAACGGACCTCCTCACATTTGATCACACATTTACATTACATTGCACATTCTGCATTGCTTGTTAAGAACTGGCTGATACAGTCTACTGCTGCCTTTTCATCTGTTCCTTTTGCGGAAATGCTTACTTCCATTCCCTTTTTCAAGCCAAATGCCATAATCCCCATAAGACTCTTTGCGTTGATATTTTTTCCTTCGCTTTCAATCTCAATATGGCTTTCAAATTTGCAGGCTGTCTGCACAAGCTCAGCGATTGCATTCTTATGTGTCTTTTCAATGTCTGCTACTTCTACTGTCTGTGTCATAGTTTAACATCCACCTTTAACTTTCATTTACTAATAATTTCATATATTTTAATTCACTTACAAAATATACTCTATTCGGAAGAATAAGTCAACAGATATCCGAATTTTTGGCATTTTTCATAATAAATCAGCTAAAATTTATAAATTCTTATCATGAAATCCCATAGTAAAAAGTTCCCGCATCTGTTCGTCCGCCACAGGCGCTGCTTCATATTCTTTTAAATCCGTGTTCGCATCTGCCAGAAAAATAGCATAAGCCAATGGAAGCACTTCCGTTTTATAATCTGCGGCTTTTTCCAAAAGCTGTTCTTTTAATGCGGCAATATCTTCATATTCTGTTATTTCGGGAAGCCCCAGCTGGGCATTTAAAATACCCAGCGCATAGGCACATTCATAATTTCCCGTCATGCCTGCATTCTGGAAATTACATTTTATCCGCACTGCATTTTTGGCAAGAACCGGTACCACTGCTGTTCACCCCCGCTTATTTGTTTTCATTTAATTCCTTTTTAAATCCGGATACATATGCTTTGACTGCATCCACGGAATAATTGCTTTCTTCTAAAATCCGCAGCAGATTAGAGCCAACGATTGCACCGTCCACAATATCTTCAAACGGTTCAATATCCTTTGCCGTGCGGATTCCGAAACCGACCATCACCGGAATTGCACTGGTCTGTTTCACTGCTGCCAGATATTCTCTGATATCCTTATGGAAATTGGCACCCTTGCCGGTAACACCCATCTGGGATACGCAGTATACAAAGCCTCTTGCATTTTCAAGAAGCATTGGCACACGCTGCTTTGAAACCGGTGAAACCAGCTGAATCAGAATCGGTGAAGCTTCATTCTTTGCAAGTACTGCCTTTAATTCGCCCTGTTCTTCAAAAGGTAAATCCGGGATAATCAGGCCATCAACACCACACTCGATACAACGTGTCACAAATGCTTCCAGTCCATAATGATATACTGTATTATAATACATCATGAACACAATTGGAACCTCACATTTTTCTTTACGGACACCTTCAATCATATCAAAAATCTTTGTAAGCGTTGTGCCTTTCTGGATTGCCTGATATGAGGCATTCTGGATTACCGGGCCATCTGCAACAGGGTCTGAAAACGGCACGCCGATTTCTAAAATATCCGCACCCGCTTCTTCCTGTGCAAAAATCAGTTTTGCCGTGGTCTGTAAATCCGGCAGTCCTGCCGTTGTATATGTAATAAATGCTTTTTTATTTTCCTGCTTTAATTCTTCTAATCTTTTTTCAATGCGATTCATTATTTGTTCGTCTCCTCTCCGTTTAAATACTTTTCTACTGTATGGACATCTTTATCACCACGACCTGACAGGCAGACTACAATGATGTCATCTTTTTTCATATTCTTTGCCATCTTAAAAGTATAAGCAAGTGCGTGTGCGCTTTCAATTGCCGGAATAATGCCTTCAAGCTTGCAAAGCTCCAGCAGTGCTTCCATTGCTTCCGTATCCGTCACAGACACATATTCTGCCCTGCCTGTATCACGCAGATAAGCGTGTTCCGGTCCGACACCCGGATAATCCAGTCCGGCAGAAATAGAATGAGCCAGTTCAATATTACCGTTATCATCCTGTAACAGATAAGTCTTCATGCCGTGTAACACACCGACCTTGCCCAGTGCCATTGCACTTGCGTGCTTTCCGGTTTCAACACCTAATCCACCTGCTTCCACACCGACAAGACGTACAGACGGTTCATCAATGAAATCGGCAAACATACCAATTGAATTAGAACCGCCGCCGACACAGGCTGTTACCACATCCGGCAGTCTGCCTTCTTTTTCAAGAATCTGCTTTTTAGCTTCTACACTGATAATCTTCTGGAATTCTTTTACCATCTTCGGATACGGATGCGGTCCTACGGCTGAACCGATAATATAGAAGGTATCCTCTGCACGCTCTGCCCATGTACGGATAGCTTCATTGGTTGCATCTTTTAAAGTTGAACTTCCAGTTGTAACCGGGCATACCTTTGCACCGAGCATCTCCATACGGAATACATTTAAACGCTGTCTTTCAATATCTTCTGCCCCCATGTATACAGTACATTCCATATTAAATAAAGCTGCGCCGGTTGCTGTTGCAACACCGTGCTGTCCTGCGCCGGTTTCGGCGATAACCTTTGTCTTTCCCATGCGCTTTGCCAGAAGAATCTGTCCGATGACATTATTAATCTTATGCGCGCCGGTATGATTTAAATCTTCTCTCTTTAAATAAATTTTTGTGCCGTACTTTTCAGAAAGACGCTCCGCAAAATAAAGCGGTGTTTCCCTGCCGACATACTCTTTTAAATAGTAATTATAATCCGCAATAAATTTCGGGTCTTTAATCGCCTCATCAAATGCTTTTTCCAGTTCGGCCAGTGTGTTCATCAGTGATTCCGATACAAACTGTCCGCCAAATTCTCCATAATATGTGTTACTCATTTTATCCTCCTTCTGCCTGCATGATTACTCAGGATTCCAGGTAATCATGTCTTATAACCTTACATTTTCTACAAATTTTGTGATTTTTTCTGCATCTTTTCCCGCAAATGCTTCTCCCGGCAAGACTTCCTTTTCCACACCGGAGCTGACATCAACAACGTCCGGTGCTACGGTTTTCACCGCCTGCGCGGCATTTTCAGGTGTTAAGCCGCCTGCCAGAAACAGCAGCTTATCCGTTTTTTGTATATTTTTTAACAAGCTCCAGTCAAATGTTTTTCCTGCGCCCGGCGAACTGCCGTCAAATAATATGCCCGCCGTTTTTTCATCTGCCAGAACGCTTTCTAACTGCCGCCGGATACTTTCCTTATCTTCCGCCGTTTCTCCTGCCACGTTGACTGCACGGATTACCGGAATCCTCAGCACATCGTGTACCTCATCGGACAATGTTCCGTGAATCTGTATGTAATCAAATCCCAGCCGCATAATCTGTTCTACCTGTTCCTTTGTCGGGGACACCGTCACGGCAACGCTCTTTGATATACCGTATTTTTTGAGTGCCGCAAGGATTTGTTCTGCCTGCTGTAAGGTGACATTGCGTTTGCTTTTTGGGAAAAACAATACCATGCCCGCAAATTCCACCCGGCAGTCCGCAAGCATTTTGGCTTCTTCTTCCCGCGTCAGCCCACAGACCTTTACCTTTGCCTTACCCATTTGCATAAACTTCCTTCCAGTGCTTTGTAAGCGCCCCCGGATTGTCTGATTCCATCAGCGCCGTGCCGATTAAAAATGCATCTGCATGGCTCTGTTTTAATGCTGAAATATCTCCGTCCGTGCTGACACCGCTTTCGGATACCAGCACTTTACCGCTTTCCTTGAAGTCTTTCGGAAGCACGGCTGACAGCTTCTTTGTCGTATCCATGGTTACTTCAAAGGTCTTTAAATTGCGGTTGTTGATTCCGATGATTTCAACATCTAACGCTAACATTCTCTTTAATTCCGCTTCGTCATGAACCTCACACAATACGTCCAGCCCAAGGCCGTAAGCAAGGTCATACAGTTTTTTAAAGGTTTCATCATCTAAAATCGCAGCGATTAAAAGAATCGCATCGGCACCAATCACTTTTGCTTCATAGACCTGATATTCCTCAATGATAAAATCCTTTCTTATAATAGGAAGTGTGGTCATCTTACGTATTTCTTCCAGATATGCCGTACTGCCGTAAAAATGGTCTTCTTCCGTCAGACAGGATATTGCATCAACAGAAGCGTTATATTGGGAAATTCTCTCCTTTAAATCCACTTTAATGTTCATTGTCCCGTGGCTTGGCGATGCCTTTTTAAACTCACCGATAACAGACAATCCGTCTTTTTTTAATGCTTCTGCAAATCCGGCGCTTACACGTGTACTCTGCAATGCTTTCTGTTTCATTTCTTCTTCGCTGACTGCCGCCTTATGTTCAACCAGCCGTTTTTTCTTATCTTCAACAATTACATCAAGAATCATATTAATCCCCATTCCGCAGGCATTTTTGCCCATTTCCTATGTTGTTTACAAAATTTTCTATCATTCTCTTTCCGTGCTCTGTATAAATGGATTCCGGATGAAACTGCAATCCCACAATCGGATATTCCCGGTGCTTCATTGCCATGATTTCTCCGTCCTGCGTTCTTGCCGTCACCTGTAAGCAGTCCGGCAGGGTATCTTCTATGACTGCAAGCGAATGGTATCTTGCAACTTTGACCGGTTCATTGATGCCCTCAAAAATGCCGTCTGTATCATGCTCAATCAAAGACTGCTTTCCGTGACAGATTTTCTTTGCATAAGAAACAGTCGCACCAAATGCCTCTCCGATACACTGATGTCCAAGGCAGATTCCAAGCATCGGCTTCTTTCCCGCAAAATGGCGGATGGTCTCCAGACAGATACCTGCCTCCTTTGGACTTTTCGGTCCCGGCGAAATCACAATGGATTCAGGATTTAAGTCTTCTATTTCTTCTATTGTAATTTTATCGTTTCTGACAACCTTTATATCATTGTTAAATGTACCGATAAACTGATACAGGTTATAGGTAAACGAATCATAATTATCTATCAGTAATATCATAACTTTTCCTCCTCAACCAATGTCTTTGCCAATGCCATGACTTTATTGCAACATTCCTGATATTCATTTTCAGGAACAGAATCTGCTACAATTCCCGCTCCTGCCTGTAAATAAACTTTTTCACCCTTTTTAATCATAGTACGGATTGTAATGCAGAAATTCATGTTGCCGCCAAAATCCAGATAACCGGTTGCACCGCCGTATAATCCGCGTCTGACCGTTTCCAGTTCGTCAATGATTTCCATTGCCCTGATTTTTGGTGCACCGCTTAATGTGCCTGCCGGAAGAAATGAGGATACCAAATCCAATGGATGATACTCGCCTTTTTTTCTTCCCTCTACTAGTGAAACGATGTGCATAACGTGGGAATACCGCTGGATTCTCATAAATTCAGACACCTTCACCGAACCGATTTGTGCAATTCTTCCCATGTCATTTCTTGCAAGGTCGACCAGCATAACGTGTTCTGCACGCTCTTTTTCATCTGCAAGCAGTTCCTGTTCCAATGCCATATCTTCCTGTGGTGTCTTTCCGCGCTTTCTCGTACCCGCAATCGGACAGGTATAAACTCTGTTATCGGTCTGCTTGACAATCATTTCCGGCGAACTTCCGATAATCTCAAAATCACCGAAATTGTAATAATACAGATACGGTGACGGATTTAATTCCCGCAGTTCCTTATATAGTTCAAAACCGGCCTGTTTGGTCTGAATCGTCCAGCGCTGTGAAAGCACTGTCTGGAAAATGTGTCCTTCTTTGATGTACTGTTTGATTTTTTCAACTTTTCTGCTGTACTGCTCACAGGTATCGGATTTTTTCACGATAATGCCGTCATGGACGTGTTTTTTTACTGCCGGCTTTGGATTTTTTCTTGCCCGCGCAATCAGCTCTTTGGCTTCCTGTTCTGCGCGTTTCTTGCCTTCCGGGCTATCTTCTTCCAGTATTACCGCCGTAAATGTTTCCGCTACATGGTCGATTGCCAGAAACTTTGAAGCCAGCATAAGCTGAATGGTTTCAATCCCGATTTCATCTTCATTGTCGTCCGGTAAATCCTCGGTATAGCGGATAAAATCATATCCCAGACTGCCGACCAGTCCACCTGTAAATTCAAGTTCACCATCTTCTTTTACAATTTCAAATTCACTGTAATATTCTTTTAACCGCTCCAGCGGGTTGCCCCTGCGCACTTCCTTTGTGCCGTCTGCCTTTGTAATTACCAGAGATTCACCGTCTGACTGAATCAGTGCTTCCGGCTCAACACCCATAAAGGTGTATCTTCCGTTTTCCTTGTCGTTACTTTCCATAAGAAAGCCTTTCTTTTCTCTGCCAAGGCTTTCATACAGTGCTATCGTAGATTCATCTACGATGCTGACTGTCTTTTTATATGCTTTTAACCGTCTTTTCATCGCCATTCCTCCATAAAAAAAATCCCTTATGCAGCTATTATCACTGCATAAGGGACGAATTATCGTGGTGCCACCCTGTTTTCTCAGATACCGGATTATGTGTTTTCATTTTCCCTGTTACAAATATAGGAAAATAAAAGTCACGGATAGTCTGGCTTTTATTTTTATATTATAGAAATGCTGTCATTTCCGATAAAATAAAAAAAGCATACCCGAAACCGGATATGCCACCTGTTATCTGACTCATTCCTGATACTGCCTGCGCAATACCCTGCCCCTGTAACGTGAGGTCACGTCATCAGCTACTTACTTAACCATAAAATGTTCACCAATGCATCTCCCAAACCCATTCGTTCCAGCTCTCCACACCGGTTCTCACCGCCACCGGCTCTCTGTAGTGTACCTTCTGAAAGTACTATTTTGTTCATCGACTTTAATTCTTTAATTTGTTAAATTGGTGATATTCTAGCACTATTTATCACATCTGTCAATTCTTTTTCAAGAATTTAGCTATTTTTTAATTTTATACTTTCTATTCGTGTTGGTACCTATAATCTCAATATTGTCCAGTTCCGACAGAATTGCCCTTGTGCGTGAAGCACTTAAACCAATATATGCAACAATATCATTTGTTTTACCTTCACCATATTGTGTAAGATATTCATATATCTTCGCAATATGATTGCTCGTTTTTCTTCGCTTGTTTTTCAACAAATTCAAGCGTTAATATTGTGCGATCAGGATCAAATCGTTCTTCAATTACAGGTTCCTTCCAGCCTTCATCTGCCCACGTGTTAAAAATATTCGGTACTCCGCTGCCGGAACGTTCCCCAATACTAATGAGGTTAAACATCTTCATAAGAGATTTATTTCTTGGATCCCTGTATCGTTTCATAGTTTAAATCTTCCATTGGTATATCGTCCAACACTTCCATATCCATAGTATTCTCAGCCTGATCACGAAGCATCGTTTTTACCTGTAAACGTGTACAACGATAATCCCCTTCATGAGTTTATTCTCTCATTCAGATTCTTCTCTGTATTCAAAGACGAACCACTTTTCATTCATATAAATTTCTATTGTATCGTCTGCTCTATACTGATAACCAAATCCACTTCCAAAATTAGACTGATTATCTTCTGTTGGTATTTCAGTTCCATCGACAGTTGATGTTATTTCTCCATCCATAGTGCCACAACGTGCATCCATGATGCTTTCTCTCCCTGTATCGTAGTATAATTTACCATCTATTCTTACCATCGGTATTCTATCCCACATGGCATTTGCTTCTGTCTGTTCTATCACGGTAATTTTATAAACCTCTCCTAATTGTGCAGGATATGATTCCATTATTTCTCCGTTATAGCTAATTTCTACGAAATCTCCAATTTGCAATTCAAGGTTCTCTTCGTTTGATATATAAAACTTATCTGCTGAATCAAGTTCCAAAGAACCATCTACCGGTTTTACTATTATTGAATCATGATTCGTTTCAATTACCGATGCCTGAAATGTTACCATTAGCGGTCTATTATCTGCCGAAGCAAGCATTTCAGTTATACAATTACCTAAAGCAGGCGTTGGTTTATAAATTCCTTGATATGGCTGTTCTACATATTCGATTCCTTTATCTACATAGTAAAAAAGAGTAGTTCCTGCCGCCCCATCACAATTTATATTGATCGTAATAGAATCTTTGTTGACCGGTGCATCATTGATTGATTGCTGACTGGTTGTTTCCATATCCATTAGCATAGATAAAAATTCATCAATAAACTCCGTAGCTTCACCTTCTGTGTTAGGTGATATAGCATATTTGTCACCGTCAGAGACACCAATCGATACAATATCCTCTCTGGCTGGCAATCTAATAGGATTCCCCTGTTCTTTTCTTCCACATGCACATAACATAATTGAAACAAAGTAGCAAAGACAAACAATACTGCATAATTTCTTTTTCATGGTCATAATCCTCCCCAAAATATATTTCGTATTATACGTTATCTAAGTGTATATTTCAATGTGTGGGAAATAGCCAGAACGTGTTTTTATGCATTGTGAATGCATGTTTATAGGCTCGTTTTCAGTGGGTACACAATTCCGAAAAGGGAGTAAAATATTAACATTTACTTTCTTTCGATTATTGATAATATCCCAAAACTGCTTTATAAACTTTCCTTTATCTGCCACACTCAGTCATGTCGTTCTCCATGTTCCATCATTATTCTCTGCAACACCGAGAATAATGACACCGCCATAGCAATTCGCAAACGCAGAATATGTGTCCCACAATGACACTGGTAATCCGCCATTTGCTTTCTTAACTTCTCGACGGTTATCTTCTTTATATGAATCAAATTTTGATATATCAAATATATCTTTCAAGTAGTGTCATCTCCTTTCTAAGCACATAAAACAGCTGTAAAAAAATCTTTTTTGTCCTTTACTGCACCCGTTCCAGCACCTCCGGCAGTTCCCGGATACTCTGGATTTCATAAGCACAATCCTGTACCTCACCGAAGCCGTATGCTGCATAAACAAACGGAATTCCCGCATCAACGGCAGACTGGTAATCCCCCGCGGTATCACCGACATAAATTGGATTTTTAAGATGATTACGCGCTATCAGTATCTTATTACTCTCACCCTTTGACAGGCGGGTTCTTCCCCAGCACTCTGTATCTTCAAAATACTTTTCCATATGATGTGCTTTGATAAATGCTTCGATATATCCGTCCTGACAATTGCTTACAATATAAAGCTTATATTTTTTTTGTAACTGTGCCAGTGTTTCTTCCAGTCCGTTAAATAAAACGCCGCCGCGTTTTTCAAGATAACCATTTTCAAATTCACACAGCTCGTCCATTAATTGATTGCGGACATCTTCTGAAAGCGACGGAAAAAGCTTTGCCGCAATGTCATACATCGGAAGTCCCATACAGCTGTAGAGTTCTTCTTCTGTTACCTCTTTTTTTTCGATATCTTCATGCTTCTGTAATACCAGTCCCCATGCTTCACTGATGGCTTTTGCAGAACTCCAGAGCGTTCCGTCCAAATCAAATAGAATACTGTCAATTTTACTCATCATTTTCTCCCTTACTTCATGTTCTTTTTGCCCAAAAAAATTCTGTTAATTTACTCTTCTGACCCTGAAATCGCAGCTTCCAGTTCATTCAGCATTTTTTCTGCGGCTGCGTCCTGCGTAATGTCATAAACGATTGAATAACAATCCTTTGCAAGCTTGTAATCGCCGTCCTTTAATAAAATTTCACCGACCTTGTATACAATACCGATGGTCTGCGAATCCGGTCCCGGCTCAATCTGTTTTTCGTCAAACAGCTTCTGAATCGCACGGATATCCGTCTGTGGTGTTTCCTGCTGAATTGCCTCGGAAATATACTTTAACTCGCTGTCCGCATTTTCCGTGTGGTAATACACGTTGCTGTACTGGTAGCATGCACGCGCCGTTTCCGGCTCATAACCGGACAGATAATAAAATGCCATATTGCGGTAGTAGCGTGCCATGGTTGCGCGTGTACAGCAGTAACGGTATGCCTGCTTTGTAACCGTCAGATATTTTTCCCGCTGATTCTGATACTTATACACCTCTGCCAGTCCCAGATAGGCGTCCAAATCGACCGGATTCCACGCAATCGCACGCTCATATGCCTTTTTTGCCCCATTGTACTTCTGCATAGAAAGTGCAAGCTGTCCGTATGTGCGGTAATATTCCCCATACGGTATGTCGGTACAGCGCACCTCTGTAGCCGGCTGGAAGTAATACGCAAAAATATAATACTCCATGACGTGATTTAAGCTCATATAAAGCGGCTGACTTTTGCCTGTTCCGTCTTCTGCTGATTTTTCTGCCGCCGGTTTTCCTGCCGGGATTTCCGATGACAGTGTAACATTTCCGTCTTTATCAATCTGCGCCGCCCTTCTTGAAGTATCCGCTTTTTCCAGCGCATCTAAAAGCTCCAGCAGTTTTTCCAGTGCCTTTTCCTTATTTCCGTTTTCAAACTCCTGCTGAAAGCCGGAAAATTCCTGTTTAATCTGTTCTAAATTATGAATGTCCATTTTCTTCACCTGTTTTTCGATTTGTTTTCTTGTTATTTTCTTTCTTTTTCCTCAACCCTGTTAAAACAGCGATACAGCGCGGCTTTACATGTACGGTTTTTCCATCTTTTCCAAGCACAGCACTTCCTTTATCACCGGAGCAGAGTGCCACCTGCCAGTCACATTCGTTATATCCGATTGGCAGTGCCAGTTCGTGTTCTTCCCAGTGCATATTGTATGCAATATAAAGAAATGTATCCGCGTCTGCATTTCCCTGCTGGCATAAATCCTCAATATATGCATACCTGCCGTAATACATCTTGCCAATATTACGGTTGTAGCATTCCATGGTATTATACCACGCACTGCTGCCGTGGCAGGAAATGTCGGGATACCCACACGATAAGCTGTCATAGGATAAAAGCTGCTTTGGCATATGCAGAATCTTGTACTGTTTTCTGAATGCAATCAGTTGTTTTACAAATGCCGTCATTTCCGCCGCCATGCCGCGGCTGTTCCAGCTGACCCACGAAAGTTCGCTGTCCACGCAGTACGGATTGTTATTGCCCGCCTGTGAATTACAGCACTCATCGCCTGCAAGCAGTAACGGTGTGCCTTGCGATAACAGCACCAACATCAGTGCATTTTTCATCTGCCTAAGGCGCAGATGCTGTATCTTTTTTTTCTTTGAAGGTCCTTCCGTTCCGCAGTTCCAGCTATTGTTAAAATTTTCACCGTCCGCATTGCCTTCGCCGTTTGCCTCGTTGTGCTTTCTGTCATAGCTGACCAGATCAAACAGCGTAAATCCGTCATGGCTTGTAATATAATTAATATTGGCACTCTGCACCGGATTATAGCGGCTGACATTGACAAAATCGCCAAGCTGGTTTTCATCGCCCTTTAAAAATTTACGTGCCACGTTCATAAATCCGGCATTGTAATTTGCCATGTTTTTATAATGCTTTTTTTCACCGTTCCAGAATACCGTAATCAGCTTTGTCTTTGCCAACAGTGCATCCCTTGCCGCTGCATTTAACGCCGCTTCACCGGCAAACAGATGTATTCCGTCAATGTGGTATTCCGTCACCCAGTAGTGCAGGCAGTCTAAAATAAAATCGACCGGCTCGTCCTGAAAATGCATTTCCATAAGAACTTCCATGCCCTCTTTGTGAAATGCTTTTACCATGTCCTTCATCTCTGCCGTATAGTCTGCTTTCTTTCGTCCCGCCCACGCAAACGAAGCCTTCGGCGCAAAATAAAATCCTTTGGTATATCCCCAGTAATTGATTCTGCCCGCTATCGGACCGGATGCATATTTTCCGTATCCGTTGTCATAAAGCTGCGGAAACTTTCCGATTTCGTCAAATTCATACAGCGGCATAAAAAGCACCGCCGTAATGCCCAGTTCTTTTAAATACGGCAGTTTTTCCACCACGCCCGAAAATGTTCCTTTATGGCGCACCTTTGACGTTTTTGAAGCGGTCAGTCCGCGGACACTGCATTTATAAAAAACGCTGTCATGATACGGTATTTCCGGTGCCGTATCGTCTTCCCAGTCATATTTTGAAAGACATACCCGGCTTAAATGCTGCTTGTTTTCATCTTTGCCAAAAACTTCACATCCTGTAATCGTCTTTGCATACGGATCAATGATTTTCTTCCCGTCCGCCTCATAGC
>OGYD01002091.1_pt1 | contig 13742 bp, 9 predicted proteins | sample 1576441 | NCBI WGS metagenome assembly OGYD01 (sample SAMEA3541537, study PRJEB24748) | human gut metagenome | biome: human gut; feature: human-associated habitat; material: faeces | place: China | collected 2012 | reverse complement strand
CATTCCCCCCGTCTTTTTAAAGTAAAAAAACTTACCAAAAATACACGCGATAATAATTTTATTGTTATATTTGCTTTTGCATAATGAATACTTTTAACCGAACGCAGCCTTAAAATTATGTAACACGAGTCGTATAAACGACACACCCGACTCCGCCAAAGACCGATAACTAACTGAATACCAATACCAACAAAACTATTAACTTTACCTAAAAAACGGACGCCTATGGTTAAATGACACCGGCCAAATCGAAAACTATTGACTTCCCGAATTTCACAATCTCACGTTGTTTTGCAGTTTGCAATAACAAAATTGAACCTGGACGGACCGCCCGACGGACACACGTAGGAACCGTACCAAACTTTATCAAGTAATTTAAATGAGGAAATATGACAATGACTATACAAAAGCTCTTTTGTAAAATAATGCTCCGGTCATTCGTGTTGATACTGGGGCTTATATCGGTTACGGAATTGAGCGCAAATCCCGAATTTGTGTATTCCGCAAGCAGCCTGGAATCGTCTGTTACCGCCCCGCAAGGGGGGGGGAACGTCAAGATGACCGGACGCGTCCTGGACGAGACTGTGGAGCTGCCTATTATGACCAAAGAGCAAGCCGCTCACAGGATACTTGACGAGCTTGCGAAAATGATATAAGTGTACGATAATATGTACAGATAAATAGATCACGAAAGGAAATACGCCATATGAAACGTATTGAGATATATGAAAACGGCATTAATATAGTATTTGAGATAACAGACGAGAACGAGGCGAAGCTTCTGCACTTCTCTGCTCTGCCTTTTGATGAAGCCAAGACGGCTTCATACATGGGGCTGAAAACTTTCAGACCTGTAGAGATACAGGCGAGCGGTATCGACCGCCCTGACGAGCGTCACGGAAACAAATATATCGTGACCGCACCGGGCTGGAGAATGAAGTTCAAGGACTTCCGTGATGTGAACAATGACTATGGCAGAAAGCTTGAGCTTGTGACATTTGATGAGGGCACAGGTCTTGAAGCTGTGTCCCACTATCAGTTTTACACCGGCACGTCTGTTGTACGCTGTTGGACTACCCTTACAAACAAGGGCAACGAGGTACAGACCATTGAATATATGTCCTCCTTTGCGCTGACGGGCGTAGAAAAAGAGGGGCTTAAAAAGCCTGAGGACAAGATGAAGATATGGGTATGCCACAACTCATGGCAGCGTGAATTGCAGTGGCAGGACTACACTCTTGAACAGGTGGGGCTTGCGTCCTCTGCTAAGCCTACGGAACAGCGTTCATCAAAGGTATTTGCCTGCACAAACGTTGGAAACTGGTCGGCAAAGGAATACATACCAATGGGTGTGCTTGAAAACACAGAAGCAGGCTCGGTGCTGTTTTGGCAGATAGAGCAAAACGGCTCTTGGCACTGGGAGCTTTCGGACGTGGGAGGACACTTTTATTTACAGCTTTCTGGTCCGTCTGAGATAGAGTCCCACTGGTATAAAAACCTTGTGCCTAATGAGAGCATAGAAAGCGTGAAGTGTGCAGTAGGCTCGGTGACAGGAAGCTTTGACAAGGCTATGGGCGAGCTGACGAAATACCGCAGAAAAATACGTCGTCGCAACAAGGACAATCAGAGGCTTGCGGTAATATTCAACGACTACATGAACTGTCTGTGGGGCGACCCTACGGCTGAAAAAGAGTTTCCCCTTGTGGACGCTGCGGCAGAAGCAGGCTGTGAATATTTCTGCATTGACGCAGGCTGGTATGCTGACGGCTTTTGGTGGGACGAGGTCGGCGAATGGAAAGAGAGCAGAAAGCGTTTTCCTAACGGCGTAAAGGAAGTTGCCGACTATATCCGCAAAAAGGGCATGATACCTGGGCTTTGGCTTGAAATAGAGGTCATGGGAATAAAGTGTCCGCTTGTGGACAGCGTTTGCGATGACAGTTGGTTCTTCACACGTCACGGCAAGAGAGTCTATGACAGAAGCCGTTATCAGCTTGATTTCAGAAACCCTAAAGTCCGTTCCCACGCTGACGAGGTAATAGACAGGCTTGTTTCGGAATACGGCATAGGCTACATAAAAATGGATTACAACATAGAGCCTGGTATAGGCACTGAGCAGAACTGCGACAGCGTTGGCGAGGGTCTGTGGGGTCATGAAAAGGCTTATCTTAAATGGCTTGACGGCGTTTTTGCTCGTCACCCTGACCTTATTATAGAAAACTGCTCCAGCGGTGGACTCAGAATGGACTATGCGATGCTTTCAAGATACTCCATTCAGTCCACATCAGATCAGGACGATTACAAAAAATACTGCACCATTGCGGCGAACTCCCCTACTGCCCTTTGCCCTGAGCAATCGGCTATCTGGGCTTATCCTATCACATCAGGTGACAGAGAAGAAGTTGTTTTCAACATGATAAATGCAATGCTTCTGAGAATACACCAGAGCGGTCACCTTGGCAACATCGACCCTGAACGCAAGGCACTTGTTAAAGAGGCTATCAGCGTTTACAAGAAGATAAGGGCGGACATAAAGGAAGCAGTGCCGTTCTGGAGCTTGGGTCTGTCCAAATTTTCGGACGATTGGGTATCTCTCGGTCTGAGAAACGGCAACAAGGCTTATCTTGCCGTATGGAGGAGAGAGGGCAAGAGCGACACCTGCGTTTTGCCTATCGACTTCCTCAAGGGTGTTGAAGCAAGGGTGAAGTGCATTTATCCTGATTTCAGCGAAACCCCTGTGGAGTTTTCAAAGGCGACAGGCAATGTTTCTGTTAAGTTTGACAGACCTTATATGGCTAGACTTTTTGAGATAGAGTGGTAAAAAAAGTTACCTGCCAATAAGGGTAACTTTTCCCCACACCGCACCTTTTGATTTGTCCGATTTTACGGACAGTTGCTCGCCTGTGGGAGATATTATCGCTGATATTCCGCAGTTTCCTGCACGGAGGACATATCTTCTGTTCTCAACGGCTCGCATTATGCAGTGGCGGTAATGCTGTTCACGGGCAGAGCTTTTGCCAAACCATGAATCGTTGGTGGAAACGCAAATTATCTGTGCGCCCTGCTCTTTCTGTCGGCTCACAAGGCTTGGAAAAATGGACTCTATGCAGATAACAGAGCCTATGGTCATGCCGTCTGAGGCGAGGGGCTTGGTGCGTCTTTCGTCTGCACATTCGCTCATAGTGTCAAGGTGGAAAATGCCTGCAAAAGGTGTCTTTTCACCGAAAGGCACAAGCACTTGTTTCAGGTAGGGCGAAGACGCAATGCCGTTTTTATCATAGGCGAAAAGGGCGTTGTAATCCTTGCCGTTTTCAAGATAGAACGAACCTGTCACAAGGGTACACCCATGGGTGTCGGCAAAGTCTGATATAAGGGAAAATTCTTTTAGCTGTTCGTCATAGTCTTTCGACACGGCAGTTTCAGGAAGCAGAACAAGGTCAGTACCCCACCGCCAACAGCTTTCCATTATAGAAAGATAGGAGCGTGCTGAGTCAAGGGCTTTACGGTGTGATTTTTCCCTGCCCTCCAGACTATCCTGTGCGCAGATAACGTCTATCTGAGGATAGATGTTATCAAGCTTTTTGTCGAGGTTTATGGAATAAAGTCCGTAGCTTAAATTTGCCCCCTGCAAAAGCAGTGCAAAGGCGGTGTAGGCAAAACGCTTTTTGCTTGTATATATCTCCCCATGCAGACCGTTGAGCAGGAAAATTATAAAGCTTGTAAGGCGGCAGCTTATGAGCGTGGCGGATTGCAAAAGCAGTGGCGAACTTGTTACAGCTAGCCATGCCGCAGACCACGGAAACGCCAAAATCGGAACTTTCTCTTGAAGCCACTCCCCTGCTGTCAAAAGCAGGCAGAGCAAAACTATCTCAGACAAACGGTGTTTGAGATGCGGTCGCAGGGGCAGGAAAAGGCTCAGTGGAAGATACATAAGGATACACTCCCACAAGGTCAGACCTAACCACGCTAAAGTGGCAAGAGGTATAGAGGCAAAGGACGGCAGAGGACATATTTTCCATATGGTGAGCATAAAAGTGAGCTGAAAAAGATAATATGGTACAAAAAAGCACAGAAAATCAAGCCTGAAAGCCCTTTTTTCATGGCAGACTGACAGGCAATGCACCATTGGCGCAAAGATAAAAAACGCAAGCCACGGCAAATTCATGATAGATTGCATAAGTGCGCTCACTATACCCGTGAGGGCGAGGAACGCTCTCCGTGAGATTTTGGGGTCAATTATTTTCGAGATATTCATGTAAATATTATGACCCGAAAGTCGCACATAATTCACAAAACTATAAAGGGAGGCAGTAAATTGGAGATCTTTATTCCGCAGTTTGTCAGGACAGCTCTTGACAGGCTGAATGAGTGCGGCTACGAGGGATATATAGTCGGTGGCTGTGTAAGAGATAGTTTGCTTGGCAAAAAGCCTCATGATTACGATGTCTGCACAAACTGCACCCCTGACAAAATGCTTGAAGTTTTCGCAAATTTCCGCACTATTGAAACCGGGCTGAAGCATGGGACGCTCACTGTTTTGATAGAGAGCGAGCCGGTGGAGATAACCTGTTATCGCAGTGACGGAGAGTATATAGGGCATAGAAAGCCTGCTCAGGTGACATTTGAAAGCTCGCTGGAGGAGGACTTAAAACGTCGTGACTTTACTGTGAACGCTATGGCATACTCACCAAAAGAGGGGCTTATTGACCTTTACGGTGGACAAGGCGACCTTGAAAAGGGCATTATAAAATGCGTTGGCGAGCCTGAAAAGCGTTTTGACGAGGACGCTCTGAGGATATTAAGAGGGCTGAGATTTTCTTCATGCCTTGGGTTTGAGATTGAGGAAAAGACCTCAAAGGCTATCCTTGAACAACGTGAGCTTTTAAAAAGCATTTCCGCTGAACGCATTGCGTCGGAGCTTAAAAAGCTTCTCTGTGGAAAGGGTGCAAGGAAGATATTGCTTGACTATCGTGAGGTCATAGCGGTGTTCATACCTGAGCTTCGGGAAAGCTTTGATTTCAGGCAGAACAATCCCCACCATTTTCTTGATGTTTACGGTCACATTTGTTTGAGCGTTGAGAACGTCAGACCACAGTGGCAGATGAGGCTTACTATGCTTCTTCACGATATTGGCAAGCCGAGAATGCACACTGTTGACGAGAACGGCATTTCGCACTTTAAAAAGCACCAGTTCCAGGGTGCTTACATGGCGGAGAAGATATTAAAAAGGCTCAGGATAGACAACGCTTCGTCGAAATATATTTATGAGCTTATATGGGAGCATGACAACAGGATACCTGCCACGAAAAAATCGGTGCGGAGATTTATGGCTCAGCATGACTTTGACTTTGTTATGGATTATCTGGAGGTGCGCAGGGCTGACACATATGCCCAGTCAGACTACAAACGGCAGGAAAAGCTTGCAGAACTTGACCATATCGCAGAGCTTGCAATAGAGATAAAAGAGGACAACGAGTGTATCCACATTTGCGACCTTGACATAAACGGCAAGGATCTTATACAAATGGGCTTTGGCGGAAAGGATATCGGCATTGGGCTGGAGCTTGCATTGAATGGTGTTATAGACGAAAAGGTGGAAAACAAAAAAGAGGAGCTGAAAGGCTACATTGAAAGCAACTTCAAAAGGCAGGATAAAGATAATACTTAAAGGGTCGGCACTTGTGCTGTGGTGCGTGGTGATATTCATGTTTTCGGCAAACAATGCTGACGAGTCCAACAAGCAATCAAATGCGGTGTTTAACACAGTGATAGAATTTGTCAACCCTGTATATGACAGCCTTGACACTACAGCGCAGGCGGAATACAAGGACACCGCCACGTTCATCATAAGAAAGCTTGCGCATTTCAGCGAATACGCCTTACTTGGAATACTGGCGTTCATCAATTTTTCAAAGGTGAAAAAGCTTGGATACAGAGGGCTTTTTGCGGCAGTTTTTTCTTGCATCTACGCTTCAAGCGATGAGATACATCAGCTTTTCGTGCCGGGTCGTGCAGGGCAGGTGCGTGATGTTCTTATCGACACAAGCGGTGCAGTGGCAGGAATTTTACTTGCCATACTAATACGAAAAATATGGCTCAAAAGCCGTGAGAAAAAATCGTGATAACAAAAAATATCCGTGGGGGCATTTCGCTCTCACGGATATTTATTCTAGCAAAACCTATTGCAAATCATATCGTGACCCATTGGTATCGCCTCATTCAAAGCCTTGGCTTTACTTAAATCACTTTATCTCAAGTCTTTTGGTTTCAGGCTTTACCTCCTGCATCTTTGGCAGGTCAAGGGTCAGGATACCATTCTTGTACTCTGCGGCGATATTGTTGGTATCAATGCCTGTAAGGTCAAAGCTTCTCTGATAAGAACCGTATGTCCTCTCACGGCGGATATACTTGTCTTTCTTATCCTCTGTCTCTGCCTTATGCTCAGCGGTAAGAACAAGATCGTTGCCTGAGATGTCAAGCTTGATATCGTCCTTATCAAAGCCCGGAAGCTCTGCTTCCATTACATATTTGTCGCCCTCGTCCTTGATATCGGTCTTGAAGCTCTGGAGTGCGTTTTCTCCAAAGAAATCATTCTCAAAATCATGGAATGCGTTAAACAGGTCGTAGCTCTTTCTTTCAAATGGTGTAAGTCCAAACATATAAATTCCTCCTTGATGTGTTATATCTTAATTTATCTTGTAAGCTTTTATCATTTATTCTGCTCTTCCATTGGTATCATTTCCTTTCTTCATTGTCTTTATGATACCCCTGCTATGTGTTCATTGTGTGAAGATATTGTGAACATTAGCTGAAATTTAGCACTCTCATTATACGAGTGCTAGCATATTAACTTTATGAGTGCTAAAACAATGTCATGACATGATATGATAATCAGCGGGCGAACGCTGTTCGCCCCTACTGCGTCAACGCCTATCACTGCTTATCGAAGCGGTCTTTAAGAAGCTTCAAGGCTTTCTTTTCTATCCTTGAAACATAGGAACGTGAGATACCAAGGCGTTTTGCGACTTCTCGCTGCGGCAGTTGCGGCTGACCGAAAAGACCATAGCGCAGAGTGACTATCTGTCTTTCACGCTCATCAAGAGAGCTTTCGATATAGCGGTAGAGCTGTTCACTGCGAATGGAAAGCTCTATTTTATCGGCAACGTCCTCTCCGTCTGCGATTATGTCGATAAGGCAAAGCTGATTGCCGTCCTTATCGGAGTCAACAGGCTCGTCAAAGTGGATATCGTTGGCAGACTTTTTCTGGGAGCGGAAGTGCATTAGTATCTCGTTCTCCACGCACCTGCTCCCATAGGTGGCGAAGCGACAGCCTTTCTTGTGGTCAAATGTTGACACAGCTTTTATTAGACCGATAGTGCCGATAGAGATAAGATCCTCCTGATCTGTGGAATTTGAATAATACTTTTTTATAATGTGTGCCACAAGACGGAGATTGTGTTCGATAAGCTTATCCTTTGCCGCCTTGTCACCCTGCGCCATTCTCTCAAAACACTCACGCTCCTCCTTCGCTGAAAGCGGTTTTGGAAACACGCTGCGGCTGTCAAAATGCAGTGCGAAAAATAGAAAATTCCCCGTAAGCAGTTCAAACAGTGCTGAAAACATATTTGTCCCTCCTTATATAAAGTATCGCTCATACGCTTTTTAATCATATGATTTTTAGGGATTGTACTATTCTGATTTTGACATAAGGTCGCAAAATGTTTCTGATTTGTTAAATTTGCTGAAATATTGATTGTCTTGTTTGCTAAAATCACGAATATTGTTAACGTTTTGTAAACAGACGGCATTTTACTTTTATCGTTAAACAAAGGGTGATATAATTATATCAGATAGGTATGTTTTTTGGGGGTGAGCGCTCATGATAAGCATAAAAGGACGATCGGTATTCGGAAGCATTGCAAGAGGAAAGCTGACCTTTTATCATCGTGACGAATTTATCATCAACAAGATAAAAGTGTCCGATCCTGAACTTGAATACAAGAAATATGTCAAGGCTAAAAACGCTGCTCTTGTAGAGCTTGGGGAGCTTTATGACCGTGCAAGGTTAAGCGTTGGGGAAGGCGACGCTCAAATATTTGTGATACACCAAATGCTTATCACCGACGAGCAATACGACAGCAGTATTCGCACAAAGATACTTGACGAGCATTTCAATGCCGATTATGCAGTTGCAAGCACTTCAAGAAGCTTTGCGGAGATGCTGGCACAAATGGACAGCGAATATATGCAAAGCAGAGCGGCTGACGTCAAGGACGTTTCAAACAGACTTTTAAGACACATATTAAACTGCGCCGACAAGCTTCCCATACTTAAAGAGAATGCAATTATCTGCACCGGTGACCTTATGCCATCAGAAACCCTGCTCATGGACAAGACGAAGATAAAGGGCTTCTGCACAAGGTCCGGTTCTGTGAACTCTCATACTGCGATACTTGCGAAAAATCTTGGCATACCTGCCATTGTAAACGTTGGAGCGGAGCTTTCTGACGAATACGAGGGCAAGGAAGCCGTCCTTGACGGCTACAGCGGAACGCTTTACATAGAGCCTGATGAGCATACTCTCAGACAGCTTGAATACAAGGAAGCCGTTGAGGGCAGGAAAAAGGAACTTCTCACAAGGCTCAAAGGAAGAAAAAACATCACTCGTGACGGACATGAGATAAAGATATATGCGAATATACTCAACTCTGAGGAGCTTGAATCGGCGGTAAAAAACGACGCAGGTGGGATAGGTCTTTTCAGAACAGAGTTTATGTGCTTTGACAGACCTGCTTTTCCTGACGAGGATTTTCAGTTTTACACCTACCGCAAGGCATTGGAGGCAATGGAGGGTAAAGAGGTCATAATAGGCACTTATGATATAGGTGCAGACAAGATACCTGATTGTGCAGACATGAGTGCTGAGAGAAATCCCTCTATGGGCTGTAGAGGCATACGATTTTGTCTTGAAAGAGAAAGCATATTCAAAACACAGCTAAGGGCGTTATACAGAGCGTCTGTTTACGGACAGCTTTCAATACTTCTGCCTATGGTCATAGATGTGAGCGAGATACTGAGGGTGAAAGAGCTTATCGTGCAGGTCAAGGCAGAGCTTATAAAAGAGGGCAGGAAATTTGCCGACAATGTTAAGCTCGGGGCAATGATAGAGACCCCTGCTGCGGTGATGACAAGCGATATCATAGCCAAAGAGGTGGACTTTTTCAACATCGGCACCAACGACCTTGAACAGTTCGCTTTCGGTCTTGACAGGCAAAATCCATGCTATGACAGGGTGTCCCCTAAAAATCACAGGGCACTGCTTAGAATGATAAAAATGGTGTGTGACAACGCCCATGCAAACGGCATAAAAGCAGGCATTTGCGGTGAGATAGCAGGCGACCCAACGCTCACAGAGATATTTCTGGAGCTTGATGTGGATATGCTGTCGGTAGTTCCGTCAAGGGTACTGCCACTGAGAAAGGCGGTAAGGAGCATAAGTCTTAAAGACCCGAAAAAGGCAGAGAATGACCTGAAGCTGTTTTTATAAAAAGGGTAATTTTCCTCATTCCATATAGGCGGTGGGATACGTTATCGTGCGTGTTCCACTGCCTTTTTGCTTTGCTTGCAAATACGCTAATAAGGAGAGCGAACTGTTCGCCACTACAGATATTTAAACAGAGAACGTATTTTATCTTATGGTTGTCTTATGAAAATCTTAAGCGTTTCTTAAAGCGGTTGACAGTTGGAAAGGGCTATGATAAACTTATATATGCCACTAAAAAATACGTCTGAAAAAGACAAAACACAAGGAGGAGAAACTGTGAAACTAAGAAACATAAACAGAGGTCTGGTTCTTGGCGGTGTGCTTGCGCTGGGTGTTGTGTGCTACTCAGTGTATGATAACAACCAGTTCAAGACTTCCAAGCCTGAGATAGAACAGACCATGAGGGATTATATCGCAGACTTGACAAGTGCAAACGTTGGAAGCAGTGATAAGTTAAAAAGTCAACTTACAGATTTTGTGGATAAGCATTATGCTGACTACACCACTTCTGACAATGAGTACGCTTCGTCAAAGTCAGGACTTCTGGACGAAATAAACCAAGCTGAAGTTGCAACGCAAGGAGGAGATATCACCTCGGCTGAGTATGACATAAAAGAGATGTCAATAAACAAGAGTGGAGCTGACGGAGCAAAGGTCACTATGATATACAATGTGTGCTATGACGTATCAAAGGGCGACCCAACTTTTCTCACAACCAACGGCATAAACACCATGACAAGCGGTAACTACACAAATTCCGACAACTATGAACCCAGCACATCTTCATACAAGGCGATTTTCAGTTATGAAAATGCTGAATTTTATCTTTTGCGTACTTCTGACGGCTGGAAGATAGCAACGTCCAGCGACTACGGATATGGCGAGGATTACAACTTTGATGATAACAACAGTGACAGCGTGGCTGATGAAAGCAAGGCTGAGTCTGAGATAGTTCCGGACAGCAGTGCAGAAAATACCGACAGCGAGGGGGCAGACAGCGTTGAGTGATACTATTCTAAAGATAAAGGGACTTAACAAGACCCTTGGCAAAAAGCAGATACTTCACAGCATAGATATGGAGTGTTACAGTGGCGAGGTCTACGGCTTTCTCGGTCCTAACGGCGCAGGAAAGACCACAACTATAAAGATAGCAGTGGGACTTTTACAGCTTGACGAGGGGGAGATATCCATTAACGGAAAGGATATCAGAAAAGACTTTGAGGGCGCAATGGCGAACGTTGGAGGCATTGTTGAAAACCCTGAGATGTATAAATATCTCTCGGGACTTGAAAACCTACGTCAGTATGCTAGAATGAGAGAGGGAGTAACTGAGGAGCGTATCAAAGAGGTGGTGGAGCTTGTAAGGCTTTCAAACCGCATTAATGACAAGGTGTCGAAATACTCTCTGGGTATGCGTCAGCGTCTTGGCGTTGCGCAGGCTATCCTTCACAGACCAAAGCTTCTTATACTTGACGAGCCTACAAACGGTCTTGACCCGCAGGGCATAAAGGAGCTTCGTGACATACTCAAAGAGCTTGCCCACAAGGAAGGCACTTGCGTTGTGGTATCGTCACATCTCATGAGCGAAATGGAAATGATGTGCGACAGAGTGGGCATTATCGCAAACGGAAAAATGATAGGCTCATACACAATGGAGGAGCTTATCTCACAGTCTGACAGCTCAATTGCTGAATATGTACTTGAAGTTGACGACCCGCAAAAGGCTATGGGTCTTATAAAGCTCGCAGACGAGGGCAAGCGTATCGACAAGGAAACAGGTGCAGTTGTCCTTTCTATCCCTGTGGAGATAGAGAAGAAAAAGATAGCGTCGGTAAACAAGACGCTTATCGAGGGCGGAGTTTCACTTTACACTGTTCACCGCAGAGAGAACAAGAAGCTTGAGGACGTATTCATCGAGCTTACAGGTGGAAAGGAAGGGGGCGTACAGATTGGCTAGATTTTTCAGACTTGTGAAAAACGAGTACATAAAGGTTTTCAAAAAGCTATCAACAAAAATAATGATCGTGCTTATAATAATATGTGCGCTTGGACTTTCAGGCATTGCACTTTTTGCAAAGCACAATATGGAGAGCAATAACTATTCAAGCTATGACGCAACTGGTGATTATCAGGAAACCATAGATTGGCTCAAAAACACAAACGGCGACCCTAACGAGATCGCAATGTGGCAGTATCTTATAGACAACGATATCGACAGCGATGATTGGAGATATGATGTACTGTCAGCCGTGTTCGCAAACGGCACTGGTGATATGTCAGGGATAAAGAAATATCTTGACGACAACGATTGGCGTGGCTTCTGTCAATACAGGCTGGATAATGACATACTCACAGAGGGTGAAAAGTGGGAATATCAATACAGATTGGACAAGGATATTTCCTTTGACAAGTCAAACGAGAAGAAAAACGATCTTATCATGACAGTTGCAAACGCAAAAAACACCATTGCGACCATGGGCGACGCAAAGTCTGACGGACAGAACAGCAGAGCAAAGCTGGAGGATAATATAAAACTTGCACTCTATCAGCTTGACAATGATAAGCTCGACAACACAGCAAACCAAATGACGCTGTTTGAAACAAGCGAGCCTGAGCAGATAACATTCTGGACAGTGTTCCTCACAAGCACTTCCCTTGTAACAGTAGTCGCACTGCTTGCTATCGTTATCGCAGGCGGCATTGTATCCTCTGAATTTTCACAGGGAACTGTCAAGTTCCTGCTTATAAACCCTGTTAAACGCTGGAAGATACTGATGTCAAAATACTTCACTGTCATCACAGTGGGTTATATAATGCTTTGCATACTTTTCGTTGTGATGATACCTATTACAGGGCTTATGCTCGGCTTTGACGGCTTCTCAACGCCTTATATCTATGTAAGCGGCGGCGAGGTAAAGGAAATGCCTACACTGCTTTATGCGGCAGAGCAATATCTGATGAAAAGCGTTGAAATGGTGGTAATGTCAACACTGGCGTTTGCTATCTCGTCACTTGTAAGAAGCACAGCCCTTGCTATCGGCGTCAGCGTATTCACAATGTGCATAGGCTCAACGGTCACACAGCTTTTGGGTCAGCTTGGACAGGATTGGGCAAGATTCCTTGTGTTCGCAAACACAGACCTTGCTTCTATCTCAAAGGGCTACTCAATATTTGCTCAGCACAGCCTGACCTTTGCCGTAGGCGTTCTAATAGCACACATGGTGGTGTTCCTACTCACCGCATGGGACGGCTTTACAAAGCGTTCTGTATAAAACAGAATAAAAACATCAAACGGGCGGAGAAATTTCGCTCGTTTTTTTGTTGCTGAAAAGGGTAAACAAATGAACAGATTATCATATAAACATAAGATTGACAAGGATGAATAAATATTGTATAATAGTCGAGTTGATACAGAGATCGTTTTAAGACCATGGATATTTTACAGGAGATAGATATATGTTTGAAACTTTAGTTGACGTTTTTCTTGACGCATTAATAGACAGCCTTAAGATACTGCCTTTTCTGTTCGGAGTTTATCTGCTTATAGAGTATATAGAACATCGTTCTGCCGACAAGCTTGGAAAGGCTCTTAGAAAAATGGGACCTTTTGGTGCGATAGGGGGAAGCATACTTGGAGCAGTGCCCCAGTGCGGTTTTTCCGTTGTGGCTTCCAACCTTTACTCAGGCAGGCTGATCACAATGGGAACTCTCATTTCGGTATACCTTGCCACAAGCGACGAGGCAATACCAATGATGATAGCAAACCCTGCATTTGCCGGCAAGCTTTGGCAGCTTATTCTTATAAAGGTAGCTGTGGCTATAATAGCAGGTGTTCTTGTTGACCTTATCTTAAAACTTATGGGCAAAAAACAGGACGAAGAGCCTTTCAAGGAGATTTGTGAGGACTGCGACTGCGAACACCACAGTATTTTGCACTCGGCACTTCACCACACTGTAAGCATAATACTTTTTATATTTGCGGTAAACCTTATTCTCGGTGCGGTAATGGAGTTTGCAGGAGAGGACACTGTTAAGACCCTGCTTATGTCTGACAGCATAGTTCAGCCGTTCATAGCAGGAATAATAGGCTTTATCCCGAACTGTGCGGCTTCTGTTGTTCTCACTCAGCTTTATATTGAGGGCGTTGTGAGCTTCGGCTCGCTTATCGCAGGACTTTGCACAGGAGCAGGAGTGGGACTTC
>OGYD01002089.1_pt1 | contig 13751 bp, 9 predicted proteins | sample 1576441 | NCBI WGS metagenome assembly OGYD01 (sample SAMEA3541537, study PRJEB24748) | human gut metagenome | biome: human gut; feature: human-associated habitat; material: faeces | place: China | collected 2012 | reverse complement strand
AGGTTGGTGGCACCCGGGCCGCTGGTGGCCAGCACCACGCCGGTGCGGCCGGTGGCCCGGGCGTAGCCGTCTGCTGCATGGGAGGCTCCCTGCTCGTGTGCCGTGAGCACATGGGTGATGCGGTCGGCATTCTTATACAGCTCATCGTAAAGATTCAGCACTGCACCGCCGGGATAACCAAAAATGGTATCCACGCCCTGCTCACAAAGAACCTCCACAAAAATCTGAGAACCGTTCAACTGCATGGTGAGTTACTCCTGTTTCCTAAACCTTTTTCATTTACGCTCTGCAGGGGGCGGGGGTAAAAGAAAAGGCCCTTGTCCCCTGTTCATTCCAAGAGACAAAGACCTTGTGATCATCAAGCTCTCTGCGGTACCACTCTCGTTGGTGCGCTGTGCACCCTCTCATGGGCTTCCAACAAAGCCCTGCCTCATAACGGCGGCTGCCGGCGCTGCTTACAAGGGTCTGACACCCGTTGGGCAGGCTGCTCCGGGAGGATTTCTCCCACGAAACACTGACTGCCTTGCACCAAACGGCAGCTCTCTGAACAGGGGGGATCGTGTGGTACTTTTTCCCATCCACGCATTTGATGATGTAAATTATACTATAAACCGGGCTGATGTCAATCGACAATTTGTAACTTGAGTCACATGAAAAGTGAAGAAAATTGAACACGTCTGCGTGTACTCTTGCAACCCTACTCAAACCGCTGTATACTTTTATTGCCTGTGTGTCACCGTGACACGCTCTTTTTTGCACAACAAAAGAGAAACGAAAAACAGGGCAGAGGGATGGGACTATGAAACTGAAAGAATGGAACGCCCGGCTCCACGGGCTGGTAATCTTCCGCACCCTGCTGGAGGACCCGGTGCTGGCTAAACTGCTGGACCTGACCGACCGTATGGAGGCCGGGGGCCGGGGCATGGGTCCGGTGTGTGACGCCGTGGCCCAGTTTGAAGCAGCACTGTTTGAGCGCACCACAGATTGGAGCCAGTACCTGAGCACCGCTGTGCTGGAGGCCGAGACGGTCTGCGTGCGGCAGGCCGCTGCCGGTACCCTGCCCCCCGTTCTGCAGACTGCACTGGACAACGAGCTGGCCTTCCTGCAGCAGCTGTGCGGCCTGACACTGGATGCCCTGCTGGACGCGGCAGAGGTCCCGGCCGAAGAGCTGGCCTTCCTGCCCCGGTGGGAGACGGCCGACCTTGACCTGCCCGCCGCCTATGCCCAGCGCATGAGCGAGGTGGGCAAGAAGGGCTACGGCATGTTTGCCAAGCACCATGTATTTACTCAACAGCCCTTTTCTGTAAGAGAGCGCACGGATATCATATCGTTCTACAGAATTTGCTACTGCTTGTCCTTCAATGAGTGCTTGAAGCATACATTGGTAGGCATTAGATGATTCACGCTTTTCAGAGTGCAATGCCACAAGAGCGTATGGTTGTTCATCATACATAGTATATTTGCCATAACGCTCGGGGCGGAAGCATGGATACGCGATATAATAATATCGCCAATCGTATTGACTTTTAGTCTTGCATTCTGTTAGATACGCATCAATTTTTTCTTGTAAGTAAATGTCGTCTATTTCTATATCAATCTCAAGCAGAGAACGTAATGATTTTTTTGTCTTATTAAAATCTGGATTTTTGCCTGTCGGATGAAATAATGCATACCAAGCCTTATTGCCAATTTCATCCTGATTCCCAGAACCAAGTTGAATGCACCAATTATTTATCCTTTGGCTATAATCATACGTTGCTAACATTGCACAGTCAATAATATCGCGAGAGCATCTATCAAAGACATGGATGAATCGCTGATAAAGATGAGTATTCTCATACCCAACAACATCTGTACGACCCTGAAGCAGATAGTGATCCTCCAACTGAAAAAGACCAGCAGAATGCTCGGGATGTTCTTTGGTAAACTGGAGCTTTTGACGCTCCTCTTCCATCTGAATTACATTGAAATTCAGTCTCACGTCATTATCAATCATTATACTATCTGCAATTTCCCCAGAAAGAATAATATTTTCTACCTGACGAAGATTTGCGGGCATACGGTTTCCTGCATCACCATTAGGGGTATCGACAACTTCGTTTCTGGAATTTTTGAGCAGATTCACTACCACACGCAAGCGTCGACGGAAATCCATTTCTTTTATCTTATCATAGTTCATTAAATAGATAAGAAAGGAGTAGAGCATTATTAACCAATAGGTAGTATTTTTACGCAACGCGGCTCCGGTCAATACCCCTTTGAAAATATTGAGATCTGTAATTTGTTGAGATACGACAACTTTTTCGTGTTCATGATAATCTTTTGACAGGTAAGAGTTGAAAAAAATATCAATTGGGTTAAGTATTAATGAATTAGAACGTTGCGCTTTGTTTTGAATATTGACCATGCAATCAAAGGCTTGTTCAAAAAACACTACATTTTTTGGTTGATTCTTATAAAGCCTTTCCAGTAAACTGAAATCATCTTCTAAATCAAATTCTGATGAAGAGCGATCTGACTTATAGACAAGAATAAGGGAAATCATATGGAAAAAGTTTAGAAAACCGCTATCGACGAGATTATACTCATCCCTATAAATCCAAAGTAAATCGGTCCATTCGCGGTCTATCTTAAGGCCAATGCGTTTAGCAGTAGCTTCATCGTCATTTTCAGAACGCATAACCTTTAAGAGTTCTGCCTTAAAATGTTCAAAGTCAGTGAGTGGTTTTCCACGGGAGTTCATCTTGATGTAAATGTCATCGGTTAACTTCATCTCCTCAATATCGCGGAAATAGAAATTAATTTTATCCAATTTGTTCCATAAGTCATTAATATCGGCAAAACGCTTTTGGATTTCATCAAGCATTGTGAGCATTCCTCTAACCGTAGGATCGTTGCTCCATTCCATTGGAAACCATCCCTCATTTTTAATTTCATCACTAAGATGTGTTTTCCATGTAGGTTCGTAGTTAACGAGCTTTATAAGAAAATCTCTCGCGCTATAACGTGTGTTGTATGAAAACCTCGCAAGTCGCTTATCGTTGATGCCCTCTTTTTTATCTGCATACCAATGAAGTAGCCAAAGAGTAGTTAGTCGTTGCTGTCCATCAAGAGGAATCAGCTGACCATTCTGAATATTACCATAAATGAAATCGAGGGTTAAACCATTGTTTATTAATCCAGCATGTATTGCTGATAGAAAACGTTCACGAGTCTTTACTGCATGTGCATCAGATCGGCCTTGTGCATAAGCACGTTGAATCCGTGGTATAGTGATTCCACTTATTCCGTAAGGATTGTTTTCAGAAATCAGATTCTTCAGTGTCGTAGTTTCCATTTGTCAAGTTGGGTATAGTGGTATCGTTATTATCCTGTTTATAGTAAGGTGAAATTTTCTCATTAAGGGCCTCGGCATAATCTCTTCGGTCTGTCTCTCCCCAAAAGAAAAGCGATGGACCCTCTTGAGTATAGTACTTGAAGAATACGTGTTTTGTACAAATTGGAATGTATCTTCCTTCTTTATCATAATTAATGACACGGTGTCTTTTAACATCAAAAACGGAGTTGCTAAGAGCCGCGTTTTGAGATACATCTAGCAGTGCCATATTTGCTAATCCATGCGAGTAGCTATTCTCCTTAACGACATCTTCCTTAGACGTGAATATGATAATTACTTCCTTCTGAATCTCATTAAAGCGTTTACGCACATTCCCTGGATCCTTATCGCTATGAAGTTGTTCAATCAATATCTCCATTTTCTCTATAAGTTCATTATTTACCTCAAAAATAGAACTTTCAGAAGATTTCAAAAGTGCAATATGACTTTCTAGCCATGTAAGAATATCTTTATTCTTTTTAAGGCTTTCGGCATTTTGAGCGTGGATATGCTCCAAACTCCATATAGAATCTTTATGTTTGTCAAATGGGAACCTTCGTTTACCATCGTCCATCAGACGTTCTGTTTCCACATTAAACAAAGTCAATACCTTTTGTAGTTTGTCTTTCCTTGTATCGTATGATAAGTTAAGTAACTCTTCTTTATCTTTAATGCTTATTGATTCTGAAATCATTTTGTCGAGCTCGCTAAGAAATATATCCTTAGCAAGAGGAGTGTTGCCATCATTTTGCCATACGGTATAAATTTTCCTTAGTGGAACTCCTATAGTAATCAGATAACCAATTTTATGGTAAAAGTCATGGTTCGTATACCATTCGCGGAGTGTAAGAAACACATGATAGATGCGACTCCATATCTCAAGAAGCGGATTTTCTGTGGTGGTTTCCGATAGAGACTTTATTTGTCGATCAAAGTAAAAGAATGTACGATACTTTTCACGATCATTCCCTGATTTGTCTACCATCAGATCAAGGATAAGATCTATACGAGTTGGCATTTGATCTCCATCAATATTGGACAAAAAGCCCCAAAATGATGGATTTTGTAGTTCTTGCTCAATCATGTCCCACTGGAGTGAGATTTCCTCCTGTCGTCCTGACATCTTGTCTCGCACACTGTCTTTAAGAAACAAGGCTTTGACAAGTTCCGAGCTTGTCAGTGGAATTTTTCCAATGTTTAGACGCTCAAATAGCTCAATACCATTCTCAGCAGAATCCACTTCGTACCAAATGACGTTTACTGATGATATGAAATATTCATTGAGTTTGGTCAGGTAAGCTGCCATTTCTCGACGCTCACCCTGTGTCTTTTCTGTAAAATATTGCTCTATATATTCGTATGCAGATGCGATAAAATAATAATCTATATTCAGCTCTCTAAGCGAAAGATCAATATTACCAAGAAAGTTTGCTGATTCTTTACGAGTTTCATACTCTAACTTAAAGCTAGGTTCATATAGATCTCCCAGTTTTGCTTCCATATACTTGCAGATGAGGTATATGGTTGTAAGACGTTGCTGCCCGTCAATGAGCTCGAACCTCTCATTGCTTTTCTTTACAACAATTGGTTGTAAGCAATATGGCTTTCCCGCACTTTCATAAATGTCATCGAGAAGGAGTTTTATTTCCTCCGAGGTCCATCTATAACCCCGTTGATAATCGGGGAGGTAGAAAAGGCCCTTGATCTTCCCTACATTTTTTGTATCAAGAATAATGTTTGACATATTGTAGTATCTTAATATAATTTTTTATACAATGTAATATCGTATGCTGACTGATTTTCGCTAGTTTGTATTTAAAAGGTGGAAACTTTACGAAGTTACTTGTTTTTTCGCTAAGAACCGATGTTTTAATGTTTTTTATCGTTTCTCTTCGAACAGAGGGAGAAAGGGTAAAAACTGCCTTCTAGGGCTTCGATAGATCTTGTTCACAAAGATAGGGTATGTTGGAGTTCGTTTTGCCCAAAAGGGTAGTAAAATCGAGGATAGATTCACAGGTATTTTCTGGTTCCCATGCGAGTGTTATGTGTTCTATTCGGAGTTGTATTTTGTTCGATCTTTACACTCGGTTACTCTACGTTTTGCAGCCAAAAGAAAAATGATTGAAGTTATTTCATCATAGTGCAGCCATCTCTTCTCCCTTATTTTGACTTTACTTTATTGAACGTATATAGGAATACGGGGATAAAGTAAAGTTGGTTTTCATTTGAATAGCAAACTAATCTTGAATATATGTTGTAAGGTAATTTTTGTAGAATAGACATTTAATTCGCTTGGAAAAATGTCGTGTAATGGGGATGATTCGTTTGAAAAAGTGTAGAGCCTTTATACTGCTGTGTCTTCTAGTCTTGCGATTTTGTCTGCAATATATCATTAAATAGATAAAAAGTAATATTTTTGCATATTATATGATAAGTTGATTATGACAAAGAATACAATGGGGATTAAGTTGCCTCGAAAATTGGGGCAGAAGATGTCGGTTGTGGGAGAGCAGATAAAACTGGCTCGATAGCGGAGGAATTTGAGTGTGGCTCAGATGGCGGAACGGGCACTTGTTCCCCGTTGACTGTGTTCCGAATAGAGAAAGGCGCACCGACGGTAGCAATCGGAATATACTTGCGAGTGCTGTATGCTCTGCAGCTTGGTGATGATATTCTGTGGCTGGGCAAAGAAGATAAATTGGGAAAAGCTTTGCAGAATTTGAGTTTGAAGACAAGGGAACGTGCTTCGAAGAAAGAGTAAGCGATGAAGACGCTATATGTATATGCCGATTTTGATTGGATCGAAGAAACAGAACTCGTTGGTGAGTTAGGCTATGAATCTCTTCGTAGCTCGGATTGCTATTGTTTTACTCTCAATGATGGATGTTTTGAAAAAAACACGGAGATTTGTTTCTGAGCGATGATCTGAATAATTATCAGGGACAGCAATATACGCAATCGGAGAAAGATATATTTGGATGTTTCTCGGATGCTTTGCCGGATCATTGGGGGGCGAACGTTGTTGCTGCGACGTGAGCAGATTGTAGCGATGGAGGAGAAGCGACCGGTACGAAGACTGTTTCCTTTCGACTATTTGATAGGTATCGATGACTTTTCCCGAATGGGGGCTTTCTATTGTAGAAATGATTTTCCGTTCGGTACGAAGCTCGGCTAAATCAAGGAATGCGGTTTTTCTTCCATAAGAGAGCCTTTGGGAACTATTTCGTAGGAATAGGCTTTCTCAAAGGCTTGGTGTCCGGCATCTGTTATAAGTCCTCGGTCTTCAAGATTGATACAACGTTCTTTGTTTAACTCAGTCCAATGACTTCCTTTGCGATGAGGTGAAAGCCGCTGTGCAAGGCATCCGTCTGGCAATTTCTTTAGAGTTGAATCAATCCACCCGAAGCACAATGCTTCTTCAACAACTTCAATGTATGGAATACATTCGTATGTGGGCTGTTTAGAGCGTGAAGTTACAACCCAACACGATTTCACCCGATTATGGTTGACCTTCAGCCATTCTCTCAACTCGATGCGGTCTGTGAAGTCTAGTAGATTGATAATTTCCATATTTGCCTCCAACTGATATGTTATTAATCCAACTGTTTTCTATAAACTGAGTCCAATGTATTTCCTTCTTTATCTTTCCATACCAACCAGCCGTTGTTGCTGCTACCAATACAGAAATCTGCGGCAGTACTGGGACTTGAAAAAGTTTTATCTGATGTCAATACCAATATTCCGTTCTCAGTAGAAGTGTAATCTTGAAGCATCTTTTCTCGTTTTTCTTTCCAGTTGAAAGACGGAACCATTGTTTTGGCAACAGTACTTCCTTTTAGGACTGTGAATCCATCGGAACTGTAGAAACCTTTTGCATTGCATCCTCTACCTTTGGTGTAGAATAGATGTTCTTCTTTGGGTTGTGATACTTCAAAAATATTGCAACCGATAAATGATGCCAAAAACTTCACATCTTCGAAAAATTCATTCATTGAGTCCTGTTGATGCTCCGGTAGGTTAGGGGCTTTAGGAATTTGTTTATTATCGCTTAAAACAAAAGCGTTTGCTTTCTTGGCTTCGGCTATAGCTTTATGTTCTAGGTATTGCACATCAACTTTAGTCATATCGGCGTCTTTCGATACAAATATGAGTGCTTTTTGCCAAAACGATTTTTTGCTATCGTGGTCTTTTACACGTTCTTTAAAGTTCTCCGTTTCACCTATATACGCCTGCGGCTTGGTTGATTCATCTTCCCCCAGCAATATATAGAATGCAGGTTTTTGTAACTTCTCTTGTGTATTCAAATAAGAGAGATTAGAACGTGGTACGACAAACATTTGGCAAATTTTGTTGCTAATGAATGCGTATTGAGTTCCTTTTGGGTCTCCATCAATGAGATATGTTGTTACTGTCTTTCCCATAAATATGTCTAAATTCAATTACTTTGAGGTATAACTCATTTAAGAACTGACTTTTCTTAATGCAAATATACACTATTATCGAATATAATTCCCTATATTTGTCTAATAAAATCATATCAAGTAATGAAACTGAATAGAATAAAGACTGTTTTATCCGAAAAAGGTATTTCTCAAACGTGGTTAGCTAAACAGCTAGATAAGAGTTTCAGTATGGTCAATGCCTATGCCTGTAATCGGATTCAGCCTAATTTGGAAACCTTGCAACGGATTGCGGAGATATTACAAGTTGATTTGAAGGATTTGATAACCGATAAAAAAGAAAGGTTACAATAAATTATTTAATACGGTTAGGAGGTTCTGGTTCCTTTTGTAACCTGTTGCAGATGTGCCTATGAACTTCTGATAATATATATTATTAAGAACATGACTCCTGAAGAAAAAGCAAGAATAAAGATAGACCAGTGGTTTGCCGATGCTGGTTGGAAAGTAGTCAACAGGGAGGATTATGAACCTACTTGTACGGCTGTAGCCATAAGAGAAGGTTTATTGAAAGGAAATCTTGAGGCAGATTATTTCCTTTTCATTAATGGAAAAGCAGTAGGGGTACTTGAAGCTAAGCGTGAAGAAACGGATGCTTTTGCTTCAGAGGTATGCGAGCAAGCAGCCTTATATGCAAGAAGTGTTCCGAATATCTATCAGGCATATCAAAAGCCATTGCCTTTTATCTTCACTTCGAATGGTAAGGAACTATATTGCTGTGATTTTCGTGAACAAGATTCTTGTTTCAGGCAGGTCATGAATATCCCTACACCACATGAATTGGTAAAGAGGCTGGGAATTGAAGATGCATTTGCCGGACTCCCTACATTGAAAAAGAAAGGGCTGCGTGATTGCCAATATGAGGCAGTGACAGAACTTGAAAAGAGTTTCCGTGCCGGGCAAAATCGGGCGTTGATGGTTCTTGCCACCGGTGTGGGTAAAACATATACTGCTTGTCTTGCTGCCTACCGGATGCTTTCTTATACACCAATGCGTAGAGTGTTGTTTCTTGTAGACCGAAATAATCTTGGAAAACAAGCAGAAGGAGAATTTGGGACCTTCCGTCTGACAGAGAACGGGGAGGCTTTCAATACTATCTTTACGGTCAATCGCCTTCGCTCGTCTTCTATTCCTTCTGATAGCAATGTCGTTATTTCTACAATACAACGTCTATTCTCATTCTTGAAAGGAGAAACTATTGAGGATAATGATGATGACGAGAATGAACCTATAGAGGAAGTAACCTTGCCTCCTAATCCCAACTTACCGCACGACTACTTTGATATGATTATCATAGACGAGTGCCATCGCTCCATTTATGGGAACTGGCGCAAGGTGCTGGAGTATTTCGATACGGCAAGATTGGTTGGTCTGACCGCAACTCCTATCCCTGAAACAATGGCATTCTTCAATAATAACTGCATTGTTAACTACACATTGGAAAAGAGTATTGTTGATGGCGTGAATGTGGATTGTCGGGTATATAGAATAAAAACGCAAGTCACAGAAACGGGTGGGGCTATATTAGAGGGTGAGAAATTTAAAGAAGAAACAAGATATACAGGTGAGGTTAAGATTGTAAGTAGTAAGGAAACCAAAATCTATACAAATAAAGAACTTAATCGGAGTATTATCAATCCGGCACAGATAAAGTTAGTCCTTTCGACCTATCGGGATGTGGTTTATACGGAATTGTTTAATGACCCGCAACGTGAACCAAATATGGACTTTTTGCCCAAAACATTGATTTTTGCTCTCAATGAAGCTCATGCTACAAATATCGTACAAATAGCTAAAGAGGTGTTTGGACGAACTGATGACCGCTTTGTTCAGAAAATTACCTATTCGGCAGGCGACAGTAACGAACTGATACGCCAATTCCGTAACGACAAGGATTTCCGTATTGCTGTCACCTGTACGTTGGTTGCCACCGGAACAGATGTAAAGCCGCTGGAAGTGGTGATGTTCATGCGTGATGTGGAGTCATTGCCTTTGTATATTCAGATGAAAGGGCGTGGAGTACGTACTATTGGTGATGAGCAACTTCGCAATGTTACCCCGAACGCATTCAGCAAGGATTGTTTTTATTTGGTTGATGCGGTAGGCGTGACGGAACATGCGCAAACAGTGGCACCTATAGATGATGCTCCTACAACAAAGACGATTACTCTAAAGGAGCTATTAGAACGTATTAGTCATGGCTATATTCCTGACGAGTATCTCAAACGGCTTGCTGCAACGCTTGCCCGAATATACAACAAGGCGGATGATCCGCAACGGAAAGAGTTTGTCCGTTTGTCTCATGATGACATGAAGGAACTTTCTGCCAGAATATACGATGCACTGGAGAAAGGCATTCTTCCACCGTTTGTAATCACTGATGAGCCTAACAATGAACGTAAGGGGCTAGTCGCTCCGCTTGCCAATCATGCAGATGCTCGGAAATACCTTCTTATACTTGCAGCCGGATTCGTCAATACATTGATGCCGGGTGAAGATACGCTTATCTCCAAAGGGTTCTCCATTGAGGAAGCAAAAAATACGACAGAGGCTTTTGAAGATTTTTGTAAAAAGTACTATGACGAAATAGAGGCACTGCGCATCATTTACAACAATGAGGGAGAGCCTATAACCTATTCGATGCTAAAGGATTTGGAGAACAGACTTAAAATGGCAAACAATCATTTTACATCCAAACAACTCTGGAACTCTTATGCCATAGTTAACCCTAAAGTGGTAAGGCGTTCCATTACCAAAGAAGAAAGCGATGCATTGACCAATATCATACAACTTGTGCGCTTTGCTTTCCACCAAATCGAACGATTGGATAGCGTAGTTACTACCTCTAAACAGTTTTTCAATCTTTGGTTAGGGCAAAACCAGCGTGAAATAACTGACAAACAGCGAGAGGTTATCAGTCGTATTGTGGATTACATCGCTTCTAACGGAGCTTGTACTATCAGAGATATTCGTGAAGATGATGCTACCCATGCAGCCCAAATGATTAGAGCGTTTGGCAATATGCAGAAGGCGGACGAGGCACTTCATTCACTTTACACATTTGTAGTTTTAAGAAAAGCAGCATAAAGAAATGGCAACAAATAATACAACAGAGCAATCGCTCACCAAAAAAGTATGGAATCTGGCAACCACTCTTGCCGGACAAGGAATTGGATTTACTGATTATATTACCCAACTGACCTATCTTTTATTCTTGAAGATGGATGCCGAAAATGTAGAAATGTTTGGAGAAGAGTCGGCTATTCCAACTGGTTATCAGTGGGCAGATTTGATAGTACTTGATGGCTTGGATTTGGTAAAACAATATGAAGAGACCCTTAAATTGCTTAGTGAGCAGGATAATCTGATAGGTACGATTTATACGAAGGCGCAAAACAAGATAGACAAGCCTGTTTATCTGAAAAAGGTCATCACCATGATTGATGAGGAGCAATGGCTCATTATGGACGGTGATGTGAAAGGAGCTATCTACGAAAGCATTCTTGAAAAGAATGGACAAGACAAGAAAAGCGGGGCAGGACAGTATTTTACTCCTCGTCCACTTATTCAGGCAATGGTAGATTGTATCAATCCGCAAATGGGGGAAACGGTTTGTGACCCGGCTTGTGGAACGGGTGGATTCTTGCTTACAGCTTACGATTATATGAAAGGTCAGTCAGCAAGTAAAGAAAAACGTGATTTCTTGCGTGACAAAGCTTTGCATGGTGTGGATAATACGCCTTTAGTGGTGACGCTTGCTTCCATGAATCTTTATTTGCATGGTATTGGTACAGACCGTAGTCCGATTGTTTGTGAGGATTCTTTGGAAAAAGAACCGTCAACTCTTGTAGATGTGATTCTTGCCAATCCTCCTTTTGGAACTCGTCCGGCTGGATCGGTGGATATTAACCGCCCGGATTTTTATGTAGAGACCAAGAATAACCAGTTAAATTTCCTCCAGCACATGATGCTTATGCTCAAAACGGGAGGACGTGCAGCAGTTGTACTTCCTGATAATGTTCTCTTTGAGGCTGGAGCAGGTGAGACTATTCGTAAACGCTTATTGCAGGATTTTAATTTGCATACTATCTTGCGTTTACCTACAGGTATTTTCTATGCCCAAGGCGTAAAAGCCAACGTGTTGTTTTTCAGCAAAGGACAACCGACCAAGGAAATATGGTTTTACGACTACCGTACAGATATAAAGCATACGCTTGCCACCAATAAACTGGAACGGCATCATTTGGATGATTTTGTTTCTTGCTATAATAATCGAGTAGAGACATACGATGCAGAAAATAATCCGCAAGGTCGTTGGCGTAAATACCCTGTAGATGAAATTCTTGCCAGAGACAAAACAAGTCTTGACATTACTTGGATAAAGCAAGGTGGTGAGGTGGACAACCGTTCATTGGCAGAGCTGATGGCTGATATAAAGGATAAAAGCCAAACGATAAGTGCTGCTGTGGTTGAACTTGAAAAGCTACTTGCGAATATTGAAGAAAATTGAGTTATGGGAAAAGAGATTTTCACAAATGATAAATATATAAACGACCTGTTCTTGAAGGTTGTTAACCTTGTCACGCAGGCAAGGGAACGTGTGGCAACAGCCGTCAATATAGCTGAGGTTTATACTAAGTTCCATATCGGACAATATATAGTAGAATATGAGCAAAAGGGGGAAACAAGAGCCGAATATGGAAAGGCGGTGCTGAAAGAACTCTCCAAACGTCTGACTGATAGGTTGGGAGATGGATGGTCATATTCAACGCTTAAGAATATACGGCAGTTTTATATTGTTTTTTCTAAAGGGCTAACCAGTGGTTGTCCAAAGCCGAGTCAAAAGGCTAACCAGTGGTTAGCCGATTATCCGAAGTCAGAGGAATGTATCTCTGAGCCGACATTCGCTCTCTCATGGTCTCATTATCTTATACTGATGAGGGTGGAAAATCCGGATGCCCGCAGTTTCTATGAAATAGAATGTACTCAACAACAATGGTCTAAAAGACAACTCAGCCGTCAAGTAGGAAGCTGTCTTTATGAGAGATTGGCTTTGAGCCGTAACAAAGATGAAGTAATGCGGTTGGCTAAGGAAGGACAATCTATTGAGAAACCATCAGACATTATCAAGAATCCCATCACATTAGAGTTTCTTGGTCTAAAACCCGATGCAGTTTATTCAGAGTCTAAATTAGAGAATGCCATTATCAACAAGATGCAGCAATTCCTATTAGAACTTGCAAAGGATTTCTATTTGAAGCAAGGCAGAAAAGGTTCACATTTGATGAGCAGCATTTCTTTGTTGACTTGGTGTTTTACAATCGTTTGCTACAATGCTATGTGCTTATAGATTTGAAGATAGACAAACTAACTCACCAAGACCTTGGGCAGATGCAGATGTATGTCAACTATTACGACCGCTATGTCAAACAAGACTTTGAAAAGCCGACAATTGGTATTCTACTGTGTAAGGAGAAGAACGATGCACTAGTGGAACTTACCTTGCCTAAGGATGCTAACATCTATGCTTCTGCTTATCAACTCTATCTCCCCAACAAGGCTTTATTGCAAGCTAAGGTGAAGGAATGGATTGAAGAGTTTGAAGAAAATGAGGAATTAAAGAGACTGGAAGAACATGAATAGTAATTGTGCAGCCAAAACTGCACAATTACAAACAGAAATATAACGATGGATACAAAAGCGTTACGTCAAAAGATACTCGACCTTGCGATACATGGAAAACTTGTACCCCAAGATCCCAACGATGAACCAGCATCAGTTCTGCTCGAACGAATCAAGGCTGAAAAAGAACGACTGATAAAAGAAGGCAAAATCAAACGGAGTAAGAAGTCTGCAAAGTCTTCCGATACGCCCCATTATCCCTATTTGTTACCAAATGGGTGGGAATGGTGCAA
>OGYD01002087.1_pt1 | contig 13757 bp, 13 predicted proteins | sample 1576441 | NCBI WGS metagenome assembly OGYD01 (sample SAMEA3541537, study PRJEB24748) | human gut metagenome | biome: human gut; feature: human-associated habitat; material: faeces | place: China | collected 2012 | reverse complement strand
CGGAGAAGGAAAAAGCCGGGAAGAAAGACGAAAAGGATGCCAAGAAGAAAAAAGGCACTGGAGAAGTATGTGAAGGATTTTCATCGGAAATTCCCTGATGTACGCATTATAGGACACAACGAACTGGCAGCGAAAGCCTGTCCGAGCTTCGATGTGCAGGAATGGTTGAAAGAAATAGGTATTAATCAATAATAAAACCGGGTGGTATGGACTTGAGCGAATTTATGAACATTATCCTTGGCGGCGGCCTGGTTGGTACGGTGGCGACCATTGGCTCCTTGCGGGCTACTGTGAGAAAAGCGAAAGCGGAAGCGATGAAGGCCGAGGCCGGTGCAGAGGTTCGCCAGCGTGTGCTCGAGGCGTCTGCCGCCCAGCGCACCCAGCAAAAGCGCCTCGTCGAAGCCCTTCTCGGAGGCCAGCTTTGCCGCATATTCGGTGTCGGTGTCGTCCTTGACGTGGGGCAGGACGATGATGTCGTCCTCCTCCTGCGCCGGGCAGGGCGCGGTGTCGAAGTCGCCCACGATGATGTCGGGGCGGCAGCCCAGCGGCTCACAGTTGCGGTAGCCCGCGTCGCAGGCGATGATGGTGTCGTCGGGCCGCAGCGCCGCCGCCAGCGCAGGGCTGACGGGGCACCGCTGCGCAGCTCGTCTGCACACCGGCCTGACCGCTGATGCTACCCACCTGGATATCGACACTGCAAAGTACATCGACTTCCTGAAGGAGAGCTCCACCATCGACCTGTCCAAGCAGAAGTTCGATATGGAAGACCGCAACCTGAAGATGACCCGTCCCGCATTCGGCGGCCATCTGATGGCTACCATCATCTGCCCCCGCTTCCGTCCCCAGATGTCCACCGTGCGCCCCGGCGTTATGAAGAAGGCTCCCTTCGATCAGGCAAAGGCTGATGCCTGCCAGATCGTGAAGCCCGCTTTCGAGCTGTCCGCTGCCGACATCAAGACCGAGGTCCTGAGCGTGGAGAAGGCTGCTGAGAAGCTGGTCGATCTGATCGGTGCCGATGTCATCGTCTCCGTTGGCCGCGGCATCAGCAAAGATGTCAACAAGGGCATCGAGCTGGCTGAGCAGCTGGCTGCTGCGCTGGGCGGCGGCGTTGTGGGTGCTTCCCGTGCTGTTACCGATGCAGGCTGGATGACCGCTGACCATCAGGTCGGTCAGACCGGTAAAACGGTCCACCCCAAGATCTATGTTGCTCTGGGCATTTCCGGTGCCATCCAGCACACCGCTGGTATGCAGGATTCCGAGTGCATCATCGCTGTCAACAAGAACGAGAGCGCACCTATCTTCGGTGTTGCTGACTACGGCATCGTGGGCGATCTGTTCAAGGTCGTTCCCGAGCTGATCAAGCAGATCGAGGCTGCCAAGGCTGCTGAATAAGCACCTGATTTTCCCCGAACCCTGATTGTGATAAGGCCGCCGCGCAGTGGAAACGCTGTGCGGCGGCTTTTTGCATCCCCGGAAAATCGCACCGTTCTATCCCACCTGTTCCCGGAATAAAATGACACCAAGAGCGGACAGGAAAGGAGCGCGTACCATGGAGTTGAAGATCTTTCGGGATGCCCTGCCGGCGGCGGGGACAAACTGTACCCTCAAGGCAGAGCTGCCGCTGGAAACAGAGATCCTGATTTCTGATTATCTGCCACCGGTGTTCAAACTGGTCAAGTGCTTTGTCAGGCCGGTGGTGCTGCAAAAGCGGCTGCAGCCCGGCAAGCTGCAATTGGAGGGATATCTGCGCTGTGTGGTCTATTATCAGGGGGAAGAGGGGGCGGGCTTGTGCCAGACCGAGCAGAAGCTCCCCTTTACCAAGCTGCTGGATCTGCCGGAGTTCGTCTTCACGGCATGGGCCGTGCAGGTGGAAGGCCAGACCGAATATCTGAACTGCCGCACCGTCAACCCGCGCCGCATCGAGGTGCGGGGGGCGTATGGGCTGGTGGTATCGGTGCATACACAGGTCAAAACCGATGTCATCACGGCTCTGTCGGATGGCGGGGTAGAGCAGAAACTGGTCACCCTTTCCGGGGTGCGGCGTGCCGCTGTGCTGGAAAAGCTGGTCACGGTCGAGGGCGAGATCCGCTTTCCCACGCCGCCCGCCGCCGTTTTGGACCTCAGCGGTAATGCCTCTGTCGGAGACCTCAAGCTCCTGAACGGGAAAGCCGTTGCCAAGGGCGGGCTGGTCGTCTCCTGCGCCTGGCGTGCCGAGGGCGACCCGGTACTGCAGAGCCAGAGCGTGAACCTGAACTTCAATCAGGTGCTGGATGTGGACGGCCTGAGCGAGGACTGCCGCTGTCTCTGCGTGGCCGAGCCGGTGGGCTTTACGCTCACGGAGGGAGAAGGGGAGGAACCCGGCCGCCTGACCGCCACCCTGATGCTGCGCCTGCGGGCGTGGAGGCCCTACCAGCTGCAGTGCGTGGCGGATGCCTTCTCCACGAAATTCGAGACAGAACAGACCCCGCAGACGGTACAGACGGAATCGCTGGCCTGCACCCTGGATGAGACCGTGACCCTGACCGGCTCCGGCCCTCTGCCGGACGCTGGGGCTAAAATTCTGGCCTGCTTTGCCTCCTTTGGCCCGGCCCTGCTGGCATACAGGGAAAACAACTGGGATCTGACCAGCCGGGTGACTGTGACTGCCTTTGGGGAGAACAGCCTTTCGGAGCTGGAAAGCTATGAAAAGGTGTTGGAGCTTGCCCTGCCGCTGGGGCGGGAGCTGCCCTCGGACGCGGAGCTGATCCCGGAGTGCTGGCTCCGTGCCGAGGACCTGCGCTGTGTCTGCGCAAACGGCACACTGGAGGTCACCCTTTCCGTCAAGGCAGAAGGGGCTATCCTACAGCGGAGCGGAAACACCTGTGTGGGCTCCATCGCGCTGGGAGAGCCGTTGACCCCGGCAGACCCGGAGATCAGCCTGCGCATCTATTATGCACAGGCGGGGGAGGAGCTGTTTGCCATCGCCAGGCGGTTCCATGTCTCCCCGGCCCAGATGCTGGCCGCCAACGACCTTGCAGAGGGCACCACGGCCATTGATGCGCCTCGGAGGCTTCTGGTGCCGGGAGCAGGGGGCTGATCCATCCGATTTTGTACTTCATAGAAGGACAATTCAAAGCTAAAGTATGACTTATGAACTAAAAATGAACAAAAAACATCCTGGACCTCTCCCAATTTGAGAAAGGCTCTGCTATAATAATTTTTGTCGTGTAAAAAAGCCTTTTAGATAAAGGAGAAGTTATGATCAAAAATATCGAGTTGGAGAAGGGCGCATACCAGTTTGATGCCAAGATGCCCCTTCGCCAGGCCATCCCGCTGGGCCTGCAGCATGTATTTGCCATGTTCGTGGGCAACCTGACCCCGCTTCTTATCATCACCAGTGCCTGCGGCCTTGCAGGCGGTGAGTTTGCTGACCTGCAGGTCAGCCTGCTGCAGAACGCCATGTTCGTGGCCGGTGTGGTCACGCTGGTGCAGCTGTTCTCCATCGGCCCTGTGGGCGGCCAGGTCCCCATCATCATGGGCACCAGCTCCGGCTTCCTGGGCGTGTTCAACAGTGTGGCTGCTTCCATGGGCGGCGGCGTGCTGGCCTACGGTGCCATCATGGGCGCTTCCATTCTGGGCGGCCTGTTTGAGACTGTGCTGGGCTTCTTCCTCAAGCCTCTGCGCAAGTTTTTCCCGCCGGTCGTCACCGGTACGGTTGTACTTTCCATCGGTCTTTCGCTGATCTCGGTGGGCATCAATTCCTTTGGCGGCGGCAACAGCGCAAAAGACTTTGGCTCCATGGAAAATCTTCTGCTGGCCCTGTTCGTTCTGGTGGTCATTCTGATCTTCAAGCACTGGACCACGGGCTTCCTCAGCTCTTCCGCGATCCTGATCGGCATTCTGGCCGGTTACGTTGCGGCCTTTGTCATGGGTCTGGTGCTGCCCACCACCGGTGTCACTGCCGATGGTGTAGAGTTTACCAAGGCATGGGTGCTCAACTGGAATAAGGTGGCACAGGCCTCTTGGTTTGCCATTCCCAAGCTGATGCCGGTCAAGATCGTGTTTGATATGCGCGCTATTATGCCGGTGATGATCATGTTCGTTGTTACCGCTGTTGAGACCGTGGGTGATATCTCCGGTGTCATGGAGGGCGGCATGAATCGTGAGCCCACCGATAAAGAGCTGTCCGGCGGTGTGATCTGTGACGGTCTGGGCTCCTCCTTTGCGGCTCTGTTCGGTGTACTGCCCAACACTTCCTTCAGCCAGAACGTGGGTCTGGTGGCCATGACCAAAGTGGTCAACCGCATGGCTCTGGCCTCCGGTGCCATCTTCCTGATCCTGTGCGGCCTGATCCCCAAGCTCGGCGCACTGATCTCCATTATGCCGCAGGCCGTTCTGGGCGGTGCTGCCGTTATGATGTTCTCTTCCATCGTGGTCAGCGGCATCCAGCTCATCACCAAGGAAAAGATGACCCCGCGTCAGCTTACCATCGTCTCGGTGGCTCTGGGTGTTGGCTACGGCATGGGTGCCAACAGCGGAATTCTGGCACAGGCTCCGCACGCTTTCCAGCTGATCTGCGGCGAGTCCGGCATCGTTCCGGCTGCGTTTGTGGCGATCCTGCTGAATGTGCTGCTGCCGAAGGATGACAAGGCAGTATAAAGCTCAAAGCTTCTGCCGGGCCAGTGCTTCCAATTGCGCCAGTGCTTCGGGCGTGTCGGCGTCGGCCAATTCATTCCGATCCGCAATGTAAACGGTGTGAACATGCGCGGGATATTTCCGAAGCAGAACACTTCCGCCCATGCCCTGCGGCAAGGTGAGCAGTTCCTGAAAAAGTCCTTTTTCAAACAGAACGGGACTTCCAGTAAGGGGAGACGGGTCGTTACGGACCCGGAATCCCAGACGGAAGATCTCCCGTTCTGTTTCTTTTTGTCGTTCCAGCCGAGTTCTTTGATCCCACCCGGAGATGCCTGCCATGGCTTCCACTGTCTCGCGGCACAAAAGCGGCTGGTCTCCCGGCAGGAACATGCAGCCAAAAAGCTCCGGAACCTGTTCCAGCAGCGCAGAAAGGCCCAGCCGCACCGTATCGTTTCGACCAGGCAGATCGTGCAGCAGCACCGGAACATTGCGGGAGCGGCAAAGCTGCGCAACTTCGTCCGAACGTGTCACCACGATGCGGGCCGAAAGCTTTGGAGTATCGGTCGCTGCAAATGCGCGGCATAGCATCGGTTCCCCGCAGAACGGCGCAAGGAGTTTGTTGGAGCCGAAGCGCTGGCTCAGACCGGATGCCATGATGACACAGCCCACCGGAAGAAGTTCTTTCATATAGTACCACTCCTTCTGAAACGAATTCACAATAGTATTATATCGAAATCTGTGTTAAAATAAAAGAACAGAGAAAAAAAGAGAGAGGAACCTGCATCTATGATGACGATCCGAGAATATAAGCAGGCCGAAAGTCTGGAAGAAGCGTGGCAGCTGAACCAGAAAAAGGCCAACCGTGTGCTGGGCGGCATGATCTGGCTCAAAATGGAGAACATCAATGTCGGTACAGCCATCGACCTGTCCGGTCTGGGACTGGACACCATAGAGGAGACCGAGGACACTTTTTCCATCGGTGCTATGGTCACACTGCGCCAGCTGGAAGAGCACGCCGGTCTTGCTGCGTATACCCATGGCGCAGTAAAGGAAGCGCTGCGGCATATCGTGGGCGTGCAGCTGCGCAATCTGGCAACTGTGGGTGGCAGCATCTACAGCCGGTTCGGCTTTTCTGATGTGCTCACGCTGTTTATGGCCATGGACTGTTCGGTAGAGTTGTACAAGGGTGGGATCATATCCCTGCAGGAGTATGCTGAACGCCCTTATGACCGGGACATCCTTGTGCGGCTGATCGTTAAAAAGGAAGAAGCAGAATTTTTCTATCAGTCCGTGCGCAACAGCCAGACTGATATCCCGGTGCTTACCTGCGCTGCCGCCCGTCTGGAAAACGGCAGCTATCGCATTGCGATCGGTGCGCGGCCGCTCAAGGCTGTGCTGTTTGAGCTGCCGGCAAAGGCGGGTGTTTCTGCGCAGGAACTGGCGCAGAACTTTGCCGATGAAGTAAAGCAAAAAATTGTCACTGGCTCCAATATGCGCGGCAATGCCGAGTACCGCCGCCATCTGGCAGGCGTTCTGACAAAGCGTGCTGTTCTGGAACTGGAAGCACGCACGGCACAGGAGGAAAATTAAATGCAGATCACTCTTACATTGAACGGCATCAAGGTCACAGAGGATGTGGCTGCAGATATGCTGCTGATCGATTTTGTACGTGCCCACGGCTGCAAGAGCGTCAAGCGCGGCTGTGAGACTTCCAACTGTGGTCTGTGCACGGTGTTTCTGGACGAGAAACCGGTGCTGTCCTGTTCGGTACTGGCAGCGCGTGCCAGCGGCCACAGCATTACCACACTGGAAGGCCTGCAGGAAGAAGCCGCGGAGTTCGGCGGCTTTATCGCAGATCAGGGTGCAGAGCAGTGTGGCTTCTGCAATCCGGGCTTTATCATGAACGCGCTGGCCCTCTTCCGCGAGAATCCGTACCCCAGTGAGGAAGAAGTGAAGGAATATCTCTCCGGCAACCTCTGCCGCTGCTCCGGCTATGAGGGCCAGCTGCGCGGCATCATGAACTTTCTGGCATGGAAAAAGCAGAAGGAGGCCGCAGAATGAGTACCATCAACAAGCCTTTCCGTAAAAAAGATGCCATGCAGCTGGTCACCGGCCAGCCCGTCTATATGGACGATGTGATCCCGCAGGACTGCCTGATTGTAAAGCTGCTGCGTTCTCCGCACGCAAATGCCATCGTCAAAACTATCAATACGGCTGTAGCAAAAAAGGTGCCCGGCATCGAGGCGATCTTTACATGGGAGGATGTGCCGCAGGATGCGCCGCGCTACACGCAGGCTGGCCAGACCTATCCGGAAGCCAGTCCGCGTGACCGCCTGCTCATTGACCGCCATGTGCGCTTTGTGGGCGATGTGGTGGCCATTGTGGCCGGTAAAGACGAAAAGTGCGTGGATAAGGCTCTCAAGCTCATCAAGGTGGAATATGAAGTTTTGGAAGCAGTGCTGGACTATCACACTGCCAAGGACAACCCCATTCTGGTGCATCCGGAGGACAACTGGGCCAGTCTGTGTCCGGTGGGAGCCGACAACAAACGCAACCTCTGCGCCCACGATGAGAGTGGCTCCGGCGATATCGATGCAGTGCTTGCAGCCAGCGATGTAGTCATTGACCACATTTACCACACCAAAGCCTGCCAGCAGGCCATGATGGAGACCTTCCGCACCTACTGCTCCATTGATACCTATGGGCGGCTGAATGTGCTCAGCTCCACGCAGATCGTGTTCCATGCACGGCGCAATATTGCGAACGCACTGCATATTCCCAAATCTATGGTGCGCGTGGCAAAGCCCCGCATCGGCGGCGGATTTGGTGCTAAGCAGACGGCGGTCAGTGAGGTGTATCCGGCTTTTGTGACTTGGAAGACCAAAAAGCCCTCCAAGATCATTTTCAGTCGTGTGGAAAGCCAGATCGCATCCTCGCCGCGTCACGAAATGGAGATCCATGTGCGGCTGGGTGCTACGAAGGACGGCGTTGTGAAGGGCATTGATCTGTACACCCTTTCCAATACCGGTGCTTACGGTGAGCATGGCCCTACGACCGTGGGCCTTTCCGGTCACAAGTCCATCCCGCTGTACGGCAAGGCAGAAGCCTTCCGCTTTATCAGTGATGTGGTGTATACGAACCACATGTCTGCCGGTGCTTACCGCGGTTACGGCGCAACGCAGGGCCTGTTTGCGGTAGAATCTGCCGTCAATGAGCTGGCCCACAAGCTGAACATGGATCCCTTTGAGCTGCGTTTGAAAAACACCGTGCAGGAGGGCGATGTGATGCCCGCCTACTATGGGGCTGTCAACACCAGCTGCGCGCTGGACCGCTGCCTTGTCAAGGTGCGGGATATGATCGACTGGGAGCACAAATACCCTGCCCGTGATATGGGCAACAGCAAGGTGCGCGCTGTCGGTATGGGCATGGCGATGCAGGGCTCCGGCATTTCCGGCATGGATGTGGGCAGTGCCACCCTGAAACTGAATGACGACGGCTTCTATACCCTGATGATCGGTGCGGCCGACATGGGCACCGGCTGTGACACTACACTGGCGCAGATTGCCGCCGAAGTGCTGGACTGCCCTCTGGACAATATCACGGTCTTCGGAGCTGATACGGATACCTCGCCCTATGACTCCGGCTCCTATGCGTCCAGTACCACTTACGTTACCGGCAAGGCCACCGAAAAGTGTGCCATGAAGCTGTGCGGCCAGATCTGCAAGCTGGGCGCAGAGCTGCTGGAATGCACCGAGGACGAGGTGGAATTTGATGGAAAAGATGTTTTCAAGAGCAAAGATCCCACACAGAAAAAGTCTCTGAGCGAGATCGCGTATGCTTCTCAGTTCGGCCACATGGTTCCGCTGGAAGCCACCGAAACACATACTTCGCCTTTGTCGCCGCCGCCGTTCATGGTTGGTGCTGCTGAGGTGGAAGTGGATACTGAGACCGGCGAGGTAAAGCTGCTGGAGTTTGATGCCTGTGTGGACTGCGGCACGCCCATCAACCCGAACCTGACCCGTGTGCAGGCTGAGGGCGGTCTGCTGCAGGGCATCGGCATGACTCTGACCGAAAACATCACCTACGATAAAAATGGCTACCCGGAAGAGAACTCTCTGTTCCAGTACAAAATTCCGGCCCGCACCGATGTGGGCAAGATCAAGGTTGAATTCGAGAGCAGCTATGAACCCAACGGACCCTTTGGCGCAAAGTCCATTGGTGAGGTGGTCATCAACACACCGCTGCCTGCCATTTCCGATGCGATCTATAACGCTATCGGCACCCGGTTCTATGAGCTGCCCATCACACCGGAAAAAATCGCCATGGCAGTTGCAGAAAAGCAGAAATGATCGACGAAAAATTTTTTCCGTTTCTTGCGGAGAAGGGACATGTTATTTCTCTGGTGGGCGGCGGCGGAAAGACCACACTGATGTACAATCTGGCTGCGCACTGCGCCCGCAAGGGTTGGCGGGTATTGGCCGCTACCACCACCCATATTATGCAGCCGCCCGGCGGGGTCTGGGCACAGACGGATGCAGAGCTTTTCCGCCTGTGGAAGTGCGGCAGTTATGCCGTGGCCGGAACCGCTGCACACGGCGGCAAATTGACGGCCCCGCCGCAGGCACAGCTGGAGCGCTGGATGACCCTTGCAGATATCGTGCTCATTGAAGCGGACGGCGCAAAACGGATGCCCTGCAAGGCACCCGCTGCGCACGAGCCGGTGCTTTTACCGCGGTGCGATACGGTTCTGGCCGTAGCAGGGCTTTCTGCGTTGAGGCATCCGCTCCGGGAGGTCTGTTTCCGGGCAGAGCTTGCCGCAGAGCTGCTTTGTGTTCCGCAGGATGCGCAGTTGACACCGGAACTTCTGGCAAATCTGCTTGCAAGTGAAGCCGGTGGAAGGAAGGCTGTAGGGGATCGCAGCTTTTATGTTGTACTCAATCAGGTCGATACAAAAGAGCAGGCTGCTCTGGCCCGGCAGGTGGCTGATATTCTGAAAAAAATTTATCGGATTTCCTGCGCTACGTCTCATTTCGAGAAAGGAGAACGTGCATGAGCAAAGAAGGCAAGATCGTGTTCTGCACCGGCGGCGGATGTACCGCAAAGCTGGGAGCCGGAGCGCTGAGCCGTATTCTGGAAAAGCTGCCGCGCGGTGCAAGAGACCCGAGCCTTCTGGTCGGGTACGACAGCCGGGATGATGCGGCTGTATACCGCATAACAGATGATATCGCGCTGGTACAGACAGTGGATTTTTTCCCGCCGATGGTGGATGACCCCTATACCTTCGGCCAGATCGCAGCGGCCAACGCCCTGAGCGATGTCTATGCCATGGGTGGCGAGGTGAAGACTGCACTGAACCTTGTCTGCTTCCCGGAGAGCATGGATCTGAACATTCTGGGCGAGATTCTGCGCGGCGGAGCCAAGAAGGTGGCCGAAGCGGGCGGAAGCCTTGCAGGCGGGCATTCCATTGCCGATACAGGTGTGAAATACGGACTTTCGGTGACTGGCCTTGTGGACCCGAAAAAAATGTATACGAATGATTCCGGCAGGCCCGGCGACAAGCTGATTTTAACAAAAGCTCTGGGCGTGGGCCTGATCTGCACGGCAAACCGTGTGGGCGAAGCGGCACCGGAAGATATGGCCGGTGCCATTGCGTCCATGACAACGCTGAACAAAAACGCTGCCGAGATCAGCCGAAAGTATACGGTCCACGCGGCAACCGATGTGACCGGTTTCAGTTTTCTGGGCCATCTGCACGAGATGATGGGCGGAAAGCTTTCCTGTATCATTGATGCACGGATGGTGCCGGTTCTACCGGGAGCCGAAAAAGCGGCAGATGATTTTTTGTATACTGCTGCCGGACAGCGCAACCGCAACCATACCGGCCCATATGTCACTTTTGAAAATGTGCCGTTTGCAATGGAAGAGGTGCTGTTTGACCCACAGACTTCCGGCGGACTATTGCTGGCCGTGTTGCCAGAAGAAGCAAATGCGCTGGAAGCAGAGCTGCAGGCCGCTGGCCTGCCCGCAAAGATCGTGGGTGAGATCATACCCAAAACCGAACAGGAAATCACTGTAAAATACTGATGGAGACCTACAATTATGATGCTGAAAGTTGATGCCCGTGGTGACACATGCCCGCTGCCCGTTGTAAAAGCCAAAAAGGCGATCTCTGAACTGAAGGGTGCCGGTGAGGTGGAAGTGCTGGTGGATAATGAGATCGCCGTGCAGAACCTTACCAAAATGGCCCAGCAGAAAGGTTATCAGTACAGCGCCGAAAAGCTGGCCGAGCGGGAATACCGCGTGCTGTTCACGGTCGGCGAAGCGTCCGAAACACCCACTGAAGAAGCACCGGCCTGTGCACCGGACACCCGCACGGACACGGTGGTTGCCATCAGCTCTGATAAAATGGGCATTGGCGCAGATGACCTTGGCAAGTCCCTGCTCAAGGCCTTTGTGTTCGCACTTACCCAGCAGGATCAGCTGCCCAAAACAGTGCTGTTCTATAACGGCGGCGCGTCCCTGACCTGTGAGGGTTCGCCCATGCTGGATGACCTGAAGGCACTGGAAGCACAGGGCGTGGAGATCATGACCTGCGGCACCTGCCTGAATTTCTATGGCCTGACCGAAAAGCTTGCTGTTGGCAGTGTGACCAACATGTACACCATCGTGGAAAAGCTGACGCAGGCAGGCAACGTGGTGAAACCGTGATCTATCTGGATAACGCTGCCACGACCCTGCGCAAGCCGCCGCAGGTAGAGCAGGCTGTGCTGGACGCAATGCGCACGGCAGGCAATCCGGGACGGGGTGCCCATGAGCCAACGCTGCACGCAAGCCGTCTTGTTTATGCTGCGCGGTGCGCAATGGCAAAGCTCCTCCACGCACCAGACCCGTCCTGTATTGCTTTTGCGGCAAATGCAACGGAGGCCTTGAACATTGCATTGGGTGGGCTTTTTGCACCGAGCGATCATATCATCACAACGGTATGTGAGCATAACTCTGTTCTGCGGCCGCTCTACCGGCTGCGGGAACAGGGCTTGCAGTTCAGTTTTGCGGGCGTGGATGAGCGCGGACGGCTGCAATATGATGACTGGGATAAGCTGGTTCAGCCCAATACAAAAGCGCTGGTCGTAACAGGTGCTTCCAATGTGACCGGCAACGGAACGGATCTTGCAAAAGCAGCGGGTTTTGCGCACCGGCACGGCCTGCTGCTGATCGTGGATGCGGCCCAGACGGCGGGTTCACAGTCCATTGACGTACAGGCACTGGGCATTGATGTGCTATGCTTCACCGGGCATAAGGCGCTGCTTGGCCCGCAGGGAACAGGCGGCTTGTATGTGCGCCCGGGGCTTTCCATCCAGCCATTGGTAGTGGGAGGCAGCGGCGTACACAGCTTTGATGAACAGCATCCCGCACAGATGCCCACCGCTCTGGAAGCCGGGACGCTCAATGTTCCGGGTCTGGCGGGCCTGTGTGCCGGTGTAGAATGGATTCTGGCTCAGGGCGTGGAAACGCTGTGTGCAAAAGAAACTGCACTGGCGGCGCTCTTTTATAAAAACATTCGAGATCTGCCGAACGTGAAGATCTACGGCGACCCGGAAATGGCGCTGCATGCTCCCATTATCTCGCTCAACATCGGAGACGAAGATTCAGCCCGCATTGCAGATATTCTGTGGGAGGACTACAGCATCTGTGTGCGTGCCGGTGCGCACTGTGCACCGCTGATGCATAAAGCGCTGGGCACGGTGGAGCAGGGCATGGTACGGTTCAGCTTTTCGCATTTCAATACGGAAGCCGAAGTGCTTCAGACCGCAGCCGCTGTTCAGGAGCTTGCACAGGAGATCTGATATGCGCATCAAAAAAACTTATATTGTTCTTTCATTCCGCACAACGCTGGATGCCATGGAATGGGAAAAGCAGTGCCTTGCGGAGAAGGTTCCGGGCAGGCTCATCCCACTGCCGCGCGAGATCTCCGCAGGCTGCGGCCTTGCCTGGCGGATGCTGCCGGAAGAATTTGAGCAGTGGCAGAACCGGCTGGACCCGGCACGTTACGATCAGGCCGCAGCAGTAGAACAGTAATAAAGATAAAACAGGAGAATGACGCATGGGTAAAATGCCGCTTTATACAATGCTGCAAAAAGCCTGTTCTGCGGGCGGCTGGACGATGGTGGCCCAGTTAGAGGGCGATGCCGCGGGGAGCCAGCTGCTTTTGCTGGAGGGCAGGCCTGTGTGGCAGAGGGGAGACAGCACCGTACTGCTGCAGCACCTGACAGAACTGCAGGGCTACACAGCAGCTGGTATCCACTCTGTTGCAGGCACAGACATCTTTGCGGAGCGCTTTGGCGCGGTGCCGCAGCTGGTAGTCTGCGGCGGTGGACATGTGGCTGCAGCCGTTGTGCAGCTTGCAAAGCTGCTGGGCCTGACGGTCCTTGCAATGGATGACCGCGAGGAATATGCACAGCAGCTGCGGCTGGCCGGAGCCGATAAAGTGCTCTGCCTGCCGTTTGATAAAGCGCTTGCGCAGGTACCTGACGGCGCAGAGACTTATTTTGTGGTCGTCACCCGGGCACATGCATTTGATGTGGACTGCCTGAAGGTGATATTAAGAAAGCCTGCAGCATATGTTGGCATGATGGGCAGCCGCGGGCGTGCCGCACTGGTGCGCCGTCAACTTCTGGAAGCCGGTATCGATGCCGAAAGAGTGGAGGCGTTGTACGCCCCCATCGGGCTTTCCATCAGCTCACAGACGGCAGAGGAGATCGCACTTTCCATTCTGGCACAGATCGTATCGATCAAGAATGCGCGTCCGCAGACGGAGGGCTTTTCATCTGCCCTTCTGGAAGCCATGGCTCAGACAGATGCCGCCGGGCAGCAGGCGGTGCTTGCTGTGATTGCGGCGCGGCACGGCTCTACGCCGCGGGAAATCGGCGCAAAAATGCTGGTTCGCACAGACGGCTCTATTGTGGGCAGCGTGGGCGGCGGTATTATGGAGCACCGCACCATTCTGGCTGCACAGGAAATGCTGACGGGAGCGGCTCCGGCGTATCAACGGCTGCATTTTTCGGCAGACGGCAAAAATGATGATGCAGCAATAGCCAAAGTATCCAGAGCATAACCCAACTGAACACCAAAATCACGAAGGTAGA
>OGYD01002084.1_pt1 | contig 13766 bp, 14 predicted proteins | sample 1576441 | NCBI WGS metagenome assembly OGYD01 (sample SAMEA3541537, study PRJEB24748) | human gut metagenome | biome: human gut; feature: human-associated habitat; material: faeces | place: China | collected 2012 | reverse complement strand
TCTTGGACAGCATGGTGCTGACGCTCAGGCAGGTGTCGGTATCGTCGTCTGCTACCAATGCGCGCAGCCCTTCCAGCTGCGGGATCTGCTTCTGCTCCACCTTTCGTCCGCTGAGTGCGAAACAGAGATCTACGATGAATTCGCTGCCCTTGCCCGGCTCGCTCTCAATGGCAATGGTGCCGCCCATCAAGTCCACAATGTTCTTGGTGATGGACATGCCCAGGCCGGTGCCCTGAATGCCGCTGACTGTGGAGCTTTCCTCTCGGCTGAACGCCTCAAAGATGTGTTTCTGGAACTCTTCGCTCATACCAATGCCATTGTCCTTGATGCGGAACTCATAGCAGCCACGGCCCTTGGGCGCACCGTTCTTCTGGGCAATGCGGAGGCTGATCGTGCCGCCTGTGGGAGTGAACTTGATGGCGTTGGACAAAATGTTCAGCAAGATCTGGTTCAGCCGCAGCGGGTCGGTGATGATGTCCTCATTTTCCACATCTATGGTATCGATGAAAAGCGACAGCCGCTTTGCCGAAACATTGGGTTGAATGATGGAGCGCACATCGTGGACGAGGTCCGGCAGATGCACCGCTTTTTCATCGATCTTTACTTTTCCGCTCTCGATGCGGCTCATATCCAGCACATCATTGATGAGGGAAAGCAGATGCTGGCTGGAGGTCGAGATCTTTTTCAGGTAGTCCAGTACCTGTTCTTTATTATCAATATGGGTCGCAGCCAGCGAGGTGAAGCCAATGATGGCGTTCATGGGAGTACGGATATCGTGGCTCATGTTGAACAGGAACTCCCGCTTGGCGCGGTTTGCCGCCCCTTCGTGCTGGAGTGCGATCTCCAGTTTGCGATTCTGTTCCTCCAGCTGAGCCTGATACTTTCTCTCCTGTTCTTTTTTCTGCTGCTCCATCTCCTGCACGGAGCGTCTGCGCAGCACCTGAAGGATCATTACAAGCAGGATATAACTGACCAGTGCCATCAGAATCGATGGAAGGGATTCACGGAAGACCGATTTTTCGTCTGTATACGCATAGAGATCAAAAGATCTTCCATGGCAGTACATTCCAAAATAGCAGCCGGAGCCGTTCCAATCGTGGGTATGGGTCAGCGTTTCGGCGGTCCCGGTTTTGCGGATTCCCTGCACCAGCGGACTGTCCGCAGCACCCTGCCCGATCAGCTCCGGGCGATTAGAGGCAATGACCTGATTGTTCTGCACGATGAACAATGTGCCGCTGGTCTCAGCTGAGTAGCCGTCCAGTACGCTCTGGATGGACAGAGCTGTTCCCTCTACGAATTCTGCCGGGGTATAACGGTAGGCAAGCAGGATCACATCGTTGTCTTCTGCCCGATATGCCGCAACATCCACGGCAGACCCATCTTCCAGCAGGACCCGCTTCAGGTAGGTCTTTTGCAGGTAAGAGAAAACGTCCAGAACGGTATCATTTTTGAGCTGTTCTCCAAACCGGGCATAGCCGATGCCGTTCGTTGTGGATTCGCACAGGAGCGTACCGTCCGGGGCCAGAACCGAGATCCCTGTGAGCCAAAGCGTCTCCACCTGCTTGTTCAGGCACTGCGGATCGGAAAAATCGAGCGCAGGGTCCTGTGCCAGCTGATGCACCGCTACCGCTGCGCGGCGGAGCGCTTTGGCAACAACGGTATCATTGTACTTTTCAAAGCTGGTGGACTGCGATTTGACAAAATCAAGAGTCTGGCAGAAACGCTCCTCTGTTGCGCGCAGTGCCCGCCAACTCGAGAAAAAAACGATGCCGACCATAAAAAGCACGCCGATGATCAGATGGATTCCCCATCTCCATGTATCCGGAAGGTTTCTGTTTTTATGTGCCAATGGTGTCTACCTCCAGATACTGCGAAGCATGCTCAAGATATCGGCCAAGGATCTGCTCCAGTGTGCCGTCTGTGCGCATCTGCGCAAGAACAGCGTTTAGCTGGCTGTCCAGCCCACGGCTGTCATTTTTTGCAAAGGCGATGCCCAGGCCGGTGACCAGCAGCGGTTCTTCGAGGATGCGGAACTCCACAAAATTGTCCTTCATGTATTGCAGGATGGCCGTTTCATGGGCAGCGATGGCATCCACGTAGCCGCAGGCCAGCATCGCATACTGCACGCTGCGGTCTTCGATGCTGAACACATCGACCGTTTGCGGGATGCGCGGATCAGAGCCGTTGAGGAAGATCTCCTCCGGCTTGCCGGTGCTCTGCACGGCGACGGTCTTTCCGGCAAGGTCGCCGAGTGTCCGGATGCTGCTGTCGGCATCCACCGCAACCACCTGACGGCTCACCATGTAAGGCCCCGCCCAGCGGTATACCTCTTCGCGTCCATCCATGGAAAAGCAGCCCCAGATGCAGTCGATGGCGCCGCTTTCCACAAGATTTGTTTTCTGCTCCCAGTTGATCGTTTCAAACCGGGCAGCATACCCCATGCGGCGGAACGCCTCGGTGGCGATCTCCACATCGATCCCGGTGGGAACACCGTCATTATTCAGATAGATATAAGGTGGATAGCTGTCGCTTCCCACAACGATTTGTGCAAGACCGCTGTCTTTCGCTTCCTTTTCTCCGCAGGAAGTCAGACTGCTTACGGCAGCAGCTGCCGCCAGCAGCGTGCATCCGTTCAGGAATGCACGGCGTGAGATTCTGTGTTTCATTCGGGCTTTTTATACTCCTGTTTTGATTGCATCCGCAGCTCAGTTGTGCTGCTGTAATTCTTCTTTCAGGGCAGCTTGGATATCCGTCAGGCATTGCAGCAGAAGCGGCTTCCTGTTGATGAAGTTTTTCCAACAGCTGCTGCTCACGCGCTTTGTAATATTCCTCGATCTCGGAAAGTGTATTCACGTTCTAAGCTTCTCCTGCATCATTTACATCGCTTGTGTGCTCCCTCTGCGGAAACGCGCTTGTCCGCTATTTATTTTCGGGGGGATAACACGAAAGCGTTTTACCGTCTGCTCCAGCGCAGCAATATCCACAGGTTTGGACAGGTGCTCGTCCATGCCGGCTTCCCTGCTCTTCTGCATATCCTCAAGGAAGGCGTTGGCGGTCATGGCAAGGATGGGAATGATCCTGCCCAGCGGGTTTTCACCGCTGCGGATGCGGCGGGTGGCTTCCAAGCCGTCCATCACAGGCATCTGCACATCCATCAGGATCATGTCGTACTCGCCGGGCTTTACGCTGGCAAAGGCATCCACGATCTCCTGACCGTTGGAGCAGATGGTGCAGCTTGCGCCCTTGGTCTCCAGCAGCATCTGCAGAATTTCGGCGTTGAGGGCGTTATCCTCGGCGCAGAGGAACTTCATGCCGCACAGGGGCGAAGCAGTATCCTCTTCCTCCGGGAGTGCCTGCGCCTTTTGTGCCGTGTCAGTCTCGATATCAATCGGCAATTCCAGCACCACCTCAAAGCGGGTGCCTTTGCCGGAGGCACTCTCCACGCTGATGGAACCGCCCATCAGGTCTACGATGCTCCTGGTGATGGCCATGCCAAGACCGGTGCCCTGCACCTTGTTGATGCCGGATTTTTCCTCCCGGGTAAAGGGGTCAAAAAGGGTCTTTTGAAAGTCCTCGCTCATGCCGATGCCGTCATCCTGCACCACAAAGCGGTATTTGGCGTAATGCTCGGTATGGGTAAGCTCCTCTACCTCCAGCCGGATGTGCCCACCGGTGGGCGTGTACTTGACCGCATTGGAGAGGATGTTCATCAGCACCTGATTCAGGCGGTTGGGGTCGGCGCACGCCCGAGAGGACATTGACCTTGTCCTTCTCGATCTTCATGCGGCCGCCGCGGCCGTAGCCCTGCTGGCGGCGTGCCAGATCTTTATTGATGGACTCGAGGTCCAGCTTGAGGCCGGCCGGCAGTCCTTCGAGGATAGCCGTCAGGCACGGGCCGTGTGACTCGCCCGCAGTCATAAAACGCAATTCGCTCATATCCAAACACCTCACGTATTTCAAAAACAATATTGATTACAGTGTAAAGGATACGCGCCTATAAATCAAGGTCTTATTTCAATGGATACCTGTCCTCATTCAAGAGAAGCAGCCGTCTCTTCCGCTGCCTCGTCGTCCGCCCCGCTCTTCGCCTCATCCTGTGGCCAGGCGTAGGCCGTGACGACGAGCTGACACTGCAGCGTGCCGTCCTTGCCCTGCACCTGCTGCTCGATGCGCGTCTCGTGGATGGCGAGCAGCCGCTCCGACTGCTGCAGGCGGCGCAGGAAGTCGAGCACCGAGAAGTACGAGCCGCTGCAGGCAATGGAGACGGGCATCTCCTGTACACCGTCCACCAAGCGCACCTCGGCCGGCGCAACCTTTTGTAGTTTCACCTGACTCTGCAGCGCCTTATGCTGCAAATCCTGCAAAAAATCTCCCTGCCCAAGTTCCCGTGGCAACACGCGCTCAGTGCGCCCCTCGCGGTCTGAGAGCTCTTTCTCGTAGGCGGCGAGGTCGCCGTGCACGTTCTTGAAATTCATGACGGCGGCCAGGCGAGTGCGCAGCTCGACCGCCTTTTTCTCGTACGCCGCCTGCTCCGCGCGCAGCGGCAGGTGCACGAGCGCACCGTACGCCAGCAGCGCGGTGAGGCAGACGGCGATGCTGGCAGCGAGGAAGCGCCCGTCTCCGCCGCCGAGGCCCATCCGCTCCAATCTTGCCCGTATGTCCTTCATGCGGTCTCCCCCTTTCTTCCACACACTAGATGCCGATGCTGATGCGGAAGGCGATACGGTTCTTCTCCGCATCCTTCCCCTCCTCCGACGCCTCAAGCACGGGCCCCTGCGGAAAGAACGCGCGGTCCGCCTCGAAGGACTGCAGGAAGGCAGAGAGCGCAGCGTAACTGAGCGCTGCGCCGCAGAGCTCCACCTTCTTGTCAGAGCGCAGCAGGATGGACCTGAGCCAGACGCCTTCCGTCTGGAGCTCAGGCCGGCCGAGGTGGACCATCACGCTGTACCACGGCACGGCATCTCCCATGACGGCGGTGGCCTTGGCATCGCGCGCGCGGATTTTCTGCTGGAGCCGCCCCGTCAGCTGCATGACCTTCTCCTCGCGCTGCAGCACGAGGAAGGCCTGCTCCTCGTGCTGGTAATCGCGCCTCGCCTCGAGATAGGCGCGCATGTCAAAGAACGCCGCAGCAAACAGCACGAGAAACGTCACGGTGCAGCAGAGCGCGGCCAGCCTTCGGCAGCGCAGCCGGCGCCCCTGCACCGCACTGCCCCAGAGCCGCAGGCCATCTTCACGAAGGACGGATTGTGCCGCCGCGATGGCCGGCACGAAGGCGCGCTGCGCCTCCGAGAGCACCAGGCCCTGCCCATCCAAGGAAGCCGCCATTGACGATGCTGTCCCCGGCGGCAGGGCCGCGATGCCGCGCAGAGAGAGCCCCTGCTCGCGGAAATCCTCGGCCAGTCTTGCGAGCATCTCCCGCTCCGCCGCGGCGAGCACGACGCGGCCCGCGCCCTCGCGCCGGCAGGCCATCGCATACGCATCAGCCTCGAGCCCCTCATCCGTCAGCCGCGCGTCGAGCTCCCAGTGCGCCGCCTCGCGCCACTCCGCCGCCTCCATATGGGGCGGCAGCTCCGTCTCGTAGAAGCGGACCTGCTCCGCGGGCAGGCAGACAGCAAAGTCGAGCTCGTGCCAGCCCTCGCGCTGCGCGCGCATCGCGGCCGCCTCTGCAAGCGTCAGGCCGCCGTCCAACCGCTCCACCGCCGTGCGCACGAGCGAAAGAGTGCCGCCCTCCACGGCCAGTTCGGCAAAGAGCACATTCCCGTCTCCCGTACCCGATGGGGCAGCCACACCGATGACACGGCGTTGCTCCTCCCAGAGCCAGTTGCCGCCCCTGAGCCTGCCACGCCATCTGTTTTCAATCCTTTGGCTTAATTTACTGAAACCTTCCAGCAGCCGGCCGCGCGCTTCAGCGGCTCCTTCCCTTCCAGACATAAGCATCCCCTTTCCGTTCCAAGAGTCCCCGCACGACCTTGTGGCGCTGCCAGATGTCGCCCTCCTTCTCGCGCGCCACGGCGGCGATCCAGTACGAGCCCGCCTTCTCCTCGACGACGGCCTGCACAATGAGCACGCCCTTCTCCGTCCGCATCTCGCGCGGCGCGATGATTGCCGCATCGTCCACGAGCAGTGAGGGGTCCTGCAGGACGCGCTGTACCGCCTCATGCAGCGTCCCCTCTGCCGCGAGGCGCAGGTTCACCTCGCGCTCGTACGAAGCCGTCATCTTCCGGCTGCTGTAAGCCGTGTAGCAGACCGCCGTGCCGAGCATCATGACGAACACCGTCAAGAGCATCGCCCAGACAGCAGCCGAGCCCTGTTCCCGTTCCATCCTGTCCTCCTCTCAATCGTCTGTCAGTCACTGCGCTCCGGGCCGTAGACCGCGACGGCCAGCGTGTAGCTGTGGCCCGTCACGCGGCTCCTGCCCGTCAGCCGTATCTCATGCAGCCGCGGCGCGAGCTCCGTGCATGTAAGCTCCGTGACGTCGACGCCCGCGAGCGAGTGGTTGCCCGTCAGCGGCCGCGATACATCGCGCCAGACGAGCTTGTCCACACTGTTCACGCGGTGGATCCAGTACTTCGCCGGGAACGTGCTCGTAAGCGATTCGTCCGGCGAACGGCGCTGGTAGAAGATAATGCCCGGCCTGTTGTTGATCCGGCAGGCGCGGACCTCGTACGAGACCCGCGCCTCGTCGGCCATCTGCCGCACGGCCATCTGGACCTCCTGCTGCAGCTCGCTGTCCGCGATGAGGAAAAAGGCAGCGCGGAAGGCCATGACTGCCATGGCCCCCAGCGCTGCCAGAAGGAAGACGAGGACGGGCAGAGAGACGAGCATGTCGAGCAGGACAGTGCCCGCTTCCCTACTTCTCATATGCGCCCACCCTCCTCTGATAGATTTGCTGCTGCTGCCGCCCGCCATACTGCCAGGCGACGGTCACAGCCGCTCGATAAGCGCCCGCCTGCTCCATCCGCTGGATGTCCGTGCGGAGCAGGAAGTCGCCACCTCCCGAGAACTCCGATGCTTCCGGCGAGAAGTCCACGTGCACCTGCCGCAGCGCTGCCCCTTCTGCCAGTGTCCCCGCAGCCGCCTGGTACTCCAGCTGTGCGAACTCCGACTCCGCAAGGAACGTGGCCGCCGCCTCGAAACGGGTCTGCGCCTCCATGCGCAGGCCCTGGCGGTAGACGAGCAGGGCGCCCGCCATCAGGACGAGCACCGCTGCGAGCACGAGCGTCTCGAGCAGCAGGAACCCCTTCTCACCGTCTCTCATCTCAGACTCCTCTCTATTTCCGGTACCGTTCCACGCGGCAGCGGCCGCCCGCGCTCAGGATGATCTTGCGCAGCGACTTCGGCGAATCCGCCCAAGAGAGCACCATCGTGCACGGCGTCTTGAGCAGGCCATCATCGCCAAACGTCAGTATCGGTCCGTCGATTGCCCCCGTCGCAAAGCCGCCCGTGAGCTCCATGCCCGGCAGGAAATCGTGGCGTTTGTGCGTGACACCCCCTGCCAGCATCGTGTAGCCCGTGCGCCGGAACTGCATCCGTGCCTGACGACGCTGCGGCGGCCGCTGCTTTCCGTTCTGCTTCATGCTCTCAGGCCATTGTTCCGTCGTGCGCGAGATCTCGCGCATGTAGCGGATGTCGCTCAGGAGGCACTGCACTTCGTACTCCAGTGCCGCCTCGCGGTAGAGCAGCAGCCCGCGCGGCAGGGCCGCCATCGCCAAGATCGCGAGGACGGCACAGGCGACGATGACCTCGACGAGCAGGGAGCCCTGCTCCCTCATAGCAGCACCTCGTAGGCCGACCAGAAAGCCGCGCCGCCGATATAACTGAGGTACGCGCCCGCCGACAGGAACGGCCCGAAGGCCAGCCGGTCCCGGCGGCCCAGCCACCCCATGCCGAGCAGCACGAGCGCCAGGCAAGCGCCGAGTGCAAAGGCCAGGGCGAGCGCCAAGAGCGTCCCCTGCCAGCCGAGCCAGATGCCAAAGGCCGCCGCATACTTGACGTCGCCAAGCCCAATGCCGCCGCGCGACAGCGTGCGCAGGGCAAAGAGCAGGGCCGCGCCGAGAAGAGCGCCGAGAATTGCATCCTGTGCCTCTCCCATGAGCCCGGCCATCATGAGACCGAGCCCTGCCAAGTAGAGATTGCCCCGGTCCGGCAGCAGTCCCGTCCGGAAGTCGATGACCGCCATGACGAGCAGCAGCACGCAAAACAGGCCACCCCGGACGAGTTCGAGACGGTCCAGGTCAGCCATGGACAGGCCCAAGAGCATCAGGACGAGAAGCAACGCGATGATGATGCGCGCCCGCAAGGGCAGATAGCCAACCATGACTATCCCCTCACTTCTTCGTCCCGTCACTATTTTCTGCGGTCTTCTTCTCTTTGTAAAATGCGCCGACAGCCTTGTTGTTGCAGAGTGCCCGGCTGTTCGCCTTATCGATCGTATAGGCATCCACTCCAACGTCTGCAAGTTTGCCCTCCACATAACACTGCCCCGACGGCGGCTTGATATTGGTATCCTGCAGATAATCCGCCAAATCCGTAATCTTGTCTGGCGCTGTTCCGTTATCGATCTCGTAGACGGCAATCGCTGTATTTAGCGTAGACAGGTCGGACTGGATCTTGGCCGTATTGGCCGAGGCGATGGCAGAAGTGAATTTCGGTACGGCAATCATCGCGAGGATTGCCACGATGCCCACGGCAATCAGCATGCCGATCAAGGTGAAACCTGCTTCATTCTGTCGAGTTTGCATGAAAGAATCCTCCTCTCAACTAAAAAACATTGCTCCATTCTCTCGGAGCGGATGCGCTTTACACATCATTCGCATCCCAATTCGACTTGTCCATATCCAGCGGATGTTTACTAGTTTCTCCGTGTACCCTCTTGAATCCTGCTAATCTTTAAAATATTTTTAATTTTCTTGATAGTAATTCGTAAAAAAGAGCCCCCTCTCTGGAAGGATGATTCCATGAGAGGGAGCTCTTCAATCAATACCAATGCGTGAAGCCCAGCGAGAAGCCGACGCCGTTGTAGCCCGGGTTGTGGGTGCTCATGCCGTTCGACGAATGGTGGAAGAGGTAGGCGAGGCTCAGCGCGTCGCGATCGGTGTAATGATACGTGAGGCGCGGGCCGATGCGCCAGAGGAAGCCGTAGGCGCGGCCGTTGCCCGGATGGGCGTGGTTGTAGACGAGCAGGCTGCCCGAGCCGTCGATGGAGCCGTCGAGCTTGCCTGAGATGTGCTTCGTCCAGCGCATCATGTAGGACGGGCCGAAGCCGACGGCCTCCGCATCGCGCCAGATGTCGTCCTCCGTCGTGCTGCCCGTCGCGCGCTCGAACGTCAGGCCGTAATGCAGCGTCAGAGCGCCGAGCTCCTTGTACTGGCGGTAGACGTGCACGTTGTAGAGGTCGACATCGCGCTTCTTGAAGAAGCGGCCATCGAGGTACTCGAGCTGCACCTCGATGTTCTTGCGCTTCTCCGCCTTCTTGGCCGCGGGCTCCGCAGCTGCAGGCGTGGACGGAGTCTTGGCCGACTCTGTCTCAGCTGCCTTGACCGGCTCGACAGGGAGTCCCTGCGTCTGCTGTGCCTCTGCCTTGCCTGTCTCCTGCTGCGTCGCCTGCCCTGCATTCTCTGCCGTCTGGCCTGCCGCGGCGGCCACAGGCGCAGCGGCCATAGCCGTCGCCTGCCAGGCGAGCAGGCCGAGTGCCGCTATCGGCAGAGCCAAAAGCGTCCGACTACACTTTGACGCCAGTTTCCGTTCAACGTCCGCCGCATCCGTTGTATCGTATTTCTTAGCCATGATGCTCATCCCTTTCAGAAACTTTCGGAAATCCAGCGGCTCGTGCACAGGAGGCCGCCCGATTGGGCGGCCTCCTGTGGTGAGCCATGATCTCATTTGCTCACTTCTCGTCCAGCAGCTCGACGAGCTCGTCGTAGTCCTGCTTGAGCTTATCGTATTCGTCGGCGAGCTGCAGCGCCGTGAGCACAGCAATCTTCGTGCCGTCAAAGCTCTTGACGCTGCCCGCCATCTTCTTCATCAGGTGATCCACGCCGGCCGCCAGCTTCTTGAGGCGCGCGGGGTCATCCGTCCGCAGCGGGTAGCTCTCGCCGAAAATCTCGACGACGACGCGCTGAGGCGCCTTTGGGTCTACATCAGCCATCTGATGCACCTCCGTCCTACTACTCTCTCAACAATGCCTCAAAATGACTCAGGCGCGAAGCTCCGCATCGAAGTGCTTCTCGACAGCCTGGAGGATGTTCTTGAAGGCTGCATCGGCCTCATCATCCGTCAGCGTCTTGTCCTTCGACTGGAACTGCAGGTTGAAGGCCAGGCTCTTCTTGCCCTTCGCGACGTGCTCGCCCGTGTAGACGTCGAACAGCGTGACGCCCTTGAAGTGCTTGCCACCGTTCTTCGCGATGACGCGCTCGATGTCGGCCGAGGCGACGCTCTCATCGACGACGATAGCGAGGTCACGCGCCGTCGCCGGGTACTTCGGCAGCGACTCGAAGTGGAAGCTCTTGCCCGTGTACTTCATGAGCACCTCGAGGTCCATCTCGAAGAGGTAGACCTTCTGCTTGATGCCGAAGTTCACGGCAGCCTGCGGGTGAAGCTCGCCGACGGCGGCGATGACCTCGCGGCCCTTCTTGAAGAGCGCCGTCTTGCCCGGATGCATGGCGAAGTGCTCACCGGCCTCGACCGTGTACTTCGCGATGCCGAGCACGCGGAAGAGTTCCTCGACGATGCCCTTCATGTCGAAGAAGTCGACCATCTCATTCCCCTGGTTCCAGCCGACTTCCTCGCGGCGGCCCGTGATGAGGCCGGCGACCATCAGGCGCTCCTCCGGCAGCTCCGTCAGCGGCAGCGCGTGCGGCAGGAAGACCGGCGCGACGTCGAAGAGCTTGATGTCGTTGTTCTTGCGCGAGAAGTTGCGCACGGCGTTCTCCATGATGGAGGTCAAGAGGCACGTGCGGACGAGCGGCGCCTCATCCGTCAGTGGATTGAGGATGGGGATGGCCTGGCGGAGCGGCGAGTCAGCCGGCACGAGCAGCTTGTCGAAGAGGTCCGTGCTCGTGAAGGCGAACGAGAGCTCCTCCGTCATGCCGAGGCTTGCGAGCGTGTGCTTGATCTTGTCGACAAAGTTCTGCTTCGCGCTCTGCTTGCCCTGGACCATGCGGCCAAACGGCGTCGTGCTCGCGATCTTGTCGAAGCCGTAGATGCGCGCGACTTCCTCCGAGAGGTCCTCCATGTAGGTGCAGTCATTGCGCCACGACGGCACGGTGACGTGATACGATTCTCCGCCCTTTGCTTCGACCGTGAAGCCGAGCTCCGTGAGGATCTTGACCATCTCCTCGCCCGGGATCTCCGTGCCGAGGCGGCAGTTGATCTCGTCCGTCGTGTAGTCGATCGTCACTGGCTGCTTCGGCTCCGGATAGCAGTCGACGATGCCCTGCGTGACCGTGCAGGCGCCCATGTCCTGCAGCAGCTGGCAGGCGCGATCGAGCGCGCGCGGCGTGTTCGTCACGTCGACGCCACGCTCGAAGCGGCCCGAGGCCTCCGAGTGCAGGCCGCAGGCGCGCGCCGTGCGGCGGATGCTCGGACCGTTGAACGAAGCGGCTTCGAGCACGACCGTCGTCGTCTTCTCCGTGACCTCGGTCTCGAGGCCGCCCATGATACCCGCGAGGCCGGCCGGATGCTCGGCATCGGCGATGACGAGCTCCGTGCCCTTCGCGAGGCGCGAGCTGTCGTCGAGCGTGTGGAGGTTCTCGCCCTCTTTGGCGAGGCGGGCCGTCAGCGTGTGGCCCGTGATCTCATCGTAGTCGTAGGCGTGCATCGGCTGGCCGAGCTCGATCATGACGAAGTTCGTCACATCGACGACGTTGTTGATGGCGCGGATGCCGGCGCCCTCGAGGCGCTGCTGCATCCACTCAGGCGACGGGCCGATCTTGACGTTCTTGATGACGCGCGTGCTGAAGCGGTCGCAGAGGTCGCGCGCCTCGATGCCGATAGAGATCATGTCAGCAGCCTTGGCCGCATCGTCCTCGTTGCAGGCGATGGCCGGCCACTTCGGCTTGTTGCCCGTCAGCACCGCGATCTCGCGCACGAGGCCGAGCACGCTGAAGCAGTCGCCGCGGTTTGCCGTGAGCTCGAACTCGAGCACGACGTCGTCGAGGCCGAGCACGTCCTTGGCCGGCACGCCGACCGGCGTGTCCGCCGGCAGGATGTAGATGCCGTCCTTCTCCTCCTCCGTCAGCTTCGTGAGGTCGAGGTGGAGCTCGCCGGCCGAGCAGAGCATGCCGTTCGACGGCAGGCCGCGCAGCTTGCCCTTCTTGATGTGAAGGCCGTTCGGCAGATGTGCGCCGACCATCGCGACCGGCACGACCTGGCCCTCAGCCACATTCTGTGCGCCCGTGATGATCTGGATGAGCTCCTTCCCGCCGACGTTCATCTGGCAGATCTGGAGGTGATCCGAGTCCGGGTGTTTCTCGAGCTTCTCGATGCGGCCCGTGACGACCTTGTCGAGGCCCTCGTCCGCGCGGATGACGTTCTCGACCGGCACGCCAGCCATCGTGAAGCGGTCAGCCAGCTCCTCTGCCGACCAGTCAAAATCAATATAGTCCTTCAACCACTTAATGGAAACTTGCATTGTCTATCTCCTCTCTCAGAACTGGCGCAGGAAGCGCATGTCGTTACGCAATCTCCAGCGGCAGATCGGCACGACGACCGTGTTCGTTACGCACGATCAGGAGGAAGCGCTCACAATGTCCGACCAGATCATCCTCCTCCACGACGGCCAGATCGAGCAGCAGGGCGACCCTTTCACGATCTACAGCCAGCCGGCGTCCGTGTTCGCGTCCGACTTTCTCGGCAAGGCGAACCTCCTCTCCGGCGTTCTCGCGTGTGAGGACGGGGTATGGTGCGTATGCAGCGAAAACGTCCGCATTCCGGTCAACCACGTCGGCGGCAGGGAGGGCGACACCGTCAAGACGGCGGTGCGCGGCGAGTATTTCGAGTTCTGCACGCCAGAGACCGAGGGCGCGAACCCGTTCCATCTCGAAAAGAAGATCTTCACCGGTCTTTCGTGGAAGCTCATCGGCACGCTGGGTACGCAGCCGCTCGATATTTCCGCGCTCGGCACCCACGCCGGAACGCTCTCGGAGGGCGACGATCTCTTCGTCCGCATCCGCCCGGAGAACGTGGTCTACTACAATAATAACTGATCTTCCCCTTACGAAAGGAGTTTCTGCATGGCAAACCAGTACGAAGCCGCCCGCGACATATACGCCGCCTGGGGCGTGGACACCGAAGAAGCGCTGCGGAAGATGGACACCATCCCCGTTTCCATCAACTGCTGGCAGCTGGACGATCTCACCGGCTTTGAGGATTTTGATGCCGCGCTGACCGGCGGCATCGCCGCCACGGGCAACGCCCCCGGCAAGCCGAGAAGCGTGGAGGAATACTTTGTCTCTCTCGACAAAATGCTCTCGCTCGTCCCGGGTGCGAAGCATCTGGCGCTGCACGCGGTTTATCCGCTCACAAACGGCGTGAAGGTGCCGCGCAACGAGATCCGCCCCGAGCATTTCGCCGGGTGGGTGGACTATGCCCGCGAAAAGGGCATCGGTCTTGATTTTAACCCCACGTACTTCTCCCACCCGATGCTGCGCGATAACTGGACGCTCGCAAGCCCCGAGAAGGAAGTGCGCGATTTCTGGGTACAGCACGGCATCGCCTGCCGGAAGATCGGCGAGTATTTCGGCCGCGAGCTCGGCGAGGTGTGCATC
>OGYD01002083.1_pt1 | contig 13769 bp, 10 predicted proteins | sample 1576441 | NCBI WGS metagenome assembly OGYD01 (sample SAMEA3541537, study PRJEB24748) | human gut metagenome | biome: human gut; feature: human-associated habitat; material: faeces | place: China | collected 2012 | reverse complement strand
CAACAAAGGCCCCCTCTTTATCGTAGCCGCCGCCGAATGGCGCATTATCGGCAGCCGAGACTTATGGATGCCTGGAACGATGCAAGAGATCCTTCCACAATACCTCTGACGAGTGACAGCCTCGTGCATCTCAAGTGCCCCAAAGGTCATCATCCAGTGCAGACACTCTACACCTATCTCACGAATGGCTGCGCCGTGTGCAGAGGCCTTGAAACAAAGAAGATTACAGACCAGAACTGCCTGGCTGCGACAGATCCTGAACTTGCTGCAGAATGGGTACGTCCGAAAGATGGCGGTCCATGGACGCCTCAGAACGTGAAAGATGGCAGCAGGAGAGTCATTATCTGGCGCTGCATGGCATGCGGCCATGAGTGGGAGATGACGGTCCATGACAGGCAGCTGAGGATGAACAACCGCTGACCTGCCTGCGACAAGGTCATGGGCTCTCTTGCCTGGAAGTATCCTCAGCTTGCTTCGGAGTGGAGTCCTGACAGCCCGGTCAGTCCCTGGAACATCAAGCCGTTCAGCGGGCTGCACTTCATTCCGGAATGGGTGTGCTCGAAGAATCCGGAGCACAAGTGGAGGATGACAACAGCGACAAGGATCAACAAGGGGAGAGGCTGCCCCTACTGCGAGGCGGAGCAGGAGAAAGGTAGCTCCTGAGCTATGCCATGGAGGCACTGCCTCTCAGCGCGAAGAGCTGAGCAGGCGTCTCAGCGGGCATGCAGCTCCATCCCGGGAGATTCCGCAGGCAGGCAGCTGCCTTGCACCGTCCCGTCTGAGCGCAATGAAGGATAGAATGAATGCATTCTCAGGAAGGACAGCTGCATGGATAGATATCTCGAGACCAAAGAGCGCCTTAGAGCCTTCAGGGACGAGCGTGACTGGAAGCAGTTCCACAATCCCAAGGACCTTGCCGTCTCCATCAGCCTCGAGGCATCAGAACTCCTCGAAGCATTCCAGTGGTCGGGAGCAGATGTCTCATCTGCGGGGCGTGAAGACAAGATTTCAGAAGAGCTGGCTGATGTCCTGATCTACTGCTTCTACATGGCAGATGCCTGCGGCCTTGATCCGCTTGAAATCATGAATGCAAAGCTTGCCGTCAACCAGAAGAAGTATCCGGCAGAGCTGAGCCGTGGCAGCGCGAAGAAATACAACGAGCTATAGACCAGAAAGGGGAGGGTACATGTCGTCCGATGCGCCCATAGTGATCGATATCCCCTATCGGGAAGAAGATGAGGAAGTCGGAAGTGCCATCGATGCTCTGAAAGTCGATATCGACAGCCATGAGCTCGATGCTCGGGACAGGCATCTCCTCAAGGAATATCCTACGGTCTATATCATCCGCAGGTCCACGGAGAAGCAGGTCAAGAACGGCTTCAGGTATGTCGACTATCTCGTTTACGTTGGAGAGACGAATTCGATCGTGCGTCGCACAAAGGAGCATTACACCGACGATGTGACCTATGCTTCCGAGCGTGGCCGCACTGCCTGGAAGAAGCTCAACCAGCCTGGCTCTCGCATGCTTGTCATCTGCCAGAAGCACTTCAACAAGTCATTGACGCTCGATCTCGAGAACAATCTCCTCAGCTATCTTCTGGCATCAGGCGATGTACGCAACAGCCATATCAGGCTCGTGAATGGACGAGGAAACCCTCAGGATGACTACTACACGAAGTCTGAGCTCGCTTCCATCACATCGAAGATCTGGAGGAAGCTTCACCGTTTCGATTCGAAGCTCTTTCAGGCAGAAGCTGTCATCAGGGATTCGGCCATATTCAAGGCATCTCCCTTCCATGCGCTGGGCAAGGAGCAGCTTGAAGCAGAAGATGCGATTCTTGCAAAGCTCCGGAAGACAATGAGCAAGTATGAAGAGCTTTCCCAGGAAGATGCAGAAGTGCCGATAAAGCAGGGAACCCTCATCGTCGTAGAGGGGATGGCAGGAACAGGCAAGACGGTACTTCTGAGCCATCTTTTCCTGCGCGTCATGAATGAGCTGGGAAGCAAGGGCCATCCTGTCGATGCCTGCCTGCTTGTCAACCACAAGGAGCAGGTGACAGTCTATAACGCCATCATGCGCCGTCTCGGTCTTCAGAACAAAGACGATGTTGTCGTGAGTGCTCCTACTAAGTTCATCAACAAGCACAGTGAAAAGGGGCATGGCAAGAAGAATAGCTCGGTCGACAACCAGGACTATCCGACGCATCCCATAGACATTGCATTCATCGATGAAGCACACCTGCTGCTCAATGAGGGAAACCAGGGATACCGTGGCTCCCGGAACATGCTCATCGATATCATGCGTCGTGCCCGGGTCGTGGTAGCTGTCTACGATCTGGCACAGGTGCTCAGGAAGTCGCAGGAAGTTGGCGCAGAAATGCGGAGTGCGCTCTTCCCTGAGGGGCGTTTCTCTGGCGGAAAGACAGAATGTCCTGAGCGCTTGGCAGAGGTAGGCGGATTCCCGTTCCAGGTATCGAACCTCCTCCTTCGCCATCAGTACCGGATCGACGCTGATGAAGAGGTAATCGAATGGATTGATGACTTTGCCAATGGGCGTGGCATCGGAGCCATCCCGAAAGACCGTGCCTACGAGGGACACAAGCCCTATGAGATCAGGGTGTTCGAGGACCCCTTCAAACTTAGGCGTGCCATCGAAGATCGAGCGCTGACCTTCGATCCCAAGACAGGCGAAATGATCGACGATACAGAGCATGGCCTGTCGAGGATGCTTGCTACCTATGACTGGCCGTATTCCAGCAAGTCGAAGCCGAAATCCGGCACGTGGGAGGTAGAGGTCTACCGCGAGGAGTGCCACTGGGTTGCACTCGATCAGCGGAGCCTGCCCGAAGACAGCGAGAAAATTCTGGAAGAGAAGAAGTCATCGGGCGAGTTCTTCCATATGCCCTGGAACTATGAGACAAAAGCTTCTGGGGATGAGGCTGAGGCAGAGAAAGGCCAGGCTTGGGCAGAACAGGGGCACACGCTCGGCGAATGCGGCTCCATCTATACGATTCAGGGCTTCGATCTCAACTACGCTGGCGTCATCATAGGACCGTCGGTGACATGGCGAGAAGGGAAGATTGTGTTTGACCCCTCGAAGAGCTGCAACAGCCAGGCAATCAATGGCAGCTCAGAGCCGGTCGAGAACTTGAAGCATGAGCTAAATGTCCTTCTCAAGCGTGGTGTCCACGGGCTCTATCTATTTGCAGTGGACGAAAGGCTTGAGGAGCATTTGCTTGAGATGCAGTGCATGGGCATGGTTGGCAGTATTAATTGATCAGGTTTTATAGGAGCTATAACGTAAGAAGAGTTTGCTGATACAGAAACAAAGCTATTGGGGCTTTAGATATACGACAGCTGAGCTTGAAGTAGCAGGGCAGTTTAGCACGTGCATGAGAAGTATTCGCATGTAGATAGCTCATTTATCCGATGGAAGCAGATGAGAGAGACCATGTCAGACAGGAGAACTCGAAGGCCGGATGGCGGAGCCAATCTTTATAGTCTCCCTGTCTCATATGTTGCTGTCGATACGGAAACGACGGGCTTGGATTTTGATTTCTGCGACATTATCGAAATCGGTGCCGTCCGTGTCGAAGATGGCGAGATTGCGGATACGTTTGATTCGTTGGTCAATATTGGGTACGAGGTAGGCTCGTTCATCACGGAGCTTACTGGGATAACGGACAAGATGCTTGAAGAAGCCCCTAGTCCCAATGATGTCATTTCGAAGTTTGAGGCGTTTGCAGGCGATAGCGTCCTGCTGGCACACAATGCTTCCTTCGATATGAATTTCCTCTACGCGGCATATGAAAAAGTGCTGGGCAGGCCCATGAAGAATGACTATGTCGATACGCTGCGCGTTGCACGCAAGGCTCTTCCGGAAATGAAACACCATGGCTTGGCTGATATCTGCAAGGCTCTTGGAATATCAAACGAGCAGGAGCATCGTGCAGCTTCAGATGCTATCGCGGCACATGAATGCTACAAGCTGATGCGTCCCATGGTGCTGGAAAGATTTGGTGATGAACAGGGCTACAAGAGGTCGTTCCACAATAGTGGAAATCAGCGCAGAGCGCGAGACATTGTTGCGACGGTAGCTGACATCGATGAAGATAACCCGCTTTATGGCATGAGATGCGTCTTTACAGGCAAAATGACATCAATGACGAGGGAAGAAGTCCAGCAAACACTGGCGAATGTTGGTGGGATACCACAGGACAACGTGCGCAAGGATACTGACTATCTGATCATTGGCAACGATGGTTTCCGTGAATCATTGCACAACACTTCCAGCAAGATCAAGAAAGCGCAAGCCAATCAGCTCAAAGGATTGCCTGTTCAGATAATCTCTGAAGATGCTTTCTTGTCCCTCCTTGACGAGTAGCTAGATAAATAGCGGGTCTGAATGCCATATCAGACATTCAGACCCGCTGCTTTCTATTGCCCGAAGATCTTATCCCTGTTCCAGCCCAATCGTCTCGAGACCAGGCCTATCAATGACCTTGAGGCGGCCGCGGCCCAGGCGCTTCACAAGCTCTTCGCGCTCGAAGGCAGAGAGGATACGGGAGACTGTCTCAGGACGCAGGCCCACCGAGGCTGCAATGTCCTCGAGCTTGAGGTTGATCTCTCTGTTGATGCAGCGCTCGTCTCTGTGCAGAAGGTATTCTGCAAGGCGGCGTCTCGGATCCCTGATGCCGAGCATCATGATCTTCTCTTCTGCATCGTCGAGCTCGGTTCCAAGCATCTGTATCAGGCTCATGGCTACATCAGGATGTGCTGCCAGAAGGGCTTCGAAGTCTGTCCTCTGGATGCGGCAGAGCTCCACCTTCGTGAGGCATCCTACCGAGTAGTGATAGATATGATCTTCCAGGAACATCCCATGCCATATCGCCTGTCCGTCATGCAGCACATCCAAGACGGTCTCTTCGCCCTCGGCGTCGCTCCTGAATGTCTTGATGCGGCCCTTGCGGACAATGAGGACAGACTCGATCGGGTCTCCCTCATGCACGAGGATGGCACCTTTCGGCCATTCCTCGTGCGTCGCCCGCTCTGCAAGCTCTTCCTTGGCCGAGGTGGGAAGGCCAGCGAAGAGACGGATCTTGTCCATGCAGGTGCTCAGGTGCTCGCGGTAGGCACAGCCTTTGACAGGGCAGCTGCTGCCTGATATGCGCTTGTCTGTACCTGCATCCTGCATGCTGGCCTCCACTAGAACCTTCAGCTAACTTTTGTCCATTCCTATGATAGCGTGTGCCGGTCTTGATGCGGCAGCTTCGCGTATCTTGCTCCCCATGAACGTACCCGCTCGAGCATGCCTTCCACATCGAGGACGCCTTCTGCAAAGCCTTTCCGTATGAGCTCTTCCGGCACGAACTCGTCGTACTTGTCGAAGTAGGGGACCTCTCCTGGATAGAGGAGCTCCATGGGATCCAAGGGCTTCGAAGCTTCCTCTGCGAGCACCTGGTAGAACTCTTCGCGGGAGGATTTCATGACAAACTGCATGAAGTAGGGACGCGAGGAGTCGAGGCCCTTGAGGCCAAGCTGGCCTGCGCACTTGATCTTGAGGAACCGCTCGAGTGCGAGGAAGGCATAGGTGCCAAGCCAGGGGAAGAGCACCCACGTGCGGCCACCGAGGTTGATCAGGGGTTCGTCGCATACATGGGCATTGGCTGCGACATGGCGGGCCTGCTGGATGCGGGCGCGGGCATTCGTCTGGAGGTAGGGATAGATCGTGTCCTCCAGAAGGACATTCCTCATGCGCTCGATGATATGCGTATTGATGTCTCCTGCGACCATGCCGAAATATGCTGGGACCTTGCCCTTGACCTTCGTGCACTCGATCAGGTGGCGCTTGTAGTCGATCTCCTCGATGACCCAGACAGCACCGGCAATGGCGATGCGCTCGCCGACAGGAGGTGGCTGCACGATCGTGCCAAGCTCCTGGGACTCGCTTCTGACCGTGAACTCCTCATCCGTGGCAAAGACCGCATAGAAGCGGAAGTCATTGATCTGCCGTTCGCCGGCGAGGCCAACGATGAGGCCGCCGCCCTCGGTGCGCTCTATCTGGTCGATATCCAGAAGATGCCTGAGGAGCACCTGGTAGTCCTCGAGAGACACCCTATGGAACGGCGTCAGGGTCAGCACCTCGCGTGCCAGCTCCTGCGGTGCCATCTCGCCTGAGCTTGCAAGCACCGCCATGGTCTGATGATAGAGAAGGCTATAGGGGAGGCCATCAAGTCTCGGCGGCTCGACCCAGCGCTCCTCGAGATAGAGCTGCACCAAGGCTATGCCCTGAAGGAGCTTCCAGGGGATGGTTTCAGGCATCAAGGCTCTGGCTTCTGGCTGCTCCTCGCGCATGACGAACCACATCTCGGAAGGCTCGCCTCGCCTGCCTGTCCTGCCCATGCGCTGCAGGAAGCTCGAAACCGTGAACGGCGCATCGATCTGGAAGGCGCGCTCGAGGCGGCCGATATCGATGCCTAGCTCCAAGGTTGCAGTCGTGCAGGTCGTGAGCTTTGTCTCCTCGTCGCGCATGAGGTCTTCGGCGGACTCCCTGAATGAGCTCGAGAGGTTGCCATGATGGATGAGGAAGCGGTCGGGCTCTCCTGCTGCCTCGCAGTACTGGCGAAGCGTCGTCGTCACGGCCTCGCACTCCTCGCGCGAGTTGCAGAAGACCAGGCACTTCCTGTTCCTCGTGTGCTCGAAGATGTAGCCGATGCCTGGGTCTGCAAAGACTGGCGCCTTGTCTGAGGGTGCCTCTGCATCCGGAAGCTCTGGCTCGGGCGCTGCGTCTTCCGGCAGGTCTTCCTTGGCAGGGATGTGCTCAGGCGCTGCCACGATCTGAGGCATTTCGTAGGCAGGCTCATCCTCGTCTTTCGTGACACCGCCGAGGCCGTCTTCGCCACGCTCTGGTGCCTGCGGACCTGAGATGTAGAAGTGCTCCATGGAAAGGCGCCAGCGCTCCTTGGGGCCTTCGAACTTCGGGATCACGCAGTCCCTGCCTGTCCCCATGGACAGATACCTTCCCGTCGCGATAGGGTCGCCTATCGTCGCAGAAAGGCCAATCCTTCTGGGGTTCACATGGGCGAGGCGGCTTATGCGCTCGATGCAGCAGAGCGTCTGGTCACCTCTATCTCCTCTGAGGAGCGAGTGCACCTCATCGATCACCACATAGCGGAGGTCTCCGAAGATATGGGGGATGGCAGAGTGCCTATGCAGGAGCATGGCCTCCAAGGACTCCGGCGTGATCTGGAGGATGCCTGAGGGGTGCTTCAGCATCTTCTGCTTGTGGGACTGCGAGACATCGCCGTGCCAGTGCCAGACGGGGATGCCGCCTTCAGCACATAAGGGGTCAAGACGCAGGAACTGGTCGTTGATCAAGGCCTTCAAGGGCCCTATGTAGATGCAGCCGACAGAGGCAGGAGGGTCTTCCCAGAACTCTGTGAGTATCGGGAAGAAGGCTGCCTCGGTCTTGCCGGAGGCGGTAGAAGCGGTCAAGAGCACATTCTCGTCGGTGTCGAAGATGGCCTTGGCAGCGGCTACCTGCACAGCTCTCAGGTTCTGCCAGTTCGAGCTATAGATGTAGTCCTGGATGAAGGGTGCATAGCGCGAGAAGACATCCATGGACTAGATCTCGAATTCCGAGAAGCGGTCATGCTCTTCTGCAGGTGCTGCAGAAGAGGCAGCGTGCTTCTTCTTTGCGGCAGCCTCGACAGGAGCATCCACCGGGGCCTTCAGGAAGTCGCCCTGGATGAGGTCGTCTGCCTTCATGCCGGGGTTCTGGCAGAGGATATCCAGGAGCTCGATGAAGTCGCGGATGACCTCGCGCGGCGTCAGATGGGTGTCTGCACCGACGCGCTCGAACTCGGCAGCAAGGAACTGCACGAGGCTCTCCTGTGTGATGGTCCTCGTATAGCCGAAGAGGCCTGCGTGGATGTCCGCGAGCTTCTCCACGAGCACAAGGAGCTCCTCGTGGGTGAGCGGCTCGAGATGGATGACCGGGGCCAGCATGTCCGAGAGGCCGCCCTGCGCGAAGCGTCCCTGTGTGAGCCTCGAACGCAATGCCTCGTAGGAGTAGAGGCCGCGCCTCCTGTCCTCGATCGTCTGGGGTGTGCCGCCCATGATGATGCCGAGATAATGGGCCTTGCCCTGGAGCGTGTCGTTGTACATCGTGAGGATCTTCTCGTAGTTGTACTGGCGGCTCACGGCATTCGGAATCTTGTAGAGGTTCACGAGCTCATCAATCAGGATGATGAGGCCCTCATATCCTGCAGCCTTCAAGAACGTGGCAAAGACCTTGAGGTAGTCATACCAGTCATCGTCGCCGATAACGATGTTGACGCCGAGCTCCTGGCGTGCCTCCGTCTTCGTGCGGTACTCGCCACGGAACCACTTCGTGACGAGGGCCTTCTTCTCGTCGTCGCCCTCGATGCTTGCATGCCAATACATGGTGAGAAGGCGTGCAAAGTCATAGCCATGCACGAGCTCCTGGATCTGGCCCATGACCGCCATGATCCGCTTCTCCATGGCAGCCTCGAAGCCAGGAGCATCTGGCGCCAGGCCGTCTTCCATCGTGACCTGTGCCTGGATGTTCGAGACCCAGCGGTCGAGCACGAGGTTAAGCGCTCCGCCATCAGGCCTTGTCTTCGTCGAGAGGTTGCGGATGAGCTCTCTATAGGTAGCAAGGCCCTGACCGCCCGTTCCCTGGAAGCGGCGCTCAGGGGAGAGGTCGGCATCGCAGACGACGAAGTTGTTGCCCATTGCATGGTTCCTGATGGTCTGCAAGAGGAAGCTCTTGCCCGAGCCATAGCGGCCCACGAGGAAACGGAAGGAGGCGCCTCCCTCCTTCACGAGCTCCAGGTCATGGAGCAATGCGGCAATCTCACGTTCGCGGCCGACCGTGATATAGGGGAGGCCGACACGCGGGACGACGCCGCCTTTGAGGGAATTGATGATGACAGCGGCAATGCGCTTCGGCACGCGCGGGGCTGTCTGGTTCTGGTCACTCATGCACAAGAGCCTTTCTGAGATCTTCTGCGTAGTCTTCTATCGGTACGGGTCCGTCATCTGAGAACTCGAAGCATACATCGCCCTCGAGGTCGAAGAGCTTCTCGTTCATGCTGTCGATGAGCATGTCCAAGGTAGCGGGCGTAGCGGACACGATAGCTGTGTAGTCCTTGCCATCCAGCAGTGCCAGGGCAAGGTCGTACTCGGTATCCGTGAGCCCGAAGGGATGCGCTGCTTCTGCCTGCCTGGCAGGTGCAGCACCCTTTGTGCCTTCCTGCGGTACAGTTGGCGTTTCTGCAGCGGGAGCTGGGGCAGGGGCTGGTGCAGCTGTCGGAGCAGCAGGAGCGGGAGCCTCTGCAGGCACCGGTGCGACAGCAGGCGCCGTGACGGGGACTGCGACATAGCCTTCGCGCTCTTCGTCGACGAGGAGCGCTTCCTGCGTTACGTGCGCAGCGCTCCTGATGGAGGAGAGCTTCGAGAGGTCGACCTTGAAGCGCCTCTTCTCTGCCGCTTCCTTTGCCTTGGCAGCTGCCTCCTCTTCTTCCTTCTGGGCTGCTATCGCATCATCGATCATGCGCAGCATGTACTTCGGGAGGTTCTGCGGCTTCAGGGCATGGCCAAAGTCCCAGGCAATGCGCATCTCTCGGTCAAGCTCGCGGAAGATGCGGGCAAGCTCGCGGCTCTTGTCCGGGTAGCTGCATGGCTCATGCACGACCCAGGTGCCCCGCTCATAGACAAGATAGGTTCCGGGTGCTGCATCGAAGCGCCTTCCCTCGGCACCAAGATCCTGCCTTATGGGTGCATGGTAGAAGGGGAGCACGATCGAGCGGTAGGGGATGCCTACCGTGCCATCGATGAGGTTCTGCTTCCTCCTCTTTGCGCAGTGGAGCACATACGCATCGAAGAGTCTTCTTGTCACGGCTGCTGCACGTTCCTGGTTCTTGCGGAAGAACGGGGAGCGGGTGGGGTCGAAGGTCGAGATGCCGGCAAAGGCCTCGAGGAGCTCTGCGTCAGAGGGCGGCTCTATGCCATATTCCAGGTTGGGAGCCTCTCGCCCCTCCTTCTCATAGACCGCATTCTGTGCCCTGCGCAGGGTGGCCACATGGCTGAAGAAGGCAAGCGCATCATCCGAGAAGTAGGACTTGGGGTCGATGCCAGAGAATATTGCATAGTCATGCCTCAGAGACCTCAGCGCGTCTCTTGTCATGTTCCAGATCTCTTTGTCGCTGAAGAGCTTCAGGAGCTGGTCAAGCTCAGAGAGGATCTCTTCCGGTCCCATATCCGTGGCACCGACGATGAGCTCATAGGCATAGAGAAGGGCGCAGCAGCCAGGGGCTGCCTCCCTCATGCCCTCACGCCAGAGGGTCCTCCAGCGGAAGTAGTCACGGAGCTCTGTATTGTTGAGGGAGCTATAGGTCGGACGGTAGATCTGCCGCCAGCTATGGTCAGGGAAGGCGCGCTCCTCCGTATAGTCCTTCGCAAGCATGATCTGCTTCTCGAAGACCTCAGGGCTGTCCTGGTTCCTGCCTGCCTTCTTCTCGAGAGCACGGAGATCCCTGAGCGTCTCTGTGAGCGGTGCGGGGCGCCTTTCCTGTGGCTTGTATCCGCCATAGCTGTCATAGTAGCTGCTGCGATACGTTGCTCCATAGCTGCTGTAGCCGCTATTGGCCGACCCTGATGCCATCGTCTCTGCGCTGAACCAGTCCGGGCTCTCGAGATTGTCATCGAAGTCGTCAGCTTCTGCGCCATAGCCGAACGTATCGGTATCGTCTGCAAATCCGTCAGACGCGAAGTCGATTGCCCCTGTGTCATATGCCGTGCTCGGCGATGTGTGGGCTGGAGCGGTCCTCTGTGCCGGCTTTAGGTTCTCCCTTGAAGGGATGGCTTCGTCTGATGCTTCCTCATCTGCATTCACGAAGCGTGCCGCTTCGGGGAAGAAGCGCTCGAACGTGCCGGAATCGGTGAGATCCGCCTTCTTCGATGCTTCGATGAGCTGGCTTCTGCGTCTGCGGGTGGGGTCTATGGGGTCTGAGGGAACAGCGGAGCTCTTCGTTACTGCTGCAGGTTCGGCAGGCTTTGAGGCGTCAGCTGCTGCCTTCTTATTCAGGAAGTCGGAGCCACGCATGATGAGAGGCTCATCTTCAGCGGTCTGGGCAAAGGATGCCTCGCCGTGGAGCTGCCTGCGCATGTCTTCCAGAAGACCGTCCAAGATATTGTCCCATTCCTCTCTGGAACGTCTCCCTGCCATCCGCTGCACCTCCTGCACAGACCCGAATTTTCCTATACAGAATCCATTCTACACGCTTGCACGCATAAGAACGTCTGTACGTAGAACCTTTACGGATTCCCGCAATCCAGATATGCCGCATTCCGGCTTTCATGTGGCCACATCCCGAGAGAAGGGGAGAAGAGAGTTTCTGTCTCCTTTCAGCGGGTATATAGCCGGCGAAAGCGAGAGGTGAGGGTAGTGGAAAGAACGCATGCAGAGAAGAGCACGACCGGAAGGCTCAGGCGGCATCTTGCAAGCCTCTTCAACGTGCGTGAAGGCAGGGCTTCCTTCGAGGAGATCCGCCGCCGCTTCGTGAATGGCTCGCGTCTTGATGGTCCCCATCTCTGCATCCTCATCGTTGCAATGCTCATCGCCTCGATCGGCCTCAACACGAACTCGACCGAAGCCATTGTCGGTGCCATGCTGATCTGCCCGCTCATGGGCTCGGTTTTGGCCATCTCCTATTCGGTGGCTACGCTCGACCGGCACACGCTCGGAGACGCACTCCTGGGTCTTGCCATACAGGTTGCCTTCTGCCTTGCGACCTCGACCCTCTACTTCGTGCTGACGCCTCTTTCCTATGAGACGAACGAGCTCCTCACGAACTCGACGCCCACCGTCTGGGATGTGCTCATCGCCCTTGCCGGCGGCTTTGCAGGAGGCCTGGGAAACTCCCGCAACCAGGAGCCGACGACACTCATTGCAGGCGTTGCGGTCGCAACAGCCCTGATGCCGCCGCTCTGCGCTGTCGGCTACTACCTCTCCATCAGAAACATCGTCCAGGCATTGAGTGCCTTCTATGAGTTCGCGCTCAATGTCGTCTTCATCGCCTTTGCGGCAGAGATTGTTCTTCTGGCCCTGCGCATCCCGCTCTGCCCGGCTGCTGCGGCACGTGCCGATTCCGAGCGCTCTGCCAAGCGCATCCGCCGTACCCTCATCATCGCTACGGCGCTCTTCGCCGTGCCGTGCATATTCATGACAGCAGACATGGTGAGGCAGGCTGCAGCTACCAACGATGCTGCTACCGTGAGCTCTATGGATACCTATGAGACGCAGCTCACGGCGCAGGAGCTTCAGGCCGCGTGCCCTGCCGTCACTGAGTACCACGTCGGCACCGAGTTTGTCTCCGGAGGCGATACGCCGTCCCAGCAGGTCGTAGCCACAGTGGAAGCAGACCGTGCACTCACGACAGGCGAGAGGCAGCAGATCAAGAACCTCATAGAGATCCATGTGCCTCAGGTGAAGTCCATCAATTTCATCGACGGCACCGATTCAGAGTCGTAGGGTAGGCACGGAACGACTCAGAGGAAGGGGCAGAACATGAAGGTACAGATTCTGGAACTCGTCGAGGGTGCTAAGAAGGCAGAAGGCCTTACTGTCGTGATCGATGTGTTCCGTGCCTTTACGCTCGAGCCCTATCTCTTCAACCAGGGCGCAGAGAAGATCTATCCGATCGGCTCTGTCGAGGATGCCCTGGCGCTCAAGCGCGAGCATCCGGAGTATGTGAGCTTCGGCGAGCGCGGGGGAGCGCAGGTCGAAGGCTTCGAGTATGGCAACTCGCCCGTCCAGGTAGCGGGCGTGGACCTTACAGGCAAGACCTGCATTCACACGACCTCTGCTGGCACACAGGGCATCGTGAATGCCACAGGTGCTACCGAGGTCGTCTGCTCCTCTCTTGCGAATGCAGCGGCGACGGCACGCTATATCAAGCAGAAGAACCCTGAGACAGTCTCCATCGTCGCAATGGGCAATGCCGGCGTGGCAAGGGCTGATGAGGATGTGCTCTGTGCCCGCTACATCAAGGCGCTCCTCGAAGGGGAAGACCCCAAGGTGGCACACCTTGCCTGCCAGAGGGAAGCGATAGGCTTCGACACCACCTGCGGTGCCAAGTTCTTCGATCCCAAGCGTCCAGAGTTCCCTGTCAAGGACTTCGCATACTGCGTCGATGTGGACCGCTTCGACTTTGCGATTTCTGTCGGCCATGATGCAGAAGGCAGGCTCGTGAATACGCCCGTCAGGCTGTAAGAGCAGAAAGACAGAGCAGGAAACGCAGCAGGGCGCCCGGCAGATGCCGGACGCCCTGCGTCATGTCTGTGTGTATGGAACCTACTTCCTGTCCGAATCCACGTTGTAGCCGCCGCCCAGCGTGTAGCGCTTTGCAGCATGCAGCATGTTGACCTCGGCAAGTTCGAGCTTGCCGTCAATGTAGGGCTGATACATCGTGTCGATTGATGCCACACCCATGGAGCAGCCGCTGCAGTTCTCGCAGCTGCCATCGGCACAGAATGACAGACCCTTGCGGATGATCTCTATCCGCTCTTCGCGGGTCGTGTCTTTGATAAGGACGCTCTTCATATGTGCAGCTCCTCTCCTGGAACTGAGTTGTGTTCTACAGGAATTATTCCTCTTAAGGCAGCGCTCTTTCTTGTGAAACTCTCTGTTAGACCTTGATTGACCTGAGAGGGGTCCAAAAGTATCCGGACCCTCGCCTATGATG
>OGYD01002082.1_pt1 | contig 13791 bp, 12 predicted proteins | sample 1576441 | NCBI WGS metagenome assembly OGYD01 (sample SAMEA3541537, study PRJEB24748) | human gut metagenome | biome: human gut; feature: human-associated habitat; material: faeces | place: China | collected 2012 | reverse complement strand
GAGCCGCAGCCCTTCCGCTTCTCCTGGGACTGGCTGGCTCCCTCCGGGCTGTCGGTGAAGGACTTCATCGCGCCCAGTGCCTTCGAGTTCAAGACCGGCAGCAGCTTCGGCGTGGGCAGCAAGACCGGCTGCGTATCCTTCTTACAGATTTTAGCGCCGGAGCTGAACGACCGGATGCTGGCGGACTTCCTGGATATGGAAAGCTCCCTTATCGTCAGTATGCACGTCCAGTCCGTGGATCAGGTGAAGGCCATCAAGACCATCAAGCGCAAGATCACCGATTTGCAGAAGATGACCATCGAGGAGCAGAAAAAGGCGGTGCGCTCCGGCTACGATATGGATATTATCCCCTCCGACCTCGCCACCTACGGCACGGAGGCGAAAAAGCTCTTGCAGGAGCTGCAAAGCCGCAACGAGCGTATGTTCCTTTTGACCTTCCTTGTGGTGAACGTGGCGGACAACAGGCAGCGTCTCGGCAACAACGTCTTTCAGGCGGGCTCCATCGCCCAGAAGTACAACTGCCAGCTCACGCGGCTGGACTTTCAGCAGGAGGAGGGCTTCATGTCCGCGCTGCCGCTGGGATATAACCAGATCGAGATCCAGCGGGGGCTCACCACCTCCAGCGTGGCAATTTTCGTGCCGTTTACCACCCAAGAGCTGTTTCAGGACGGCAAGGAAGCCCTGTACTGCGGGCTGAACGCCCTTTCCAACAATCTCATCATGGTAGACAGAAAGCTGCTGAAAAACCCGAACGGTCTGATCTTAGGCACGCCCGGAAGCGGCAAGTCCTTCTCCGCCAAGCGTGAGATCGCCAACGTGTTCCTCGTCACAAACGACGATATCATCATCTGCGACCCGGAGGCGGAGTACGGCCCGCTGGTGGAGCACCTGCACGGGCAGGTGGTGAAGATCTCGCCCACCTCCACCGACTATCTGAACCCCATGGATTTGAACCTGAATTACAGCGACGACGAAAACCCGCTGAGCCTGAAATCCGACTTCATCCTGTCCCTGTGCGAGCTGATCGTGGGCGGCAAGGACGGCCTCATGCCGGTGGAAAAGACCATCATCGACCGCTGTGTGCGCTCTGTTTACCGGGAATACCTGAGCGACCCCCGCCCGGAAAAAATGCCTATTTTAGAGGACTTGTACAACGAGCTTCGCAGGCAGGACGAAAAGGAGGCGCAGTATATCGCCACGGCGCTGGAAATCTACGTCACCGGCTCCCTCAACGTGTTCAACCACCGCAGCAACGTGAATATCGAAAACCGCGTGGTCAGCTTCGATATCAAGGAGCTGGGCAAGCAGCTCAAAAAGATCGGGATGCTGGTGGTGCAGGACGCGGTGTGGAACCGCGTCACCGTCAACCGGGAGCAGCGCAAGTCCACCCGCTACTATATCGACGAAATGCACCTTCTTTTGAAGGAGGAGCAGACCGCCGCGTATACGGTGGAGATATGGAAGCGCTTCCGCAAGTGGGGCGGCGTTCCCACGGGCATCACGCAGAACGTCAAAGACCTGCTCTCCTCCCGTGAGGTGGAGAACATCTTTGAAAACTCCGACTATGTGTATATGCTCAACCAGGCTTCCGGCGACCGGCAGATTCTGGCGAAGCAGCTCAACATCTCGCCCCACCAGCTCTCGTATGTGACCCAATCCGCCGAGGGCGAGGGGCTTTTGTTCTACGGCAGCGTGATCCTGCCCTTCGTAGACCGCTTCCCCAAGGATACGGAGCTGTACAAAATCATCACGACCAAGCTCTCGGAGCAGGTGCAGTCAGAATAGAAACGAGAAAGGATGTGCGAATATGAATAGCGACCTGATGATCTTTGAAAACCCGGAGTTCGGAGCTGTACGCAGCATCCTAATCGACGGCGACCCGTGGTTTGTCGGTAAAGACGTGGCTTCCAGCCTTGGTTACAGAAACCACCGAAAAGCCTTGCTCGACCATGTTGATGTTGAGGATAAATTGGATGGGGTAACGATTCGTGACCCCATCGGCAGAGGTCAGAAACCTATCTTTATTAGCGAATCCGGCCTTTACAGTCTCATCCTCTCCAGCAAGCTGGAGCGCGCAAAGAAGTTCAAGCGCTGGGTGACGGCCGAGGTGCTGCCCTCCATCCGCAAGCACGGCGCGTATATGACGGACAGCCTGTTGGATGCGCTGGAGGCGCACCCCGAGGCCGTGCCGGAGTACCTGAACCGCCTGCGCAGCGAAAACGCCCGAAACCGGGAGCTGACCCGCCGTCTCCGGCTTGCCCTCCCCAAAGCGGAGTATTACGACGCCTTTGTTGACCCTGCGGACTGCACCAATATCCGCACCACCGCCAAGGAGCTGGGCGTTCCCGAAAAGCAGTTTACCCGGTATCTGGAGGAAAAGAAGTATCTGTTTCGGGACAAGAACCGCAAGCTCTTTCCCCGTGCGGTCAAAAAGAGCGCCGGTCTGTTTCTGGTGAGGGACTTCTACACCGAGCGTGGCAAGCTGGGACACTATACCCTAATCACCCCGGCGGGCAAGCGGCATTTTCTGGAGAGAACGGATGAAATTCTGTTTGAATAACGCTTTTAACCCATCAGCAGTCCCATCAGGAGGTGATGAATATGGCAAAACGCTCGCCAAGGCTGATTTTCACCGGGGAAGAACGCGCCCTGCCGGAGCTGGAACGAGCTGTCCGCAAGGCGGACAGGGCGGCGGTTAAGCTGGAAAAGGCCGAAGCGAAAATTCCCAAGAAAACCGTTAAGGTCAAAAAGCGCGTTGTGGACAGTGAGAGCGGCAAGGTCACGACGCGCCTTTTCTTTGAGGAGGCGGACAAAAAGCGTCCGCCCTCCAAGCTGGCGCACGCCGCAAGGAAAGCGCCGCTGGATACCGTCCGCAGCGCAGTCCACCGCAAGCTCCGGGAGGAGGGCGATGACAACCCCGGCACGGAAGCGGCGAACACCCTGACCGAGACAGCGGAGCGCACCTGGCGCATTGCGGAATCGGCGCACCGCTCCCATGCGGAAAAGCCCTACCGCAAAGCGGACAAGGCGGAAGCCGCCGCAGACAAAGCCAATCTCAAGGCGCTGAACAAACAGTACGAGCAGGAATACGGCAGGGCTTCCAACCCCTTCTCCCGCTGGCGGCAGAAGCAGGCCATTAAAAAGGAATACGCCGCCGCAAAAGCGGGAAACGGCGCGAGGAATACCGTCAAAGCGTCCGAGACCACCGCAAAGGCGGCAAAGCGCGCCGCCGAGGGGAGCAAAAAGGCCGGCAGCTTTTTTGTCCGGCACAAGAAGGGCTTCCTCATTGCGGGCGGTATCGTCGCCGCGATACTGCTGCTCATGACCTGCATTTCCTCCTGCTCCACGCTGTTTCAGGGAGGAATATCCGGTGTTGCATCCTCCACCTATCCGCTGGAGGATGCGGATATGCTGGCGGCGGAAGCCGCCTACTGCGCCATGGAGGACGAGCTGCGGGAATACCTGAACAGCTACGAAAGCACCCACGATTACGACGAGTACCACTTCGACTTGGACGAGATTGAGCACGACCCCTATGTGCTCATTTCCATGATTACCGCCCTCAAGGGCGGAGAATGGACGATTGACGAAATAGGCGGGATTCTGGAGACGCTGTTTGAAAAGCAGTATATCTTAACGGAAACCGTCGCCACGGAAACCAGATATCGCACCGAAACGCATATCGGCTATTACACCGACGAAAACGGCAATCTGCAAAGCTACGAGTACGAGGCGGAGGTTCCCTACACCTGGTATATCTGCCATGTGGAGCTGGAAAATTTCAACCTCTCCCATGTGCCGGTGCATATCATGTCCCACGATCAGCTCTCCATGTACGCCGTGTATATGAGCGTGCTGGGCAACCGCCCCGACCTGTTCCCCGGCTCCCCGTATGTGAACCGGTACTACCACACCCAGTATGAGAAGTACGAGATACCCCCGGAGGCGCTGGCGGATGAACAGTTCGCCGCCATCATCAAGGAAGCGGAGAAGTATCTGGGCTACCCCTATATCTGGGGCGGCAGCTCGCCGGACACCTCCTTCGACTGCTCCGGCTTCGTTTCGTATGTCTACAACCACTGCGGCCTGCATTGGAGCTTCGGCAGGCTGGGCGCGGAGGGGCTGCGGGGCATGTGCGCCTATGTCTCCCCGGAAAGCGCCCGTCCCGGCGACCTGATCTTTTTTGAAAAGACCTACGACACCGCAGGCGCGTCCCATGTGGGCATCTATGTGGGCAATAACAGGATGCTCCACTGCGGCGACCCCATTCACTACGCTTCCATCGACACGAGCTACTGGCGAAGCCATTTTCTCCAGTTTGGCAGATTACCTTAACAACAACCATATCAACGCAAAAAGGAGGATGTTATGAACCCGCGACTTGAAAAGCTGCGTCAGGAGCGCGAGAAGCTGGCGGAAAAGCTCACATCGCTGACCGCACGGCTAAAAGCCCTGGACGAGCAGATTCTGAAGCTGGAAAACACGGATATTGTGGGCATCGTCCGCGAGAACGGGCTGACCATCGAGCAGCTCGCGGCGCTGATGGCGATGCTGGAAAAGCGTCCCACGGCGGCGCTGCCCGACGAATACAGAAAAACGGAGGAATTTGTGGATGAAGAATAAATGGAGATTTTTTGCCGTGACGCTGGCCGTCGTGCTCTGCATGACGGTCTTTTCCGTTACGGCCTATGCAGGCGGCGGCGATATGGTCGATTCGACAATGGGCGACCCGACCATGGAAACCCCAACTGCAACCACACAGCCGGAGAATACGAATACCGGTGAGCAGACCCCAAACGGACAGACCCTGACCGTGTTTGTGACCGAAAATGCGGATGGGAGCCATACCGTGACCATCGGGGATCGGAGCTGGACGCTTCCCGCCAAACGGGAGCAGGCCGGAAAGGTGGTCAACGTCCGCACCTATTTGAACCTGCGCACCGGCCCCGGCACGGATTACACCGTGGTCGGGCGTCTGCTCAACGGCGCGGAGGTGAAGGTGCTGGAGGAAAGCAACGGCTGGTACAAGGTGGTCGTGCCGGAGCAGACCGGCTATGTATACGGCAAATACCTTGAGGTTCTCAACACCTCTGCGGGAGGCGGTGAGAACGACACGGATACTGCGGGACTGCCGGAGATACTGCTGCAATATTACGCCGCTGCCGGAGGCTCCGCGCCCCTGACCCCGGAGGGCAACCTGACGCTTATGGACGACATCGGCTCCGCTTTCGGCGCAGGCAAGCAGTTCATCACCGTGACGACCAAGGGCGGCAACACCTTTTATCTCATCATCGACCGGGACGATAAGGGCAATGAGAACGTCCATTTCCTGAATCTTGTGGACGAGGCCGACCTGCTGGCGCTGACCAAGGACGGCGAGAGCATCGTCCCCGCCTGCGCCTGCACGGACAAATGCGCCGTGGGCAAAATCAACACGGGCTGCAAGGTGTGCAGAACCAATATGAGCGAGTGCGCGGGCAAGGAAGTGACGGAACCCACGCCCCAGCCTGCCGAGCCTGCGGAGACCGCGCCCGAAAAGAAGTCCGGCGGCACGGGGCTTGTTGTGGTCGTCCTCCTGCTCCTGCTGGGCGGCGGCGGTGCGCTGTACTGGTTCAAGCTCCGCAAGCCCAAGGCCGACACCCGCGGGGCGGACGACCTGGACGATTACGACTACGGCGAGGACGAGGAAGATGAGGATTACGAGTTTGAAGCCGAGGACGAGACGGACGCCGGGGAGGATGAAGAAAAGTGACACAGACAGTCAGCACAGAATTGCCCATGGAGCCGTCTTCCCGCGAGAGGCTTATTCAGATCATGAAGCGCGAGCAGGCGCTTTTCATCCGGCAGACGCTCTCCCAAAAGCCCGGATACCGGGGCGGCAAGAAAGCCTTTGAATATTTCATCCGGCAGAAGATCGTAAAAGCCGTGGAAGCGGGCTGCGGGGACGCGGAGGCGCTGCTCCGCACCCACAAGCCCGTCAAATCCATCTACTGCGACTTCAAATACTATTTTGACGAATACAGCTACGCAAACTGTGACCTGTATGTGGAGAAGGCCATCGAGGACTGCGGGAACAACACCCTGCGCAAGGAGTTCCTGCGGGCAAAGGGCTGGGACGCGCCGGATGATTTCGATATCAACGATGAGGAGGAATAAAGGAATATGAACGAATACCGATTGGTTGTGTGTGAAAAGCCCTCCGTGGCAAGGGGCATTGCCGCCGTCCTTGGCGCAAGGGAGCGCGGGGACGGTTTTCTTTCGGGCGGCGGCTATCTCGTTTCCTGGTGCTTCGGGCATCTTGCGGAGCTTTCGGATGCGGACGCTTACGACGAGAAGTTCGGCAAATGGCGAAGGGAGGACTTGCCCATTCTGCCGGATAGCTGGCAGTACACCGTGGCGCGGGACAAGCAGAAGCAGATGAACACCCTCCGCACCCTCATGCACAGAGAGGACGTTTGCGAGGTCGTCAACGCCTGCGACGCCGGGCGCGAGGGCGAGCTGATCTTCCGCACGGCGTATAATCTCAACAACTGCCGCAAGCGCGTAAAGCGGCTCTGGATCTCCTCTATGGAGGATGCGGCGATTCTCCATGGTTTTGACAATCTCCGCGACGGAGCGGAGTACGACAACCTCTACGCCTCCGCCCTCTGCCGCAGCAAGGCGGACTGGCTGGGGGGGATCAACGCCACCCGCCTGTTTTCCGTGATGTACCACCGCACACTGAACGTGGGGCGCGTGGTATCGCCCACGCTTGCGCTGCTGGTGCAGCGGGAAGCGGAGATCAATGCCTTTCAGCCGGAGACCTTCTACACCGTCCATCTGGACTTTGACGGCTTCTCCGCCGCAGGCGAACGCATGAAGGAGCAGGCAGAGGCGGAGCGGCTTGCCGGGGACTGCAACAGCAAAGCCGCCGCTGTTACCTCCGTCGTGCAGACGGAAAAGACAGAGAAAGCCCCGGCGCTCTACGACCTGACCACCCTCCAGCGGGACGCGAACCGCTTGCTTGGGTACACGGCGCAGCAGTCGCTGGATTATCTGCAAAGCCTGTATGAAAAGAAGCTCTGCACCTACCCCCGCACCGACAGCCGCTACCTCACCGACGATATGGAGGGCGGCGTAAACGCGCTGGCGCTGTGCTGCGCGGGCGTCTGCGGCACGGAGCCGCCCGCAGCCATCTGTTCGGGGCAGGTGTGCAGCAGCAAAAAGGTCAGCGACCACCACGCCGTCGTTCCCACCATGGCAGCGGGCGAAACGGACTTGGAGGCGCTGCCCGCAGGCGAACGGGAAATCCTGCGCCTTGTTTCCCGTCAGGTGCTTATGGCGGTCAGCGCACCCTTCGTCTATCTGGAGACCGAGGCAAGGCTGGACTGCGGCGGAAATGCCTTTTCTGCCAAGGGGAAAACGGTGATTCAGCTCGGTTGGAAAGCATATGCGGATGCGGAGCTTACGGACAAGCCCCTCCCGGAGCTTTCCGAGGGACAGTCTCTTTCCGTTTCCTCCTGCGCGGTCAAAGAGGGCAGAACGACCCCGCCCAAGCACTTCACTGAGGATACGCTGCTGTCAGCCATGGAGACGGCGGGCAAGGAGGATATGCCGGAAGATGCCGAGAGAAAGGGATTGGGAACTCCCGCGACAAGGGCGGCGGTCATTGAAAAGCTGGTGGCCACGGGCTTTGCGGAGCGCAGAAAGGCGAAAAAATCTGTACGTCTCGTTCCCACCGAAGCGGGCGTGTCCCTCATTACCGTGCTGCCCGAACAACTCCAGTCCCCGCTGCTCACCGCCGAATGGGAGCACCGCCTCAAGGAGATCGAGTGCGGCGAGCTGGGCGCGGACGAGTTCCTCGACGGCATTCAGGAAATGGTTTCAACGCTGGTTCGGGACGCTGCGCCTGTGGACGGCGCGGAGGTACTGTTCCCCTCCGGCAGACCCGTTGTGGGCAAATGCCCCCGCTGCGGCGCAGAGGTCACGGAGAGCAAAAACGGCTATTTCTGCGAGAGACGGAGCTGCAAGTTCGGGCTGTGGCGGGACAACCGCTTCCTTGCCGCCAAGAAGATCAGCCTGACGAAGAAGATGGCTTCCTCGCTCCTGACGCAGGGACGCGCCTACGCCAGCGGTATCTACTCCGAGAAAACCGGCAAGACCTACGACGCATTCATCCTGCTGGAGGACGACGGCGCGCGTTCCTCCTATAAGCTGGACTTCACCAAATGACCCTCGCAGGCTCCCGCACGGGCGTTTCATTCCCCTGCGGGAGCCGCTGTTTTTACCATGATCCAAAGGAGGTATGCACGAAATGGCTGAAAAACAGACCAACAAGGAACGGCTCAAGGACATCACCGACAGCATCGAGACGGGCATAAAGGAGCTGTTTGAGAGCGACAGATACAGGCAGTACCTTGCCACCATGAGCCGCTTTCACCGCTACAGCGTCAATAACACCATGCTCATCTATATGCAGCGCCCCGACGCCACCCATGTGGCGGGCTTCAACAAATGGCGCGATCAGTTCGGAAGGAGCGTCAAAAAGGGCGAAAAGGGCATTAAGATCATCGCCCCCACGCCCTTCAAGAAGAAAATCGAGCAGCAGAAATTAGACCCCGACACCAAGCTCCCCCCTGCGGGACGAGAACGGCGATATTATCACGGAGGAAAAGACGGTGCAGATTCCCATGTACAAGCCCGTGGTGGTGTTCGACGTGCAACAGACCGCAGGCAAGCCCCTGCCGGAGCTGGCGGCGAACCTTACGGGGGATGTGCAGAATTACGAGGTGTTTATGGAAGCTCTGCGCCGCAGCGTGCCCGTCCCCATCTGCTTTGAGAAGCTGGCGGAGAATATGGACGGATACTTCTCCGTGGACAAACAGCGCATCGCTGTCCGCGAAGGCATGAGCGAGGTACAGACGGTCTGCGCCGCCGTCCATGAGATCGCACACTCCAGGCTCCACAATAAGGACGAAATCGGGGAAAAATATCAGGAGATTGAGCTATTCGGCAAGCCTGCGCTGTTCTCCAACGGGCGCATCGACCGGGATAAGCTGCCGGAGGGCTTGTATGCGTATGACCTGCGCGGCTCAGATTACGATCCGGGGTTGCCCGTGACCATTCAGGAGCACGTTGTGGTGAACCACGCGGCAACCGTCATTGCCGCAGCGCCCATTGAGCTGCCGGAGCAGGGCTTTTTGTATCTTGGCGAGGACGGGCTGAACTTCACGGGTGGCGAGCAGACCGTGAAGGAGTTTTGGCACGCACAGTACCCGGAAAAGGCAAAGCTCTCCCGCGCCGCCGAGGAGATTCAGGCGGAGAGCATCTCCTTCGCCGTCTGCGCCTATTACGGCATTGAGACAGGCGAAAACAGCTTCGGGTATCTGGCGACCTGGGCCAAGGACAGGGAGCTGACCGAGCTTCGCGCATCGCTGGAGACCATCAACAGAACATCGTCTGCCTTGATTACGGATATCGACCGCCATTATGCGGAAATATGCAAGGAGCGCGGGATGGATAAGGAGACGGAGAGCCTCGCCGCCCAGCCTGTGCAGGAGATCGCCGTGCAGGAGCCGGAGCCGGTCACAGCGCCGGACAACGGCTGCGTCCCCGACCCTGCGATTTCTGTTGAGAGCATGAACGCCTACGGCTACACCGATTCCAATATGCTGCCGCTGACAAAGGAGCGTGCGCTGGAGCTCATGGAACGGGATGTAAGCGTGTATATGCTTCACACGGACAACACCGAGGCCATGGCGTTCGATGCAGAGGATATCCGCAGCTTTGACGGCATCTTCGGCGTGGAAGCCTCCGAATGGGAGACGGTCAAAGACCGCTTCGCACCGCCGGACTATGAAAAGGCGTTTCTCGACAACCACGCCGACAGCTTTGCCATCTATCAGCTTCGCGATAATGACGATACGGCGCAGCTCCGCTTTATGAACGCCGAGTATCTGGCGCAGAAGGGGCTTTCCGCCCAAAAGGAGAATTACGCCGCCGTCTACGCAGGCAGCCTCGACCGCAGGGGCGATACGCAGGACAGGTTGGACGAGCTGTATGAGACCTTCAACCTCCGCCGCCCGGAGGATTTTCGCGGCCACAGCCTGTCCGTCAGCGACATCGTGGCGCTGAAGCAGAACGGCGTGGTATCCTGTCATTACGTGGATTCCCGGGGATTCAAGGCGCTGCCCGACTTTCTCAAGCCGGAAAACTATCTCAAAAACGCGGAGATGGCCATGGAGGACGACTACGGCATGATCGACGGCGTTATCAACAACGGGCCGCGCAAGACCGTGGCGGAGCTGGAGGAACAGGCGAAGTCCGGCAAGCCCATCTCCCTCATGGAGCTGGCGCAGGCGGCGCGCCGGGAACAGACGCAAGCGTCACGACAGGAGAAGAAGCCCTCCGTGCTGGCAAAGCTCTGTCCTCCCGTCAACGAGCCGAAAAAGACAGCGCGTTCAAAGCGCGCGGAAAGAGAGCTGCTATGATGAATTTTACCAACGATGAAATGAACCTCATGTGCATCTACCAGAGCGACAGCCACAGCGGGCTGATTGCCGCCCTCACCGAAATGCGCGAATACCTGGACGAGGACGAAGCCGAGCTGCGGGAGCTGACCGACAGCGCCCTGCAAAAGCTCAGCGAAATCACCGACGAGGACTTCGCGGAGCTGGAGCTGGTGCCGGACTTCGACACGGACGAATAAGGCGGATGCGGCGGGAGCGGCTTTCGGGTCGCTCCCGTTTTGCTTTCACGATTCTATTTCCCAAAATCGAAAAAATATTGATTTTGGGAAATAGATGGTGATGCTTCGCTTGTCTGCACTGCCGCATTGTTGGACAAAATGCGTGTATCCGCAAAAATGTTCAATAGATGCGGTTTGCCCTTCTCTTTACAAAAAAGTCCGTTCGAGTGCGTAACATCCCCGGAAAACGCACAGAATGAGCAGGGAGTTTTCGCACTATTTTTCTGAAAACGCTTGATTTTCACCTGATAGTTGCGTATAATAAGACTACGAGGTGAAAATATGATAAAGACAACAGCAATGCTACTGGAGGAACTGCGGGAATACGGTTCTCCGAAGTCAAAGTTGGCGCGTATGGCGGAGCGGGGCGAATGCTTTCCCATTACAAGGGGACTATATGAAACTGACCGGAACGCTCCTGCGTACCTGCTTGCGGGCAGTATTTACGGGCCTTCATACATTTCCTTTGAATATGCCCTCAGCCGCTACGGGCTGATTCCCGAAGCGGTATATGCCGTTACCTGCGCCACCTTTGAAAAGAAAAAGAAAAAGAAGTACGAAACGCCCTTCGGAACCTTCACCTATCGGGATGTGCCGTCCGAGGCGTTCCCGCTGGGGATTCGGCTCGTGCAGGAGGGCGATTATTTCTATCGGATCGCAGAGCCGGAAAAGGCTCTGTGCGACCAGCTCTATACTATGCCGCCCGTACCGAACACACAGGAGCTTTTCCGGTTGCTGACGGAGGATTTGCGGATTGAGGAATCGGAGATTGGGAAGCTGGACGGAAATAAGGTTTGCAAATACAGCGGAGCGTATCATTCCACGAACGTAAAGAAGCTCTGCTCGCTTTTAAGGAGGCTTTGACATGAACAGCGCCATTGAACAGATGCTGAAAAGCTACCATGTAGAGAATATCTACGACAGAAAGAACGCCATGAAGGAAATCATGCAGGAGATCGTGCTCTGCGGCTTGTCCCGTGCGGGCTTCTTCAAAAAAGCGGCGTTCTACGGCGGAACCGCCCTGCGAATCTTCTACGGTCTCGACCGCTTTTCCGAGGATCTGGATTTTTCGCTGGAAGCGGAGGATTTGGACTTTGACCTGACCGCCTACTTTCCCGTGCTGGAGAAGGAAGTGAAAGCCTTTGGGCTGAACGTGGAGATTCAGGAAAAGGAAAAGACAAAAGAAAGCACCATCCGCTCCGCCTTTCTGAAGGGGAACACGAAGGAACATCTCCTGCTGTTCTACGCGGATGAAAAGGTGGCGGGAAGCGTGGCGAAGAATGAAGCGGTCAAGATTAAGTTCGAGGTGGACGTTAACCCGCCCGCCTTCGCCGCATTCGAGCACAAATACCGGCTGCTGCCCGTTCCGTATGAGGTGAAAATGTATGATATGCCCTCCCTATTCGCAGGAAAAATCCATGCGGTCATCTGCCGTGCGTGGCAAAGCCGCATCAAGGGCAGGGATCTTTACGACTATGTATTCTATCTTTCAAGGGGTGCGGCCGTCAATCAAAAACACCTTCGGGCACGATTGATTGATTCCGGGTTTATTTCCGCCGATGCGGACTGTTCCTTGCCGGAAATCAAAGCGATGCTGGCGGAACGCTTCGACAGTATCGATTACGCACAGGCAAGGCAGGATGTGGAGCCGTTCATTCACGATTCCTCCGTGCTGAATATCTGGAGCGCAGACTTTTTCAAACAAATCACGGAGGGACTGACTGCGGTATAGTCCCCGATTGAAAACCGAATACCGCCCTTACATAGAGCGTCCGTTCCGGGCGCTCTAAATTTATGCCATGAAGGAGGAGCAATATGCCGAGCAAGCTACAAACGTATATGCAGATGGCGGACGAGGCGCAGCGGCAGATCACCGGCAGCTACCGGGGCTGGACGGGCTTTCTCACCACCGCCGCAAGGCTGTACAAATACCCCTATGCCGAGCAGGTCATGATCCACGCCCAGCGTCCGGACGCCACCGCCTGCGCGGAGTACGACTTCTGGAACGAAAAGATGGGGCGGTATGTCCGCAGGGGCTCCAAGGGCATCGCCCTCATCGACAGCAGCGGCGAAAGGCCGAGGCTTCGGTATGTGTTCGGCGTGTCGGACACGGGCGGCAGGGAGTTTCCAAAGAGCCGCTATCTGTGGGAATACCGGGAGGAACACGCGGACGCGGTAAGCGCCATGCTGGAAAGCCGCTACGGTGTGGACGGAAAAGGAGGGTTCCCTGACCAGCTTGAGCGCATCGCGTCTCAGCTTGCGGAGGAATACTGGCGGTCAATATTATTTTCATATTTTTCGTTAAAATTCTTACTTTATTTTTGTTCTACAACATGCTATTATAATAGTAACTACATATATTGACTTTGGAGGATTATGACGTGGGAGACTTTGCAATGAATTATTGCTCTATGCAGCCTTGGATTCATCAGATTTTGGACCTATTGGAAGCGCATTTCGGATCTAGCGTTGAATTTGTAGTTCATGATCTAACATTGAATTACGAGCATACCATTGTCGATATTCGAAACGGAGAAATTACAGGAAGACAGATTGGCGATACTGGAGATATTCTTGGTCTGCAGGTCCTCCGTGGAACAGAAAATAATTCTGATGATAATTTTTATCAGAATATCTCTTTCACAAAGGATGGACGGACTGTTCGTTCCTCCACGCTATTTTTGCGCGATACGCAAGGAACGCCTACTGTTTGCATTGCCATTAATGAAGATATTACAAAATATACCGAATTCGAGCGTGTGCTACAAAGCAAAATGCAAATTCCTTCTGACGCTTCAACAAACGCAAGCCTCGGTAAGGGGAACGTAAATGACATGCTGGATTATTTGATCAGTCAAGCACAACTCTCAATCGGAAAGAACACTGCTCTGATGACGAAGGAAGATAAAATTGCATATATCCATTTTCTTGACGAGCATGGCGCTTTTTTAATTACAAAATCCGGTCAGCGCATCTGTGAAGCACTCAGTATTTCAAAATACACGTTATATAATTATCTTGAAATTTCAAGAGAAGTTGCTAAAAAAAATTGATCGTATCAGTAC
>OGYD01002081.1_pt1 | contig 13792 bp, 7 predicted proteins | sample 1576441 | NCBI WGS metagenome assembly OGYD01 (sample SAMEA3541537, study PRJEB24748) | human gut metagenome | biome: human gut; feature: human-associated habitat; material: faeces | place: China | collected 2012 | reverse complement strand
CCTCGCTGGTGGACGAATGGGAGCATGCCGGAACCGATACCGACGCGTCCGAATGTATTGGTACTTGGGTTATAAATCTGGCCGATCAGACTGGAAATGGTTTCGCCAAAGGAAAGCGGAAATAACATTTGAATGATATTTGCAAGATTACTTTCCGTGATCGGAGTGAAGCGAAGCAGAGAAAGCAAAAACATGGTAAACGGGAAAAAGGAGAGCATCATAAAAAATGCGGCAGCTCCTGCGTGAGAGGAAATGCTGGCGTTTCGTGATTTATTAGCAACTCGCTGATAACGGGAATATCCCGGAAGTGCTTTTAATCTGTTTTGGATCATAGGAATCCTCCATTTTCACAATTTTAAGGTGTTTACAGAGTGGTAAATAGTATTATCTCAAACTTCACACATTCGGAGTTTGAGATATTGCTCGATACCATCTTATAGTATAATATGCGAGAGTTGTTTTGACTAGTTCTAAAACATCGCTATAGCAGGCAAGAAAAAATTGTGTTACACTGTAGCACAGCATAAAATAAAGGAGGAAATGCACTATGCATACATTTCAAAAAAAAGACAAGACAGTATTAACAATGAATCCGTTTGATAAGATCGGCAAGCAATGGATGCTGATCACATCCGGAGATGAGGATAAGGCCAATACAATGACAGCCTCATGGGGTGGTGTTGGCGTACTGTGGGGAAGTGATGTGGTTTATATTTTTGTTCGTCAGTCACGTTATACCAAAGAATTCATTGACAAAACAGGACACTTTTCTATCAGCTTTTTGGGAGAAGAATACCGCAAGGCATTACAGCATTTGGGAACGGTATCCGGCAGAGATGGGGATAAGATCAGCGAAGCCGGTGTTTCTGTTGCTTATGAGAATGGGATACCATATATTGATGAAGCGGAACTGGTGCTTACCTGTACAGCACTTTCTGCAACAGATATTACTATGGATCAGATGTTGGATGCAGAAATTGAGCCAAAATGGTATGCGGATGGCGATCTTCATACGATGTATGTTGGGAAGATTGAAGAGATATTAGTCCGTTAAGATCGAACGTGATAATTTATATACAGAATGCCATATATTTGCCTTGTATATATAGTATTTAATAATTACCGGAAGTAAAAACAATAAGCGCTGCAGGGCGATCTTGTCCTTGCTCAGGTCAACGCCGTACTTGTTCTTGACTTCGCCGACGAGCCAGTCGATGATCTTCTGGTCCCAATCGTCGCCGCCCAGGTGGTTGTCGCCGTTGGTGGCCTGCACCTGGATGGTGGAGAAGCCGTCGTCGTCCTTGCCGATTTCCAGCAGGGACACATCGAAGGTGCCGCCACCGAGATCGAAGACCAGGATGCGCTCGTCTTCCTTGCCCTTTTCAAGGCCGTAGGCCAGTGCGGCTGCGGTCGGCTCGTTGATGATACGCAGGACGTTCAGGCCCGCGATGGTGCCGGCGTCCTTGGTGGCCTGACGCTGGGCGTCGTTGAAGTATGCCGGGCAGGTGATCACGGCGTCGGTGACCGGTTCGCCAAGGTAGGCTTCGGCGTCGCGCTTCAGCTTCATCAGGACCTGGGCGGAAATCTCCTGCGGGGTCCACTTCTTGCCGTCGATCTCAACGGTCCAGTCGGTGCCCATGTGGCGCTTGACGGAGCTGATGGTGCGGTCGACGTTGGTCACGGCCTGACGCTTGGCGACTTCGCCGACGAGGATCTCGCCGGACTTGCTGAATGCCACGACGGACGGCGTGGTGCGAGCGCCTTCAGCGTTCACGATAACGGTGGGCTGGCCACCTTCAAGAGTTGCGATGCAGGAATTAGTAGTACCCAGATCGATGCCAACTGCGCGTCCCATAACTTGTCTCCTTTGTAGATAGGTTCGCTATGCGTTTTCTGTTCTGTTCGTTCTTTCGCCCGAGTTTCGGATCGCCGTTTCCGGATTGCCGTCTCTCATGCTTTCCAAAACTTGAGCCTACACCACTCAACTTTGAATCGCAAGTTATTATTCCCGAAATCGCAAAAATTCTTGAGCACACCTCACTCAACTTTGCGCAAAACCCAAAACCGCCGGCGCTGGGGAGCATCTCAGCGGCGGCGGTTTCGGGGATTATCGGAGGTTATTCAGCCAATCAGCGGTCGTTCTTGGCGGCCTTCGCGGTCTTGATGAGCATCGCGACGGCAACCAGCATGGCGATCGCAACAGCCGCAGCCAGCACAGCGGTGCCGGTCTTGCCGAGCAGTGCGGCGCCAAACGGGCCGGCCTTCGTATCGTTGTTGACCTTGCCGGAAGCGATCACGCCGTTCTTGTCAGCGTTGCCAGCGCCCGGCTTGCCGTTGTTCTTATCGGCGGAGTTGGCGGCCGGAGCCTGGAAGTCGACGGTCACGGCCTTGCCGGACTGGCGGCCGGTGACGGTGAGCTTGTATTCGGAACCTTCGGTGACGCCGTCCAGCGCGATCGGAGTGGTCTGTGCGGTCTTGACGCGCACGCCGGAGAGCGGAGTGGAGGAATCGGACGCGGCCACGGTCTTGTCGTTCTTGTCCTTCAGCTCGTAGCTGAGCACAGCGTCGCCGTTGAAGCCATCGACGTCCGCGGTGAACTTACCGTCGGCAGCAGAGACCTTCACAGTGCCGTTGTCAGACAGTGCCTTCTGCGATTCGGTGGAAGTGGCCAGTCCCAGAGCGCCAGCGATGGTGTAGAAGTTGTCGGTCTGGTCGGTCAGGCCGATGACGCGCTGTGCGCCAGGGCCGGAAGCCGCGATACGCAGCTGGGTGCCGGTGTGCTCCATGTCGCCGCCGTTGTAGCCGCCGTCTGCATCACGAGAATCGTCCTGGGCGGTGCCGTAGGAGACGACCATGTTGTTGCCATCAGCGGTCTTCAGCACGGTGGACAGTGCGTAAGCCGGCTGGGCGTTGAGGATCTGGGAGGTGTGCGCGTGGTCGGCGGTGACGATCACCAGCGTGTTCGTGAGGTCCACGTTCTGCATGGCGTAGGCAATGGCCTGGTCGAAGTCGTCGGTCTCGCCAATCTGGCCGCAGGCATTGCCTGCGTGGTCCTGCTTATCGATCGAGGCGCCCTCGACCTGCAGGAAGAAGCCGTTCTTCTGGCCGTTCGGGTTGTCGTTCAGCAAATCGAGCGCCTTCTTGGTCATGTCCTTGAGCGAGGAGCCCTGGTTGCCGAGCCAATTGGCGTTCGGCGTGCACACGGTCGGGTTGGCGTCCTTGGCCGGATCCTTGGCGGTGGCCTTGGACGGGTCGAACTTGGTCGGCATGTTGCCGTCGCTCATCAGAGCGAGCACCGGCTGGTTGTCCTTGTACTGCAGGGCGTTCATCGCGGCCGGATCGTTCTCGACGGTCTGGAAGCCCATTTCCTTGGCCTGTTCCCACACGGTCTTGCCCTTGTATTCACCACCCTGCACGGTCTGACGGAAGTACTTGGAACCACCGCCGATGGTTACGTCAGCGCGGGTGTCGAGCAGCTGCTCGGAGATGGAGCCGATGCCGCCGTTTTCCTTAAGCTGGTTGATGAGGCACTGCTTGGAGGCATTGTTGGACGTGCCGTCGGTCTTGCCCTGTGGGCCATAGCAGGCACGTTCGGACGAATGCGATTCCAGCACGGCCGGGGTAGCATCCTGGATTTCGGCGGTGGTCACATTGCCGGTGGCTTTGCCGGCCGCCTTGGCCAGCTCGAAGAGGTTCAGCTGCGGATTGCCGTAAATATCAACGTCAACGGCGTTGTTGTAGGTCTTGGTGCCGGTGGCCCATGCGGAACCGGATGCGGAGGAATCGGTTACGGGGGTAAGCTTGCCCGGATTGGGGTTGGCGACCAGCTTGCCGTCGCCATCCTTGCCGACAGCGCTGTCCTTGCTGCCGTTGCCGACCGAGAAGGTGGTGTACTGGCCAGTACCAGCCTGCACGTCACCAAGCGCGCTCGGCTGGCCGACCGCGTCAAGTCCGTCGAAGTGGCCGTTGGCGCCCTTCAGATAGTCACGGGCGACGGTGATTTCCGAATCGCCCATGCCGTCGCCGATGAACAGCACCACATTCTTGGCTTTTTTGTTGCCGATAGCTGCGATGCGCTGCGCGCCGCCGTGTTGCGCCAGTTCCGCAACGGACTTGCCGTTGGGGCTGTAGGTGGTGTCGGCCGCGAGCGCCGGTGCGGCGAGCGCGCCGAGCGTCGCTACGGATGCGACCGCTGCGATCGCGCCCTTCAAAGCTTTGTGCTTGCTCATGTTTCTTCTTTCTTCCATGCAGTTTCTTCCGTGCCGTCCAACCTGCCGTTTCGGTTGCGCCCGTTAGGTAACGCCCGTTTCGACCATGTTTTCCGGCTGCGCGGAACCTTTCCGCGGCTGCATTGCTTGGATCTTTCGATTCCACTGCTCACGCTATGCGCCGCAAGCCAACGCACACCGCACTACAGAAGAACGGCAGATGAACACTCATCGCCATATGATGACCGCAACATATCCACCGCATGAACAGGGGGAATACGGCCAATAAAATCGCCATATTCCGTCAAACAACACCCCCACCGCACCCCACAAGCCAAAATCCCCCACTGGCTGGATAAATCCAACCTCTCAGACCCCACTCACACGCCAAAAATCCCAGTGACTGGATAAAAACCACCTCTGACGCACCACTCACGCGACTAAATCATCCAGCCACTGGGAAAAATGCCCGCGCCACTCAGCCCCGCGCAACCCGCGCCGCGCGCGTGGCCTTTACGGCCACGAACACGGACCGCACCAGCAGCACGCACAGATAGCAGGCGAACATAATCGCCCCAACTCGTGGCGAAACCTCCCCCGCAATCCACGTGCCGAGCGGCGCGGTCACAGCCGCCGTCACACCAATAATCAGCGCGGTTTTCACATGCGCTAGCCTGCGCTTCAAGTTCGCCGCGCTGGTCGTGATCGAATTCGGAAACATTGCCAACAGCGAAGTGCCGCGCGCAACCAGGTCGGACGCGCCGAACAGAATCGACAACGCCGGCACCGCCAGCGCGCCGCCACCAATACCCAGCAATCCCGCCAGCATGCCGATGACCACACCCAGTAGCACCATGCAGACACCGGTCGCCACCGTCATAGTGATCTGGTGGTCGCGTGACGGCACGAAACTCACCTGGTCGACCACCACAAAAACAAGAAACACCACAAAAATCCACCGCAGTGCCAATTCCGGCAACCGCGAGAGCAGCCAACTGCCGACCTGCCCGCCTACGAACATGCCGCAGAACAGCAGAGCCGCGGCAAGCCAGTCGACATTCCCGCCGGCCGCATAGGAAACAACGCCGGAAATGGCGGTCGGCACGATCGCCAGCATGGACGTGGCGGCCGCGTTGCGTTGAGATAGCCCCAGCCAGACGAGCGCGGGCACGATCACCGTGCCGCCGCCAATGCCGAACATGCCGGACAGCACACCCACCAGCAGTCCGACGGCGACCAGCACCACGATTCCGCGCGCCGATTCGTCCAGCCCTGCCGGGTCGTTGCCGAACAGCCGATCCGCTTTTCTCCAATCGCCGCTCACCTTGCCGCCCACAGCCGATTCCTTTCCGCGTATTTCCACGCCCGATACTAGCTATTCGCGGCACGTCGCCGCCCGTTGGTTTCATATTCCGCCCACGCGGCATCCGTCGTCATGCACGACGCCACGGCCGCCCCGTATATGTGCCCACGCGGCATCCACCCGCACGCATACCAGCCACGTTGTCCGGAAGAAGCAATGCGGCACGGCGGGTCTATGACTAGCCCCGCACGCCGGAGGAGTGGCGCGGGCCACCAGCACCAGCACCCTCTCGCCCACCGGTCAGTGCGGCACCGGCCACGCGACCGTGCCGCACGAGCCACGACCGCCGCCACAGCCCAGCGAGCCGCACGAGAGCACAGCCCGCCACAAATACAAGCAACCCCACAACAGCAGCCGCCACAGCCGTCATCTCCCCCGGCTCGTCGTATTGCGTGGTGTCCGGGACCTTCGGGTTCGGAATCCTGTGGCCGCGCACCAGCAGCCGGTGCGAGTTCACTCCGTATGGCGTGCAGGTGATCAGTGTCGCGTAATCGGCCCCGGACTCAATATTCAGCTTGCTGATTTCGCTCGGCAGCACCACTGAGATCTGGTCCACTTGGTACGTGTAGGTTTCGTTGAGCACGTGGAATGCGAACGTGTCGCCTTTTTTCAGTTCGTCGAGGCCGGTGAGCAACCGGGCGGACGGCAGGCCGGTGTGTCCGGAGACCACCGCGTGCGTGGTCGCTCCGCCTACGGGCAGCGATGTGCCGGCCAAATGCCCGGCGGCGATCTGCAGTACGCCGTCGCTGGTGCCGTGGTAGACGGGCAGTTTCACTTTGATGCGCGGGATGGTCACGTATCCCATGATGCCGGTGCCGGTCACGTCGAGCGTTTCATCATATTCGCGCTTCTGCGCGTCGGTCATGTGCCACCGATCGCCGTTCGCGGCGAGTCGTTCGTTGTATTCGTGCGCCGCTTTCAGCATGGCTTTGCGTTCGGCGCCGGACATGTCTTTGGTTTGTTCCACGTAGCCTGCTACGGCGTATGACTGGTGCATGCGGTTCCACCAGTCGCTGAATGTCGGATACGCGATGAGACCCAGCGCGCCGATCATGGCGATTGCGGAGATGGCAATCATCACATTGAGCAGCGCATTCGATTTCTTATGCTTGGCAGCCGGTTTAACCTGCGCACCCGGTTTAACCTGCGCATCCAATTCGACTTGCGCAGCTGGCTTGGCGTCCGATTCATCCGTCACGTTATTTATGCTACGCCCGCTTCCGCAAAGCCGTCTTGGCAACGATCAGCAGCACCAAGCCCGCGCCCAAGATGGCCACGGCAATCCAAGCGGCCTGCTGCACGTCGGCGCCGGTGTGCGGCTGGTCCGGCGTGGTGGGTGGCGTGTGCGTGTTGGTGATTTCAGTGGAGTCGCCTTCCACATCGGAGATGGTGGTGTAGCCGTCGGGCACCGCCGCTTCGACCACGGTCCATTCGTGGTCCGCGTCGAGATCCGTCCACGAATGCGTCCACTTGTTGGACTCGTTCAGCTTCACGTTTTCCACGGGCTCGCCGTCGCGCAGGAGTTTCACGGTGATGGATTCGGGGCGCTTGCCGTCGGAATTGTTCCGGTCATTCCAGATTTTGCGCACAGTGCGTTCCACGGTTTTCGGCGGTTGCGCCACACATTCGGTTTTCGGTTCGATACTCAGCACACGCGACCCGCCGGAGACGCCGTCTTCGGGCACTGCGACGAGCATACTGCCGGAAGAGCACGTCCATGTCTGGTTCTTTCCGGAAGCGTTGGTGACCTTCACGTCAACACTGTCGGACACGGCCAGGTACAAGCCGTCGGACAGTCCGGTGAAGGTCAGGTGTCCGGAAGCGTTGGTGACGCCGGTTGCCGTGGCGTCGGGTTTGTTCACCGCGATGAGTCCGGCGAGCGTGTTGGCCATGTCTCGCCACACCTGCGCGTCCTTGCCGGTCATCTTCGACCAGTCGACGGGGTAGGCGGTGGAGTCGGTGAACGGTGCGACGGGTTCGAAGGTGGCGCCGCCGCTTGCCGGGATCTGCCCGACTTTGTAGAGGTTGAAGCTGGCGTCCGAAATGGCGAAGTTGGTAGAATCGTCGCCAGTTTCGGAGTCCGAGCTCTTATGGTGGTACGAAATGGCGATGCTGCCGCTGGCAGAGTCTGTTGTTGGCGCCGCGACGGCATCGCGAGTAGTGAATGCACAGGCTGCCGCGGCGAATGTGGCGGCGATTGCGCAGCATGCGGCGATGACGCGGCTTGCGATCGTGCGTTCCTTCATTGCCGACCCCTCTTCTGTGGATTGGAAAGTAAGCATGTTTGATTCGCCCCCAACGGCAAACCGGAAAATATATGGAGCCAGGCTGGATACTCAAGAAAATTAGGCAGTGTACAAGGGATTGAGGTGGTCCAGCCCAGCATATGTGGGTTCAGTTATTATTTAATTTTTAGTTTTTAAATTATGTATTGCGATTCCCGTGAGCCGCTGCTGACTTGCGTCAACGCGGCTCACGGGTTTCGCATGGTTACTTCAGATTCTTATGGAATCCGGAGGATCAGGCGTTGCGGCGACGCAGAGCCATCACCAGGGTCGCGCCAGCAAGCACGAACACGGCGATACCAGCCACGTACAGCAGCACGGTGCCCATGCCACCGGTGGACGGCAGGTTGGAGCCCTTCTGGTTCACAACATCGGCGGTAACCGTACCGGTAGTGGTGTTGCCGGCAGTGGTGTTGATCTTGAGCACCGTAAGCTGCGGGTTGTCAGACTCGACGTCATGGTCAGCGGTGATTTCGAAGAGCGTGTCGGCGGCGGTGTTGAAGCCTGCCGGAGTCTTGGTTTCCACGAGCTTGTACTTGCCGTCATCAACGCGCTTGAAGGAAGCGGTGTACTTGCCGCCCTCGGTCTTGGTGATGGTCACCTCGCCACGGTCAATGGTGTAATCGTTCGTGGTGCTATCGAACTTGTAGAGCTTGAACTTCGGCAGATCGTTCTCAGCCGGGGTGCCACCGTTGAAGGTCTTGTTGATGTCCAGCTGGTAGGTGAACACAATGACCTTGTCGGTCGGGGTCTTGCCGGTTTCGCCTTCGCCGCCAACATTCGGGTTGTTGGAGAACTCAAGGGAAGCCTCATTCGGGTTGCCCGTAGAGCCGATCACAGCGTTCTCGTTCAGCGTGGACGTGTATTCGACGGTGAACTTGCCACCGGCGGCAACGGTGATTGCGTTGTCTTCAGCATCCTTGACGGCCTTCGCGTCAGCGATGGTGATGTCGAAGGTGTCCTTATCTTCGGGATTCTCAGTGACAGTGTAGGAGCCAGCGCCAAGAGTCTTGTCGCCGTACTTGACGACCACGGACTTCTTATTGAAGGTCAGGCCAGCGGACTGCTGATCGTGGAAGACCAGCTTGTAGGTCTTGTAGGCTGCGAAGTCTGCTTCGTTCGTCGGCAGGGTAGCGGTCAGCTGGAACGGCACTTCGTCGTTCACATCGTAATCGGCGGAATCCTGCCAGTTGGTCTTATCACCAGTGGAGTCGTTGACGTCCTTGACCTTCTTTTCGAAGGTCGGCTTGTCGGCCTTACGGTTCACGGTCACCGGGCCGTTGACCTGGACGATGAACAGCGTTGCCGCGTCGTTGCCGGTCACAGCATCCTTATCCTTAAGCAGGTAGTAGCCAGCAGGAGCGGACAAAGCCGTCTTGGCGGAAACCTCGCCATAGGCAGTACCAGCCAAATCAACGTACGGGGTGATGGCTGCCAGCTTTGCCGTGTTGTCAGCATAAGTACCCTGAGCAATCTCAGCAGCAGCATCGGCAGCGGACTTGTTCGCCGTATTGTTCTTGTTGAAGTTCTGGCCGGCCTTGATATTGCTCAGCGTGCCTTCGCTCAGATCGCCGGTGAAGACCTGGTACACGGAGTAGGTGTGCGTGTCGGTCGTCGGCACGGTGATGTCGTAGTTGTTTTCAGCCGCCATGGCGGTGGAGGCACCGGCGAAACCGGCGACGGCCATTGCCGCGGTGGCTGCCACAGCGACGAGGCCTTTGAGAACCTTATTCATTGTTCTCCCTTTCTTTCTTGTTTGAAATCTTGAATCTTCAGTTATGTGTGTTCAGTTATTGCCTAGTGGGCATTGGGTCGCTACGCTACGGTCCAGCCCCCTTTCCCCTAGACGAGTTCATCATTGCCGCCTCCTGACCTTGAGGGCCATTCCAGCCGCAACAACACCTATCAACGCAGCCACCAAAGCCGCCGCGTAAATCCAATAATCGCCAGCTCCACCGGTCCCCGGCAGAATCACACCCGGCTGGTTCTTGATGTTGCCACCATTGACAGTGAACGTGGTCTGCTCGTTGTAAGCGCTTGTACCTTCAGTATTGAAGTGGGTGTTCGCGTACCAATTGCCAGCGATGTTGTCGCCTTCCAGCGGGCCGATGCGGAACTTGTGCGGAGTGGCGTCAAGGTCGTATCCGTCAGGAGCCTTGGACTCGATGAGCTGGTACTCACCCCAGACCAAGCCGCTGATCTTGAATTTGCCGGAGGCACCATCCAAATCAACATATTCACCGGTCTGGGCAGAGCATTTAGCAACGCCGTTCTGCCCATCCACGCAGTCGGTGACCGTGCCAAGTGTGGCGCCCGAAGTGACAACGGTGTACTTGGCTGCGCCATCAGCCCAAGAGAAGGCCTTCGTCTGCTTGAGGGTCCATTCGGAACCGGAAAGCGAATCAGAATTGTTGGTATCCGAAGACACCTTGGTCCATGTCACGGCACCAGTCTTACGGGTGTTTGCGATCTTGTTGCCAGTGTTATCTGCGCCAAACGCCGGGCTCCAAGTAGCGGTTCCGTTGGCGATGGTGATCGTGTACACCGTCAAGGACACTTCGTAACCGTTCGGCGCGGTCTTCTCCTGCAGGTGGTACGTACCGTCTGCGAGATCGGAAACCTTGAACTTGCCGGCCTTGGTATCTTCATCCTTCTTGCTGGAAACAGTGCTGTTTTCCAGCACGTTCACCACATTGCTTTGGGTCCGCAACACGGAGGCGACCGCGCGATGCTCGCCTCTGCGGGCAGCAACACGACGGCTACTGTATGCGGCGGTGGAGGTGACGGCGCAGCCGGAGGGCGCAGTGCCAAGTATCTCAGTTGCAGTGTTCAACGTCACAATGTCGCCACCGTTGAACGCAAAACCACTGTTTGCATCGGGACGATAGAAGGATTGCGGCGTAGTCCAGTTGGCCTTGTCTCTGCGGATTCGGAAACTGGCGCTGGTAGGCATGACCTCATTGATGGTGTACGACACGTAACCATTGCAGCCACTGGCAACCGTCATCTCTTTTCTGTTCGGCGGATCGCCGCTGTCCGACGGCCAATTGCCAGTTGCGGTCTTCCACTCAAGAAACAGCTTCTGACCATTATTCTGGTTGAAGTCATCTTGCATCTTGAAGAACACCGTGGTGGTGGTTGCCGGCGGCTTGGTCACGTTCACCCTCAGGGTGACGGTCTTGCTCGTACGAGTTTCCTTCGCCGTAATCGTCACCGGCGAAGAAGTCACCTTATTCGCGGTCAACGTCACGCTTGTGCCGGTGTTGGCGCTCAGCGAGACGTTATCCGCATTGGAAGTGGACCATGTAACAGTGTTGTCTTCAGGAGCCACAGAAGCAATCAGATTAAGGGTCTTGCCCTTCTCAAGATTGATTTCCTGACCATTGGTATAGCCGTTAATCGACACGGAAGTCTCTACGGTCACGCCGGAAACATTGACAGTGAACGATGCGGTGACCTTACCATCAGCCGACTTCACGGTAATAGTGGTATTGCCGTTGCCAGTCGGAGTGACCAAACCGTTTTCGCTCACTGCAGCCACGGCGCTGTCGGCAGACGACCACGTCAACTTCGCATTGTCAATGGTTTTACCGTTCTGGTCATAGGCCACCGCGTGGAATCGCTGCGCAGTGCTGTTCGTAAACGACACGGAAGCCGCTTCGTTATTATTCGCATCAAAGATCTTGACGGACTTGACCTCTGTGCCGGACTGGTCGTCAGTAATGTTCCAAGACTGCTCAGCAGTATTGCCATTCATCTTGGAGAGCGTCCACGTTGAACCGGCCAGCAACATGCTGTTGTCGGTGCCATCGACCTTCTGCCATTCGATCGCCGAACCGGTCTTCTTATTGATGATCTTGCCGTCGGTCAACAGTTTGTCTGCATCCGTGCTGATTGCACCACCGGCACTGTCGAAAACGTTGGAGATGTTTGTCGCAGCCTCGGTAGTGCTGCTACCAGTATTGATCTGGTAAATGTTGGTGTTCTGCGCATAACCTTCAGCCGTACCCGATTCCTTTAGGAAATAGGTGCCGTTCTTGGCGAGGTTGCCCAGCTGGAACGAACCTTCCGCATCGGCATCATCGTTCCAACCGCCATCGGCGATGGTGGCGAGAGCGTTCGTGCCGTTTACCGCATCTTCCTTCTTGCCGTACACAGTCCAGCTGGTTCCGCCGAGAGCATTGTGCCCAGCGGTGTCATCCACCTTGTTCCACGCGATCGCGGCGCAGGAGGTGGAGTACGAGCCGTTCCATGGCAGATTATGACGCTCCTGGTCCATATCCAGAATGGATGTGGTCTTCTCGCCGGACTCGTTGACGAACTCGTCTCCGACGTTATGCCCATCCGTGCTTTGACCCGCGACCCTCTTCACAGTCTTGTTGTTCAGCATTTCGAAATCGCCGCCGACCCACACGCGACCATTAGTAGAGACATGGCTCTGGAGGCTACCGTTAGGAACAAGAATACTGCCCATCCAAGCCGCAGAAGGGTCATCCGTGGCCCGCATGTCATGCGCACTGCCCCATGCGCCGTGATTGGTGCTGGTGTTCGTGTTGTGGTCAGTGACCTGAATCCAGCCCGTAGCCTGACCACCGCGAATCACCACATTCGACGCATCGGCGAAATTCCACATGATTTGCTGCGCGCGCTTCGCGTAATTCGTGTTCTTCGCTGCTTGCGTAGTATCCCCAGATGCAGCCGTGACGAAATCGTTGGCGATATTATCGTTATTCCACCAGAATCGCCAACCATTGTGGAAGTCGATGGTCTGCCCGTTCGCGCCAGTCACGTTAACCACAACGGAAGCGTTATCCGGCACGTTGACGAACTTGAAATCGATGCCCGTGTAATCGGTTCCGTTTAAATTTAAGGAAGAGGCGGGTAGGTTGAACACCTGCATGCTCTTGCTGGTGTCGGTGCTGGTGAAGGTGATCAGCTTTTCCTTCTCCAGCTTGTCGTAGAACGTGAAGGAGTTGCCCTTTCCCTTGTTCTTTTGATAGTCGTATTTGTAAATCGTGTAGGAGTCACCAGCTGAGGGAGCATTCCCCTCATCGACGGTACCGGTTGCCGGCAACTTTGTTCCGGTGTTCAAATCCTCAGAAAGCTTCGAGATTTTGCTCTTGTACGCGGAATAGTCCGTTCCGTTCACATTGGACAGACCGTCTTGGTTCCAAGCCACCAAGCTGGAATCGATGCCAAGAACCGGCGGTTGGCTGGTTGTGATATCGCTGCCACTCAAACCGCGAACAGAGTCAACGCCCGTCTTGCCCCACACTTGTGTGGGTGCGCCAGCCAAGGATGCCTTGTAGCCATGATCAGTGGTGTCGGAGGAACTCGTCTTGCCAAGCCATCCCGGAGCAGTCCAAGCGCCGACTTTGCTGTACATCACAGATGTGCCGGTGTTGCCGCCAACCGCCAACACGGTCTTACCATCAGCAGGACGGAACTGAGAACCAAAACCGACAACACCCCATCGGAAACCACGGGAGACATATGACTTGCCACCGGCACTGCCCGTATTCCACAGTTTCCAAGCTTCCTTCTGTGGATTCATGGCCAAGCTGCCGTTCACAACCGTCAAACCTTCGGCTTCAACGGCATAGGTGCCGGTCGGACCAGCAGCATTGTTCAGCGCACTAGCATCAGACGGCTTTCCCCCCACATACATATCTCCGCCAACATATGTAGCGACGCCGGTATCAGTGCCTGTGACACTCATGCCATCACCCAGGCCAACAGAAGCCGGAGTGCAGGTTTTTCCGTCAGCGAGCTCCTCTGCCTTGGCATTGTAGGCGGGGATGGGGGAGGTTACGGCTATGGTGGCCATCATGGCCACGGCCACCGCGGCGGCGGTCAGGGAGCGGGTACGCGAAAGCGCGCAACCGGTTGCCGATCGCGTTCCTGCATAGTGTCGTGGTGCGTTGCCGACACCATTA
>OGYD01002077.1_pt1 | contig 13805 bp, 9 predicted proteins | sample 1576441 | NCBI WGS metagenome assembly OGYD01 (sample SAMEA3541537, study PRJEB24748) | human gut metagenome | biome: human gut; feature: human-associated habitat; material: faeces | place: China | collected 2012 | reverse complement strand
AAAAATATTTTTCATATCATCGGACTGCATAAAACAGAATATGTATTATTTACCCTTTTATCCGTGTGGCTTCTTTATATATATGGAAGCAATGAAATTATCCAGTACGGTTATACGGTTTCCGACCTGCCGGTACACAATTACTGGATAAATGAAATGTCTAAAAACAATATTTTTGCCGCCGGTGTTTACCCGTTTGGATTTCACTGCATCATTTATTATATCCATACGGTTTTTCATATAGATACTTATGTAATTCTGCGGCTGTTTTCCGTGGTGCAGACCTTTTATCTGCATCTGGTTTTGTTTACCTTTATCCGCTGCATATGCCGTTCTTCCTTTGCCGCCTATGGTGGACTGTTTTTATATCTGGTTCCATCATTATACCACGGCAACTGTACGATCCGTTTTATCAGCGCACTGCCGCAGGAATACGGCATGCTGTTTATCCTGCCGTGTATTTACTTTTTATTCGCATTTTTTAAGGATATGAAAGAAAATGCCGGAAAATGGATTATCTGTACCGATTTAGCGGCAGCATGTGCGTGTTTCAGCATGACGATTGCCGTCCATTTTTACGACACAATGATTGCCGGACTGTTCTGTGCCGCCATTGTGATAGGCTTTTGCGTGCGTTTTTTCCGGCCGCGCTATTTTCTCCGGCTGATGGGGGCTGTCCTTTTAGCCGTTGTTATCGGGGTTCTTCCGATGTTTACCGCGGCACTCTGCGGAAAACCGATGCAGGGTTCTATCGGCTGGGGCATCAATATTCTGACCGGCAGGTCTTCCTCCGGAACAAACCAGAATCAGGACAGCAACGAAAATAAAGCAAATACATCATCTTCCGGTTCATCACAGATTGCCCTGCCGGACACTACAAAAGAAGAGGTAACACCTGAACCGGAAAATCTGGCACAGGATATTGACACTGAACCGGTGCTGACTCCGTCTGTTTCCACGTTGGAAAAAACGACACATTTTTTGCAGCATTTTTACCAGACCTTATCAAATGATATTCAGGAAGATATTTTTGCACAGGACGGCGCATTATTTGCTGCGGTCATTTTATCCTTGTGTGCCCTCATAGTCTTTGCAGGTATCGGTATGTGTATCGCAAAGCAGCCCGATTATGGCTTTATTCAAATCAGCACCGGTATTTTTCTGCTGTTTCTGCTGATTTTGTTTAATGCAAAAAATATCGGTCTGCCGCAGCTTATGGATCAGAACCGTTCAAGAATTTACCTCACGTATATGCTTACGGTTTTGTATGCACTTGTTCTTGATTTACCGGCGGGCATTGTGCTTTATAGTTGTAAAAAGCCGCGTGCTGCAAACGGTATTTCCCTGATTCTTTCGGGAATCATCTGTGCCGCCGCATGTATGGTATTTCCAATCCGCAGCCATATCCTCGCACCGCGTGTCAGTGTTCTTGAAACCAACGGCGCCATCACCTGCCTCGGACAGATTTTATCCGAGTGCAGAAATACGACATTTACCGTTGTATCCGCCAATGACGAACTTCAGATGCTTGCAGGACGCGGACAGCATTACGAAACGATTACATTTTTACGTTACTTAAAATATGCCGCGCAGGGACAGCGGATTATTATTCCAACGAAATATGTCTACTTTTATATAGAAAAAATCCCTCTGGATTATACCGTTTCCTATGCGGACAGCGGTCAGTCCATATCCCGCACAGGCGCTGCAAAGACACTTCCTTCCAGTGCCGGTATCAATCCTTATAAAGGGGAAAACCGCTGGATTGTCATGTCCAAAATGTATTACTGGGCGGAGCAGTTTAGAAAGCTGTTCCCACAGGATATGACCGTCTATTACGAAGATGACGAGTTTATCTGTTACCGGCTGATTCAGAATGAATCCAGCCCGTTTAGTCTTTCGATTGACTATAACTATAACCAGTAAAAATCACCGCTTCGCAGCAAATTGTTCAGGAATAGGAGTATTATGAATCACCAGATGTTGACAAAGAGAATTTATTTTACCATCAGCTGTATTATGCTGCTCGTACTGTTTCTGTTTCAGGGATCAAGTCTTGTACGACAGAAATATAACCGTTACGATGAAAATATCTACGCAAATGAAACGGCTCCTTTTGATGCCGGTACACAATTTACGGTTCAGACAGATTCTGCCGCCGTACTGTCGGATTCGCATGCTTTTGTCGTCTTTATCGGCGATACGGATTCTGCATCCGGTACAACAATCCGTCAATGGTGTACCTATACCAAGCGTAATCTTTTGACGTACCGGCAGATTTCGGATTACCGCACCTACCGCGAAAAGCTGCCCGATGCGGTTTTGCTTGATGCCGCCTTTGTAGACTGTAACAGCGATCTTTCTCTTCTTACAACGCTGACCAGTTACGGCATATCCATTGTATGGTGCAGCCTGCCGGATTTTAATACGATTGAAAACAACAGTGTCCTGATGGATTTTTTAGGCATTGCAAATGCAGTGTCCCCATCGCTTACCGTATCCGGTTATAAGCTCTACAGCGGTTTTTTACTGGGCGGTGAATCCTGGTATATTGCAAACAATGAAGACGAAGAAAAATATCAGGACTTTTCTCTGGATATGCCGTGGTATATTCCGGGAAATGCCACCAAGACTTATATGGCGGCAGAACTGGACAGTTCCGTATACGGCACGATTAAAACAGAAGACCGTCCTGCCGTATTCTGGCGGAAAAGTCTTGAAAACGCTTACATTTTCTGTGTCAACGGAGATTACCTGTCGGATACCGGGGGATTTGGCATTTTAAATGCCATTCTTTATGAATTAAAGGACTATGCCGTTACACCGGTTGTCAATGCACAGACCGTTTCCATTATCAATTATCCTGTTCTTGCTTTTGAACAGGAAGATGCCATGGATGCCGGTTACAGCCGTAACACTGCTTCGGTACTTGAAAATGTCATCTGGCCGGATATTTCCACACTGTCAGAGTATTTAAACAGCCGCTTTACCTTTTTGTTTACACCGCAGTTTCATTATCAGGATGAACACGAGCCGGTATCGCAGGAACTGGAGTATTTTTTCCGCCTGTTACATGAAAAACAGTTTGAAGCCGGGCTGTCTTCCACAAGAGATACGGATACCTCCATCCGCGAAAAGCTGCAAAAAGATACTTCTGTTTACCGTACCTTTTTGCAGCACTACCGCTTTCTTTCCATTTATGCAAAGGAAAGTGAGATTTCCGAGGTTTTAAACGGTTCACCGGAACTAACAAATACACTGCAGACTATTGTTACCGAAAAAAGCAGCAATGACGGGAATGGTTTATTTGCGTATGTGGGAAATGATGTTTTACAAATGAAACTCTTGTCAGACGGCACTGCCTACAGTTATAAAAATGATTTTATACAAAAAAGCTTAAATACGGCACTTGCTTATTCAAGTATCGGTGTTGACTGTACGGAAATCTGTAATCCGAAGGAGGATGATGAAAATGTGCTGTGGGATAAATTTTACCAGAAAACGGCGACAGCACTGGCAGCCTATCTACCGCCTAAATCGGTTTATCAAAGCTGTACGGTCACTCAGGCAGCCAGCCGTATCCGCGCCTTTTTAGCCGTGGATTACAGCAGTATGCGCACCGGTAATACCATTACGCTGCAAATCAAAAACCGCAGTGAAGACACTTTCTTTATGCTGCGCCTGCACAATGAAGAAATTGAAGACATCGACGGTGCCGCTGCTGAAAAGATTGAGGATGGTGCTTATCTTATCACTCCGGAGCGTGATACCGTAACCATATCGCTTAAAAAATAAGGAAAGGAGCAGTTTATGAAAATATGTATTATTGCTGAAGGATGTTACCCTTACGTTGTCGGCGGGGTTTCCGGCTGGATTAACAATCTGATCTGCTCTTTTCCCCGCGTCAGTTTTAGTGTCCTTGCAATTATTTCCGACAGAAGCATCAGCAAAAAATTCCAGTATACCCTTCCGGAAAATGTCACCGAAGTACACGAAGTTTACTTAAATGACTGTGAGTGGACCGGTAAGGGAAAGTCACGGAAGCACTGCCATCTGTCTGCAAAAGAAGCTGCCGCCTTAAAAAGCCTGCTGCTTGGCAAAGATACTGACTGGGCAACACTGACAACACTGCTGCAAAGCCGAAAGTTTTCTTTAAATGCCCTGCTAATGGGACCGGATTTTTTAGATGCCGTTATTGAATGTTACGAAGAAAAACACAGTGAAATTGTCTTTTCCGACTTTTTATGGACAATGCGCTCCATGTACCTGCCGCTTTTTCTTGCCATGCAGTCCGATCTGCCAAAAGCAGATTTATACCACTGTGTCGCAACCGGCTATTCCGGTGTGCTTGGCAGTATGGCAAAACTGCTGCACCCGGAAAGTGCCTTGTTAATCTCGGAACACGGCATTTATACCAGAGAACGTGAAGAAGAAATCATCAAAGCTTCGTGGATACGGGGACTGTATAAAAATCTGTGGATTGAACAGTTTGCCAAAATGTCGCTGTTTGCTTACCAGACTGCGGATAAAGTCACATCACTTTTTGAACATGCCCGCACCTTACAGATTGAACTGGGCTGTCCCGAAGAAAAAACGATTGTGACACCCAACGGCATACGTCCCGCACTTTACCGGAATATTCCACAAAAAGACCCGGCAGACCCAATGATTCATATTGGAGCAATTTTACGAGTCACACCGATTAAAGACGTCAAAACACTGATTATGGCATTTGCCTATGCAAAACAGAAAAACCCGTGGTTAAAGCTCTGGATTATGGGTCCTGCTGATGAAGACGAAACTTATGCTTCGGAGTGTTTCCGTCTTGTCGAGGATATGCAGATTAAAGATATTGTATTTACCGGCAGGGTACAGGTCAAAGACTACATCGGAAAAATGGACTTTACGATTCTTACCAGTGTCAGCGAAGGCCAGCCGCTTACGATTCTTGAAAGCTTTGCGGCTCACCGCCCGGTGATTGCAACCGATGTCGGTAACTGTAAGGGGCTGTTACTCGGCGAATCCGATGACTTCGGTGAGGCAGGCATTTTAACGCATATTATGAATATCGAGGAAATTGCAAATGCGATGCTGACACTCGCCGCCAATGAAAAAATGCGGCACGAATACGGTGAAAACGGCTACCGCCGCCTGATGAATAAATACACCATCAAACAGATGCGCAGCACCTATGCCGACATTTACAGGGAATTAACAAAGAAAAAAACGTCTTAAAGAAAGGAGCCATTTATGGCAGGGGTTGGTTTAAGATTAAATAAATTTTTTAATAAAAAATCTATGAGCAGCCACATTGCGGGTGCCGGATACAGTATTGTCATTACCATTGCGCCGATGCTGCTTGTCATTGTAACACTGATTATCATGCAGCGGCTTTTGGGCTACACGCAAGAATCGTATTATGAAAAACAGCTGTTCCAGAACACCGTGCTTTATATTTTTATTTTTTCACTGCTGGCAAGCGCGCCGTTAAATGCCGTTCTTTCAAGATACATTTCCGATGTTATTTTTGAAGAAACTTATGCAGATATTATGCCATGCTATTACCTCGGACTGCTGATACAGACTCTTTTTTGCTGCCTGATGGGGATTCCGTTCTGTCTGCATGAGTGGCTCTCTGGCGGAGTACGCCCGGCATACGTTTTTATATCCTTTTGCTGTTTTATCGCATTGTCCTTTATTTTTTATACGATGATGTATTTATCAATCTGCAAGGACTATATAAAGATTTCACTTTTTTATGCTGTTGGAAGTATAATCAGCCTTTTCTTATCGTTATTTTTGGTATATTATATAGGTATCAGTGTCTGTATGTCCATGCTGCTTGCTCTAACTGCCGGCTTTTTAATTACGGCATCCCTTGGATTAGCACTGCTTACGCAGTATTTTACGGAATACAGTCACCAATATAAAAAAATACTGAAACACATTGCAAAATACCGGAAACTGATTCTTGCCAATACTTTTTACACACTCGGACTGTTCGTGCATAATTTTGTATTCTGGACATCTGATTTACAAATCCGGACTGCCGGTTCTTTCGTGTGTGCTGAAACGTATGATTATGCTTCATGCGTGGCGATGTTTACGAACATTTCTGCAAGCATTATTTTTATTGTTTTGGTTGAAATGAAATTCAATGCCAGATACAAACAGTATTCGGAAGCCATTATCGGCGGACGGCTGCTTGACATTCAAAAAACCGGCATGCGTATGTTCCGTCTGCTTGCAGATGAACTGATGTCTTTGGTGCGGATTCAGTTTATTATTTCAACCGTGCTTTTTTTAGTCAGCCTGATTGTGCTTCAGCGCTTCGGCTATACCGGCACGATTATTCAGGTATACCCGTGCCTTGCCGCCGGATATTTTATCCTGTTTTTAATGTATCCGGTCTTTTTGTTTTTATATTATTTTAACGACTTAAACGGTGCTTTGTATACCGGCTGTATTTTCTGTCTGATGACACTGGCTTCAAGTATCTGTCTGTTAAATACCAGTCCCGTCTGGTATGGCGGCGGCCTGACAATTGGTGCATTTGCCGGATGGACATTTTCATATTTCAGACTGTGCCGGCTGGAAAAGCATATGAAAAACCATATTTTCTGCAACGGTACGATTTTAAAACAGGTTTCCGGCACCCGCCCAAGCGGACAGGTGTACCCGGATACGCAAAAATGAACCCCCGCACTAAGAAAGGAGAAATTATACTATGCCGCCTATAATACTTCGCATAATACTCATTGTATTCGGAATCCTGCTGTTTGTCTGTGCAATGCTGTCTTATGCCGGAAAAAAATTAAAAGAAGGCTTTTTACTGGGGTGGTGTCTGTTTGCACTGTTTTTTATTCTTGCAGGCATTATTCCGGCACTCAGCTTCTGTACCTGGACTTTCGCTGTTTTTTCCGGTCCTGCACAGATGATTTTATCCGCCTTTCTGGTCCTGTTTTTGTTTAAGATTTCCGAATATGTTTCTGTTTTAAGCCGCAAAAATCAGGAACTTGCCATGCAGGTTTCCCTTTTAAACCAGGAAAATGAACGGATTCTTACAGAATTACAGCAGCTGACCGGAAAAAACAAAACAGAACTTTAATATTGGAGTACGTATGAAGAAAAAAATTTTATTTGTAATCAATACACTGGGACGCGCCGGTGCGGAAACCGCGCTGATAACCCTGTTAAAAAAACTGCCTGAAAACGAATATGATATTTCTTTATATGTATTGTGCGGACAGGGAGAACTCGTCCGTGAACTGCCCACCTATGTCCACCTGCTCAACCGTCATTTCTGTTGGGAATCGGTCTTATCTAAAAAAGGAAAATTTCTTCTTTTTAAGACAGTACTCATAAAAAATTTCTGCCATGATGCATTTTTTCATAACCTGTCCTATCTGTTTTTAAACCGCAAAAACACACCGCTTGAAAAGCTGCTGTGGCGGATTGTATCAGACGGGTCTGAACGGTTTGACACGCATTTTGACTTAGCGGTTTCGTATATTGAGGGCGGTTCTGCCTACTATGTACACGATCATGTATCTGCCGCTAAAAAAGCGGCATTTATCCATGTTGACTATGTACAGGCAGGGTATACACGCAGACTGGATAAGGACTGTTATGTGGATTTTGACAGGATTTTTGCAGTTTCCAATGAAACAGCCGGTGTGTTTGCCGGTGTCTATCCAGAATGTCAGCAGAAGCTTTCGGTTTTTCACAACCTGATTGACACCGAAGCAATCCGGCAAAAGGCACTTTCACCCGCCGAAAAGTCCATGCATGAAGGAATCCGTCTGCTGACGGTTGGCAGACTGACACCACAGAAAGGATTTGACTGTGCGGTTTATGCCCTCAAACTGCTGTTAGAAAAGCAGTACCCGGTGTACTGGTATATTATCGGGGAAGGTCCGGAATACGGCAGACTCACACAGCTTGCCCGGTCACTACACGTAGAAGACCATTTTATTTTTTTAGGAATGCAGACCAATCCGTATCCGTATTTTAAAATGGCAGATTTTTATATTCATGCAACCCGTTTTGAAGGCAAGAGCATTGCCATACAGGAAGCACAGGTGCTTGGCTGTGCTATTGCGGCATCCGACTGCAGCGGAAACCGCGAACAGATTGTTTCCGGTGTAGACGGTCTGCTTTGTCCGTTTTCACCGGAAGGCATTGCAAATGCGGTGGAATATCTGATAGAGCATCCGCAGACTGCCGAAAGTTTTGGCAGGGAGGCAGCACAAAAAGCCTGCCATTTTGAAAACGATATTCATATGATTCGTGATTTACTTTACTCACCTTAAGCTATAATGCAAATCTTACAGGGATAATTGCGGAGGACAAATTAATGCAGAAAGAAGTTTTAATTATTATACCTGCTTATAATGAAGAAAAAAATATTTCCAAGGTCTTAGACCGTCTGGAGCAGCCTGAAATTGCTGAATTTGCTGATATTCTGGTTATGAATGATGCTTCTTCGGATAACACCAACTGGATCGTCAAAGCAAGACACCATGCCGTTGTCACGCATGTATTTAACCTCGGCTACGGCAGTGCCTTACAGCTTGGCTATAAGTATGCAATCCGCTGTAATTACCGCTACGTCATTCAGATGGATGCGGACGGACAGCACGATGCCGGTAATTTAATCAATCTGTACCATGCGTTAAAGACCCCTGATGAAAACGGTGTCTATCCCGATATTGTACTGGGGTCACGCTATTTAAACGACAGTCCGTACTTTGAAACCTCGGCTTTAAAACGTTTTGCATTTTTCTTATTCCGCCATATTATCAAGTGGTCAACAGGACGTACCATCATGGACCCGACAACGGGATTACAGGGATTAAGCCGCCGGGCCGCCTTGTGCTATTCAAAATTCGGCAATTTTGATGAAAAGTACCCGGATGCAAATATGATTACCAATATGCTTTTATCAGATTTTAATATTGTGGAAATTCCGGCGGTCATGCATTTAAGAGAACACGGAAAGAGCATGCACTCCGGTTTAAAACCAATCGGCTATATGTTTCATATGTTTTTTAGTATTCTTGCCGTTTTAATCCGGCAGAAAATCTTTAAAAATGTACCGAAAGCGGAGCGTTATAACAATGATATTCAAAAAACACAATAAATTTAAGCCGTATCTATCCATTGAAAAAGCAGATGACCACACGGTTAATCCCAAAAGAGGGTGGTACAGCATTTATCCGTTTACCCTCCCGGAACGTCCTGATTTTGAGGAATTGCAGTGGTGTTTAAAAAAACAGGAATCCCTGTGCCTGGTACGTGTCTGTATCGGAAATTATGCTGCACGCAGTTTTGATACACCGGCACTTACGGTTTTTGAAGAAATTTTGTCTTTTTTTGCCCGTCATGACAAAGACATGATCTTGCGGATTATCTATGATGATGAAGGAAAAGGCATGGAACACGAACCTGCTGGACTTTCACAAATCCAGTCCCATATGGACCAGCTTGGCAGTATCATTTACAAATATGCTGCACATATCTACACTACACAGGGACTTTTTATCGGAAGCTGGGGAGAAATGCATACTTCCAAATTCTGCGACAGACAAAGCCTCTGTCGTCTGATAGACAGCTTTTATCATGCCACAAAAGGCGCTGTCGCCATGGCAGTGCGCACGCCCGCACAGCTGCGCAGTCTTGAAACGGGACTTTCTGAATATACGGATACCGGCACACGCGGACGGATTCTTTCCCTGACCGGACTGTATAACGATGCCATCACCGGCTCTGAAACCGACTACGGCACTTATGCCGCCGGGGATACCGTCTCCGGTAATATTTCCTCTGATAATGTGTCTTGGGGGAACGTAAACTCCGGTGACGGAAAGTGGAGCAGGAGCGCAGAGCTTTCTTTTCAACAGGAACGGTGTATGCAGGTTTATAACGGTGGGGAGGTTATCATGCCGAATCCATACAATGACGGGGATACCGCAATTGAAACGCTCACCAAAATGCACGTTTCTTACCTGAACAGCCAGTATGACGGCACCGTACTTCAAAAATGGAAAGAACAAAAGACAGACAAAACTGAATCCGTCTTTGAACAAATCGACCGCCGTCTGGGGTATTGTCTGGTTTTATCCGCTGTCAACGCGGCAGATAAAAACTGTTCCAAATTTATAATTACCATAAAAAATACCGGCTTTGCCGCCCTGTATGAGCCGGTCATTTTAACACTGTCTGCTGTCTGCTGTACGGCTGATAATATAAATAATTCACCCTGTCTGTCGTCAGAAAACACCGTACTTGGCAGGAGTGAGATTGCAAAACTCCCGGCGGGAGAGCAGTGTATCGTATCCGTTAACTGCCCGCTTATAGCGCTTTCTTCCGGTCAGTATAAACTAACTGTTTCCATGGCACTGAAACGCAGTCAAAAAAAAGTCTTTTTTGATAACTGTGATACAGTGGGAATCCTGACGGTCATATAAATTTACGCCTGTATTTTGTTGTCTGTTTGATTCCATATCGGAACTCTATTTACTCGAATATAAAGGTACCACACAGGTATCCGTTTTCCGTCGGTTCTTCTGTGAGTGCAAATCGGATTTGTTCACCGCTCTTTGGACTGCTCATTTTCAGATAAACCTGATAAGTTCCCTTTGCAATGTGCAAAAACACCGGACAGGAGAGTGTAACTATGCTGTCCGGCTGTAATGCTGTGGTTGAGAACTGTTCACCCAGATTCTGTGTCTGTATGATATTTCCCTCCATGTCACATATCCGCAGTTCTGTCGTAAGATCATAATATGCCGATGCAAAGCCGGTATTTTTTACTGAAAGCGTAAGCTGTGCCGTCTGTCCAAACATTTTATAAGAAAATGCCGTCCCGCTGATTTCATAGCGGTAACCTAAATGCGCGCCGATATAATCATAACCTGTCGTGTCTTCATACGGCTGATTTTTCCATTTTTTTAAAACCTTTTCATCATACATACGGTTTAAATACGATACGTGCATTGTCTGCAATGTATTCATTGCATTTTCAACGTCATTGTAAACGGTATCGGATACGACTTCGCCGCCGTTTGGCACGGTAAGACAAACTTCATCCTGATAAGAAAGTTCACGACTTCTGTCGGTATACGTTCCCAAATCCGACTCCGATGCCATAATACCGTCATTAAACAGCCCTGTTTTTATAACCGCCGCCTGTCCTTCATCCAGATGATCCGCCGCCAAAACTGCACGAAGCTGAGCCGGTGTACGTACTGCCATATAAATTTCATCATCCAGACTGCCCCGCAAAACCGTAAAAAGCTGTATCTGTTCCTCTTCGGATGAAAAACGGGAGTGGTGCATTTCACCGTAATTTCCTATAAAAATTCCCTGCACCAGATAGATATTGTCTTTATGCTCATTCAGTATTTGTGCGCACTGCCGCATATGTTTTTCAATCTGTGAAATGTCGTTTGGCTCAGTGCTTTGCGCATTGCCGTCCCAGTCATATAAAAAACGCAGAATCAGGCTGCAGGAGCTTTCTTCCCAGCGGGTAAGGATATGTTTCAGCTCTGCCAGCGCATTTTCGGTAAGGTCACGGTCTGCAAACTGTTTTAAATTGATTTGAAGCAGCGCCAGCCGGTCATTGGCACTTTCACTCTGTGCAACAGCCGCAGAAATCTTTGTATCCAAGACACTCCATGCCGGATTCTGTCCGGCTGTCTGACTTTCGTCCGTCAGCGTATAGCCGTAAATCTGATACCAGCCACAGTACGGATTGTGCAGAACTTCCTGTGTCACCGTTAAATCTGCCTGCGTCCACACCGGCTTTTTATTGTATACAAAATACAAACACAGTCCAGCTGTTCCTAAAATCACCACAGTCACACAGACTGCAAGAATACAGACTGCCCGGCGGGTTATCTGCAAATTTCTATTTTCCGGTTTATTTTTCATTGCATTTACCTTTCTAATTCATTGCAACATATGATATAATGAGCACAAACACCATTAACGAACGAACAGCCCTGCAAAACAGGGCGAAAAACGCAATAACGTATGTTTATAAATGTAAGGATAAAGAAGGCGCAGCATACAATATCCTCATATCATAGTTGGAGGCTTTTGACCCTAACATTATAAATATATGATATAAGTTATATCATGGCAACAGAAAGCAGGCAATTTTATGACAAAAAGAAGTATGCAGTCTTCCACTCTAGATTTTGTAATTACATGGGTCGATGGCAGTGACCCTGCATGGCTTGATGAAAAAAGCCATTTTGCATCCGGCAGTGAAGCCGATAACCGGAAAGAACGCTACCGCGACTGGGATCATTTAAAATACTGGTTCCGCGGCATTGAAAAAAATGCACCCTGGGTTCATAATATTTATTTTGTAACATGGGGACATCTTCCTGCGTGGCTTAATACCGCACACCCGAAACTGCATATCATAAAACACACGGATTTTATTCCACCGCAGTATCTGCCGACTTATAATTCGCATACTATTGAATTAAATCTGCACCGGATACCAGGACTTTCAGAAAATTTTGTCTACTTTAATGACGATGTCTTTTTAATCCGCCCGGTAACGCCGCAGCATTTTTTTAAAAGCGGAAAGCCCTGTGATATACTTGCCTTACAGCCGGTTGTTGCAAATCCCGCCAATCCGGTCATGTCACATATCTTTTTAAATAATACGCTGGTGCTGTCAAAATATTTTAACAAACGTGAAAATATCCGCCATCAGTGGCGTAATTATTTTAAACCCGGATATCCGCCACTTTATTTCTGTTATAACTTTCTGGAACTGGCTTTTCCGCTGTTTTCCGGATTTTATACGGTACACGGCGCTTCACCGCTTTGCAGATCAACCTATGAAACACTCTGGGAAAAGGAGTATTCACTTTTAGATGCAACCTGTTTACACAAGTTCCGTCATGCAGACGATGTCAACCAGTACCTTTTGCGGGAATGGCAGAAACTGACCGGTTATTTTACAGCGGAAAATGTCTGCCGCAGCTTCCGCTATTTTAATGCGGCTTCGGATAATAAAAAGCTTGTGTCTGTCATTAAAAAGCAGAAAGCAGATATCATCTGTATCAATGATGCCAATACAGCCATTGATTTTGAACGTGCCAAAACACAGATTAGTACCGCTTTTTCCGCGCTTTTTCCTGAACCTTCTTCTTTTGAAAAAGGGCAGTAATTTTATGAAACCACAATGATTGGAGGTCTTTTTTTGAACAGCAAATCGCGTACACAGTATTCTGCATACAATACCAGCATTGCCCTGTTTTCCAGAGCTGCCGCAATTCTTATGGGATATGTTGTGCGCGTTGTTTTTACCCATGTGCTGTCGGAAAATTACGTCGGTATCAACGGACTATTTACTGACATTTTAAATGTACTGTCCCTGTCGGAAATGGGCATTGAAACGGCGATTTCCTTTGCCCTGTATAAACCAATTGCAGACGGCAACACGGAAGCGCAGAAATCCATTATGCACCTGTATCAGTGGTTTTACCGCTTTGTGGCTGTGTTTGTTGCCGCCGCCGGAATCTGTGTCATTCCGTTTATGGACATTTTAATTAAAAACAAACCGGATATTCCGCACCTGACTTATATTTATATCCTGTATCTGTTTAACACAGTGCTGTCTTATCTGTTTGTATACAAGCGCACCCTGCTTGATGCCCATCAGCTCATGTACATTGGAACACTGTCCAAAACAATTTCATGGGTGCTTCAGGATATTGTCCAGATTGCCAAGGAGAAAATCAAGGAAAGGGGGCTGTCACGATGAAGCCGGAAATGAAAAA
>OGYD01002065.1_pt1 | contig 13849 bp, 8 predicted proteins | sample 1576441 | NCBI WGS metagenome assembly OGYD01 (sample SAMEA3541537, study PRJEB24748) | human gut metagenome | biome: human gut; feature: human-associated habitat; material: faeces | place: China | collected 2012 | reverse complement strand
CAATGGCGCAGTACGAATTCATCCGTACTGCGCCATTGTGTATATCTGATTACTGAGTAATGCTCTGCCAACTATGCGGTCAGATACTGCTGGGCATCCAATGCGGCGCGGCAACCCATGCCCGCTGCGCTAATAGCTTGACGGTAGATGCGATCCACGCAATCACCGGCGGCAAAAACGCCAGGGGCGCTGGTGTGTGTACCAGCTTCTGCAACCGTGATGTATCCATCATCATCAGTGCTGACCACATCGGCAATGAACTCGGTAGCCGGGGTATGACCGATGGCCACGAATACCGCACTGGTATCCAAAGTCCCAGTCTCACCGGTTGCCGTATTACGAATATCAATGCTGCTCACGTTTTGGGGAGCCGTGGCCGCGGGCAGCTTCGGGCCGCCAATGGTAATGGCCGGGGAGGCGGGCTTTGCTTCCGAGGCGCTTCCGTGGATGGCAGTAACCACGGTATTGGTCAGCAAGGTCAACTTGGGATTCGACTGTGCGCGGTCCACCATGATCTGGGAGGCGCGGAACGAATCACGACGATGAATCAGCGTGACTGATGAGCCAAATCTGGTCAGGAACAGTGCTTCTTCAAACGCCGAATCACCGCCGCCGACCACCACAATGGGCTTGTCCTTAAAGAAGAAACCGTCACAAGTGGCGCAGTACGACACTCCATGACCGGAAAGTTCGCGTTCGCCAGGTACGCCAAGCTTACGGAAATTCGAGCCGGTGGCCACAATAATGGCACGAGATTCCAACACCGAGCCGTCAGATAGGCTCAGTCGGTACCGGGGCTGCGGTGCGTCAGCGGCATCTGCGGCCTCCACCTGTTCCACGGATTCGACATCATCGGCAATGAACTGCGTGCCGAATTTCTCAGCCTGATCGCGCATGCGATCCATCAAATCAGGACCCATAATGCCATCAGGGAAACCAGGGAAATTCTCCACTTCCGTGGTGTTCACCAGCTGCCCGCCCGGGGCCAGAGCACCGGTGACCAGTACAGGATTCAATCCGGCGCGACCAAGGTAGATGGCCGCTGTGTATCCAGCGGGACCTGAGCCGATGATGATGACGTTATGTTCCATATGATTCCCCTCAGTCCGTTATGAAGTGCAGTGCTCACTCCAATAATTAGACACAGTGTCTATTATGTAGTCTGCGGCCGACTGCCGTCGGTAGTGGCAGGCAGCACGTTATGTGGCGCAATGGCATTCAGCATACGTCATCCGAAAGCCAATAGACACCTCTATGCCAACAGCGTGACGTTGCCGGCATAGTCGCGACTTTTAGAAGACTTCAACCTTCTGAATGTACAGCTGGTTCTGCGGCAAGCTATCCAGCGGCACCCACAGAACCAGATCCTGTGTGTTGACGACCTTATCGAACTTCACCTCAGTGGTACCGCCCTCGGCGAATACAAACTCGGCCACCTGTTCGCCTTGGGTCGGATCCTCCGTGGTATTGGCACGGATATAGCCCTTGCCGCCAGATGTGCGGATGGTGATATTCATGCGGTACACATCATGAGGCTGGTCAAGATGGACGTGGTAGCCGTAACCGGACTGGCCGGCAGGGTTGGACAGGAAGTTCCCGCTGGCCACTGTAAAGGCGGTGTTGTTCTCGTGACGCGGCTTGGGCACCGACTGGGAGTCCTTATCCTCGGTGACCTTCTTGGGCTTCGTCTCCGTCTCTGTCTTGGTTTCGGTCTTCTCCTGAGATGAAGACGTAGAGGAATCCTTGGACGAGGAAGTGCCATCTTCCTCACCGAACGGCACATCATCCACATTGACATCCGGCCAATTGCCTTCCGAATTCTCAGAAGAGTTCGCCGCATCTGCAGGGTTTTCCCCACTGCGCTGCAACGCATGCATGGCCCAGAACGCTGCGGCAACCACCACAATCACGGCCACGATAATGGCAACAACCTTGGTGGTCATCGATCCGAAAAGCGTCTCGTCTGGCAGGGCATCATCCTCATTGCCAGTGGGATGATCCTTCGGGATAAAGCTCGGCGGCACGGACTGGACTTCCGCCGCACGTGCCTGCTCTTCCTCCAGTGCGCGCTGCGACTCCTCACCAGGGCGGATTTCACGGCCGGAAGCATCAAAAATCGGAATACGGCTGGTGGTCTCAGCAGCGGTGGGCTCAGGCACGCCGGCCGCGGTGGGAATCGGCACGGTCAGCCGGGAGTTACCGGTCGAGTTGGTCGGAGCCAGTCGGTTGTACCAGTCTCCGGTGTCTTCGCCGGAGAGGTTCTCCTTTTCCCAGGCTTGCGAGAAATTGAAGTCGAAAATGCTATGAGCATCTGCCTGACCATTGGTGCCGGATTCAGCACCAGCGGCCACTGCAGGTGCCGCGATGGACAGTGAAGGCAGCTGCTGGCTGGTGACAATGTCATCAGGAATCGGAACGATGTCGGCCTCGTCCGTAGGTCGCAGCTGCACCTTGACGATGGAGGATTCGCCGTCAGTGGTCGGCAGGGCGATGTCAGTGCTCGATAGCTTAGTCAGCGGCTTCCAATCACCCAACAGTGCGTCCAGTTCGGCCAGTGAGGCCATCGGCATGACCTGCTCGCCTTCATCGGCCAATGCCAGGCCACGCTTGCAAATAACACGGAACTCGCTTGGAATATCATGCCCAAGCAGATGCAGATCGAATTGCGGATTCGACTGGCTGGTCGTGTTGGTAAGCAGTGCATACAGCAACGCGGCAAGCTGACGCACGGCATGACGCTCAGCGCCATCATCGCCTGCCGGATCGGTTCCGGACATATCTGCCAGGATCGGAGCAAACGGAGCATCGGAAATTTCGATGCCGGAGCCGGTAAGACGCACGGTATCAGTAGTCAGGATGGCAGTGCCGGCAGTGCTGGTCAGCATGGGACGGATGGCCTGAACGGTCTCGCCAAGAATGGAGCGCATGGCGTCGTAGCTCAGTATGTTGCCGGTGGCGCTGGCACGGTAATCGGCCACGGATAGGCCACTGTCCATTGCAATGACGGCAATGAGCACGTCGGACTGCATGCGGTACTTCAGCACCGGTACATAGTGTTCGGGGCGGGTGGCCGCAAGCTCGCCGGCAATGGTGTTGACGGTGTCCAATGCCTTGCGGTTGGAGACCAGAAACAGCTGGCAATCCTTTGCCAGCACACGATCATTGGCCTGCCAAGCCTCGAGGCCGGGTTCCTTACGCAACGAAGACACCAAGGTGTAGCGGTTAAGGATAGTATCTCCCAATTGCGGTTTCATCTGCTCGTCAGGCTCCATGTGATCGGCATTCGTCATCGCTGACATTCTAGCCGTGGGACTGGCCTGAATGCCATCGGCCTCAGGCATGATGCTCGCAGCAGTATCAGCATTATTATTGTCTTCTTCGGATTGCGGTTCGTCAACGGATGTGTTGGCGGGTTTTCGCCCGAAACGGGCGGTTATCGAGTGGGCGGCATCGGTCAGTTGTGTGGCGCGCAGTGCCCAGAGCACGCCGATATACACCACGGCCAGCACGAGGGTCAGCACGACGCAAATTCCCAATGCGGACAGCCAGCTCATCTGGCCGCCGGTCTCTTGGATGGAGGCACCGAAGAGGTCCACAACAGGGGTTTTCGCCAGCCAGACCACAACGCCGCCGATTACGGCCGCTGCCAACGCCTTGCCGTATGTCTGCACAACCGGCTTGCCTTCCAGGCTGCCGCCGAATCGTTTGCGCAGCATAAACAGCATGAACGGCAGCGCCAATAGCACACCGGCGGATACGGAACAGGCAATACCCACGATCCACTGATTCGGCGGAAGCACCAGCATGCCCACAATCATGAGTGCCGTGGTGAAGCCGTATTGCAATACCGCGGCGAGGAACGGGTGCAGGCCGTCCTCAAAGGCATAGAAGGTACGTTGAATCAACAGGAACGCTGATATGGCGGGGATGCCGCAAGACAGCGGAATCAGGGCGTAGGCGATGAGCACGGTCTCATTCATCGAGACCGAAGGCAGCAGCGCACGAATGATCGGTTCGGGGTAGACCACCAGCGCCGCGGCGAAGAACAGCACCAGCAGCCCTACGTTGCACAGCGCATTGCCCAGCTGCTGACGTGCCGCATGGAAGTCCTGCGCTGCTATCGACCGCGAGATGAGGGGGAATACGGCGGTGGAGACGGATACCGCAATCAGCGAATACGGCAAGATGTACAGGGTGAAGGCGTTTTGGTAGGTAGCATTGCCGGCAACGTCGTACAGACTGACTCCGGTGAGCTCATGCGCACGCTGCGGGGCCAGTGTGGCGATTCGGGTCAGCACGATATCCGAAATCTGGGTAATCGCCACCACACCCAGTGATCCCAGCGCCACAGGTCCCATCGCCTTGAGACCAAAGCCGGTCAAGCCAAAGCTGGGACGGTATTTGAAGCCCAGGCGAATCAACGGCACGAACAGGATCAGTGCCTGAAAAGCCACGCCGAGTGTCCAAGTACCTGCGGTAAGCGCCACTTTGCCCGAGGTCCAGAAATCAAGCGGCTGTTCGTTGGCCTTGCCGAACAACATGATGAATGCGGTGAATCCGGCGCAGCTGATGACGTTGGCTCCGGTGGAACTCCACGCATAGGAGGCAAAATGATCTTTGGCGGCCAGAATCTGACCAAGCACCGTGTATAGGCCGTAGAAGAACACCTGGGGCATGCACCAGAGCGTGAACGCAGTGGTCAGGGCAATCATCTCATGATTGCTGCTGCCCACGTACAGACGCGCCAGCAGCGGTGTGGCTGCGGCCATCACCACGGTGACGGCCAGCAGAATGCCGATGGCCAGGGTGATCAGTCGGTTCAGTCGCTCCTGAGCGTCCTTCTCCTTCAACGTGCGCACGATTTGCGGCACCAGCACGGCATTGAAAATACCGCCGGACACCAGTGTGAACACGGTTTGCGGAATCATCGCACCGGCCTGATAGGCATTGGCCGCCAGACCGGTAGTGCCGATGGCTGCCGCCAGCAAAATAGTGCGGATTTGGCCGGTCACGCGAGAAGCCGCGGTACCGGAGGCCATAATCAGGGAATTGCGGCCTACGGTAGAACTCATTCGTCAGGATCCTTCTTACGGTTGAACTGGCGCCATAAACCAACGAGGCCCAGCAGTACTGCAAAACCAATGATGACGAAACCACTGGCATCGCTGATGCGCAGCACACTGGTGATGGTGGTGTCCTGTGTGTTGCCGAAGGCGGTGTTGTGCCGATCGGCCAACGACACATGTGCGACGGTGGTGCCGGAAGTGGACACACGGATGGTGAAGGTCACCTGAGCCTCACTACGTGCGGGAATCACAACATCATTGGAACGGGAGGTCACGATTTGCATGGAATCGGTGATCGAATTGACTTTGACGCTGATGGCGTAAGGCAGCTTATTGCTTACTGTCACCGGCATCTGGGCCGATTCGCTGAATACCGACACCGATTCGGATGGGGTGATGTACACGCTGCCCAACACCGTATCGGCGAACGTCCGGTTGGCTTTGGCTATCTGTCTCTGATACTCGGCATCGCTGGAGCCGGCGAACGCATGCAGAGCGATGTCGTCATGCGCATTCAACAGCGTGCTCACCCATTGTGCGGGATCATTGGTGTGGCTGGCGGTTGAACTGGCATCTTGACGGGCAAGTGCCTGCGGGTTCAACGATGAGACATCGTCTTCATCAAGACCCTTCTTCAGTATGGAAGTGGCGAGCCGCAGGATGTCCTTACGACTTGAAGAAAGCTGTTCCAGGGTGGCACGGGTTTGGGAGACGTCGGCGGCATTGGAGTCGTCCTGGTTCACCTCGCTGCTGACGCTGTATGGGTCGGCAGCGGCCATAGTGTTCAGATCAGTCAGATTCAGCCACGATGCCTGTTCCATAGCGCTCATGACCTGATTGATCCATGACGCGCTGCTATTCCTGGAGAAGGTCATCAGCAGGTTTCGGGTGGCATACGGCTGTTCCATTTGATAGAACGCGCTTTGTGCGAGCATTCTGGCCAGCCTGCCCGCATCGCTGGCTTCGGCCGTTGCCCGTGCGCTGGTAGCTTCGCCATGCGCCAACGTGCCGAGTTCCGACTGTTCCTTGAGCACGGTGATGTCTCCGGCGGAGGTATTGACCACATAGGTGCCGGTATGCACGGTGTCGGTTTGCTCACCGTCAAACGTGGAATCCGCAATAACGGCGGTATATCCCTGAGCGCGGACCTTGGTCAGGGCGTCCAGGCTCCACGTGCCGGATCCCTGCCAGGCATAGGTGGCAGTCGGCGTGACGGTGGATTTGGCCACAGCATACAATGTCTGCGCCTGTTCGGCGTTCCATGCTTCGTCGGCGATGCCGGCTCTGGTGTAGGCATCGGCATCGTTCAGCGCCGCATACGCCGTGACATCAAAATCACCGGGTTGCATGACTCCCGCGACGGCAGGTCTGGTATCGGAGGGGAGTTCCTGGAAATACAACGGATCGGCCACCACTTGCAGGCTATGGTGTTTGGCCAAGGTCTGGTTGAGTTCCTTGACCGTGGTGGTTTCCTGCTGGTTCACCGATAACACCGGCTCTGCGGATGCATTCTCATCTTCGGAGACAAGGCCGGACAGCGCGGAGGAATCAACCTGCCAGTCAGTGGTGGTCAGCGGCATCGCCACGGTGAGGTTCATCGCCGGAGTCTGCGCGGTGTCGAGCCCGTCAGAAGAACGGGTCAGGAAGCTGGGGAGCATGGTTGGCGGCTGGTTTCCGGCGCTGTACGACAACTGCAGGGGCTTGGGACCCCAGCTGCGCATACTCTGCAGAGCCTGCTGGTCGGCCGCCACGTCGAGGGTGACGGTTGCAGTGTTGCCCGGCGTGATTTCAGGAACATCAATGCTGCCGAGCACATCCGGGGTGGGAATGGCGGTATCGCCTTCCGCCCATTTCTGCATATCAGTGCGTGAGACGAATGTGAACCGTGAATTTGTGCTGAGAATCAGTGACCCCGCCGGTGCCGTATCCGATGAGGCATTGGTAATCGCTACCGTGATATGGAATCCGGAAGAAGCGGTGACTATGGGCGTACTCTGCTCGATGGCGATGGTCTGACCGGCCTGATCATCAGGCGGATCATCGGCATATGCGGTCAGTGGGGCGGCCAGCATCGCCGTGATGACAAGAATGGCCGCAAACGCGCGTACGAATCGTCCACCATGGCGTGAGCGGCATAAGACTGCGGGTAGGTTCACTCGTTTGCCTGCCTGTTCTTCTTTCTGGCGTATAGCCACGCGATTTTGCGCTCGTTGGGGTAGCTCAGCACGTCGTCCAAATCATCGAACCGCACCCAGATGGCGTCTTCGGCTTCATGATCCGGATCGCCTTCCACGGTGAGCTCGCCGCCGGTCTGCCCCCAGGCATAGTGATGCACCAGCTTGTGCACGCGCTGCGTGGTTCCGGTGAACCAGTAGTCGATGGTGGCGATGGAATCGATGACCTCGCCCAAAATGCCGGTTTCCTCGTGCACTTCACGCACGGCGGTCTGCTGTGGAGTCTCGCCCTTCTCGATATGCCCCTTGGGCAGGCACCATTCCAGATGGCCGGAACGAGAATGACGGGCGATGATGGCCACGCGATTCTGATCGTCGAAGATCAGTCCGCCAGCCGAATATTCGCGTACCACCGGTAGTTCCTGTGCATCCAGGGACGCAAACGTGGTGGGGCCGTCGGAAGTGCGGCGTTGCGGCATCATGGCCGGTGTCGGGCCAGTGGGAGTCGGTGTTGTGTCGGCGGCGCGTCGGCCGAATACGGTGGCCGGCGTCGGCCCGGTTTGGGCATGAATGGGCTGCGATGGTTCCTGATGAATCGGAGCGGGTGATGTCTCGGTTTCGATGCTGCTCTGCGCGATCGATTCGGTTTCGGCCTCGCTGTCAATGCCGTCGGCTTGCCCCTCGATGGTTTCACTGGAGGTGGCGATGGTAACCGTGGCATGCATGCCAAACACGGTTGCCGGCGTCGGCATGGAATGCTCGGTGCTGACCTCGGCGGTTTCATCGGCATGGTCAGCCGACTGCGTGTCAGTGCCGGCTACGTTGTCCACGGTGTCGTCGGATTGCTTGGAATCGGCGGAATTCTGCGGAGTTTGAGACGTATACAGCAGCTGGTCTTGGGTATGGTTATCCGTCGAATCGGGTGTTTGCCCAAGCATGCGGGCAAGATCGGCGGGCGTAATCATATTCTCCACCTTACTCAACCCCGTGTGCAGGTGGGGTAACGGTATGCTGGTAAGGCAGAAAAATGTCACATACGGGAAGGTGCCCATTGGATTTCGAAGTGTGGCCCGAGGCCATCGAACTCGGTCGACTGTTTGCCGAACAGGGTTATGAGCTGGCATTGGTCGGCGGCCCGGTCCGCGATCTGCTCCTGCACCGCAAGAGCCACGATCTGGACTTCTGCTCATCCGCGCGCCCGGAACAGTTCGAGCCTATTCTGCGCCGTTGGGGGCATGACGGTTTTTGGGATATGGGCCGCAAGTTCGGTACGTTGGGTGCCATGCGCCGGCGTGCGGACGGCACCGAGGTCAAGGTTGAGGTGACCACCTATCGGTCGGATACCTACGATCCGGATTCGCGCAAGCCTGAAGTCAATTATGGCGACACGCTTGAAGGTGACCTCTCACGCCGCGACTTCACCGTCAACGCCATGGCCCTGCGTGTGCCCGATCTGGAATTCGTTGATCCGTTCGGCGGTGCCAGCGATTTGGCCAAAGGCGTGCTGCGTACTCCTGTTGATCCGAGCCAGTCATTCGATGATGATCCTCTGCGTATGATGCGTGCGGTCCGATTCGTGGCTCAGCTGGGCTTTTCCATTGCTCCCGATGCTGCGGAGGCGATTTCCTCGATGCGCGATCGCATTGAGATTGTATCCGCCGAGCGCGTACGTGATGAACTGACCAAGATGCTGTTGTCTGACCGCCCTCGCGCAGGGCTGGAAGCACTGGTCGAATCAGGTCTGGCGGATATCGTGTTCCCCGAGATTCCGGCGTTGCAGTTGCAGATTGACGAGCATCATCGGCACAAAGATGTCTTTGAGCACACGATGATCGTGCTTGAACGGGCCATCGCTCTGGAAACCGGCCCGGATGGCCCGGTGCCCGCTCCTGACCTCACGTTGCGTCTGGCCGCAGTGATGCATGATATCGGCAAGCCGAAGACCCGACGTTTCGAGCCGGGAGGCAAGGTGAGCTTCCATCATCATGATGCGGTGGGTGCCAAAATGACCCGCAAGCGTTTGAAGGCTCTGCGATTCGATCATCATCTGGTGGAGGACGTCTCGGAACTGGTGAACCTGCACCTGCGTTTCCACGGGTACGTGGATGAGCCGTGGACCGATTCTGCCGTGCGCCGTTATGTCAAGGATGCCGGGCATTTGTATGAGCGTCTAAACCGACTCACTCGCGCGGATGCCACTACGCAGAACAAGCGCAAGGCGATGGTGTTCTCCCAGGCGATGGATGAGATGGAGGCGCGTGTTCGCGAGCTCAAGAAGAAAGAGGATTTCGATGCCATTCGCCCTGATGTGGACGGCAACGAGATTATGGAACTCTTGGGTCTGGAGCCCGGACCGATGATTGGCCGCGCCTACAAGCATATGCTGGAATACCGTCTGGATAACGGCCCGGTGGATCACGATGTTGCCGTGGCCGAACTCAAGCGATGGTACGCCGAGATAGAGGCGTAATGCATAAATGAGAGCTCCCGCTGGTGGGAGCTGGCTCACGGAGTGAGACTGAGGGTGGTCAACATATGTTATATAAACCACCCTCAGTCACTTCGTGACAGCTCCCGCCAGCGGGAGCCAAAGTGGGATTACTGCGCCGGGTAAGCGGTGTGCTGCGTATCGGCGGGAAGATTCGTCATCTTATCGGCGGCCACGCACCCCGTGAAATCAGTGATTTTCTTGCCTTCCTGCGGGGATGACTTCTCATCTTTCAGATCGTTGAAGGTAGCGCCGAGCACCACGTCGATAAGCTGGTCCTCGCGGGCGTTCATCACCATGGCGGCATCGGTGAAGTTGCCGGCCAAAGTGTAGGCCTGATTAATGGCGTTCTTGCCAAAGTAGATAGTGGTGCGTTCGACGTTGGTGCTGGAGTAGTTGGTTGCCTCCTGCATCACGAAACCGCGGGCTTCCAGTGCCTTGCTGACCGCTGCGGCAAATTGGCTATGCTCGGTGCCGTTCATCACACGCACGCCGACAGTTCCATTGGCCACGTACGTTGCCTTGCCATCATCGCCCTTGACGGCGCAGGGAGCGGCATTGCCGTAGTTTGGCGCGGTGGCCGGTGTGTTAATCCGCCCCAGGCCGAACACATGGAAATTAAAGAGAATGGCAACCACCAGAATGGCTGCAAGCACTACGCCACTGATGGAGAACACGATGGTCTGGCGGTGGCGTACATATGTCTTGCGTGCCTGCCGTTCATCAATTTGCTGCGTCATCGTTAGACTTCCTTCATGATCATGTGGCTTGTTGCTACATTAGCGTTACTGGCTGACTCCGATAATGGGGTGTGCAGGTGCACTGGCCTTGATAATGCGGTCGACCATGCCGCCGTTGCGCCAGGCATCGATAATGCGCTGCGCTGTGGTGTTGTCCGGTACGAAAGCCACCACCGACGGTCCGGAACCGGAGACGAATGCATGACGGGCACCGGCGTTCACAGCGGCGTCAATGGCCTGACCACTGCGCGGATGCAGACTGATGGCCGCCGCCTGCAGATGATTGCGATTGCCATTGCCGGGACCGACCGCATCAAACGTGTGATACACCTCGGGAGTGCTGAGCTGCGACTGATACGCGCCGACCAGTACCTCTCCGGCATATCCTTGGCCGATGAGATCGCGTTCTGCGGCACTGCCCGCATCAATGACCTCAATGCGTTCGCCGAATCCGGTGCCGTGCGCGAGCCCGCCGGACAGGCAGAATGGCATATCAGCGCCCAGCGTGGCGGCAATGGTACGCAGACGTTCCATTGGCCAGTGCAATTCCCATAGCTGATTGACGGCCAGTATGGTTGCGGCCGCGTCTGCCGAGCCGCCGCCGAGACCGGCGCCTACGGGGATGCGTTTGGTGATGGTCAATGCCACATCGGGATCGCGGCCGGCCGCCTGGGCCATGGCGAATAATGCCAGGACCGCGTGGTTGCGGCGCATGTCGCTGCTGGATGAGGCCAAATCGCCCAGATGCGCGCCTTCGAGTTCCAGCGAGAAGCCGGCTCCCGGATGTTTGGCGGTGGCGGTAATGGTGTCATATACCCCGATGGCACAGTAGATGGTGTCCAGTTCGTGACGACCGCCCCATTCATCGTGCGTCGGGCCGACCTCCAGGGTGAGGTTGGTCTTGGCCGGGCAATCCACGCGCACGGTCAGTGCTGCTGGCTCATCCAATTGATTGTCATAAGCGGGGCGTTGACGGACGGCTACCGGAATCATTGCTCCACCTCGTCAGTGGTAGGCGTGGCATGTGATGTGGATTGAACCGCTGCCGCCAATGCCGCAAATTCGGTGACCGTCAGCGTTTCACCGCGTCGGGTCGGGTCAATGCCCGCCGCTGCGAACGCTTCGGCGGGAACAATGGTTTTCAGCGCGGCATGCAAGGTCTTGCGGCGCTGCCCGAAAGCGGCATCGATGAGGCGGAATACCAGTTCACGGTCCGCGGAGGACTTGCCGTGGGAAGGTGCCTGCGTATCGTCTGCGGCGTATCTGGTGAACTTCACCAGTGCGGAATCCACGTTCGGTGCCGGCCAGAACACATTGCGCCCAATAGTGCCCACTCGTTCGGCAGTGCCGTACCATGCAAGTTTCACGCTTGGGGTGCCATAGATCTTCGAGCCGGGCTTGGCGGCCAGCCGGTCGGCCACCTCTTTCTGCACCATCACTAGGAAAGATCCGAGGCTATCGAAGCGTTCAAGCAAGGTGAGCAGAATCGGCGTGGCCACGTTGTACGGCAGGTTGGCCACCAAGGTGAAGCTGGTATCGCCGTTGAAATCAGGCACATTATCCGGGGTGACCGTCAGCGCATCCCGATTGACGATGGTCAGGCGATCGGCGGCTTCGGGCATGAACTCGGATACGGTGCCGGGCAGGCGTTCGGCCAGTGGCGGGTCGATTTCCACGGCGGTCATCGTGGCACCGGTTTCCAGAATCGCCAACGTCAATGAACCGAGGCCCGGACCCACCTCCATGACATGATCATTGGTCGTGACATCCGCTTCGCGCACGATACGACGCACAGTGCCGGGGTCAATAACAAAATTCTGGCCGAATTTCTTGGTCGGACTGATGCCGGCCTCGGCTGCGATGCGGCGAATATCGGCCGCACCCAGTAGATGGCCAGTGGTGGAGGTGTTGTTGCTCATCAGTGCTTCCTTGTGTCCGATTAATACCAGCCGGTTTGTTCCGAATGCTGCCAGGCTACGGACGGGCTGCCGTAGCGTTGGGCGATGTACCACAAGCCCCAATCGATTTGCACGGCGGCATCATCGCGATAGTTGGCGCCGAATGCGGCCATTTTGCTGGCCGGCAGCGACTGCGGTATGCCGTAGGCGCCGGATGACTTGTTTTCCTTGTACCAGAGCCAGCTGGATTCACGGTTCCACAGTTTGACCAGGCAAGTCCAGTCATTGCCGGTCCAGCCGCGCTGGGCTGCGGCGCCGGCCGCATAGGATTGCGCCTGAGCCACGGTAGGATGCCAAAGACGGCCCGATGGAGCCGGATCAGGAGTGGGAGTCGATGGCGAGCTATTGTCGCTTCCGGTGTTCTCATTTTGAGAGTTATCGGTACTGCCTGTGTTGCCGCCGGTATTACCGGTATTGCCACTGGTATTGCCCGTGTTGTTGTCGGTGTTGCCCGTACCGCTGTCGTTCTTATTGTCAGTAGTACCGGCGTTCTCGGGCTTGTTGGGCTTATTGGATCCGGAATTGCCCTGATTGTTGTCAGTGCTGCCGGAATCGGTGGTGGATGATTCAGCCTTCGCTGGACCGATGGCGATGATCTGGTCAACGGCCATCGTGGTGACGTTCTCGGATTGCAGTGTTTCCGATTCGGCAACGCCATCTACATAGGTGACGTTATAGATCTGCGTCTTCTCGCCGTTTTGCCCTTGCTGGCGGATCTCGGACTGCCCCGGCGCCAGATTAGGGTCGATGACGGTCTGTGTGGAGAACGGCACGACCACGGTGCGGTTTTCCACGCCATGCGTCACGCGCTGCACGCGCAGAATGGTCTCATCGCCGTTCTTTTCCACGCTGATGCGATCCTCTTTGCCCAGCGTGATGCCTTTGGAATCAAGAATGGATGCAGCCGGCAGTTTGCCATTGGGGGCTTCGGAAGTCTTACCGTCCGCGATGACGGTGACCGGGCCGGATTGGTTGATGACCAGACCGCCGGTGAGCTGGTTGTACACGTTATTGATATTGACCGTGATTTTGGCGGCGTTGGCGTTGTTCTCCTCAAAGAAGCCGAGCAACTGGTCTGCGCTGGTGGCCACGGTCCAGAATGGTACGGAAGTGCCGTCAATGGTGATGGTGGTTTGGTATGCGGAACGCACGGTGACCACGGCATGATCGGCAAGCTGATTGCCGGACGAGGTCTCGACGATGTCATGGGTTTTCACGTCGATGCCCTGCTCCTCGAGCAGGCGGGATGCGGTCATAGCGTAGGTGGTGACCTGGGTGGTCTGGCCATTGATGTTTAGGGCCACGGATTTTCTTGCGGTGAATGCAAACGAGCCGACCATCGCCACGGTGAGTGCCGTAGCACAGGCAATTACGCGGATGCGACGCAGTGTAACAAACCGCTGCGGGGTCCAACGCCGTGCCA
>OGYD01002062.1_pt1 | contig 13863 bp, 9 predicted proteins | sample 1576441 | NCBI WGS metagenome assembly OGYD01 (sample SAMEA3541537, study PRJEB24748) | human gut metagenome | biome: human gut; feature: human-associated habitat; material: faeces | place: China | collected 2012 | reverse complement strand
GGCGACGTCACCGAACATCGCCGGGAATGTGCGCGGCGTCGGCGAGACGAAGTACATCGTCGTGTACTCGAGGAAGAACGAGACACCGATGGCCGTGATGAGCACCGAGATGCGCGGCGCATGGCGCAGCGGCTTGTAGGCGAGACGCTCGACGAGCATACCCAGAAAGCCCGTGACGACGAGCGAGATGAGTAGCGACGGCACGATTGAGAGATGTGCCTGCGTGATGGCGAAGAAGCCGATGTAGGCGCCCACCATGTAGATATCACCGTGGGCGAAGTTGATGAGCTTGATGATGCCGTAGATCATCGTATAGCCGAGCGCGATCAGCGCGTAGATGCTGCCGAGCGATATGCCATTGATGAGCTGCTGCAGGACCTGATGCAGGATTTCCATAGATAGCTCCTCTCTTTCCTTTCTTAACTCTTAACAAAGAGAAAAGCCCTCCCCTCGAAGAGAGGTGAAGGCTTTCTTGTCCGAGACTCTTGGATCAGTCCTCAGAATCCGGCATGATCTTGGCAACCATGACGCGGTCGCCGTCTTTATTCTGCAGGATGACGGCCTGCTTGATCGGATTGTGGTTCTTGTCCATCGTGATCGTGCCAGTACCGACCTTGAGGTCTTTCGTCTCCTCGAGGGCCTTCTGGATCTTCTCCGGATCACCGCTGCCAGCGCGCTTGATGGCATCGGCAAGCATCTTGCCGGCATCATAGCCGAGAGCTGCGAAGACATTCGGCATGTGGCCGTATTTGCTCTTGAATGCTTCGACGAACGGTTTTACGGATTCATCCTTGTCGGAGTAATGCGTGCTGAAATACGTGTTGTTGAGGGCATCGGCACCGGCGATATCCGTTACCTTGGAATCATCCCAGCCATCCGTGCCGAGGATTGGGCACGTGATGCCGAGCTCGCGGGCCTGCTTGACGATCTTGCCGACTTCTTCATAATAAGCCGGGACGAAGATGACGTCGGCGTTCGCCGTCTTGAGCTTCGTCAGCGTGGCCTTGAAGTCCTGGTCTTTAGCGAGGAAAGCTTCTTCCATGAGGACCTTGCCGCCTGCTGCTTCGAACTTCTCCTTGAAGACTTTGCCGAGGCTCTTCGAGTAATCCGTGCTGTTGTCGACATAGATGACAGCCGTCTTAGCCTTGAGGTTCTCGGAAGCGAACTTCGCCATGACCGTGCCCTGCTGCGGGTCGATGAAGCAGCTGCGGAAGACGAACGGCTTGACTTTGCCATTCTCTACCGTGACATCTGGGCTCGTGGCATCCGGTGCGATGATGGGGACCTTGTTGTCCGTGGCGACCTGCGACTCAGCGATGACGTTCGCCGTGACAGCCGGGCCGATGAGGACGGATACCTTGTCGTCCGAGATCAGCTTCGTCGCCGCATTGACGGCCTCAGAAGCCTCGGATTTATTGTCGGCCGTGACCAGCGTAATCTTCTTGCCGTCGACGCCGCCCGCATCGTTGATCTCATCGATCGCGAGCTTGAGGCCGTCGAGCGTTGCCGCGCCGTAGTTGGCGACATTGCCGGTCATCTCGAAGTTCGCGCCGACCTTGATCTCGTTGCTGTCAGCCTGGCTGCCGCAGCCGGCGAGCACGCCGCCCATGAGCATCGTGCCCATGAGGACGCTGGCGAGTTTCAAACCTTTCTTGCCGAAATTCATATGAATTCCTCCCTTTTCTCTCCCTAGCAATTCTCTTATTGCGATGAACTTATTATAGTTTACAGAGTTACAATAGTCAACACTTTTGTGCAAAGAAAATGAACAAAAACTTGAATTTTGTTTTTCTAAAGCGGACTTTTTTACCGTTCATTCAAGGTTTGTACCATTGAGATGGAATTTTCGACTGAAACGTTCACACGAGGAACGTATGGTTTACAGTCTTTCTGTACACAAAAAGAACGCAGCCGCAACTGCGTTCTTCCCTGAATCTTAATCTCGTATGTAAATCTCAATGTCCTGACGGCCGAAGGCCAGTGCCTCCGCCCGCGTGTCGAAGGCCACGTCGATGCGGTGGCCGTGAATGGCCCCGCCGACATCCTCCGCCACAGCATCGCCGTAGCCGGGGATGTAGACATGCGTGCCGAGCGGGATGATGTCCGGGTCGACCGCGATGATGCCGTGGCGCACGTGCGTGCCGAGCGCCGTGTAGGCCGAGTTGCCCGGGTCATCGGCGCTGTACGCCGTCGCATTGACGTACATGACCGTACCTTCGCTCTCGTCAGAGGACGGCTCGTATTCCCGGCCGCCCGAGAGCACCGAGTAGGTGCCATTGCCGCAGACGCCGTCGGCATCGAGCCCGTTCGCCTTCTGGAAGGACTTGATCGCCGCGACGGTCTGGTTGCCGCAGATGCCGTCTGCCGCACCGGTCAGCCACCCCTGCTCGATGAGCAGGGACTGCACTTGACGCACGGCAGGGCCGCGCGAGCCCTGCCGGACGAGGATGGATGACGCCATCGCCTCCGTCGTGCTGAAGAGCAGTAGAAAAGAGGCCATAAGAATCACTAGAACAAACTGATTTCGCAAACGCACACACCTCTCTCAAACGCATCTGTCACATCTCATTCATGATAATCTACAATCTCTATTGTACCACATTGCGCAAGACCCGGTCAAAACACGACTCATTTGACCAGGTGGAGCGGCGCCTGATGCGCAGCATCATGCTCTTCAGGCCGCACCTCGCCGCGCTGCACTTGGACGCCGTGATGGCAGATGTTCAACAGGATGCCCATCGAGGCCATCGTGACGAGCAGCGAAGAGCCGCCGTAACTGATGAACGGCAGCGGGATGCCGACGACCGGGAAGGTGCCGCTGACCATGAAGAGGTTGCCGGCCGCCTGCCCAACGACAAGCAGCATGATGCCGAGCGTCAGGATCTGGCCATAGATGTCGCGCGCGCGCGCGGAGATGTAATAGCAGCAGACGGCCAGCATGAAGAACAGCGCGATGACGAGCAGGACGCCGAGGTAGCCGTGCTCCTGCGCGAAAATCGCAAAGGCGAAGTCCGTATGCGCCTCCGGCAGGTACTCGTACTTGCTGACACCCTCGCCAAGGCCCATGCCCCAGAGGCCGCCCGAGCCGATTGTCGACATCGACTGCACGGCCTGATAGCCAACGCCCTGCGCATCGCTCCAGGGGTCGTATGTCGTCTTCACGCGCAACAGGCGGTACGGCTGCCAGACGATCAGGCCGATGAGCCCTCCTATGCCGACGAAGAAGAGCACCTTGACCTGTTTCCAAGGGATGCCGACGAGGAAGGCCATGAGGAACGGCACGCCGAAGACGATGCAGGCCGTGCCCATATCCGGCTCAAGCTCGACGAGCGCGGCCATGAAGAAGATGATCCAGTACGGCGGCGCCTTGAGCAGGTCGATTTTCCTCTCGTGCTTCATCATCACGGTCAGGAAGCGCGCGGCAATCAGGATACCCGTGAGTTTGGCAAACTCCGCCGGCTGCACGCTGAAGCCCGCAAAGGAGAGCCAGCGCCTTGCGCCATTGACGACCACGCCCGCGAACAGGACCAGGATGAGTGCGCCGACGGTAACGAGCAGCAGCCACTTCGTGATGCCCTGCCAGCGGTGGTAATTGATGCGGCTGCAGACGACGCATACGAAGATGCCGAGGACGAGCCAGACCGCATGGCGGATGAGGAAGTAGTACGGATTGTTGTAGCTTGTCGTCGCGAGGACGAAGCTCGAGCTGAATACGTTGATGGTCCCCAGCAGCAGCAGGACAGCCATGATGACGATAACTGGCTCCGATTCATTGCGCCAGGGCGTCTTCCGGATCAGCATCAAAATGCCCCCTTCATCCCTTATTCGAAAATGACTTCACAGCGATTGATCTTCTCGCCGAAGCCGCTGAACTTGCGCTCGTACTCCGTCATGATGTTGTCCGGCCGGTTCTCTGCATGGAGGTCGTACGAGACGTCCTGCACGCGGAGCCCTGCCTCCTCGAACTGCTCGAGCGAAAAGTCAAAGAGCGGGCGGTTGTCCGTCTTGAAGTGGAGCTCGCCCGGCTTCTTGAGCAGGCGGCGGTACTTCTCGAGGAAGCCGACATGCGTGAGGCGGCGCTTGGCATGGCGCTTCTTCGGCCACGGGTCGCAGAAGTTGATGTAGAAGCGGTCCACCTCGCCCTCGGCGAAGATGTCCTCGATGTGATTGATGTCGAAGACGAGCAGGCGCACATTCTTGAGCTCCTTCTCCGCAATCTTCTTGGCCGCCGAGTAGAGCACGTCCTGTTGCATCTCGATGCCGATGTAGTTGATGTCCGGATGGAGCTCGGCGAGCTGGCTGATGAAGTCGCCCTTGCCTGTGCCGAGCTCCACGTGGAGCGGTGCCTGACGGCCGAAGATCTCACTCCACTTGCCCTTCTTCTCCTCGCCGATCTCCTGATCACGGCTCACGACAAAATCGTCGAATTCGTGGATGGCTTCATCCACCCACGGCTTTCTTCTTAAACGCACGATGTATCTCCTTTATCGTATTCTTTTCTTACTTCTTTTCGAGGTTGTACTTCTTGAGGTAGCGGTAGAGCGTCACGCGGCTGACGTTGAGGAGGTTCGCGAGGCGGCTGACATTGCCGCCCGCGGCCTGCCATGCCTTGACGAAGACGTCCTTGTCTTCCTTCCACTTGTTGTCCGGCTTGACGTCGCCCATGAGGCTGATGTCATCCGGCGCGATCGTATCCTTCGTCGTATTGAAGAAGGCGTATTCGAGCACGCTCTGCAGCTGCTTGATATTGCCCGGCCAGTCGTAATGCTTGAGCAGCTCGTCCGTTTCTGGAAGGATGCGCTTTGGCTTCATCTGATGCTGCTCGGCGAGCTCCGAGATGATGTGGTCCGCGAGCTTCGGGATGTCCTCACGGCGGCTGCGCAGAGGTGGTACGCGCACGACGCTCTTCGAGACGATCTCGTAGAGCTCCGGCGCGAAGAGGCCGCGTTCCGTCAGGCGCTTGAGGTCGCTGTCGCAGGCCGCGATGATGCGCACGTCGATATCGCGCTCGACCGTCTCGCCGATGCGGTGTGTCTTGCCCGTCTTGAGCGCCTTCGCCAGAGCGACGGCAATCGAGCGCGGCATCTTCTCGATCTCATCGAGGAAGAGCGTGCCGCCCGAAGCGAGCTCCAATCTTCCCTGATGGCTGACATCCGGTCCCATGACGATGCCGAAGAGCTCCTGCTCGAGGATCTCAGGCGTCGCATCGCCGCAGCGCAGCGTGATGAGTGGGCCAGCCGCGCGCGGGCTCGCCTGATGGATGCCATGCGCCATGCGCTGCTTGCCCGTGCCAGCCTCACCCTGAATCAGCACGTGGTGCTTGTTCTTCGCCACGCGGGCGGCCTTCGCGCGGACACTCGCGAACGTCGTGCCCTCGCCGACCATCGAGTTGAGGCTGTACTTCGCCGTGTAGCCCGCCGCGTGCGCGACGAGCGTCCGGAGGTCCTCGATGGGCATCGAGACGACGACGACGGACTCGACGGCGCGGTCTGCATCGCGCTCGAGCGGCACGACCGTCGTGATGTCCTCGTACGTCTTTTTCGGCGTGATCCACGTGACCTCTTTATTATAGGACGGCACGCCGTTGAAGCCCTTGTAGATTGGCGTGTGCTGGTAATTCATGATGACGTCGTTGAGGTTTGACGTGCACTTCTTGTCATCCTGCTTCTTGGCGCCGATGCCCTCGAGGCGCGTGTGGCCGAGCCTATTAGCATAGGCGACCTCACCACCCGGCATGACGTGGTAGACGGCAAAAGGCGTCGCATCGAGGATGGCCTCCTCCGCCTTGATGCGGACGGATTCCGTCAGATGCGCCTCGAGCGCATTCTTCATCGTCAGGAGCAGGGCGATGATCGCATCCTGCGGCATCGGTACCTGCTCCATCGAGACGAGCGTGATGATGTAGTGGAACTCGCCGTTGACCTTTATCGGTGCCGAGCAGGCATCGCCGAGCTGGCACTCCTTGACCCACATCTCCGGGCCAAACATCCAGAACGGTGTCTGATGCGCGTAGGCCACGCTGATGCTCGACGTGCCGACGTCCTCGACGCCGACGCGCACGCCCTCGATCTCGCCCGGCGTCATCTGGTAGAACGGCAGCGAGTAGCTCTTGAGCACGCGGCATTCTGAATCGATGAGCAAGAGCGAGAGGTTGTACTCCTGGAAGAACTCCCGGATGTCCTCGCTGAGGCCGCTGAGGTAGTTGATCGCATCCTGGTTCTTCACCTGCAGTGCGGCGAACTCTTCCTTCGGCAATTTTCGCGATACATCCATCTTCTCCGTGCCGATGCCGAGCTCCCGGCTCTTCAGCCAGGATTCCGCTACCCACGGATGGACATTCGGGTCGAGCACGCCTTCTTCTACGAACTTGCGATAATAGCCCTCGAGCTTCTCTCTGCTGCGATGTTCTCTTATCACATCAATCCCCCCTTGAACAAAATCTCATGATATGTGATGGTACGATGATTATCTACTGTCTTTACAGGTTTACAATTCTCCATAAAAGCAATAAGACTGCACCTTATATTTTAACAATCATCCTCTCCGCCTGCAATTCTTTTTGCAAAAAAGTTTACAAAACGGTATAATATGCAGAGAATATATGTAAATCAAGAAGGCAGGGAATCTCCATGGCAAATCAGTATAAGAAGCTGCAGAAAAAGCTCTATGAGAAGAACAAACCCGATGACAAGAAACAGACGCCGAAGATTGGCAAGGATTACCCGATCCTGATCCTCATCGGACTGACAATCTTCATCTGCTTCATCGGCTGGGGAAATCTCGACAACATGAACCGCGCGATGTACGTCCTGCTGCTGATCTCCCTGATCCTGACGTATGTGCGCCGCCATGCCAAGCTCTCCGAGACAAAGGCCATCTACGTAGAGCGAGCCAGCGCCGCGAGCATCGGCCTCGCGATTGCGCTGTTCTTCATCGTCCTCTACTACCAGTTCTTCGGTTGATCCCGAAAAAAAGAGCTCTGACAATGTCAGAGCTCTTTTTCTATCGCAATCTTGCCACGGATTCAGAGGACAGCCGTGACCTCCACCTCGCAGAGTGCGCCGGCCGGCAGGTCTTTGACGGCCACGCAACTGCGCGCCGGCTTTGAGACGAAGTGCTTGGCATAGACTTCGTTGAACGCCTTGAAGTCCGCAATCTCCGCGAGGAAGCACGTCGTCTTGACGACATGGCTCATGTCGGTGCCGGCTTCCTTGAGCACGGCCTCGACATTGCGGCAGCACTGCTCTGCCTGTTCCTCGATCGTCGTGGCAACGATCTTGCCCTCAGCCGGGTTGATGGCAATCTGGCCCGAGCAGTAGAGCACGCCGTTCGCTTCGATGGCCTGGCTGTACGGGCCGACGGCTGCCGGCGCCTGATCCGTATGGATGGTTTTCATGGTAATTCCTCCTCATGAGTGAGATACAATCTGTCTCTATTCTACATCATGAGGCGCCGCGTTACAAGTTTACAGTCACTCGCAGCAGCTGGCCTTCATGCGCGGCACGACGATGTGGCCGCGCGAGACCTCTTTGCGATGGCAGTGCGGGCACTCGTTCTCGATGATGCCCGTGTAGCCGCAGACGGGGTCGCGGTCAACCGGGTGGTTGATGGAAAAGTAACCCATGTTGGCATCATGCATCGCGCGGACGACGGCCTCGAAAGCCTTGACGTTCTTCGACGGATCACCGTCCATCTCGATGTAGGCGATGTGGCCGGCGTTCTCGAGCGCGTGATACGGCGCCTCGATGCGGATCTTGTCGATGGCCTTGATCGGGTAGTAGACCGGCACATGGCTGGAGTTCGTCATGTACTCGCGGTCCGTCACGCCCGGGATGATGCCGTACTTCTTGCGGTTCGCGCGCTGGAACTGGCCGGCCGTCGACTCAGCCGGCGTGCCGAACGTCGACCAGTTGCGGTGCTCCGCCTCCGTGTAGGCATCCGTGCGCTCGCGCAGATGGCCGACAATCTTGAGGCCGAGCTCCTGCGCGTCCTCGCTCTCGCCGTGATGCTTGCCGACAAGGGCCTTAAGGCACTCGGCGAGTCCGCAGAAGCCGATGGAATAAGAAGCGTGCTTGAGGACGTCCTTGATAGAGTCCGTCGGCTTGAGCTTCTCGCTGTCCATCCAGACGCCCTGCCCCATGAGGAACGGGTAGTTGTAGACGTGCTTCTGCTCGATGATTGCGAGGCGCGAGAGCAGGTAGTCGTGGCTGAGGTCGATGTAGTGGTCGTAGAGCTCCCAGAACTTCTTGAGGTCGCCCTTAGCCTCGAGTGCGAGCTTCGGCAGGTTGATCGTCGTGAACGAGAAGTTGCCGCGGCTACCCGACTCCTCCGGGCCGTTGATGTTGCTCATGACGCGCGTGCGGCAGCCCATCGTCGCGACGACGCTGTTGTAGTCGCCCGGCTTGTAGTACTGGAGGTTGTACGGCGCATCGATGTTGACAAAGTTCGGGAACAGGCGTTTTGCACTGACCTTGCAGGCCTTGAGGAAGAGGTCGTAGTTCGGGTCACCCGGGTTGTAGTTGACGCCTGCCTTGAGCTGGAAGACCGAGATTGGGAAAATCGGCGTCTCGCCGTAGCCGAGACCGGCCCAGATGGCGTTGAGGACCTCGCTGATGACAAGGCGGCCTTCAGGCGACGTGTCCATGCCGTAGTTGATGGACGAGAACGGCACCTGCGCGCCGGCGCGGCTGTGCAGCGTGTTGAAGTTGTGGATCAGGGCCTCCATCGCCTGATGCGTCTCCTCGACGACATCGGCGCAGGCCAGGTGGTAGATGTTGTTCGCATCGACGACGACGTCCGTCGTCGGCTTGTGGTACTCGTCCACGAGGATAGCATCGAGGGCCTCGACGACTGCCTCGATGCCCTCTTTCGCCTTCGGGTCGTCGTCGCTCTCCGTGAAGTGGCAGCGGTCCATTGCCAGATACTCGCCAAAGACCTTCTTGAAGGCGCCGTAGTCGCGGAACAGGTCCATGCCGAAGCGGTAGATGAGCGCCTTGTGTGCCTCGTCGAAGATGGCCTTGCGGAAGGACTTGCGCACGCCCTCTGCCATCGCGTAGTCAAAGGCATTGATGCTCTGGCCGCCGAACATGTCGTTCTGGTTCGACTGGATGGCGATACAGGCGAGCGACGCGTAGGCGCGGATGGAATTCGGCTCGCGCAGGAAGCCGTGCCCCGTCGAGAAGCCACCGTGGAAGAGCTTCAGAAGGTCGATCTGGCAGCAGTTGAACGTGATCAGCGAGAAGTCCTTGTCGTGGATGTGGATGTAGTTCTCGCGATCCGCCTCTGCGTACTCCTCGTCGAGCACGTAGTTGTCGACGAAGTGCTTCGCGCCCTCGGCACCGAGCTTGAGCATGATGCCCATCGAGGCATCCGTATTGATATTCGCATTGTCGCGCTTGAGGTCGGAGTCGACCGAGTCCGCGAAGAAGATGTCGCGGTACGATTCCATCAGGTGCTTCTGTGCCGCGCGGCGCTCCGCATGCTTCTGGCGGTAGGTGATGTACTTCTTCGCGATGTCGTAGAAGTCGTACTTCATGAGCTCCTGCTCGACGATGTCCTGGATCTCCTCGACGCTGACGTTGTCGCGGTCCTTGATGTCCCATTCGACCTGGCTCGTCACCTCATCGACATCCTTCTCAGACATCGTGTTGCCGCCGTCGGCATTTGCCCCGGCAATGGCGTGGTAGATCTTTTCGCGATTATATGGCACGGTGTGGCCAGAACGTTTCGTTACAGTCTTCAGATTCATATGATTCTTGCGCCGCGAGCTTTCGGCTCATCTTGTGCAGCGCCTCTGCGCCTCCCCTATATGTAGTGGTCCGTTTCTTGATGACAGGTATATATTGTATCAGAGATGCGCATCTCTGGCAATCATGAAATTCACACGGACAGACGTGGAAGCACTCGCTCAGGCTCAATCTCACCTTCCCGCACGCCGCCTGTGGCCCATTCTGAAATTGACGAACGACATGATTTCAGGTAAAATGTATCGGGATTTTCTTATCAATATGTATGGACAGCTGCCCTGCGTTCGGCAGCTTCGAACTGAGGTAATGGCATGCAACTTTCTACCGAGAGACAAGACCGTCTCATCCGCTGGCTGACGGCAGCCGGTATCTACTACATCTGTCTGATCGCGTTCTACATCGACATCGGGCAGGACATGGGCGCGGAGTACTTCATCCCCGTCTTCCTGCCCGTCATGCTCGCGCTCGTGCTCGTGCAGTACGGCACGCGCGTTCCCCTCTTCTCATGGGCGACCCTGCCGAATCTCTTCACAGGACTCGCCTGGTGCAGCGCTTTCCCGCTGCTCTACACCTGGACGTACCATCAGGACTGGTACATGTCAAAGATCTGCTTTGACTTCCTCGTCGGCACCTCGCTCTTCCTCTTGCTCACCGCGCTTGAGGGCGCGCTGTTCCGACTCGGCCACGAGAAGATCATCGCAGCCCTGATGGCGCTGCTGAACCTCTTCGGCATCGTCATCCCCTTCATCCAGTACGCCTACTACTTCATCGTCTGGCACTGCCTCTCGCCGGCCTCGCTGATGGCGCTCTACCTGACGAACTGGCGCGAGAGCATCGACTTCATCGAGTCGAACGTCGGCGTCATCCCCGCCTGCATCATCATCGCGGGACTCGGCCTCTTCCTCTACGCCTGCTGGCGCGGCCACATGGCGTTTGCGCACCGGCTCGAGCAGGAGGATTCGACGGTAGGCCGCATGGGCGCTCTCGCGCTGCTCGTCATCGGCTCGCTCATCTCGCTCTCTTGGTACGTGCCGCAGACCTCGATTGCCGACCTCTGGAACGATGTCGACACCTACGTCAAGCAGACGCAGACCTACAGCCTCAACTACGAGGAGCGCTTCGCGAGCATTGCCGTCGAGGGCACGCAGACGCTCGCAGCCAAAGCCCCAGGCACGGTCATCGTCGTCATCGGCGAGTCGGCCTCGCGCAACTACATGAAGGCCTTCACTAAGGACTATGCCTACGACGATACGCCGTGGCAGAGCCAGCAGGAAAGCAGCCCTGATTTCCTGTTCTTCCAGAACGCCTACTCCTCCTGGTCGCAGACCGTCCCCGTCCTGCAGCGCGCCCTGACGGAACAGAGCCAGTACAACGACAAGGAGTTCTTCAACTCCGCCTCCATCCTCGACGTCGCCAAGAAGTCGGGCTACGACACCTACTGGTTCAGCAACCAGGGACGCTACGGCCAGTACGACAGCGCCATCACGCTCGTCGCCAAGACGGCCGACCATGCAGAGTGGACCGACGACTCCTACAATTTCTCCGACAAGTACGACGAGACGCTGCTGCCGTACCTGACGCAGGTCGACCCCAGCAAGAACAACTTCATCGTCTTGCACATCATGGGCAGCCACATCTACTACAACAACCGCTACCCAGAGAAGTTCAACAAGTTCCAGGGCGAAGAGGGCAGCTCGACGATGACGTCGGAAGCTTCTTATGCCAACAGCATCCTCTACACTGACTACATCCTCTCGCAGATCTTCGACTACGCCAAGAAGAACCTCAACCTGCAGGCGATGGTCTACTTCTCCGACCACGGCGAGAACCTGACGATCTCCCACAACCCGGACGTCTTCAGCTTCGACATGGTCCGCATCCCGATGTGGATCTACCTCTCGCCTTCGTACCAGTCGGCCCTGCCAGGCCGCACCGCCGCCCTCAGGAGCCATGAGAGCCGTTACTTCACGAACGACATGCTCTACGATACGATCTGCGGCCTTCTCAACGCCTCGTCGGAGCGCTACGACCCCGGCCAGGACTTCACGAGCACGTCTTACCGCTTCAACCGCGACAACTTGACGACCATGCTCGGCCAGTACAAACTCTCCACTGACCCGGACGGCAATCCAGAACAGTGACCTATCGACAGAAAGAGGCCCTGCCGCATTGCGGCAGGGCCTCTTCTTGAGTAGTTCTCAATCGTTACGGTGTAACGACGAGGGGCTTATTTCGCCTGCTTCTGGGCAGCCATGGCCTGAAGCTCTGGCTTGAATTCCTCGACCAGCTTCTTCTCAGCCTTGGCACCCCTTGACAGGGCGTTGTAGATGATCTCCGCCATCTCATAGCGCGTCATCGTACGCTCGCCGTGGAACTTGCCGTCCTCATAACCCTGGACGATGTCGTTGCCTGCGAGACGCGTGACGGCTTCATATGCCCAGTGATTCTCCGGAACATCCGGGAACTCCTTGGACATGTTCGGATTGATGACAGAGAGCAGGGCATCCATACGCGCCGTGAGGTCATCCACCTTGGCACGCAAATCATTGTTCTCGGCGATGGCAGCCTTGAGCTTCTTGTCTTTCTCATGGTTGCCGCCCTTGCCAAGTCGGAGGGAAAGACCGCCGCCGACCATGTTCTCGTCATTGCCGAAGGTCGTCGAGAGGTTGAACATGACATCCTCATTCGGGCGGTAGAACGCGCCGACTGCTGCTGCCGTCTCCCCCTTGTAGTTGCCGACAGCTGCCGCTACATTCCACTTCGAGTCCTCATCGAACTCCAGCGGATGCAGGTTGGCCATAGCGGCTGCATTGGCACCGACTTTGTCGATACGGCTGTCCATCTTGTCGACGCGATTCTCGACATTCGTGACTCGGTTCTCGACACCGTCCACGCGCCGCTCGACCTTGCGGAGCTGTCCGTAGTTCGCGGCATCGCTGTCCTCCGCGCCAGCAGCGACGTTCGTGATCTTCTGGCCGTTGGCATTGATGCCGTTCGCATCGATGTACGTCTTGTCGCCGACCTTGTAGGACTTGGCCGTGACGTCACCCGTCACCGTCGCATTGCCGCCGACCGAGAGGTTCTTTTCAACGGTCGCATTGGACTTCATAGTCACATCGTCGATGAGAGTGGACTTGCCCTTGACGGTCAGGTCTTTTTCTACCGTAGCATTTTCCTTCATGGTTACATCTTTCTTGAAGGTGGACGTGCTGTTGACGGTAAGCGTGGTGTCTGCGCCTTCCTTGCCGAGGGTGGTGTTTCCATCTACCGCTGCATTGCCACGAACGCCCAGATCTTTCATCACATCGGCATAGTCCATTGTAGCCTGACCCGTTTCAATCGTGTTGCCAGAAATGGTGGTCTTTGTGACAGTTCCTTCTTTAACGGCAGTGCTGTGTGCCTTGTTTTCAAAGGTGGTACCATTGGTATCACTGGTTACGGTGTTATCGCCAGTCAGATTGGTAATCTTAGTGGCAGAATTTCCAATTTCTCCATCTGCAAAGTTCAGGATGTCACCGGACACTTCGTTCAGGATATCTTTCGACTTGTTGTAAATGGTGCCGCCTTCCGCTTTGTTGGTGATATTCTTGGCACTCAGGCTGCTGTCGCCGGTTACGGTCGTGGTCTGGTTTCCGCCTACCTTGGTATCCAGGTCGGATTTGTAGTCTTCTGTGACTTTGCCGGTGACGGTGGTAGTCTGATTACCGCCAATGGTGTTGACCTGGTCGCCGGTAATGCTGTTGGTCTGCTTGCCGGTCACAGTCGTGCTCTGATCGCCATTGACTTTCGTGATCTGGCTGCCGTAGGTTTCGTTCACGGCACCCTTCACGGTTTCAGTCTTGTTACCGCTGACCGTATTGGTCTGATCCTTGGCTACCACAGTAGTCTGGTTGCCACCAATGTTCGTGCTCTGGTCGCCATCAACGGTAGTTGCCTGGCTGCCGTACTTCTCGGTTACAGAGCCCTTGACAGTTTCGTTCTTGCTGCCGCTGACATTATTGGTCTGGTTACCGGTTACGATGGTAGTCTGGTTGCCGCCTACAGAGGTCTTCTGGTCTGTCTTGACGTTGGTCTCCAGGGCATTGAAGTTTTCAGTTTCGGTGCCCTTCACATTGAC
>OGYD01002059.1_pt1 | contig 13889 bp, 15 predicted proteins | sample 1576441 | NCBI WGS metagenome assembly OGYD01 (sample SAMEA3541537, study PRJEB24748) | human gut metagenome | biome: human gut; feature: human-associated habitat; material: faeces | place: China | collected 2012 | reverse complement strand
GGACCATCCGGCTCCGGTAACGGTACCGATGGACCGGGGAGTGCTGGTGACTTCGGGCGGGCATGTGCGCTCCGGTCGACTGCCTCGGCCGAATCCGGGGCGACCGTCAGCGTCGCGTGCGCGTCCACGTACTGAAGCGCGAGCGCATGAAAGTACGCATCCGCCTCGCGAAGGAGCGCTGCGCTGTGTGCGATGTGGGCGCTCGCCTCCGGGTTGATCTCGCGAAGCTCCGGCAGCACCGTGCTGCGAATGCGATTTCGGGTGTAGTGCGGATCCGCGTTCGTCGAATCCGTCACGTACGGTATGTTATTCTGTTCAAGCCATTTCAGTATATCTTCTCTTTTTATGGAAAGCAATGGCCGAATCACGTGATTTCGCCGATTCTCCATGCCTGCGAGGCCGCGAAGACCCGCGCCGCGCACGAGATTATGGAGGACGGTCTCCGCCTGATCATCGAGATGATGCGCCACCGCGATCCAGGCGGCGGGAGCAGACGGGGCTGTGGCTGCGCGAACAGGTTGAAATGACGACGGTGCTCCCATAGACGAAGGCACCGAGGCGTTCGACGGTCTGGCCGCCAGCGTCTGCCCCAGCTGCTGCCGCGCGGCTTCGAGCGCCTCGTAACGGAGGATGCGCGCGGCCTCCTCCAGGCTGAGCCCATGCTGCGCCGCATACGCCGGCGCCGCGACATGCACCGCCTGAAACGGGACAGCCAGCTTCGCGCAGAGCTCCGCCGAAAACGCCTCGTCGCGGTCCGCCTCCGCGCCGCGGATGCCGTGGTGGACGTGCACCGCCCGCAGCGTAAAGCCCATCCGAGCCTGCAGCGTGTGCAGCGCATACAGCAGGAAGACCGAATCAGGGCCGCCCGAAAGGCCGACCACGACGCCATCGCCCGGACAGATCAGCTGATTTTTCTCTATATATCGTTTGATTGCCAGCATAAACGCATCCATGCGACGCTCCTCTCAAAAGCAAAGGTGGAGAAACCTGCGTCTCTCCACCTCATTTTACTAAGTAATCTCTTACTTTTCATCCGGTTTGATGATGATTTCGTCCGGCAGCTTCAGTCCGAAGATCTCACGGGCTTTCTCCATCGTGAATTCCTTCGTTTTTACGTAGACCTTTTTCTCTTCCAGCTCCTTACCGTGCTGCTCTTCATCGGCGATGGCGGCATCCAGGCTCTCTTCCTGGGCCTGGTAATCCCGCTCCTGCTGCCGAAGCGTCTTGCCCCGGATGTTGATGGCGATCGCAAGGAACAGCACCACGATCGTGATGCCGATGATCGCCAGACGGTTGCTGGATAGATTTTTACGCGGACGCTGTCTTCGTTTCATAGATACTTAAAAAGGTCTCCTGCCTCTTCCTTATGTACAGTTTCCTGTACCGCCAGAACCTCTGCCCGGACGGATTTCTCACCGAAGCGGATCTCGATGACGTCGCCCACCTTCACATCATAGGATGCGCGCTGCGGACGGTCGTTCACGAGTACTCTTCCTGCGTCGCAGGCTTCGTTCGCCACCGTGCGACGCTTGATGAGTCTCGATACTTTCAGGTATTTGTCTAGTCTCATAATTTCCTCAAAAATACAAAAGAGGCGGCCATGGAAGGCCGCCTCCTTAACCAAAAATCTACAAACATTTTGCTTCATCGTCATAAAACGACGCATTTTCGTTGTCTTCTACAATTATGTTTGCTTGCTACAAATGAACATTATATATTGATGTACTTTATTCGGCCTATGATAAAAATACATCTATGAAGTTGTCAAAGAACTATTTTTATTTTGTTCATCGGGAGCATTATACGTGATTCGCTTTGAATCTTCAAGACGTCAACATTTTTGTTTTCTCCATAATATTTTTCTGGAACCCGAATATTAGCTGCATGATAAAATTTATGTTTTTCTACCATATGCTTCTTCATACGACTCAAATTGTAACGATAACAATCTGCTATGCCATCCGCAAAGGAATCTGCATTACCTTCCCTTAACTGTTGAAGCGCAAGAATAACTTGCTTGTTGAGATGTGAAAGTGTATGTTTCTTGGACGGATAATAAGCAAAATGGTGTCCCCATTCAAGAAGATGATTGGTTTCAGACAATATAACATATAAAGGTTCTAACGTGGTATTTCTCATTATGGCTTTCAAAATATCCGACAAATAAATAGAGTCAGAAGAAGTAAATCTATCTGCCAACTCGTCCAGTTCTTCTTTAGTAAACTGTGGAGCAGCAGCTAAAGCGGCAGGACGAATAATTAGTACCATTAACTGCAAAGCGTGAAGGTAACGTAGTGCTTTTTCTACATATCCGGAATTAAGAGCCAGCTGATGAAGTTTCGTATCATCCGGTTTTATCACTATAGTACCTTTACCATTTAATGTCTTTACGAAACCTCTTTGCTCGAGTTCTGATAATGCCTTTCTGACCGTCGATATAGAGACCTCATACTGGTTGGCCAGTTGTTTTTCATATGGAAGAAACATTCCAACAGAATACTCTCCAAGACCGATTTTTAGATTCAAGTCATCAACAATTTTTGAGTAACAATAATCCTGACCACGCATGGGATTCCATGAAAACCTCAAACCAGTTTGTGAATAACATTTTGGGGCGGCCTCTGACAGATAATTTAAGGTGTTTTCGATGAATTCCGTAAGTTTCTGATACATATTTGAGAGCAGGTTGTACTTTATGTGTGGATCATCGCCTTTTAAGACATCTGGAATGACATTGGCTACAGATACCGCTTCCTGTGAAAAATGCTTAGAGAAGTAAGTACACTCCTCTGTAAAGAATATAAGTTTATTATAAAGGCCAAACGTAGAGTAGAGTTCGCTGAATAGGGAATTACCGCCTATTCTTAATATCTCATATCCTAATTTAGAGGGAGGACGCCATCCACCAGCAGTATATCCTAAACGCAATGCTTTCATAGCCTGCTTATAGTGGGGCATTATCTCCACATCACATCCCTGTAAGGAAAAAACCAAAAGTGAAGGCAGTATTAGGGCAAAAGTTTGATATACCTGTAAAATACAATCCTTTTGTTTTAGAATCTCAAAAACAGTGCTTGATGAATTACAGGTATCTTTTGTTGAAATAACAATCGGCGCAAGGCGGGGCTGAATATCAACCAGTCCTTCCACCCTCAATGCTTCGAAAACACGGTTAATCGTATATCTGCTAACATGGAATTGTTCGCAATACATCCTTGAAGATGGCAAGGCATTTCCATGAGGGATCTGTCCATCTAAAATACACTGCTTAATTTCATTATATACAAATTCAAATTTTGTCTCTTGTGGTTTCATAACTTGCCTCCTATCTGCTTGATTATATCATGGTGAACCTATTTTGGCAGTATAAAAAGCGCTTGCCTATTTGCACGCCTTACCAATATGGATATTGCCAGTATGTTAGGATAACATTTATAATAAAATGCAAAATTATTAGGAAAGATTTTAAGTATCATGGATAAACAAAAAATTTTAATTGTGGACGATTCAGAGATGAATCGAGCTCTTTTGGTGGATATTTTGGAAGGGCACTATGATGTGGTAGAGGCTGAGAATGGTGTGGAAGCAATTTCTCTCCTTTCAAAGCAAAGAGCAGATTTCTCCCTTTTGCTTCTGGACATTATGATGCCTGAAATGGACGGATTTGAAGTATTAGCTTACATAAACAAATACCATTGGAATGACACCTTCGCTGTTATTATGATTTCTGCTGATGACACTCCTGCTAATATAAAGAGGGCCTATGATTTAGGGGCTTTTGACTATATCAGCCGACCTTTTGATTCAACCATTGTCCAGCGTCGAATTTCTAATACGATGTTTTTATACGCAAGGCAGCAGCGCCTTGAAAAAATTATTGCAGAACAATTTCACGAGCAGGAAAAGAATAGTAAGCTGATGATCTCAATTCTGTCTCATATTGTGGAATTCCGTAATGGAGAGAGCGGCCTACATATCCTGCATGTAAATACAATTACAAAATATTTGCTGAAGCAGTTGGTTCAGCTGACAGATCAATATCCTTTGTCTAAAGCAGATATTTCTTTGATCAGCACTGCTTCTGCGCTGCACGATATTGGGAAAATCTCAATTTCAGATGCAATATTAAATAAACCCAGCCGACTTACGGCAGAGGAATTTGAAGTGATAAAAACGCACTCAGTGATCGGTGCTAACATGCTATTAGACCTGCCCATAGAGCAGCGCGAAAATCCGCTTATTAAAGTGGCTTCTGAGATCTGCCGATGGCACCACGAAAGGTATGATGGCAATGGTTATCCGGACGGATTAAAGGGAGAAGAAATTCCCATTGCCGCTCAGGTAGTTGCGCTGGCCGATGTATATGATGCCTTGACCAGTGAGCGCTGCTATAAGAAAGCTTATTCACATGGAGAAGCTTTGAAAATGATTTTAGAAGGACAATGCGGTGCATTTAATCCTTCTCTTTTATTATGTCTGCAAGAAATTGCCGATACACTTGAAGACGAACTAATGGCTGCCTCTCAGGAACAAGAGACTAAAAATATTCAGGATATAAGAAATAAAATAGACTACGATAGGCTGTTTTCCTGTAAAAAATACACCGCCTTGTCTCGCAAACAGCAGCAACTGCAATTATTATATATTGATTCCTTAACCAGTATTTACAATCGCCGCTATTATGACGAGCATTTTCAAGGCGCAGATGATATTCAGGCAATGGCCGTAATAGATGTAGATAATTTTAAGCACATCAATGATAATTATGGCCACGATGTTGGCGATATTGTATTGCAGAGCATTGCACAAACCGTTTTATCATGTGTGCGAAAAACAGATGTAGTTATCCGTTATGGCGGCGATGAATTTGTAATCATCTTTTTCAGTATACCCCAAGAGATATTTGAGAAAAAACTGGAGAGGATCAGGCATTCTGTTGATAGTCTGATAATTGATGGACATCCCGAACTACATATGTCTGTAAGCATAGGTGGGGCATATGGAAGCGGAACCGCAAAAAAACTGTTCAAAGTTGCAGACAATATGATGTATCAATCAAAAAAACAAAAAAATCAGGTGTCCCTTTGTCTTCTAAACGAAATGTTGGGCAGCGCAGACAGCATTTAAAGGGAGGAATTGTAATTATGAGTCTAAAAGATTGTTATATAAAATTTGGCGGCGATTTTGATGAAGTGCTGGGCAGATTGCGTCGTGAGCAAAGCGTTCAGAAATTTATGTATAAGTTCCTGGACGATAAAAGCTTTCATTTGTTTGAAGCGTCTATGGAGAATAAGGACTATGAAGAGGCTCTAAGAGCCGTTCATACACTCAAAGGAATTTGTCAAAATCTTTCATTTACCAGATTGTTTGAAAGTAGTAGTTTGGTAACTAACGCATTAAAAGGAAACGATTGGAGTAAGGCTGTCGATATGATTCCGAAATTATCAAAGGATTACTATGAAACCATCAATGTTATTAAAGATTTTAAGAATTCCAGGGAGGAATAACATCAATGAGAAATAGTAAAACCAAGGATTCTACAATACGTTTTCTAATATACAGTTTCATTGGGCTTTTAATTTTTAGTATTATTGTGTTTAGTCTGCTCGGAATCTATATGAGTCGAACGAGTGAAAAGGTCGTTTACGAAATTGGTCAAATTTATATGTCTGGAATGAATGAACAAATGTCCAAACACTTTGAAACTGTTATTAAGTTGCGTTTTGATCAGGTCAGCGGCATTGTTTCTGTTGTCTCAGCAGATAATAACAATAAAGAAAAGTTATATGAGGAACTTGTTTACAGGGCACAGGTCAGGAACTTTGACTATTTAGCACTTTGTTCTGACGAGGGAGAGTTTCAGACAATTTACGGAGAATCCATACAGCCACTAAATCCAGAACCTTTCGTAGAAGCATTATTACAGGGGGAACAACGAGTCGCTGTAGGTGTTGATTCTTCTGGAAATGAGGTGGTATTGTTTGGTGTTGACGCTACTTATCCGATGAACAATGGCGATAAGAGCACGGGCCTGATCGCAGCTGTTCCTCTGGAATATGTTACCGACTTCCTTTTCTCAGTGGATGACGGGCAGTTAATGTATTGTCATATCATCAGGCCAGACGGTAGTTTTGTAATACAGAACTCTAACATGGAGTTGTGTCATTTCTTTGAACAACTACAAAAGCAGCTTGATTCTACAGCAAATGAGTTATCTGAAGAAAGTTCAATTAAAGAATTTGGTGCTGCACTAAAAAAACATGAAGAATATGTTGCAACGGTTGAAGTAAATGGTGAAGCGCATCAGATATACAGTATACCCTTACCTTATTCTGAGTGGTATTTGGTATCGGTAATGCCTTATAGTATATTGGACGATATCATAAATAATCTGAGCACCCAGCGTATATTTATGACATTGTTAGCTTGTGCTTCTATTTTGATCATTCTTACATTAATTTTTCTTCGGTATTTCTCCATAACCCGTTCTCAGGTGTATGAATTGGAGAAGGCCCGGCAGATGGCTCTTGAAGCAAGCACAGCCAAAAGCAAATTTTTAGCAAATATGAGCCATGATATTCGTACACCCATGAATGCAATTGTCGGCATGACCGCGATTGCCACAGCCCACATAGATGACCAGAAACAGGTACAGAATTGCCTTAGAAAAATTACATTATCAAGTAAACATCTATTAGGGCTGATCAACGATGTTTTGGATATGTCTAAAATTGAAAGTGGGAAATTAACTTTAACAACAGAACAAATTTCATTAAAGGAAGTTGTTGAAGGAATTGTTAATATTATGCAGCCACAGGTTAAGGCAAAAAGGCAAACCTTTGACATACATGTGGAAAATATCTTAACAGAAAATGTGTGGTGCGATGGTGTACGCTTGAATCAGGTTTTGCTAAATCTTTTATCGAATTCAACGAAGTATACACCGGAGGGGGGTTCGATACAACTATCCCTCTCTGAAGAAAAATCTCCGAAAGGAGAAAACTATATCCGAATCCATATCAAGGTCAAGGATAATGGAATTGGTATGTCGCCAGATTTTCTGAAAAGAATATATGATCCCTATAGCCGTGCTGATGGAGTCAGGGTTAGTAAAACGCAAGGCACTGGTTTGGGAATGGCGATTACAAAGTACATTGTGGAGGCAATGGAAGGATCCCTTAATATAACAAGTGAACTTGATAAAGGTACCGAGGTTTCTCTTACATTTGATTTTGAAAAAGCGGTTGCACTGGAAATGGATATGGTTCTTCCTTCCTGGAATATGTTGGTAGTTGATGATGATGAATTACTCTGCAGGACAGCGATAGACACGCTGAAAACCATCGGCATCAATGCCGACTGGGTATTGAGTGGAGAAAAGGCGATAGAACTGGTTACCCAACACCACCAAAAGAGAGATGATTATCAAATCATTCTACTGGATTGGAAACTACCTGGTATGAATGGGATTCAAGTTGCAAAAGAAATCCGGCGTAATTTGGGAGATGAAGTGCCGATTTTGCTGATTTCTGCATATGACTGGAGTGAATTTGAAGCGGAAGCTCGTGAAGCAGGTATTAGTGGTTTTATTTCCAAACCCCTTTTTAAATCCACTCTGTATCATGCTTTGCGTCAGTATATGGGCGCTGAAACAGAAAATGATCAGACATTGAACCACAATATCGATCTATCCGGACGTCGTATTCTGCTTGCTGAGGATAATGAACTAAACTGGGAAGTCGCTAAAGAATTACTTTCCGATTTAGGCGTGGAACTGGATTGGGCAGAAGATGGCCAGATCTGTCTGGACAAGTTCCAAAGATCACCAGAGGGATATTACGATGCCATTCTTATGGATATACGGATGCCACATATGACAGGGTATGAGGCCACAAAAGCTATCCGTGGACTGAATCATCCTAATGCCCTATCTGTTCCAATTATAGCTATGAGCGCAGATGCTTTTTCTGATGACGTACAGCATTGTCTGGAGTGCGGTATGAATGCCCATATAGCAAAGCCGATCGATGTTATAGAATTGACTCGCATATTAAAAAGATTTTTAATTTAAATCTCAAACTTCCCACATAAATAGTGGGCATTGAACCTTGAAAACTCTATATTCTAGACTACAAAAATACCCTCAAGCGACTTTATAGTCGCTCGTAAGTGCATCCTGCATATATTCCGGCAGCCGGCGGAAGAAATCCAGATAGATTTCATTCACCATCTCGTCTGATATATGCAGCATCTGCTGGATGCTTTCCGTCATCGCTTCGATAAGGATGAACAGAGAATGCTGGAACGTAACGTCCTCCATTTCTTGGATAAGAGCATAGAAGATTTCTCCTATGGTACGCTCGTCCTGATCCTTCCGCTGAAAGCGATGTATCTGTGCTGATCAGCGCCAGCCATTCCTTCCGGTTGACGCGATTTCGAACACAAACGATTCTGGCTGGTACAGATGGCTCGTCCGCTGTGCCTTTGCCAACCTTCACATCTATGGCGAGAAGGTACTTCGAACGTCCACGTCGTTTCTTATTTCTGGCATAGATCTGTTTTACGTTCATCCGCTTGCCCTCATACTCATAGCTGATTCGGGAACACAGCTTCACCATTGCGATGGTGTCAAGGCCCATTTCCTTAATCTTCACTAGTGTATGAGGTGTTGAAAACCAGCTGTCAAACAGAACGTATCGGGCATTGTGCCCGACCTTGATCGCATACCGCAGCAATTTAAGGATAACATCCGGTGCCTTGGTAAGCGCCATGGTTCTGCGTTTACCAGCCAGAGAACGACGATCCAGTTCTGCGAAGTTTCCAATCTGATTGCCCTCATGAGAGGATGCCAGCAGGCAGCTGTTGACAGGAACAAAAGAGTTTCCATCCGACCAGCCAAGCTTCAGGAGACGGAAGCCTTTCTTGAACTTCATGGATACATGGTCAAATACCCTGGATGCCAACTGCGTTTTCTTGTATCCAGCTCTCTCGTAAAGGGAATCGTCGATGATGAGCACATCTTTTCGGTCCTTGCTCGTGAGAGGATCAAAAAAATCTCGGATGACCGTTAACGCAAGAAGCGTAGTGAAACGAAGCCAGTTGATTCTGGAATCGTTCAGAAAACGGTAAAACGAATTCTTTGAGAAAGGCTCGGCAAAGTGCTTCGACTTCATCTGCATGTACATGCTGCTCTTAGAGAAAACATTTGCAAGCTTGTATCGGAAGATCTGCATGACCGGAACGCCCTTTGGTTTTTGAGCATTACATTTCTTAAGGAGACTGCCGACATGGAACTCCGGTTACTGTTCACTCGTGACCTTGCACAGTTAAGGCCGGACCGCTAAACTGATCTCAGTTGATGCGGACCGGCCTTTCTGGCAATTATGAGTCAAATCTTTGTGCGACTTCCTGGAACGTAAGCGCTCAGTGTCAGTGCGGCTAGTTTGATACTTTTGAAAGTGCCATAATCATGGAAAGCGAAAGTATTTTAGTCTCAGTCTTCCCACTGGCATTCACAGTAGTGGATCATTTCACTACACTACCACTTCCCGTTATGGGACTATTTTACTCTACTTAAGGAGAGAGGAAGTTCCATGATGAATAAACGTGCAGCTCACCGCTCTGATGAAGAGTGGCATCAGATCATACTTGCAGCCAGAGCATCCGGCTTGAACGATTTTGAATACTGTAGAACTAACGGCATCCCGCGCAGCACCTTTTACAGGGCACTGGCCCGATTACGACAGCAAGCCTGTGAGCTCCCGGCCAGATCTGAAAGGCCCGATTGCAAGCAGGAGGTTGTTCCGATAAATATATCGGAGCTCACGATCAGCAGAGAGGATCAGATGGATCCCCTCTCACACGTGGTTGATGAACCATCACCTGCTTCGTTTGAAGCGACGATGCGCATCACACTTGGAGGCGGCACGCTGGAGTTGACCAACCAGGCAGATACTGCACTGGTTGCCAGTATCCTGCGCATGCTGAACAGCCGATGCTAGGTGACATCTCCAGTGCAAACCACATCTACCTGGTTACGGGCTATACTGACATGCGAAAGAGCATTGATGGACTGATGGCGATCGTACGCGACACCTATGAGCTGGATCCGTACAGCAACTCTGTCTTCCTCTTCTGCGGAAGACGTGCCGATCGCATCAAGGTTCTCCACTACGAGAAGGACGGGTTCTGTTTGCTGTACAAGCGTCTTGAGAAAGGAGCGAATGATCACTTCCGGTTTCAGTGGCCACGCCACGCATCCGAAGTTCGTAACCTTACGAAACGAGAATTCCGCTGGCTGCTCGAAGGCCTCTCCATTGACCAGCCGAACGCCATACAGCAGAGTCGGGGAAAGTACGACTTCTGAGCCTTGGCGATGTTGCACAAACTTTTAAAAATTGCATAAAGCTGTCCTCCGGGAGGGCCCGCACAGCCTAGGAAATACGGTAACAGTTCAGCCGAGTTTCTTCACCTCGGCTGATTTTCACGGTAACGGAGAAAACTAGGAATACCTGAAGCAAAGACATGATGATCCCAATAACTTATAGCCATCCACACTCTAACAATAGTTGGGCTCATGCAAAAGACTGTCATACATTAATTAGCTCCCTTTTCGGATATCCATATGTTTGAGGGTTTTCATAAGCTGAGGGGGTTGAAATGTACAAACATTCACTAATTCCATGGATGAATGAGTAGTAGCCTCAAAACATCTCAAAGAGAGCCAAGAGCGACTGAACTGTTACATATATATAGAGAGAGAAAAAACGAGAGTATAGATTATCGAAAATCGATTACTATACTCTCGTTCTTCGTTATCGGGAGTTTGTTCCCAATAACTTCAGTTATTCTCTCTGATTACATAGACAAATTCTTTTGTAAAAAGAGAGATACCTATGTTGACTATCTTCTATATAATACTACACTCTGCTATTTCTGTCAAAATCCTTGTTGACGGTTCAGATAGCTCAAAATCGAAATTCAAAATGCTACTCCTCTAATCGCAAGTTCTATTTAGTCTTACTATCAAAAATTGATTTCCCCATCATAGATTAATCCACATTTACAGCTAACCGTTGTCCTTTCACCTTTCGGGGTCGTCGTAATCGTAGGACTTGTCCCGCACTTTGGACATACTACTGTTGTTTTCCCTGTAAGCCTTATCTCTCTGCGAGCCTTCCTCGCTAACATATACGATTCTCGGGAAAGTGGACGTAATGTTTCTTTCGTCATCTGAATATCCATACAGAACCTCCCTAAAGCATTAAAGCACCGACCTATTTCAGGCAAGATTTCGAACATCACTTTCTACAATATTAAATCTCATAAATTCCGGAATGGCTTTTTTCCTGGCCTCTTCCTTAATTGTATCATCCTTCATCACAGCCGCCTTTATCAGAATGCCTGATGGATATACAGGCTGTGCGAGCTTTTTTGCTCTTATATCGTTATAATTCGTACACATCGGAAGATCGTTTAACTTTGACAAATAATCTACCATACCAAGCAAATACATCGATTCCGGATACCATGCTTTTTTATACAGTTCTCGAATCGTATCGTTTTCCAGTGTTTCGATAATAAAAGCAAGATCGCCCATATCCTTTACGTAATGACAAACATTGCTTTTAAATGTCTCAAATGAACTGCGAGACTCATCCATATCAACTTTGTTAATTATCATGACGTCGTTTTTTCAAATCGATCGTAAATCTTACTTCCCATTAGTACTATGAACGATGATATCCCAGGAATCGGCGGGCTCATGATAAATCCGGCGATCACCGCTAAGATAATGATAAGATATCCTATTACCTTCACATTAAACTTTTGCTCTGAGATATCAAAAAGACAGTTTATGGAAAGTGATATACCACAAAGAAGTACACATTCCCTATTTGATCCATTTAACGCTGCCATGAATGCCAGGATACATAATCCAGCACTCATACCATATGCAATAATTTTTTTCATTTTCTTTCAGCCTCTTTCTGTCTTTTAATCCTTTCCATATAAATTGGAATATACAGCACGTTCCAAAAGTACAGGGTCTCTGCGACTGGTTCTTTGCAGCTCTCTAATATGTTCTTCGGCAAAATTCTCTTGTAACAGCATATCTTTACCTCTTTGTTCGTAATGTGATGTTTGTTTTCTCTTTAATCAGTTTCTTAATTTTTTTATCAACGGCTCTGCGTGCTGCATAGCGAAATAGACAACTCTCATCTACCACATACATGGAAAATGCATCCTCATATATAGTCGGATATTCACTCTCACTGACAGAATCAAGCAGTAACGGATCTGCAACTATATCAACAAGCAATTTCTCTAACCGTGTATGCCAGGAGATTCCAGCGTTTTTCGGTGCCTCTGTTGTGAGCTTGTTAATAACAATCATATTGTCGCTCCAATACTGGTGATACATTTCCAGCGTTGGGTTAATAAACACTTTTCCAAAATACCGGTCCTTTAGCATGTCAAACACAAATTCTATCACATCAGATTCTACAGATAAAAACAGAACATTATGTGCAAGTTGATGATTTACAAAATCATTGAGCTGAATCAGTTCCATGATAGAGAAATCTACCAGCGGATATTGTTTCTGTATCAAAGATGCCACTTCTACCGCCAGATCAGAGTATTCGTGGTCATATGGTCTTGCATTATTACCAGGAAGGCAGTATAGGCCGTTACCAACACGAGCCAGATCACCATCTTTAACCATTGATGCAAATCTCTTATAAAAGGAAGAATCGCTTAATTTATATCCAGCGTTACGGAACGATTGTAATACTTCTTGCCTGTTGAAACATTTTTGATTCTTTACACCTTCAAAATATCTCGAATCGGTCATTCCTACACCTCCATCTGATTATTTTTGCGGCAGTAAACGCCATTTGCTGCCGCTACAATAACAGTATATTCATGCCAAACGCTTTTGTCGATATTTTTGCGGCAGTAATCTCGTTTTACTGCCGCAAAAATATTACTTCTATATAGTATGACCGATATCTCAAATTCTATGCACATTCAAATCACCTTAATTTTTCTGAGATATACCACCGCATGAGTAAAATCGAATTGAATTTTCAATTCCTTCATCATACTTCTCCTGTATACGGCGGTATCAGGAAAGCATCATAGTACTTCATGATGCTCTCGTCCGTATTCTGATAAGTGTTTCCATCATAAAAGAAATCCTCGAGCTCATAGCAGGCCTCGTTTAATTCGCCCACCCGATGACTATTTTTCGGATCCTGCATGGTGAGCTCAAGAAATTCCATTGCCTTTTTATAGAAATTGGCGGTTTTCTTATCGTCGCCCCTGCTCTTCCATCGAATGGCGCGGTTGATTTCACCTCCGACATTGGCAAGCTGTGTTCCTACATCCATCTCAAACCATTTTTCATAATCACCCATTTTGATTTCCGTATCTGTGTTCTTCTCAATTTCTTTTTGTCGAACCAGAGAAGTACTGTTTTAATAGCTTTTTACCTTCTTCGTACTTGTGAGATTCATAAATTTTTTTATTAGGATGTGCCTTGCTATTTTCGATAATTTCAATTAACCGATCAACACCTTTATCATCTAGCACAAAACGATCTGTAATTGATGATGTTGCCATATAAACCTCCCTGCACAAGCTCTTATTCACGTCATAGATCAAAGCCCGATGTATATTTCAACTATATATTTTATCACTGAGCGCTTCAATCCCACAGACATCGAATCCACTTCCGAAGCAGCTCCATCCCCTGATCCGTACAGGTCTTCTGGTACTCGTCGATCTTTTTCATTTCTTCTGTATACTTATCCCACAGCTCCCGGTTTTCCGGCAGTTCCGAGGCAAGGTGTACTGTAGTCACGTGCATTCTTTTATTCTCTTTT
>OGYD01002058.1_pt1 | contig 13889 bp, 10 predicted proteins | sample 1576441 | NCBI WGS metagenome assembly OGYD01 (sample SAMEA3541537, study PRJEB24748) | human gut metagenome | biome: human gut; feature: human-associated habitat; material: faeces | place: China | collected 2012 | reverse complement strand
GCAGCATGCCGATCTGGTTTTGGATCGTCGGCATGCTGCTCGCCTTCGGCTGCATGTACCTGACGATTCTGTTCGGCGCCGGCACCGGCAAACGCGAAGGACTGTACATCACGGCGCGCGCGTTCGTACTGGCCGAACTGGTGGCGTCGCTGCATTGGCAGATCGTCACGTTCATCGGCATGCGCAACGGCCGATTCGCGGATTACGATTGGCATGCCGTCTTACTGCTCGTTGCCACCTACGCATTGTGTTTCGGCCTGGCCTGGCTGGTGGAACGCGGCAATTTCAGCCAGACCGCGCCCACGTTGCCGACGGCTTCCGCGGCGACCGCGACGGTGGCCATCACAATCGTCACCTTCGCCATGAGCAACCTGAGCTTCATTTCGACCAATACGCCATTCTCCGGTTCGATGGGCCAGGAAATCTTCTACATCCGCACACTGGTGGATTTCTGCGGATTCGCGATTCTATACGCGCAACAGGAGCAGGCTCGGCGCATTGAAGCGAGCGCGGAAATCGCGTCAATCAACGCGCAGCTGGAAAGCCAACATCAGGAGTACCTGCAGTCGAAGGAGAACATCGAATCGCTTGGTCGGCGCGCGCACGATCTGAAGCATCAGATCGCGGCATTGCGTGCCGAAGTCGATCCGGAGCATGCGGCGGCAGGATTCGAGCAGTTGGAGAAGTCGGTGCAGCGCTACAGCGCCCAGCAGCATACCGGCAATCCCGTGCTTGACGTCATCCTCACCACAAAAGAGCGCACTTGCGCCGATCGCGGCATCAGTTTCACCGCCGTGGCGGATGGGTCGCTCTTATCCAACATGTCGTCGATGGATATCGCTTCGCTGTTCGGCAATGCGATCGACAATGCGATCGAAGCCACGTCGAAGCTGGCCGATCCGGAACAGCGGCTCATCAAACTGGCATTGTTCGAGCAGAATTCCTTCACCGTGGTCCGCATCGAGAATTATTACGATTCGCGGCTGAAGAAAGATGCCGAGGGCAATCTGCGCACCACGAAGCGCGATGACCAGCATCGGCATGGCTTCGGCGTGAAATCGATTCGGCACATCGCGCAACAGTACGGCGGCGAGGGGACGATCCGCACCAACGACCACTGGTTCGTACTCACCGTGCTGCTTCCCCGCCAGACCGGCCTGATGGCCATGTGAGGATGGCGTCCATGTGAGGATTGCGAGCCGGCAATGCGAAGGCTAACGATCTGCAGCTTTCGCCCGCGGTAGATGCCAAGCGGCAAGCGGCTTGGCCAGACGGGAGGCGGTGAACGCGCTGACGGCCACCGCAAGGCCGATTGGCACGAACAGGTTAATCGGAGCGTCGGCCAACTCCATCACCAGACAAATCGCCATCAACGGCGCCTGCTGCGAGGCGGCAAGCAGCGCGCATGCACCCAGCAGCGCATACATGCCGATCGAATTCGTGTGGAACACCTGCATCCAAAGAATGCCCAGAATCGCGCCTCCGGAAGCGCCCAATGCGATGCCCGGCTGCAACACGCCACCGGAAGCGCCGGAACGAATCGTCATCAACGTGACGATCGCCTTGGCCACGAAAGACAGCAGCAACACCGGAATAACGGCCAGATCGGCCTTCGAGGAGAAGCTCAGCTGCGCGGTGGCGCGGCCATTGCCCATCACCTGCGGCACGGCGATCGCCACAACGCCCGTCAGCAGGCCGGCAAGCGGCATCATCCACAGAATGCCCGCTCCGGACGGCTTGTTTTTCTCCGCCCACTGGGAACCGCGGCGGAATAGCGCGCCGGCGGTGCCAAGCATCAGGCCGGCAATCAGCGCGAACACCATGTAGTCGGGGGTAAACAGGCCATTCGCCTTGCCGATCAAATAGAACGTGTGCGTGCCCTTGACCAGGCTCGCCACCCATGAGGCGAGCGCCGAGCAGGCGAACGCGAGCGTGACCGTCTCGAGCGTCACGTCGGCGAGCAGGATCTCCACCGCGAAGAACGTGCCGGCAAGCGGCGCGTTGTAGACTCCCGCGAGACCGGCCGCGGCGGTAATGGCCACCAGCATACGCGTGTCCTTCGCGCCGAGACGCACCCAGCGGGCGAATCGCTGGCCGAACATCGCGCCAAGCTCGCGCGGAGCCACTTCGCGGCCGATCGACATGCCGGTACCGACGATAAAAATCTGCAACAGCACATGTACGATGGTCTGCCAGACCGGCATAATATCGCCATTTACCGCCTTTTTAACGGACGGTACTTTCGTACTGCGCGTACGCAACAGCCACCAAATCACGGCCGCGATGGCCGCACCCGCGGTCACGGAAATCAGTCGACGAATCACAGGAACGTTGAACGGGCCGGATTCCTGCGAATTCTCAACATAGCCAAGCGCAAGATGCTCGACGCCGTACAGCATCAACGTCAGCAGACCGGCGGCCGCACCAATGGCCACTCCCACAATTACCACCGCCGCAATCAGCGCCGGAATTCTGCCGATCTTTGGCTGCGTTCCTTGAGAATTCTGCGACTCCTGCGATTCCCGTGTTTTTTGCGATTCCCGCGATTCCCGCACCTGCCGCACTCCTTGCACACCGTCTCCTTCGTTCAATCCACCCCCAATTGTCCCACCTGCCGCAACGTTCGTTTGTTACGCCCCGAGCGTGGCGATCGGCAGTGAAGTATCCACGAAATAGCGTTTCGGCTTCGTGCAAACTCGAGATTTTGCATGAAGAGAAGGTTCTCATCCTTTTAAATCGTCAATCAGGTGGAGACCTACAATCTCAACGACACCAAAAGCGCGCAACAGTTTTTCCAGTCACCGGTCTGCAATGCGAGGACGATATTCCGCCATCTTCGATTTTACGCTGTTTTGACTTTCGATTTTATGCCAATCTCGTTTTCGATTTTACGCCGGCAACACTGCTGACGATTGCATTTCGATATTCAGAAATCATAAGAAACTACAGGAAAGCAGCAAAAGGGCATAAGAAAGCCCGCCCGAAAAAAGGGGGAAGACCGGGCGGGTTGAGGAAGGGAAGAAGGTTAAGGAAGGAAAGAAAAGGAAGTCAGCTATGAAGGGTTACTTGGTAGCCTCCTTGGAGTCCTTGCTCTTCGGCATAACCCAGAACTTGAGCAGCGGGTAGCTCACGATCACGGCGAGCAGGGTGTTGACCACTTGTATAATCGTAAACATACACAACAAAGTCATACGATGAAACGGCAGCACGTTGGACGGGGATGAACTCCTAGCTATTCGAATGACCAGCCGTGCACAATGGCGCGTGAAATCGGAGCCCATGGCAACGCCTACACTGTCATGGGCGCATAGGCAATCCGCCGTTCGACGTACTGACGAAATAGTTGGGATACTTGTCTGAACTGTAGGTTGCACATATGTGCAACCCCTAGACTGTTCACGCTAGATACAGGCATACAGTATTCGTATCATGCGCAACCAAGGTGGTGACATATGCTCAGCGAACCAGTGAAAGCATTATTTGAGTCCAATACCAACGCCCGTCATGCCGGCGACGCAGACAGACTCGCCAAGGAGCATAAGCCGAACGGAGTGCATGTACTGACGGATCTCCCATATGGCATTCCGGACCAACTTGCGCAAATTGGACCTGTACCGTCCGGAAACGCAACATGAACCTCTTCCGGTCATCATCGACTTCCATGGCGGGGGCCTCTACCATGGCGACAAACAAAATACCATGTGTCGCGATATGTATTTAGCGAAGTATGGGTTCGCTGTGGTCAATGCCAACTATCGGCTGGTCCCGCAAATTGGATTCCAAGACCAACTACACGATGCGCTTGACGCAATCATCTGGACGAACGAGCACGCGCATGACTATGGCATGGATACGAATGCTCTGTTTCTGATTGGAGATTCCGCGGCCACCCTGCTTATCTTGTACCTCACCGCCGTACTCCATTCACCGGTCGTCGCGTCACAGCTTGGCATGAGGGAAGCCTACGGAACCGCCCACATCCTTGCCATTGCAGGATGCAGCGGCATGTATCGCTTCGAAGGCGGCGTGCATGGAACTGCGATGGGATACTATGCGGAAGGCTACTTTCCAACGATGAAGGAACGAATTCGCATCTCCCCCTATCTTGATGTCGATCGCCTTGTAGTTGACGGCAATCTTCCGCCCTTCTATCTGCAGACCAGCACCGAGGATTACCTCGCGGACAACACTCTGGAATTCGCAAGAATCCTGCAATACCGCCATCATGATTATGAACTGCGATTACTCCCAAAAGGTCTTGACCACGCTCTCGTACACGACTTCGCGGTCAAGGAGGTCGGCCTGGAGCATAATGAGGAATCACAGCAAATCGTAAAAGAGGCGGCGACGTTCTTCAAACGGTACCGCCCAACGACCAGCTAGGAAAGGACGCAAAGGACGCCATGGAAGAACGGATTCGCTCCACCCACTCCTCACTGGCAGTATTCGTAGGCTGTTGCGCCATGTCCTTCATCGGCTTCGCTCTCATCACCAACACTTCAGGGCTGTATTTCGACGCCATCAGCCGTGATTTACATGTGGGTCGAGTCAAGGTCAGCCTAACCGTATCGATTCGATTGATTTGCAGTGCCATCTCCATGGCCGTGTTCAGTCGCTTTTCACATCGCATTCGCTTGCGCCCCACACTTATCGGCTGCATTGGTATCTGCGCCGTGGGATTCCTGCTTTGCAGTCGGGCGTATGCCCTCTGGCAGTTCTATCTCGCATTCGCTGTGATGGGACTCGCCTATGTTATTCCGATAACGCTGATGCCACCCATTCTGCTTGCGGCATGGTTTCCCACTCATTTCGGCACGGTCCTTGGCATAACCGGCTGTTTGTCAGGATTGGGAGGAGCTATATTCAATCCTCTGATTTCGCACGTCATCGCGTCATATGGATGGCGATCGGCATATCTACTGACCGGTGTGATGCTGATGGTGCTGCTACTCCCCTGCTCCTACCTGCTTAAACCATATCCACATGGCAAGCTCGACACTGCGTCTGCCCCAAACGCCAAACCTGCGCATAATACACGGACGAAAAGCGGGCATCTCATCGGTATGCTTCGTTCACCGGCGTTTCTGCTGCTGTCAGCCGCCATGATTTTGCTGCAAATCGTATCCGGCATCAATCAGCATATTCCCGCGTACGGGATTTCCATCGGACTCACGCTTACACAGGCCGCTTGGGTGGTCACGGCCCGCATGATTGGAGCCAGCGTCGGCAAACTTGCCATAGGTTCGACGCTGGACCGTGTCAGACCGCAATTCGCAATCACGCTGTTTGCCGCCATCGGAACCACAGGATGGTTCAGTCTGCTTTTCGGAGCCAATCTGGAAGTTGCGATCACTGCAAGTTTTCTGGCGGGAATCGGCCAATGCCTGCTCATGATTGCACTTCCCTGGAGCATACGCCGCGTATTCCCGGGAGATGATTATGCCCGCGCGCTGTCCGTCATCAACGCCACCGGCCAGCTGACCGTAGCCATCGCTACCACAGTTCATGGATTGATTTTCGACATGACCGGCGGATATGGAGCGTCATTGACGCTCAACGTGCTGTTGTACGTGCTGGCAGCAATTGCAATCATCACGGTGGCGCACGGGCATACCCAATCTTTCCGGCACCCTAACGGTGATTAGTCCATATCCAATAACAACTCAGCCATTCCCTGATTGGTAGCGAGTGCCGACATCAGTCCACCGACCAGGCATGCGTGCAGTGCCCGCGCACGCCACGTCTCCCAAGCGACTCCAATGACCAATGGAATGTCACGAAACCGTTCGAAATCGATGCTGATGGTGCGCTCACACAGACTGGTTCGCACATGATTGCCATCCATATCGATATGATGTCCGCAAATATGCCCGACCACTCCCTTTTCCTGCAACTCCCGTGCTACTGCAGCGTCTTCGAACGAATGGAAGATTTTTCCGGAATGCCCCTGCCGAATCGCTCCCACACCGACAATGGCGATATCGGCTCGGTTACCCAAAGCCAAAGTCATGGCGATCAGTTTCTCCGAACGCACAGCCTGAGCAACTTCCGCGGATCCCATGATCAGTGGCGCAGGAAGCAACGAGTAGGCGCATCCCAGACGTTCTGCCATCATTCGGCAGATTTCCGGAGAATCAGTCAACGAGTTGGCGGAAGACAACGAACCCAGCATCTGAGTCACATGCGCACGAGGGTAGTCAAGGGGAGGCAAGGCTCTGATTGTCGCCGCCATCGGCGTCCCGGTCGATGTAACGATCAACGAATCCGGTTTGAGGTTTTCCATCAGCAGCTGCGCCGCACATTGAGGCACTAGCATCGATGCGATGTTGTCATCGTATGAATATGCGACGCGTACCGTTTTCAATCCGTATTTGTCCCGAAGATTCTCCTCAAGGGATTGCAATCGTTGCAATGGGTGCCCGATGGTAATCTGTACGATTCCGGTTTCCCGTGCTTCAGTGAGCATGCGTGACACCGATGAGCGCGAATAGCCGACCTCTCCGGCAATCTGTGATTGATTGAGTCCCTCGTCATAATACATCTGCGATACACGAATCAGCTCTTCGATATGCTGTCTGGTTTGCATCGACGCAAGCGCGGAATCTTTGAACATATGTGCATATTATCTCCAACACCCATACGAACATGCGCGATAAGCATACGTTTTGAGCCCATCATCAGCCGATACTCCGGTAAACCAGCAGTGTGACGTGCACATATTCTCATTCATATCCCAATGCCATTTCACCCTCAAATTAGTCTATAACCGGCTCAAGGAAGAACCGGGCCCCGCGTTACCGAAGGGCGATCTTCGGGTGATGCGGAAGGAACAGAGGGAGAAAAAATACCATGTCGAAAGTATGGCAATACTTGAAGCAGCATGCGTATGGCGCACTCACCATAGTTACGGTGTTGTTGTGCATTCTGGGCAGCTGCATCGCGAATCTGGCACAGACGGATTTCGGCAACGTCACCAAAGAGAATCTGACCATCGAAACATCATCCGGCCATAGGCTCGGCGTCAACATGCTCAAGCCCAAGACCGCCACCAACGACAAGCCGGCACCCACCATCGTGTTCGCGCATGGCGGCAACGGTCTCAAGGAAAAGTGGGATCTGTACCAGATCGAATGGGCACGTCGAGGCTTCGTCGTGTTCTCCTTCGATCTTTACGGACACGGCGACTCCGAGATTCTGAACAACACCGAATGGCTGGTCAACGGCCGTGGCCTGTATGACACGGTAAAGTACGCGGCCACACTTCCATTCGTGGACAAGGACCAGATCGCCGTATCCGGCCAGTCCCGCGGAGGCAACACCATTCACGAGACGATCCTTCTTGACAACAAGGCCAAGAAGCAGCTGATCAAGGCCGTGCTGTACGTCAGCCGCGACGCCGTCTACAAAGACAACGAAACTCAATCGTTCGGCTATGTGCCAGGCAAGACCACTTCAGCCCAGGCCGCCTCCAAGAATAACGGCGAGTACTTTAATTATTACGGCAATCGCAATGTAGGCATCATCGCCGGTAAATTCGACCAGTACTCCTTCAAGGAGACCGACAAGACGACCGGCAAGATGCTGCCGAATCCGGATTATCTCAAGCACAATAACGCCAAATCGTTCCTGAACTTCGGTATCACGCCTGACTCTTCGACTGCCGACGGCGTCAGTGGCAAGTATTATACGAAGAAGGTCGATGGCAAGGAAGCATTCCGTGTCATCTATCTGGAAAACGGCTTCCACACTTCGCAGCTCTTCCAGTCGTCTTCTACCGCAGCTGCCATGGAGTTCATGGTCAAAGCCTTCAATGTGAACACCTCGTTGCAGTCGGGCGACCAGATCTACCAGTGGCGTATGATCGGTAGCACCATCGGTTTCATCGGCATGTTCATGTTCGCCGTGTTCTTCGCTCTGTGGCTCTCCCAGATGCCGCTCTTCAGGGGAACTTCTCGTGGCAATGCCATCATGCGTGTCGCGGAATCGCATCCGGGAACCAAGGCTTGGGCATGGGGCTGCCTTATCGTCAACACCCTGTTCGCCACCGTCAGCACGTTGTTCCTGTACTACAACGGCGTCGACACCCATATCGGCACGTTCTTCAGGCAGGGGCAGGCACTGTTTGCAGGCTCCATGCTGGCGATTTCCTCCGTGTTCACCGCCATTGTCACCTACATCTGGTACCGCTGCTTCGCTAAGAAGAATGGTATGAACATCGATGAAATCGATTTGAAGACATCTGCTTTCAGCGTGTTCAAGACCATCATGCTGGCTCTCACCGTCACCGGCGGCACTCTGCTGTTGGTCTGGGGAGCGCAGTACTTCTTCAAGACGAACTTCTCGTTCCTGTACTGGGGCATCATGCCATTCGGCTCCTTCAAGATCGTGGACATGCTTAAGGTACTCCCGATCTTCCTGATTGGCTACGTGATTTCCTCCATCTTCATCAACTGCATGAACTACAACACTTCCTATGGCAAGAACAAGATCGTGAACATCCTGGTACTCGCTCTCGTCACCGCCGCCGTGCCGGCACTGGTGTCCGGCGCAGGCTGGGCCAAGTTCATGCTCACCGGTGTCAATGACCTGTTCGGCGCGGCCTACACCCGCATTCCGGACAGCATGTTCCTCACCGTATTCCTGCTGTTTATTACTCCGCTGACGGCTCGCGGCATCTATTCCAAGACCCGCAATCCGTACCTCGGTGGCATCATCAACGCGATTTTGGCCATGGTAATCACCTGCGTGAATTGCCAGGTCGTTTTCCCGGCCTGATCGCTAGATAGCACGGCATGACAAAGGGTGGTGGCTCATCGACTGAGTCACCACCCTTCTTATTTGCAAGGTACGCTACGCCTTCCAACGACATCAGGCGCGAAGCAGGCATGAAAAACCCGCCCGGATTTTCCGGGCGGGCAGGAAGGCAGGCAGGAAGAAAGGAATTCAGAATAGAGCTACTTGGCGGCCTCCTCGCTCTTGGCCGTCTCCTTGGACTTGCTCTTCGGCATAACCCAGAACTTGAGCAGCGGATAGCTGACGATCACGGCGAGCAAGGTGTTGACCACGGATGCGATCGTGCCTGCGATGCCGGCGTTCATGCCCCATCCCTGGCACAGACCGGTCACGTAGCCCGGCAGCACAAGGTTCACTACCACGATGATCACGGCGAGGATCACATACTTCCAAGCGGCGTCCTTGAAGCTGGAGTCGGACTTGAATACCCACTTCATCTGCACGAAGAAGTTCACCACCTGCGCAAGCACCTCGGCCAGCAGGAAGGTGAGGAATCCGCCCAGGCCGTTGCCCTTGGTGTCATAGTTGAAGATCAGGAAGTGGAACGGCTGCGTGAGTCCCAGGCCGGAGATGAAGATGGCGGTGCCGATCCACGTCACCACGAAACGGGTGATGGTGGAGATGTTCGACAGCACGTTGAACAGGATGAACTCCCAGATGTTCGGGTGGTCCTTGATCCACTGGCGGATCGGACCGACCTTCTCAGCCGGCTGCGTTGCATTGTTATCAGTCATTGTTCAGCTCCTTTGCAGTACGCTTGTTTGCGGATTGGTTGCGGAAGAAGCCGGCGATGACACCGCCCAATCCGCGGAAGGTGTGTCCGTTGGCGATTTTGACGATGGCGTCGACCATCGCGGAATCGACCATGCCTTGGGTCATCTTGCTCATGGCTCGCGGAGGCATGTTCAGGATGAACAGGGTGTTGAGGTCCGGAGCGCCGGTCTTCTGACGAATCTTGGCCTCCTGCTTGGTGAGCGTCTTGGCGACGGTACGCGCCACGAAGCCCTTGGAATCCACCCACGACATGATCGGATCGTTCACGCCGAACGTCACCGGCTTGCCCGGTGCCACAACCTCATGGCCGAACAGCACGGCCATTTCGGCGTCGGTCACTTCCTTGACGTGGCCGCTGAGATAATGGCCGAGCGCAGTATCCGCGGCAACCGGATTGACATCGCCTGCGACGGTGCGCGGAATCGTAAGCGGCAGGTGTTCGGCGTTGTCGCCCACCATCAGCGTCCACTCGCCGGTTTCCGTCTTCCATTCGTTGCTGGCAACGTCGAAGTGACGGAAGGTGTAACGGTCGAAATCGATGTGCACGCTCTTGCTTTCGTGTGCGGCAAGCGAAACCTTGGCGAAGCCCTTGAGCTCGCGATCCGGACGCAACACACCACCCTGCGGACCACGCACGTACAGCTGTACAACGGTCGAACCGGCAACATCGGAATCGTTGCTGACCATCACGTCAATGCCGTTCTCACCAGCAGTGGCGGCACTGTAGGTGAACGTGGAGTAGCTCAAGCCGTAACCGAACGGGAAGCGCACGGGCACACCGGCGGTCTCGTAATAACGGTAGCCAACGAACGGGCCTTCGCGATAGATCGCATCGCGACCAATCGCCGGATACCAACCGGAGCTCGGGCAATCCTCGTAATGCATCGGCCAGGTTTCGGCCAAGTGGCCGGACGGATTGATCTCACCGGTCAGCGCGCGCACGGTCGCGGAAGCGCCGGCCTGACCCGACAGACCCACGTAAAGCACTGCGGCAACGTCGTCAATCCACGGCAGTTCCACCGGAGAGCCGGCGACAAGCACGACCACGATCGGCTTGCCCGCGCCCTTCAGCGCTTCGACCAGATCGTTCTGCACCTGCGGAATCGCCATGGTGGAACGGTCAAGGCCTTCGGATTCGCTGCGTTCGTCAAGACCGACGACTGCAAGCACCACATCAACGCTTTCCTTGCCAGCCAGCGCGACTGCGTCTTCCACGAGCACGCGGTCAGCCTTGCCCTGGCGGTCATAGCCCTGCTCATAGCCGGCAAGCACGAGGCCTTCGGCGTTCTTGACCTCTTCAAGAATGTTCTCTTCCTTGGTGGCGTTTACCTTGGAGGAGCCGGAACCCTGATAACGTGCGGTTGCGGCCATATCGCCGATCACCGCCACGCGGGTGCCGGCCTTGAATGGCAGGGTCGCGTTATCGTTCTTCAACAGCACACTGGAGCCTTCGGCCACCTTGCGTGCCACGTCGTGATGCGCTGCTGCGATATCGTCTTTGAGCAGATCGTTACGTCCAACACCGACCAGCTTGGTCGCTGCCGCGATTTTTGCGACTTCTGCGGCACGCGCGTTGATATCGGCTTCAGACAGAGTTCCCGCCTTGACCGCGCCTTCCAGCTCACGCACGGAAGTGAAGCCCGGAGACGGCATTTCCAGCGATCCGCCTGCCTTGACTGCTGCGACCGCGGAGTTGGATCCGCCCCAGTCGGAGACGACCATGCCGTCGAAGCCCCATTCGTCGCGCAGAATCTCCTGGAGCAAATGCTTGTTTTCGTGCGCGTAGACGCCGTTGATCTCGTTGTAGGAGGTCATGATGGTCAGCGGCTTGGCTTCACGCACTGCGATTTCGAAACCGGTCAGATACAGTTCGCGCATGGTACGCTCGTCGACCACGGAGTTGCTGGCCTGGCGGCGCAGTTCCTGGCTGTTGACCGCGAAATGCTTCGGGCATGCGGAGATGCCGTTGCTCTGGATGCCGCGGATCAGGCCTGCCGCCATACGTCCGGCGACGATCGGATCTTCGGAATAGTATTCGAAGTTACGTCCGCACAGCGGGTTGCGCTTGATGTTCAGACCCGGGCCGAGCAGCACGTTCACGTCAAGATCGTGCGCTTCGCTGCCGAGGGCCTCGCCCATTTCTTCGGCGAGCGCCGGATCCCAAGAATTGGCCACGGTTCCTGCGGTCGGGAAGCAGGTGGCCGGCTTGGATGCGCCGATGCCGAGATGATCGCCTTCGCCGAGCTGGCGACGCACGCCGTGGGGGCCGTCGCTCATCACGAAGCTGGGGATGTCTGCGCGGTCGTTGCCTCGCGAATCCCATTCGGATCCACCGGAAAGCATTGCGGCCTTTTCAACGACCGAAAGTTCTTCGAGTTCCATTGGTTCTCCCTTGCACTAACTCCTCGAACCCGCTTGGCCCTCCCTGAGCCTGCGCTGTTCTTGTTGCGGATGTTCTTGGCTGCATCGCATGTGAGCATCCGCCGCTAGTTTGATTGAACCAGCCTTTCGCCGCCAACCTGCGCTCCATTACACAACCTGTCGTTTTGCCCGCACAATCGGATATTCCTAAACTGATTTCGGAATCAAAGGAACTCACATGGCAGATACGTTTTTACCGCTCCGCCGCGCTTTCGTATGCGTTCCATACACACCATACGGCGTAGGAAATGAGTGGACAGATGGTGGCGGAAATAATCACGTCGGTCGGATAGTGCAAGCCGAGCAGCAATCGCGAACAGGCGACCGCCGCGACAAGCGCGACAGCGCCGATGACCGCCCTGCGGAGGAACACCCGTCTTCCGTTTGCACGCCCGTCATCTTCTCCGTCGGGGAAGCGTTTGCGCGCGAAATTACGCACGGTAAGAATCATCATGACCGATACGATCACCGCGGCTGCCGTGTGACCACTCGGAAAACTTGGATCGCCTGGCAATAGATCACTGCCGACGGACGTGATCGGACGGGGGCGTTCGACCAGCCATTTGACACCGGTCACGTACAGTATCGGCGCCGCCGACACGACGACATCGCGGATGACGACGCGCCTGCTGCCGGTAATACGCAAATCGACAGCGGCAAGCGCGGCGACGATTGCGATGCAGCCTACCGTTGAAAACAAATACGCAAGTACCGTAGAGCAGTCGCGCAACCCTTCTGGCAGCGCCGCTAAAGCCTGCAAAATATTGGTTTCACGCATTGTCGCGATTGCCGAATTGCGCAGTGCGACGCCAATCATAGGCACAATGCCGCACAATATGGCGGTTGCGATTACCACAGCCGCCGCTCTCGCGATGCTTCCGTTCTTCATATGCATGATTTCAGTTAAGCACAGTTCACCATACCGTTGCCGTATGTTCACATCCGGGGTATCCCCGAAAATCGAAGATTATCCTTCAGGGGGCTTCCCCGACACGCGCGCTGCAGACGGCCGCGCAACACAAATATGGCATACCCACACGGGAAGTACCGCGAACGATGCGAGAATCGGAATTGGCGTTTAAGAAGGAAAGAAGGAAATATGACCGAACCAATCGCAATGACCATACGCCATATGAAAATCGAGGATTATCCGCTGGTATACGGGCTGTGGACACGATGCACAGGTTTCACCATGAGGGATATAGACGATTGCGAGGATGCGATAAAGACGTTTCTCAAACGCAATCCCGACACCTGTTTCGTAACTGAGGACGATGACGGAAGGATCATTGGCGCGATTCTTGCCGGTCACGACGGAAGACGGTCACGCATCTACCACACGGCGGTCGACCCCGACGCACGCGGTAGGGGCATTGGCTCGATGTTGGTGGGCCGTGTGGTTGAAACGCTTCGTGCAATCGGTCTGCCGAAAGTCGCTGTCGGAGTGCCCGCAGACAACGACGCCGGCAACGATTTCTGGGAACGGCAGGGCTTTGCAGTCCGTGACGATTTGGTTTATCGAGAACTGCCGTTGCAATAACGAACCATCCACGATGCCGTGCACGTCGCCCAGCCCACGTTGTTCGCGGACAGCAAGTAGAAGCCGGCCAGCATGCCGCCCCACCCATGGACACGTAGGCAGCGGAGGCGATGCCGCGGCCCAACGCGTTCATTACGTGGCGCAGCAGCCACGTGTCAAGAGGCCCCTGTCGTAACGGAAGTCCGAGAGGCCACCGATGGTGGATCGCTGTTCGGACGGAAGACACGGTTTAGGCGAGCGAGCTATGCCTTGGCTAGCTTCTTGTGCCTGAGAGTGTAAACGGCATCGGCGGAATCGGCGACACGCTTGGAATGCGTCACCACAATGACACATTTACCGAGTTGATGAGCGGCATGCCGCA
>OGYD01002047.1_pt1 | contig 13949 bp, 6 predicted proteins | sample 1576441 | NCBI WGS metagenome assembly OGYD01 (sample SAMEA3541537, study PRJEB24748) | human gut metagenome | biome: human gut; feature: human-associated habitat; material: faeces | place: China | collected 2012 | reverse complement strand
CGGCGGGGTGCGATAAGCCCTTTTCCCGCCTTTGGATTTCCTCTATGGAGAAAAGCGCAATCAAAAAGGGCTTTGCGGAGCTGAAACCCGGCGAAGCGTATGACGCGCTCTATGCGTCTGCGCTATGCCGCGCAAAAGCGGACTGGATCATCGGCATCAACGCCACCCGCCTTTTCTCCGTCCTTCACGGCAAAACCCTAAACGTGGGGCGCGTTCAGACGCCGACCTTAAAAATGCTTGCAGACCGGGACGCGGCGATCACCTCTTTCAAGAAAGAAACCTACCATATCGTCCGTCTTGATGTGAGCGGCGCGGAAGCGGCAAGCGCGAGGATCTCCGACGCCGCAGATGCGGAAGCCCTCAAAACGGCTTGCGAAGCGTCGCAGGCCGTGTGCATTTCGGTGAGGCGTGAGAGGAAAACCGAGCAGCCGCCCCGCTTGTTTGACCTTACGGGCTTGCAGCGGGAAGCTAACCGCATTTACGGTTACACCGCAAAGCAGACCCTTGACCTTGCACAAGCCCTTTACGAAAAGCGGCTGCTTACCTACCCGCGAACGGACAGCAATTATCTGACCGACGACATGGGCGATACGGCGGTGCATATCGCCGCGCTGCTTGTTGGCAAGCTGCTCTTTATGGAAGGTGCAGACTTCACGCCCGATGTTTCCCGGACGCTTGACAGCAAAAAGGTGTCCGACCACCACGCCATTATTCCGACAATGGAGGTTGCGAAAGCAAACCTTGCCGCGCTGCCGGAAAGCGAAAGAAATATCCTCACCCTTGCCGGGGCGCGTCTGCTGTTCGCCGCCGCCGAGCCGCACATTTTTGATGCGGTAACGGCGGTGTTTTCCTGTGCCGATACCGAGTTTACGGCAAAGGGAAAGACGGTTCTTTGCGACGGGTGGAAAGAGCTTGAACGACGCTACCGGGCGACGCTGAAAGGAAAGCCCGACGCCGAGGGCGACGAGGAAAACGAGCTTATTTTAGATGTGCCGACCTTTGCCGAGGGACAGAGCTTTGACAGCCCAGCCGCAAGAGTTACGGCGCACGACACGCAGCCCCCGAAGCCGCACACGGAAGCAAGCCTGCTTTTGGCTATGGAACGCGCCGGAAGCGCGGACACTGACCCGGACGCAGAACGTAAGGGGCTTGGCACTCCCGCTACCCGTGCCGCCGTGATTGAAAAGCTGGTCAAATCCGGCTTTGTGCAGCGCAAGGGCAAACAGCTTATCCCAACCCAAAAGGGCAACAACCTTGTTTGCGTTCTGCCCGATACGCTGACCTCTCCGCAGCTTACCGCCGAATGGGAAAACGCTCTGACGCAGATTGCAAGGGGCGCAGCCGAGCCGGAGGACTTCATGCGGGGCATTGAAGAAATGGCGCGGGAGCTGGTGAAAGCCTATCCGTTTCTTTCCGAAAATCAGAAAGACCTGTTCAAAGAGGAACAGACGGTGATCGGCAAATGCCCCCGCTGCGGCGGGAACGTCTGCGAGGGCAGAAAAAACTACTACTGCGAAAAGAAGGACTGCGCCTTTGTCATGTGGAAAAACGACCGCTTTTTCGAGGAACGCAAAACCGCCTTTACCCCGAAAATTGCCGCCGCGCTGCTTGCGGGCGGCAGGGCGAAGGTCAAAAAGCTGTATTCCCCGAAAACGGGTAAAACCTATGACGGAAGCATTGTATTAGCTGATACGGGCGGGAAATACGTCAACTACCGTATCGAGCTTGCGAGGGACAAAGAACTTACGCAGCAAGCATAGGAAAGGGGTACCCTTTCCGTAAAATCCCCGTTCTGACGCTACGCGCAGAATGGGGATTTTGCTTGTTGGGAAGTGTCCCAAACCCTCTGTAACGATGAAAGGAGGTGTAAGTCATGCAGAACAAGCCGAAAGCAGAGCTGACCGCCGCCCTGATGCTTCTTGATACCCGCAGTATGTCCTTTGATATGCGGGAAATCGACAACCGCCGCTTTATGTTCTCCCCGCAGGCGGGAGAGCTGATTTTAGGCAGACAGTATAGGGGCGGGCAGTTATACAAAAGCCATGCCGAGGAACACTTTGACAGCGGGGCGAAAGCCCCTTTCGACAGCTTTATCCGGGGCTGGATCGGCACAGGCAGGGACTACCCGGACGGTGTTATCCACTTCGCCCCGAATATTGGTACAGACAATATCACCGCCTTTGACAATGCGTTTTCCACCCTGCAAATGTTCAGCGAAAACGGCGCGTCGGGAGATACCGTCGTGCGCGGCTTGGGGCGCAAGTGGGAGCAGCCGCTAAAAGACATCATCACACCAACAAAAGAAAGGAGCAAAACCGTGAGCGAACAGGAAAAGAACTATTCCAGCTATGATTTTGACAGGCTGGAAGTAGCAAAAAAGCTGGTAATTGAGCGAAGCATCTATTTTGAAAGTGAGAAAGCGGATATTTCCGCGCTGACCGGGCTTTCTCTTGCGGAGCTGACACAGCTGCGGCAGGAGAGCGCGGCGGCGGAGCAGGCTGTATTTGACAGGCTGAAAACGGAGGCAGCCGCATGGGAGCAGCAGGCGGGCAACACCCGCTTTCTTGAAAAAGCCATCGAGTATGTGCAGACGCCGCCCGTCAAGCACACATCCAACAAATGGGAGAAAACAGATTATGAATGGCAGCTCCGCAGCAACGCAGTCTATCAGATGCGCTACCACGTTTATGAAAACACCCGCTATGACAGACAGGCGCAAAAATCCGTGCCGTATTCATGGAGCCTGACATGGAGTGTCCGCACCAACGGACCGATCCATGAGCAAAACGTAAAAATCGCCGGACAGGAGCGCAAGACCTTTTCAGACAAGGCGGCAATGGAAAAATACCTTGCCGGACGCATCAAGGCATACGACCGCCTGTTTACCGAGACTATGCCGCCCGTTCCGAAAGAATACATGGAGCCGTTCAAGGTGAATGGGCTGCTGCTTCCGGGTTATGCCATTGAGGGCGAGCCGCCGCAGCACACCGCGCCCCAACAAGCAGCGCAGCCGACGCGCCTTGACCCGGAAAAGGTTGAAATGGACGCTATCGGCACAAGGCAAGCGGCGACGCTTACCGTCGAGCCGCCGCAGCAGCAGCCCGTTATCCCTATTAACCTTACCGCAGAAAAGCCCGCTGAAAAGCTCAAGGAGATTACCGACCGCTTGGAACAGGGCATTACGGAGCTGTTCGACAGCGAACGCTACAAGGAGTATCTGCGCGTCATGTCAAAGTTTCATAATTACAGCTTCAACAACACCCTCTTGATTGCCATGCAGAAGCCCGACGCTTCCCTTATCGCGGGCTTTACCGCTTGGAAAAACCAGTTTCAGCGCAACGTCAAAAAAGGCGAAAAAGGCATTAAGATTATCGCCCCGTCGCCGTTCAAAATCAAGCAGGAAACGGAGAAAATCGACCCGCAGACCCAAAAGCCCGTGATCGGCAGGGACGGAAAGCCTGTCACCGAGGAAAAGGAGATCACCATACCCGCCTACAAGGTGGTGTCCGTCTTTGACGTGTCCCAAACCGAGGGAAAGGAATTGCCGGATATTGCCGTGGACGCGCTGACAGGCGATGTGGAGCAGTACAGTGATTTTTTCGCAGCCCTTGAAAAGACCTCTCCCGTCCCCATCGGCTTTGAGAAAATCGAGGGCGGCGCACACGGCTATTATCACTTGGAGGACAAGCGTATTGCGCTTGACGAGGGCATGAGCGAGCTGCAAACGCTCAAAACCGCCATTCACGAAATCGCCCACGCAAAGCTGCACGATATTGACCTGAACGCTCCCAAAGACGAGCAGCAGCCCCGCGTAGACCGCCGCACCCGCGAGGTGGAAGCGGAAAGCGTCGCCTACACCGTTTGCCAGCATTACGGGCTTGATACGTCGGACTACTCTTTCGGCTATGTCGCCGGGTGGAGCAGCGGGCGGGAGCTTGCGGAGCTGAAAAGCTCCCTTGAAACGATCCGCTCTGCCGCCGCAGACATCATCAACAGCATTGACGGGCATATCGCAGAGCTGCAAAAGCAGCACGAAGCCGAGAAAACCGCGCCCGACCTTGCCGCCGCGCAGGAGGCACAGAGCGAAAAAACCGACCCGCCCCTTACGGACTTGCAGAAAAAAGCCGCCGCAATCGCAGAGAAATACGAGACACTTTCCACACAGGAGAAAATCGGAGTGATTGCGCAGGCGTTCGGCGGTACTGCGGGCAGGATTGAAACGTCGCCCTGCACGGGAAAATGGCGCGGCACAAGCGATATATCCATCCGCTTTGATAACGGCGCGTCCCTGTTTCTCGGCAACCGCCTTACGCCGAAAGCCAAGACCGCAGCGGTACAGCGGGAGCTTGTCAACGATACCCTGCTGCGGTACAACCCGGAGATCGTCAGCGCGGCAAAGGAAGCAGCTCTCGCTTCCCTCATGGAGCGCGAAGCAAAGGACAATGCCATTGCCGCGCAGAAGGGCTTGAAGCCCTACACCCTGCTCAACGTTGAGTTCAACGACGGCGCGGACGGTCAAAGCAGCGGATATATGGGCTGGTACTATGTAACACTGGCGGTGGACGGAAACATCTGCTCCCATATCGAAACCGGGCTGAATTACGACATCGCGGATGGCAAGGTGAGTGCAGAACCCACGCGGGAGAAATATTTTGCGGCGGGCGCACTAAAAGATAGTGAAGTGGACTATGTTTTCAACAACGTCGGCTTTTCCTCTGCTTCCGGGCTGTATGCGCTCCCCGTCAGCGATGCCGTTTTGCAACGTGCCGAAAAGACGCTTGCGGAGCGCACACAGGCGCAGGCGGCGCAGCGTACAGAAAAAGACGTGATTTATACCATGCACACCAATCCCCGCAGCGAAAGTCTTGCCGACCGCTCTTTCCTGCAAGCCTATGAACAGCAGCCGGACGGGAAAGCAATACCGGGCGACTTGCTGTTTGTCGGGACGCCGGAGAAATGCCGGGAGCTGTTACAGAGCTTGAACGCCGGGGAGCTGACGCAGGGCGAGGTCAAGGTTTATGCAAAGGCGCAGGAGCCGGACAGGGACAGCTTTTCCATTTACCAGCTCAAACGCGGCGACGAAACGCGGGATTTGCGCTTTGAGCCTTACGACCGTCTGACCGCAATGGGACACGCGGTTGATCCTGCGAACTATGACCTGATCTATTCCGCGCCCCTTGCACCGGGTACAAGCCTTGAAGATATTTTCACCCGCTTTAATATCGACCACCCCAAAGACTTTAAGGGACACAGCCTTTCCGTTTCCGACGTGGTGGTGCTGCATCAGAACGGGCAGGACACGGCGCATTACGTTGACAGCATCGGCTATCGACAGACGCCGGAGTTTTTGCAGCCGCAGAATTATCTAAAGCACGTTGAGGATATTGTAGAGCAGAACGACAACAATTTTGACGGTATCATCAACAACACGCCGCAGACGCCCACCGTCGGGGAATTGGAGCAGAAAGCAAAGGCGGGTGAGCCGATTTCCCTGATTGACCTTGCGAACGCCATCCATGCCGATAAGGAGCGCGGCAAAGAGGAAAAGCCCTCGATCCGGGCGCAGCTTCGGGCGGCAAAGGAGCAGACCGCCCAGAGAAAGGCGCAAAGGAGCAAAACGCAGGATTTGGAAAGGATCTGATCGTATGCAGAAGTTTGAAAACGTGGATATACTGGCTTGCCTTGATGCGGTGATGAAACAAAACACCGGCTTTTACCAAAGCGTGTACGAATATGGGAAATCGCCGATAGTGCCGAATTACATTACTACAAAATAGGGCCGAGGCATAGCGCGCAACAATGTGCTGTAGAGTGCGTTGCATGCGCGCGATGCAATTTGTGCGAAGTAAATGCAAAAAATGCTTTACTAAGCGGCTGAAAAGGTATTAGATTTATTTTCATTCCGAATTTTTATTTTACCCCCGTTCACATTCAGAAATGAGTTCTAAAAGCAAGCTTATAATAAACTGCGGAGCAACCCACGTTAGCGCGTCGGAGTTTGGCGTATCTGCTGGCCGTCTTGTTTTGGAAAGTTTTCAGGTGCAAGAACTGAAATATGACTATTCCAACCAGGAAGAATGGCTGTCGGAACTTGCGGCGACGCTAAAGATGATGAGAGTATCCGGGAAGGCGACAGTGATAGCGCCGTCGATGCTCCTGCTCACAAAAACAATAAAAATACCCCATGTAGACGAAGCCCGGAGAGCCGAGGTCATACAGTTTGAGGCTGAAAAGAATATTCCGTACCCGATAAATGAGGTTTCATGGGACTACGAAATAATTTCCGACGACGGAGTCGAAACGGAAATATTCCTGACCTCGATGAAGTCGACGGCAGCGGACGACTTTTGCATGGCACTTTCCCAGGCCGGTGTGATACCCGAGTCGATAGAGGCGGCCTCGATACTCGACTATAACGCGTGGAAGTATTGCGGTCTTGAAAACGACGTAATTCTTTTAAATGTAGGGTCACGCTTTACGAATTTGATGATAGCGCGCGAGGACGGCGTTTTCGTGCGAAGCATACCGGTTGGCGGGAATTCGATAACGCAGGCCGTTGCCGATTCTCTCGGCCGCGACTTTGCGACAGCGGAGGAGCTGAAGCGCGGATTTTTCGCGAACGCGTCTCTTTCATCGAATGCGGGCTCAGAGCACTTTACAAATGCTGCGACATCCGTAATGCGCAGGATAGGTGTTGAGATAAAGCGCTCGATAGTAAATTACAGGCGCACTTCGCGCGTAGAAGCCCCTAAGAAAATATATTTGTGCGGTCGCGGATCTCTCTTGCCTGGGTTTGCCGAATTTTTGGCGGAAGACCAGAAGATGAGCGTGGAATACTTCGACGCCCTTTCGAATGTATCGGTGAGTCCGCGTGTGAATCAGGAATTGTTGTCGAGTTGCGCGTCGCAGGTGAGCGAAATAGTCGGCGAGGCGGCGAGGCTTGTAATTCCCGGCTTGATGAGCGTAAATCTGCTGCCCAAGCACATTGTTGAAGAAACGGCATTTGCAAAGACGAGGCCGCTGATGGTTTTAGGCGCGGCGATATTGGTGGCCGCGACACTGCCGCCAATGTTCTTATTTACAAAATCGATAAGCGAGAAGACTGAAGCAACCGCTAAATTCCAGTCGATGATGCTCCCGATAGAGGATAGGGCTGCAGAGTTCAAGAAGAACGGCGAGACAGCGAATTCTTTGGAGGCAAAAATAAACGGATTGGAAGGTTTGGCGAAATCGAAATCAAACTGGATAAATCTGTTTATAGATATAGAGAAGCGTCTGATGGAGCAGAAGGACGTCTGGCTCGACAATCTGAGAGTGCACCGCGCCGTAAAGAACGGCGTGCAGGAGTACAAGCTCGAGTTGACGGGAAGGCTCTTGATAAGAGACGTGAATCCGGAAAATTTGGAGGCGTACGATACGCAGAAGGCAATAGACAGAATAACAAAGTTGTTGAATTCCTTTGTAAGTTCCGAATTTTTGAAGTCGTTTGAAAATGTGAGGACAGACCCGTCGAATCCGCGCATTTTGAAGTTTGACTTTACTCTTGTTGTAAACCCCGACAAGCCGATATAACGGTCAAAGAATTTGTCTGATGAAATACTTTAAGAAATACCCTATATTTTTTATAGCAATGTTCGTATTGATAGCGCTGTTTATAGCCGGCGCTGCATATGACGCAATGCTTTATAAGAACGATGCGGCGGCGCTTGGGAAGCTGAACAGCGCGATGAGGCAGTACGACGACGTACTTGCAACAGATCCGACCCAGCCGTCTATAGACGCCTCTGCGAAAAACATAAAGGAGCTTGAAAAGCATCTTGCCGACTTGGAAAAGGACTTGACTCGCGAGAGCGAGCATATATTCAAGCCGCTTACGGCCGAAGAGGGATTCCAGTTGCGCGAGCAGTTGCGCGGAATGGTAAACTCTTGGCGTGCCGAGGCAAAAAAGCGCGAAATATATGTGCCCGACGAAATGGATTTTGGATATAAAAAGTATGTAGCGCCGACAGCCGACTCACCGAAAGACGAGGCGATGCCCGCAATATGGAAGCAGGTTTGCGTGTTGGACTACATCAATCAGAAGCTTTTTAATTGCAAATCGAAAGAATCCCCTATGGCGATATTGAACGTGCAGCGCGAGATACTGCCTGAGGAAGGGATAAAAGAGGAAAAAAAGACGCGTCGCGTAAGGGCGTCTGCCCGTTCAAAGTCGTCTGCGGCGTTGAGGGGCGACAACTTTAAGATTGACGAGAATATAACTGCGCGCAAGCCTGGCAGCTTGGATACCCTGGCATACAGGTTTGTGTTTACCGGGCATACTGACGTGCTCCGCAGGTTCCTAAACCAGTTGAAGGATTTCGATGCAATGCTTGTAGTTAGGAGCATTGATGTAAAGCCTGCTGATACGTCGCTAATAATGATGGCGAACCCGGAGGAAGCCCTTGCAGAGGAGACATCTGATGCGGCGGACGCATTTGCATCGACAGATTCCGAAGAGGGCGGGGAAACGCCTGCCGCGCCGGTGATAGACGAAAATAAAGTTCCCGTTGTTACGGACAACATATCGGAATTCACTGTGGTGATAGAATACGTAGAAGTGGTCAAAGATACGGCAAAGCCTGGAGATAAAAAGGACGCCGATAAAAAAGGTGTAGCCGCGAAGGCAAAGTCGGCCACAAAACTAAAGAAACAATAAAGAAGCGGCACAGAAATGAAATACTACGATAAGATATTTTTTGTAATCGCCGTGATAGTGGCGGGTTTGTCTTGCGGATATTATTTTATGAACGAACCGAAGGGCGAACTATTGGAAGCGCGCGTGCAAACACTTGAAAAGAAATTGCCCGCTGGCATACCTTGGAAGAAGATAATAGTGCCCGAACTGAAAGTGACGTCCATAGAATGGCCCGAGGTCAGGGCGCAGGACGAAGCTGGGAAATGGTTCTTCCAAGTATTTACCCCACCTCAGATATGGGTGGACAAAAAGGGCAACTTCATGACCGAGTCGCCCTATTACAAGGAAGTCGCGAGACAGTCTTTTGCGTTGAAGTATGTAGGGGTATCCAACGAGCCGTATCCGATAAAATATCTCGGATATTTCGGAACGAAAGCTGAACCGGTAATCCAGTTTGAAAATACCTCCACGAATCTATCTTTCATAGGGAAATTGAATGAGGAGATAGTTGCGTCTGCGCCGTCAACTGGCAAAAAGATCAATCTAGGGCTGACTCCCAAGAAATTCGAGATAAAGCGCGTTAAGAACGATAAAAACAACACAATATCGGACATTGTGACCGTAGTGTTGTATGATAAATCCCTTGGTAAAGACGTGACGATATACTCCAATAAGGAAACCGTCATAGACGACCGTAGGAGGATATCGTTCTCTGCGCCCGACGGTAGCATATGGCATGTTAAAGCGCCTGGCGAATCGCGCAAGGTTGGGACAGCCACATACAAGGTGAAGTCGATAGATTTTGATAAAGGCAATGCCGTAATTGAGATGATTCCGGACAATACCGATATCGAACCACAAACAATGAACCTAAGTGCGGCGGGAGTGGTTCCCGTCAAATAATTGAAAATAATTCTTTAAAAAACCCCAAAAAGTGTTAACGTCCATTTTACAAATTATAAATACAGCGAATATGAAAATAAAGACAACCCAACGAAAAGCGGCATTTGTCGCGGCGATATTAGCTTCCGCCGTGACGGCAAGCTTTAGCTATGCCAAGCCGGACCAGACCCAAGAGAAAATCCGTCTTATGGTTGCGGCCGTACAGGCGCGTGACGCGGGCGATCTTAAATCTTCAAAGCAATCGCTTGAAGAGTTATTGAAGATTGCGCCCAATGACGAAGGCGTACAGCGCATGCTTGTCGACGTGAATAAGGACATTGAACGTCAGGCAAAAGGCGAAGCTCCCGTGCTTGTTGGCGCAAAACCTGCCAAAGAAGAAGCTGGAGCTGAAGATGCCGAGGTTGCAAAGGATGGCGAAGCGGCGAAGGTTGAACCTGTTGATGCGGCGATGTCCGACGCACTGCGTAAGCAGCAGCTGCAAGTTATAGCGGCGTTTGATTTGATAGATGAAGCGTACGATCTAATGGACGCTGGCAATTGGGATGAAGCCTCCAAGAAATTGGCTTTTGCACAGGAAAAACTTCCCGAAGAATCTTATTCTCCGATAGCTGACGAGGCTCGTTCTGAACTCAATAGAGCGAAAGCTGCAATGGCGAAGTCCCGCGCTAAGATTGCGATGTCTGAAAGAGACACAGCTGCCGCAAAATCTTATGCCGCTGAATATGCTGCGGCTGAAGAAAGCAAAGATGCCGGCGCAGCATTTGTCGAAGAAGTTGAAGAATTTACAGCCAATCCTTACAACAATTCGATATCTGACATAAGCCCGGATTACGCAACTCGCCAGAACAAGATAGAAAATCTCTTGGAAAAAGGTCGCAGGCAATATCTTTATGGCGACTATCAGGGAGCTCGCGCTACCTTCCGCCAGATTGAAACGCTCGATGCCGACAATATACAGGCAAAAGCGTATCAGCGCTTGATCTCTGAAAAGCTTGCTGACCGCGGCCGCCTAACTTATCTGGCAACCCGCGAAGCGATGATGGACGAAGTAAGCAAGGCGTGGCAGCGCCCGCAAGTTTACACCGGCACGACAGTTGATAGAGGCGGCGCGAGAGCCGATTCTATAATCGACAAAAAACTGGCCGAAATCATAATCCCGAATGTAAGCTTCCCCGCTCCCGGCGTGACACTCGCCCAGGCAATAAACACACTTTCTATATTGTCTGTTGAATACGATAAGTCAAACGACGCGAAGAAGGGTGTTAACATAGTTCTTTTCGGCGATAACGCTTCTGAAGCAAAGCCGGTAGTTCTCACACTCCGCGACCTCTCCCTCGGCCAAATACTCGACTGGGTCACCCAGCAAGCCGGTTTCCAATACGATATTGAAAAGGATACAATCGTAGTCCGCAAAGCAATGGACAACAGTGTCGCTTCAATGGACACTCTCGACTTCCCGCTCCCGACTTCGACTGTTATGCGTATGATAGGCTTTAAGGCTGCGGTTGGCGAATCCGACGATTCGGGCAATCCCTTCGGCGGCGGCGGCGGTGGTGCTGCAGCAGGTGCTGGAGACGGCAAGGAAGAGGCTATCAAAAACTTCCTCGTTAAAGCTGGCGTAGAGTTTGGTCCTGGCGCGACTGTTGCGTTTGACGGTTCAAAACTTTGGGTCACGAATACGCGCCGCAACCTCGACAAAGTTCGCAATATACTGTTGCGTTATAGCGAAACCAAGCAGGTTGAAATCGAAGCTAAATTTATGGAAGTCAACCAGGGCGTCTTGAAGGAACTCGGATTCAACTGGAATGTTTCCAGGAAGAATGCTGATGGCAGTTACAGCACTCTGTTCTCCACAGTTGGAAGAAACACAACCGGTATGATAAGCACATATAACAATCGTACGCTTGCCGACTCTATAACAAGCGCGAGTGCCGGATCTACTCCGATAACAATCTTGAAGCCTGCCAATGAGGTGACAGCAGACGTTCCGAATCCGTATACTGTTGATCCTGTAGTTCCGCTCTTGCCCTCGACCATAAATATGGCGTCCGGCGCAGCTCAAGCGGCTAACACAGTTCTCGGTGTTATCAATGGTTACGATGTAAGCTTGATAGTCAACGCTCTAGAACAGCGCCAGGGTTCAGATTTGCTCTGCGCTCCGAAGGTGACGGTTATATCCGGCAGCACTGCTTCGATAACGGTTTCGCAACGTATGCGTTATCCGGAATCATGGGGCGACGTTCAATCTAACGTTGGTTCTTCTTCTACGACAGTTAATGGTGAAAACTCATCTTCCGCTGGTGTAACTATCACCCCCGGTACTCCTCAGGACTTCACCTCGGTTGACGTTGGTGTCTCTATGGAAGTCACCCCGAACGTCGAAGAAGACGATAGCATCAACCTCGTTCTCAACCCGAATGTAACGGAATTTGAAGGGTTCATGGAATACGGCGGTGTTGCAGTTGCTATATCTTCCGGAACAACCGTAACGGTTCCCTCTGGATTCATTCAGCCGGTGTTCTCGGTCAGAGAAGTTAAGACTACTGTAACGGTATTTGACGGTGCGACCGTTGTTATGGGCGGTTTGACACGTGAAGAAGTCCGCACAATCAACGACAGCGTTCCGATTCTCTCCGATATTCCGTGGATCGGCAGGCTCTTCCGCTCAAAGGGCGAATCTCGCCAGAAGAGGAATCTGTTAATATTCGTGACTGCGAACAGAATCTCCCCCGGAGGCAGCGTTGGTCGCGAACAGTTCCAGGATATGCGTCCCGGAAGCGTTTACCAGAATCCTGTCATAGTTTCCCCTGGTGGTGCGGTACATCGCATACTTGAAGACGACGCTACCGAAACTATTACACGTTAATCTGGTATAAAAGAATCTTTGAAGTGCCCGACAATTCGGGCACTTTTTTTTGCTAAAGAAATAACTTACTCACAAGTGTTTTAGCTTTATTGGATTTGTGCGTTTTCTCTCTCGTACCAGATGTAATTACACGCTTATGGAAGTTTATTCTTTGATATTCAGACATATTAAGTAAAGATATTGGATTCGCAGCGCTTTAAAGTTATACAATAAATTGCGACATTTTAATATTTAAAGCTCATCTAGTTGTGGATTCTTGTAGGAAGCGAATATCATCTATATATTTTACACAAAAAAATGTATTATTTGCACTGAAAGTATAATTTTAGCATTCGAGAAAATTTTCGCAAAGAACAAGATAATGGTTATAAAAGAAATTGTCGGTATATAGATTGCAATTTTTTACTTATCTTTTTTAGAAATATTTTTGCAGTAATAAATTTTAAGCGAAGCAAGAAATTAACGGTCTTAAAATATGATATCAAACTATATCTACACGTCTTAAAGGCCTTTTATTGCAGTTTAGATTCCTTATGCAGTATAGCTTAGCAACAGCGAATTGCAATGTTGATAATCGCCCGTTTTTCTCCACATCTTATTGTATTTTTAGCTTCTTAAAATTTCTGGAATGTATGAAATGAAACTATTAAAATTCTTAGGTAGCATTTGAGTATAATATAAATCCAAAATTTAATTTCATACCCTAAATACCCAGTGGTCGCTAAAGATTTTACACAAAAAAAGGCATTGTGGCGAAAGAACCCAGCGCAACTTTTATTATAAGAAAGGCATTCCCTATTTTATGAAATAAACTTTGGTATTTGTATCAAATGTTCTAAAGTCGACTTAATTTATATTTTCTGCCTGACTCGTATTATAGTTAGCCTATATAAATAATATTTCATTTTGCATTTACCTTTTTAAGAAGAAAATTATATCTAAAACCTGATCCAATATGGGAAATCCTGCAATTGGTGTTTTATAGAATGTATGCGTGTATTTATGCATTTTTACCCAAAGGGGTTATCGGCGTTTGGTATTCCACTCTAAAAAACAACTGCTTAAAACAGGCTATTTTTAATTTAAAGCATCATTAAAATAAACTGCCAATATTGTAGAAAACGTTGAAATACTGGAATGCCCTACATTGTGCCATTACCTTCTCAACATTAGCCAAGATGTTTGTGCATAATTAGATCTGAAATAAGAAACTCTCCGAAAGGTGCACAGTTTTAATTCGAAAAATAAAAAGCCCTCCGAATGAAAACGGAAGGCTTTTAAATTTTGCGGCCGTAGTTTGCTCGCTACTTATACAATATTAAGCTTATTAGCAGGCTCAGAATAAATCAATTTCTTCCGCGCCAAGTTGCCAATGCAGGTTTCGGGTTATTTACCGGCCGTCACATTTACGCATTCAATATTTAAAACCTTTGCGATTTTCTGGATTTCGTCTGCGTGGTGCCCAACTTATAAACATCATCAATAGTAACGGGCGGATAATCAAAC